>Ga0310810_10004662_pt1 | contig 15188 bp, 17 predicted proteins | sample NCmetagenome_FD_207641 | JGI IMG/M metagenome (GOLD analysis project Ga0310810, IMG submission 207641) | Soil microbial communities from experimental microcosm in Duke University, North Carolina, United States - NC | ecosystem: Engineered > Artificial ecosystem > Soil microcosm > Unclassified ...
GGTTCGCGTTCCGCTCGCGTGTCACCGGGGTCTATCTCTCGATCATCACGCAGGCGCTGACCTATGCGCTCCTCCTCGGGTTCTTCCGCAACAATTTCGGCTTCGGCGGCAACAACGGCTTGACCGATTTCAAGGATATCCTCGGCTTCAATGTGCAGGCGCAGCCGACCCGCGCCGCGTTGTTCGCGGCCTCGGTCGCCGCGCTGATCCTCTGCTTCCTGATCTGCCGAACCGTGGTGTCGTCGAAACTCGGCATGGTGCTGGTTTCCATCCGCGACGCGGAGGCGCGCACGCGCTTCCTCGGCTACCGGGTTGAGAACTACAAGCTGTTCGTGTTCGTATTGTCAGCGTGCATGGCGGGCGTGGCTGGCGCCCTCTATGTGCCGCAGGTTGGCATCATCAACCCGAGCGAATTCGCGCCCGGCAACTCGATCGAGGCCGTCATCTGGGTCGCGGTCGGCGGCCGCGGCACGCTGATCGGCGCGGTCATCGGGGCGATTGCCGTCAACTACGGCAAGACCACATTCACCTCGGGCGTACTCGCGCCCTACTGGCTGTTCGTACTCGGCAGCCTGTTCGTGCTGGTCACGCTGCTGCTGCCACGCGGCATCGTCGGCACCGCGAAGTATTACTGGGGCGTGTGGCGCGAGCGCCGCGATGCCGCAGCGGCCGAGCGTGTCGCGCAAGCCGCGCCGAAGCCTGCGGAGTGAAGAGATGGACGCCCGCACCACCTCCGCGCTGCTCTATCTCGACGCCGTCACGGTGTCGTTCGACGGATTCCGCGCGCTCAACGATCTCTCCTTCACCATCGAGCCGGGCGAGATGCGTGCCATCATCGGCCCAAACGGCGCCGGCAAGACCACAATGATGGACGTGGTGACCGGCAAGACGCGGCCCGACAAGGGCGACGTCTATTTCGACGGCGCGCATGATTTGACGAAGCTCGACGAGACGCAGATCGCGGAGCTCGGCATCGGCCGCAAGTTCCAAAAGCCCACCGTGTTCGACATGCACACCGTGGAGGACAATCTGCGCCTCGCCCTCAAGGGCGACCGGCAGGCCTTCAGCACGCTGGTCTGGCGCGAAACGCGCGAGGAACAGACCCGCATCAACGAGATCCTTGGCACCATCAGGCTCGGCGCGGTGCGCTCGCGCGTTGCCGGCAGCCTGTCGCACGGGCAGAAGCAGTGGCTCGAGATCGGCATGCTGCTCGCGCAGGACCCGAAACTGCTGCTGGTCGACGAGCCGGTTGCCGGGATGACGGACGTCGAGACGCATCAGACGGCCGAACTGCTCAAGGAGATCGCCAAGGTGAAGACCGTTGTGGTGGTCGAGCACGACATGACCTTTGTGCGCGAGCTAGGGGTGAAGGTCACCTGCCTGCATGAAGGCTCGGTGCTGGCCGAAGGCACGATCGATCAGGTGTCGGCGAACGATCGCGTCGTCGAAGTCTACTTGGGGCGGTGACGATGCTGGAGGTCAACGCCATCAATCTGCACTACGGCGCAGCGCAAGCGCTGCGCGGCATCACCATGAAAGCCGAGCCCGGCAAGGTGACCTGCGTGCTCGGGCGCAATGGTGTCGGCAAGACCAGCCTGCTCGATGCGTTGATGGGCCAGCATCCGGTTTCGAGCGGCACGATCGTCTGGGAAGGCAACGACATCACCGCGCTCAGGCCGGCCGACCGCGCCCGGTGCGGCATCGCCTACGTGCCGCAGGGCCGTGAGATCTTTCCGCTGCTGACGGTGGAGGAAAATCTCGAAACCGGCTTTGCGCCGCTCAGGCGCGAGGAGCGGAGCATTCCGGATGACGTGTTCTCGCTCTTTCCGGTGCTCAACAGCATGCTGCGGCGGCGCGGCGGCGACTTGTCCGGCGGCCAGCAGCAGCAACTCGCCATCGGCCGCGCGCTGGTGATGCGGCCGCGACTCCTCCTCCTCGATGAGCCGACCGAGGGCATTCAGCCTTCGATCATCAAGGACATCGGCCGCGCGATTTCATATCTGCGCAATCTCGGCCAGATTGCGATCATCCTGGTCGAGCAGTATCTCGACTTTGCGCAGGAGCTGGGCGATCAGTTCCTGGTGATGGACCGGGGCTCCGTGATCTATTCATCGAGCCGCGCCGATCTCGACGAGGCGGCGCTCAAGCGCGCGATGGCGATTTAGTTCTCGGGAAGGGGCGGACGTGACCGCGATGGCCGCGAAGAAAGGGGACATCTTCGCGGCCAATCGCGCGGTCGGGCACGTCGCGCTGTCGGTCAAGCTGGTCGGTGGCAAGACACGGCGCGGCGAGGTGCACGAGGCGGGCTCGCTGCGCGTGCGCTGCCCGGGTGCGCCGGCCGAAGAACTGGAGGCGGTGATCATCAACACGGCCGGCGGGATCGCCGGCGGCGATCGGTTCGACTTGGAGATCGCCGCGGGGCAGGGGACGCAGCTCGTGGTCACGACCGCCGCGGCCGAGAAGGTCTACCGGACGCTCGGGCCTGAATCGCTGATCGATGTGAAGCTCGATGTCGCGGCCGGCGCCACCCTCGCATGGCTGCCGCAGGAGACGATCCTGTTCGACCGCGCGCGGCTTTCGCGCAGCATCGAGGTCGACCTTGCGCCGGATGCGCGACTGTTTCTCGCCGAGGCGATCGTGTTTGGACGCACCGGCATGGGCGAGACGGTCGAGGAGGGCGCACTGTTCGACCGCTGGCGGGTGCGGCAAGGCGGCAGGTTCATCTATGCGGAGGGCGTGCGGCTTGAGGGTGCGACTGCGCGGCGGCTCGCCGACACCGCGGTTGCAAAGGGCGGCATCGCGATTGCGACTGTGCTGGTTGTGCCGGGGACCGAAGAGACCGTGCAGGCGGTGCGCGCCCTGCAGGATGATTTCATTGGCGAAGTCGGTGCCTCGGCCTGGAACGGCCTTGCAGCGGTACGCCTTTGCGCAGCCGACGGGGCAGCGTTACGCCACGATCTCGTGCATGTTATGACCGCCGTGCGCGGAAGGCTGCCGCGTATCTGGACGAACTGACGGACGATCCATGAACCTGACGCCGCGCGAAAAGGACAAGCTGTTGATCTCGGTCGCCGCGATGGTTGCGCGGCGCAGGCTGGAGCGCGGCGTGAAGCTCAATCACCCGGAAGCGATCGCGCTGATCACAGATTTCATCCTGGAAGGCGCGCGCGACGGCAAGACGGTCGCAGAACTGATGCAGACAGGTGCCACCGTCCTTACGCGTGCGCAGGTGATGGATGGCATTCCGGAAATGATTCACGACGTGCAGGTGGAGGCGACGTTCCCCGACGGAACGAAGCTTGTCACCGTGCACGAGCCGATACGGTGAGCAAATGATCCCCGGCGAATATTTCATCAAGGATGGTGAGGTCGAGCTCAACGTCGGCCGCAAGACCGTGACCATGAGCGTGACCAACACGGGCGACCGGCCCATTCAAGTCGGCTCGCACTATCATTTCTTCGAGACCAACCCGGCGCTGAGGTTCGACCGCAAGAAAGCGCGCGGCATGCGGCTTAACATCGCCGCCGGCACCGCGGTGCGCTTCGAGCCCGGGCAGACGCGTGATGTGACGCTGGTCGCGCTCGCCGGCAAGCGCACGATCTATGGTTTCCGTCAGGAGGTCATGGGCAAGCTATGAGCAAACAGACATACCCAGGCGGCTGTCAGTGCGGCAAAGTTCGCTATGAGGTCTCACTCGATCTCGACAACGAAGTCATCGCCTGCAACTGCTCCCGCTGCGGGCCGCTCGGCTGGCTCATCGCATTCGCGCCCCGGCATGATTTCAAACTCATCTCGGGCGAAGCCGCGACGACCGAATACCAGTTCAACAAGCACGTCATCCATCACCTGTTCTGTTCGACGTGCGGCATCCAGTCGTATTCGCACGGCAAGCGGCCGGACGGGGCGGAAGTCGTTGCGGTGAACGCGCGCTGCCTCGACGGCGTCGATGTCGATTTACTGAAGATCAAAAAGGTCGACGGGCGGAAGTTCTGATCCGTGGCACAGGCGTGGACCAGTATCGAAGTCGGCCTTGTGCTCCAGGGCGGCGGTGCGCTCGGCGCCTACGAGTGGGGCGCGATCGAGGCGCTGTTCGGCCTGATGGACCGGCTTGAGCACCATCGGCCGACATCGCTGAAAGTCGTCACCGGCGTTTCCATCGGTGCGGTGAATGGCGCATGCATCGTGGGCGCGAAGGATCGCGCCGACGGGCTCGACCGCCTCGCGAAGCTTTGGGGGACGCTGCAAATAGCGACGCCGTTCGACCTGCGCATCGATCTGCGCCCATTCGGCGGCCCGAGCATTTCGCCGACCCGCGACATGTCTTTCTTCGGCTTGCCCGGCTTCTATGTGCCGCGCATGGATTTCTGGAATTTCTGGCGTTGGATTTCCTTCTACGACAACAAGATGCTCAAACAGACGCTGGAAGACTGCGTTTCGTTCGAGCACATCAACAAAAGCGACGCGCCGACCACATTCGTCGTGAGCGCGGTTGATGTGGAGAGCGGCGTGCTGCGGCGTTTCCGCAACAAGAACCGGCCGCCGGAAGCCGAGCCTGATCGCCTGGAAGAAAGCGATCGCCGGGTTGCGTTCGAGCCGAAACACATCATGGCGAGTGGAAGCCTCGCACCGCCGTTTCCCTGGACGCCGGTCGAGGGACGCAACCGGCATGGCCAACCCGAGATACGCAACTACTGGGACGGCGGGCTCGTCGACAACACGCCGCTTGGCGATGCGCTCGAGGCCTTCTCGGAAGACGACAAGGTCTATCGCCTGTTGATCGTGCTCAACCTTTATCCGCTCAAGGGCTCGCTGCCGAAAAATCTGTTCGACGTGGCTGACCGCGTGCACGAGCTGAGCTTCGGCAACCGCCTGCGACAGGACCGCGCCGCGGCAACGCGCATCAACAAGCTGGTGCGCGCCATTGAGGGCTTGAGGAAAATCGCCAATCCGGAAAGCCTCGCGCGCGACAAAAGGCTGCAGGACGATATTGCGGAAGCATCGCGCTACAAGGTCGCAAAGACCGTCGAGATCGATCTGCAGCAGCCAGGGGCCGCTCAGGCGCCTGAGGACGACGAATCCGGCTTGCGCGATTTTTCGTCTGCGACGATCGCTCGCCGCCGCGAGCATGGGCGGACGATCGCACACGACAAGATCGCGCGCGCTTTGATCCACGACAAGCTTTTGCCGGCGGAGACCAGCGCCGCATTTGCCGCGACGGGAAGCTAGCGATGTCTCGGCAGCGATGTCTTGGGGATGCCCCAAAAGCGATGACGGGCGGACTTGCGCCCACCCGCCACGCTCTCAGCACGGCTACCCGCCGCTGGGAACCAGGATCAAACCAGCCACATGGCGCGGCGCCGGTAGCAGCGCCACCACCCAGACCGATCCGGTCTTGGCGATCCTCATATCCGGCGAACCGAACATGAGCATCTGGAGACAAGGATAGCGCAGACGTTTTTGCGCGCAATCGAAACCGCACAACCCACAGACCCGGTGGATAAGACTGGGGACGAATTGAGACGAGGCGAGCCATGTCCGTGAAAATGAAGCGCGCGATCTACGCCGACATGTTCGGCCCAACCACCGGCGACCGCGTGCGCCTTGCCGACACCGATCTCATCATCGAGGTCGAGAAGGATTTCACCACCTACGGCGAAGAGGTGAAGTTCGGCGGCGGCAAGGTGATCCGCGACGGCATGGGCCAAAGCCAGGTCACCAACAGGCAGGGCGCGGTCGACACCGTCATCACCAACGCAATCGTTCTCGATCACTGGGGCATCGTGAAGGGCGACGTCGGCATCAAGGACGGGAAGATCCATTCCATCGGCAAGGCCGGGAATCCGGACATCCAGCCTGGCGTGACGATCGTTATTGGCCCGGGCACTGATGTGATTGCGGGCGAGGGCAAAATCCTGACCGCCGGCGGATTCGACAGCCACATTCACTTCATCTGCCCGCAGCAGGTCGACGACGCGCTGATGTCCGGCGTGACAACGTTGCTCGGCGGCGGCACGGGGCCGTCGCACGGCACCTTTGCCACCACCTGCACGCCCGGGCCCTGGCACATCGCGCGGATGATCCAGTCGTTCGATGCTTTCCCGGTGAACCTCGGCATCGCCTGCAAGGGCAACGCATCGCGGCCCGCCGCGCTCGAAGAAATGATCAAGGCCGGCGCTTGCGCAATGAAGTTGCACGAGGACTGGGGCACCACGCCCGCCGCGATCGATAACTGCCTCTCGGTCGCCGACGATTACGACGTGCAGGTGATGATCCACACCGACACGCTCAACGAGTCGGGCTTTGTCGAGGACACCGTCGCGGCGTTCAAGGGCCGCACCATCCATGCCTTCCACACCGAGGGCGCGGGCGGCGGCCATGCGCCGGACATCATCAAGGTCGCGGGGCTGAAGAACGTGCTGCCATCCTCGACCAATCCGACGCGGCCGTTCACGCGCAACACGCTCGACGAACACCTCGACATGCTGATGGTGTGCCACCATCTCGATCCGTCGATCGCCGAAGACCTCGCGTTCGCGGAGTCGCGCATTCGCAAGGAGACGATCGCGGCCGAAGATATCCTGCACGACATCGGCGCGCTTTCGATGATGTCGTCGGACTCGCAGGCGATGGGCCGGCTTGGCGAGGTGATCATCCGCACCTGGCAAACCGCCGATAAGATGAAGAAGCAGCGCGGCCGGATGAAGGAAGAGAAGGGCGACAACGACAATGCGCGGGTGAAGCGCTACGTCGCGAAATACACGATCAACCCCGCGATCGCGCATGGCGTCTCGAAAATCATCGGCTCGGTCGAGAAGGGCAAGATGGCGGACCTCGTGCTGTGGTCGCCGGCGTTCTTTGGCGTAAAGCCGGACTGCATCATCAAGGGCGGCACGATTGTCGCGGCGCAGATGGGCGATCCGAATGCCTCGATCCCGACGCCGCAGCCGGTGCACTATCGCCCGATGTTCGGGGCGTTCGGCCGCTCGCTCACGGCGTCGGCCGTCGTGTTCACCTCGAAGGCTGCGGTGCGCGCGAACCTCGGCAGGAAGCTCGGCATCCAGAAAGAACTCGTCGCCGTGTCGAATACGCGCAAGATCAACAAGAAGAGCATGGTGCACAACGATGCAACGCCCGATTTGCAGGTCGACCCTGAGACCTACGAGGTGCGCGCTGACGGCGAACTGTTGACCTGCGCGCCGGCCGAGGTACTGCCGATGGCGCAGCGATATTTCCTTTACTGAGCGATGCGCCACGTCAGCGGCATTGCGGATGCGGGCACATGGGACCGCGCGCGGGCAGCCGACCGCGTCGTGCTCGATGCCGGCGACCGCGTGCGACGGCGCATCGTGCTCACGACCGAAAAGGGATCGAAGCTGCTGCTCGATTTTCCCGAGCCGATGATGCTGCGCGACGGCGATGGACTGGTGCTCGATGACGGCTCAATGGTCGTGGTCGCGGGACAGGCGGAGGCGCTGATCGAGATAGCCGCGAGGACGCCGCTCGATCTCGTGCGCCTGGCCTGGCATATCGGCAACCGGCACACCGATGCGCAGTTCACCGACAGGGCATTCCGCATCCGGCGCGACCATGTGCTCGAGGAGATGGTGAAGGGGCTCGGCGCAAACGTGAGCGAGATCGAGGCGCCGTTCGATCCGGAGCCGGCCGCTCCGCATGGCCATTATCACGCGCATGACTGACGAGCCCGCGCTCTATCGCCTCATGGCGTGGCTCTCGCCCGCCTATCCGGTCGGGGCGTTCTCGTATTCGAGCGGCATCGAATGGGCGGTCGAGCAGGGCGACATCGCCGATGCCGGCAGCTTTAAGCGGTGGCTTACGGTCCTCATCGAAAGCGGGAGCGTGTTTTGCGATGCCGTCCTGTTCGCGCACGCGCACCGTGCCGCGGCAGCCGATGATGCAAATGCTCTGCGTACCGTCGCGGAACTTGCCGCCGCTTTCGTACCCTCGAAGGAGCGCCACCTCGAAACAACTGCGCAAGGCCGCGCCTTCATCGAGGCGACGCGCTCTGCCTGGCCATGCGAAGCGCTCGATCGTTTCGCAGCGGCCTGGGATGGCCCGGTTGCGTATCCGATCGCGGTCGGAGTGGCGGCTGCCGGCCACGGTATCGCCATCGAAGCCGCGCTTTCCGCTTATCTGCACGCCGTGACGGCAAACCTTATCTCGGCCGGCGTGCGGCTCATTCCGCTCGGGCAAACCGAGGGCCAGCGCCTGCTGGCGACGCTGGAGCCGGTCGTCGCTGTCACAGCCGCGCGCGCGCTTGAGACGCCGCTCGACCAGTTCGGCGGCGCGGCCTTCCGCGCCGACATCGCCAGCATGCGGCACGAGACGCAGTACACGCGGCTGTTCCGGTCGTGATATGAGGCGCGGATGAACGGACCTTTGCGAGTAGGCGTCGGTGGACCGGTCGGCTCGGGCAAGACCGCGCTGATGGATGCGCTGTGCAAACGCCTGCGCGATACCTATGAAATCGCCGCGATCACCAACGACATCTACACCAAGTGGGATGCCGAATACCTGGTTCGCTCCGGTGCGCTCGCGCCCGAGCGCATCGCAGGTGTTGAGACCGGCGGCTGCCCGCACACCGCGATCCGCGAGGATGCCTCGATCAATCTCGCGGCGGTCGCCGACATGCGCCGGAAATTTCCCGAACTCGACCTCGTGCTGATCGAATCGGGCGGTGACAATCTGGCCGCGACGTTCTCGCCGGAGCTTGCCGACATCACCATCTACGTGATCGATGTGGCAGCCGGCGATAAGATCCCCTCCAAGGGTGGGCCGGGCATTACGCGCTCCGACCTGCTGGTGATCAACAAGATCGATCTCGCGCCCTATGTCGGCGCGTCGCTCGACGTGATGGAGCGCGATGCGAAGAAGATGCGGCGTGAGCGGCCGTTCGTGTTCACCAACCTGAAAACCGGAAGCGGGGTCGACACCGTGATGCAGTTCATCGCAGACAAGGGCGGCCTCTGATGCTTACCTTCACGCGCACCTTCAAGGACGGCAGGACCGATCAGGTGAACATGACGCCTGACGCGCTGATCGTCGCGGGCTGGACCGGCCGCGACGAGGCGGCGCTCAATCATCACATCGAGGAACTGGCCGCGATCGGCGTACCGCGGCCCTCGTCGGTGCCGGTGTTCTACCGCAATGCTGCGACCAATGTCGTGCAAACGGGCCGACTGGAAGTACTCGGGCCGGATACCTCCGGGGAGGTCGAGCCGGTGATTGTCGCGCTCAATGACGGCCTCTGGATCGGACTCGGCTCGGATCACACCGACCGCAAGGCCGAGACCATGGGCATCGCGCTCTCCAAGCAGCTGTGCGGCAAGGTGATGGGCGGCGCGCTCTGGAAGTTTGAGGACATCGCGCCGCACTGGGATCGCATAATCATCCGCGCATACGCGAAGATCGACGGTGAGCGTGTGCTGTATCAGGAAGGCCCCCTCGCGCTGATGCGCGATCCGGTCGACCTGATGACGCGCTACGGCCGCGCGTTCGTCGCCAACACGATCATCTTCTGTGGCACGATCGGCGCGAAAGGCGGCATCCGTCCGGCCGCGCGTTTCGACATGGAACTGGAGGATCCCGTGCTCAATCGACGGATGACGTACGGCTACGACATCACAGTGCTGCCGGTGGTCACATGAGTATACGTGGCAAGCTCGAACAGGCCCTTGCTGCCATCGCCGATCCGAAAGGCGAGGGTGCACGCGCCTGCCTCACCGTCTACGCGGACACCGCGCGTGCCGCGGCGGACGCAGCGGATGCGCGGGTGAAGGCGGGCATCTCGCTCGGCCCGCTCGATGGCGCGATCCTCACCATCAAGGACCTGTTCGACGTGAAAGGCGAGCCGACCCGCGCGGGCTCGCGCATCGAGGCGGAGGCGTCGCCCGCTGCTGCCGATGCACCCGTCGTGCGGCGGCTGCGCGCTTCGGGCGCCGTGATCGTGGCCAAGACGAACATGAGCGAGTTCGCGTTCTCCGGCGTCGGCATGAACCCGCATTACGGCACGCCGGGCAATCCAGCGGACCGGGCACGCGTGCCGGGTGGCTCTTCCTCGGGGGCGGTCGTCGCCGCGGCCGACCACATGTGCGAGATCGCCATCGGCACCGACACGGGCGGCTCGTGCCGCATCCCGGCGGCGCTGTGCGGCATCGTCGGCTACAAGCCGAGCAAGCAGCGCGTGCCGACTGACGGCGCATTCCCGCTCTCGTTCACGCTCGACTCGATTGGCCCGCTCGCACGCAACGTCGCCGATTGCGCCCGGACCGACGCCGTGATCGCGGGGGAGGAGTACGCCCCGCTGAAGCCTGCAGGGATCGCCGGCCTGCGCCTCGGCGTACCGCGGGGCTTCCTGACCACCGAATGGGACAATACGGTCGGTACGCGCTTCGGCGCGGCGCGCAAGAGGCTCAGCGATGCGGGCGCGCGCGTGACCGACGAGCCGATGCCGCTGATCGATGAGATGCAGGGGGTCAATGCCAAAGGAGGCTTTGCCCCGGCCGAGGCCTTTTCGATCCATCGCGAGCGGCTTGCCAGGCACGCCAATGTGTTCGACCCCAACGTTCGCGTCCGCATCGAGCGCGGCGGCAACGTGACGGCTGCCGACTACGTCGACATGATGCAGGCGCGTGCGCGGCTCGTCCGTGCCATGGACGCACAGCTCTCCGCCTTCGACGCCTGGATGATGCCGACCACCGCGATCGTCGCACCCACGATTGCCGAGATGCAGGACACGCACACGTTCAACGTCAAGAACATGCTGCTGCTGCGCAATACGATGACCTGGAATTTCTTCGACAACTGCGCGATCTCGATTCCCGTGCCGGGCAGCGGATTGCCGGTCGGCCTGATGCTGGTCGGCCGCAATGGCCACGACCGCCGCCTGTTTGAGATCGCGGCCGGGATCGAGCGGCTGTTTGCCGCGTGAGCGGCTTGCCAAGACTGTTATAAGCCATAACAATCGTCTTGCCCGGGCAGGGGCAAAGCTCTTACAGTCGCGGCAAATTTCGAGGGAGGAACGACATGAATGCATCTCTCACCCGCCGTCACATGCTGGCGGGCTCCGCCGCCGTGCTCGCCGCGCCGGGAATTGTGCGTGCGCAGGGCGCGCCGCTCAAGGTGGGCGTGCTGCTGCCGCGCTCCGGCTATCAGGCGAGCATTGGGCAGGACTGCTTCCGCGGTGTCGAAATTGCCGGGCCGATCCTGAAGGATATCGGACTGCCGGAACTGCAGATCATGAATGCCGACACCGAGACCAATGTCGAGGTTGCGCGCGCGCGTGCCGAAAAGCTGATCGCCGACGGTGCACAGCTTCTGATCGGCGCGTTCGACTCCGGCCAAAGCACCGCGATCGCGCAGGTCGCCGAGCAGAAAGGCATTCCCTACGTCATCAACATCGCGGCGGCTCCTCCGATCACCGAGCAGGGCTACAAGTTCGTATTCCGCAACTTCCCGACTGCCCCGATGATCCTGAACGACGCTTTCATCAATCAGAAGGAGATCTTCGCTGCGACCGGAGGCGCGCCGAAGAGCGTCGTGTTCATGCATGTGAACGACACGTTCGGCACCGCCATGGCCGGCGGGATCGGCGGCGTGATGCCGAAGCACAACATGCCGTACACCATCAAGGAGACGATCCCGTACGATCCGACGGCGCGCGACCTCTCGGTCGAGATCGCCAAGGCAAAGGCGGCCGGTGCCGATGCCCTGCTTGTCGTCAGCCGCATCAACGACGCGATCCTGCTGACGCGCGAGATGGTGAAGCAGCGCTGGACCCCGCAGGGCGTGCTCTCGATGGGACCGGGCTGGTACGAGGACCAGTATCTCAAGACGCTCGGCAAGCTTGCCGACGGACCGCTCAGCTTCGTGCCCTGGTACGATCCGAACAAGAAGCTCTCGAAGGTGCTCGAAGGCGCGCTCACCAAGAAGTATCCGGAGATCAACCTCAATACCAACCACGTCTACACGTTCGAGGCACTGCTGGTGGCGGCTGATGCCTACAAGCGTGCGGGCTCGGCCGATCCGAAGGCGCTCGCTGATGTGATCCGGAAGACCAACATCACCGATAACGTCTCGCCGGGTCCCGGCATTCAATTCGACGCCAAGGGGCAGAACGACAAGCTCAGACTGTCGGCGATCCAGAACCGTGACGGAAAAACGCCGACGGTCGCGCCGCAGGCTGCCGCAAATGCCAAGGCCGAATGGCCGATGAAGCCCTACGACAAGCGAAGCTAGCACCGCGCCGGTGCCTCTCGACATCTACCTCAACGTGGCGGTGAGCGGCCTGCTCACCGGGCTCGTCTACGGGCTGATGGCGCTGGGCTTGTCCGTCATTTTCGGCGTGGTGCGCGTCGTCAACTTCGCCCACGGCGAGATGATGACCATCGCGATGTATCTCGCGATCGTCGCCTTCCAAGCCTTCAGGCTTGATCCCTTGGTGATGATGGTGCCGATCGCCGGCGTATTGTTTGCGCTCGGCTACGTGATGCAGGCCGGCCTGATCAATCCGTTCATCGACCGGCCCGAGCATGCACAGTTCATGCTGCTCGTCGCGATCGCGATCATATTCGTCAACGTGCTGCTGCTCGTCTTCGGGCCGGACGCGCGCAGCGTGCAGACGTCATACGCGTTCGACAGCTTCGCGTTCGGTCGTGTCATCGTCGACGCCACCAAGGTTTATGCGGGCCTTGCCGCAATCGTCGTCGCGGCTGCGCTGTTTTCCTTCTTCCGCTTCAGCGACACCGGCAAAGCGATCCGCGCCTGCGCCGACAATTATACCGGCGCGCTCGTGGTCGGGCTGAACGTGAAGCACCTCTATGCGCTGACCTTCGGGCTGGGGGCAGCCTGCGTCGGCGCGGCCGGCTCGATGCTCACGCTGATCATCGATGTGACGCCGCCGCTCGGGCCGCAATACACCCTGCTTGCGTTCGTCATCGTGATCACCGGCGGGCTCGGCTCGATGCCGGGCGCGTTGCTTGGTGGCGTGTTGATCGGTGTGACCGAGGCGCTCGCCGGGCTGCTGTTTGCGCCGTCGGCCAAAAGCATGTTCGCCTTTGCGATCCTGGTGCTGGTGCTCCTGTTCCGGCCGCAGGGCATTCTCGGAAAGCGCGCGTCATGAGTCTTGCGGGCTTTCGAGGACGCGGCGGCGCTCTCCTTGCTCTGCTGTTTGCTGTGCTGATCCTCGCGCCGCACTTCATCAACGATTATCTGCTCACGGTCCTCATCATCATTCTCTACTTCGCCTATGCGGGGCAGGCCTGGAACATCATGATGGGCTTTGCGGGCCAGCTTTCGCTTGGCCATGCCATCTATGTCGGGCTCGGCGCCTACACGGCGGCTACGCTCTATGTGCACTTCGGCATTGGCCCGTGGATTGGTTTGCTGGTGGCGATCCCGGTTGCCATGGCGTGCGGCGCGATCATCGGCTTCCTCGCGTTCCGCTTCGGCGTCGCGGGCGTCTATTTTGCAATCCTCACCATTGCGTTCGCGGAATTCGCGCGCATTGGCTTTGACCACATCGCCTACACCGGCGGCTCGGCGGGACTCTTTCTTCCCGTCGCACAGTACACGCACAATGATCTGTGGAATCTGCGCGGCAAGCCGATCATGTTCTACTACGTGATGCTGGCGTTCACGGCTGCGGCGTTCCTCCTGTGCCGATACCTGTTGCGTAGCCGGATGGGTTACTTCTGGCAGGCGATCCGCGAGGATGAAGAAGCCGCGCGTGCACTCGGCATCGACACGTTCCGCTACAAGATGTTCGCGGTCGTGATTTCCGCCGGCATGACGGCGGTCGCAGGCGTCTTCTTTGCGTTCTACTACAACAATCTTTTTCCGGAGCAGGTCTTCCATATCTCGCGCTCGATCGAACTGATCCTTGCGCCGATCATCGGCGGCATCGGTACGCTGTTCGGCCCGGTATTGGGTGCCTTCGTGCTCACCGGCCTTTCCGAGGCGATGACCGAACTCCTGCACATGCTGGGCATCGACGTGCCCGGAGCGAAGCAGGTGTTCTATGGCGTGTGCCTGCTCGTCGTGGTGCTGGCCTTGCCTGACGGCATCTGGCCCTGGCTCGCGCGCCGCCTTGGCCTGGGGCGCACATGAGCGCGTTCCTCTCCATTGCCGGCGTGTCGAAGCGCTTTCGCGGGCTCGTCGCGGTGGATCGCGTGTCTTGCGAAGTCGCCAAGGGCGAAATCTTCGCGGTGATCGGCCCGAATGGCGCAGGCAAGACCACACTGTTCAACATGATTGCCGGCGCACTCGAGCCGGACGAGGGGGAAATCGCTTTTCAGAGCGAGCGCATCGACGGCTTGCGCCCGGATCAAGTGTGCCGGCGCGGTGTCGCGCGCACCTTCCAGATCGTACGGCCGTTTCCGGCGTTGACCGTCGAAGACAACGTGATGGTCGGCGCGCTGCTGCGCGCATCCGATGCAGCGCGCGCGAGAGAGACCGTGCATGAGGTGCTGCGGCGGCTCGATCTGTTCGACAAGCGGCAGCGGCAGGCGAAATCGCTGACCTTGCCGGACCGCAAGCGTCTCGAGGTCGCGCGTGCGCTCGCAACCGCGCCCCAGCTCCTCCTGCTCGACGAGGTGATGGCCGGCCTGCGGCCCACCGAGACCGACCGTATGGTGGCGATCCTGCGCGAGCTGAATGCGCAGGGGCTCACCATTCTGCTGATTGAACATGTGATGCGCGCCGTGATGGCACTCGCGAACCGCGTGTTGGTGCTGCATCATGGCGCGCCGATTGCGCTCGGCACCCCGGCAGAGGTCACAAGCCAGCCGGCCGTGATCGAGTCCTATCTCGGCGCGGAGGCCGTGTGATGCTCTCCGTGCAGAATCTCGACGTGTTCTATGGTGACGCGCAGGCACTCGACGGCGTCTCGCTGGAGGTGGAGCAAGGCGCCGTCGTCGCGATCGTCGGCGCAAACGGCGCGGGCAAGACGTCGCTCATTCGTACGATCGCCGGAATGCTGCGGCCTGCGTCCGGCGCGATCCGTTATCGCGGCGGCGACATTGCGGGCATGCCGAGTTTCCGCGTCTGCGATCTCGGCATCGGGCAGGTCGCGGAGGGGCGTCAGGTGTTCCCGACGCTCACGGTCGCGGAAAACCTCGACATGGGCGCGATGCTGCCGCGCGCGCGCGCAGGACGCGAGGAGAACCGCGAG
>Ga0310810_10004664_pt1 | contig 15185 bp, 10 predicted proteins | sample NCmetagenome_FD_207641 | JGI IMG/M metagenome (GOLD analysis project Ga0310810, IMG submission 207641) | Soil microbial communities from experimental microcosm in Duke University, North Carolina, United States - NC | ecosystem: Engineered > Artificial ecosystem > Soil microcosm > Unclassified ...
CCGGCGTGGCATACGGCAGCTCACCCGTGAGCATCTGGTACATCGTCACACCGATGGAGTAGACGTCGCTGGCGAAGACGGCTTTCCCGTAGAACTGTTCAGGAGCCATATAAGGTGGACTGCCGATGACAGTGGTCCCATGTGCCGCGATTTCGAGAAAGCGCGACGTCCCGAAGTCGGTGACTTTCAACATCCCGGTGTCCGATACGAGCATGTTGCCGGGCCGCAGATCGCGGTGCAGGACGCCGACCTTGTGGGCGTGATCGACGGCATTGCAGATCTGACAGGTGAAATCGAGCGCGCGGCTGACGTCAAGCGCGCCGTCTCGATGGATGATTTGTTCCAGCGTGCTGCCGGGCACGTACTCCATCACGATGAAGAACACGCCGTCCTGCTTCTCCGCCGTGAGCACCGTCACGATGTTCGGGTGGTTCATCGACGCGAGGAGCCGCGGTTCCTTCAGCATCTCCACGAAGTCGAGGTTCTGTTTGTGCGGGACCTTGATGGCCACTTTCTTGTGAATCCAGGTGTCTTCAGCGAGAAAAACGCTGCCGAACCCGCCGCTGCCGAGAGAAGAAAGGATTCTGTACTTGCCGACCGATTGACCCTTCAGGAACACGGACGGATTATAGCGGCGTGAACGCACGCTTCTACGCACCGGATGCGCATCGCCCGGGAGATCTTGTCACGCTGCCCGCCGACGAGGCCGAGCACCTCACACGCGTCCTGCGTCTGAAGACTGGCGATGCGCTGCGCGTGTTCAACGGACACGGCCGTGAGTTCGATGCCAGTGTGGAGGAGGCCGGCAGGGACGGCGTACGTGTGCGGCTCGGGGATTTCGCGGCGGCGGCACCCGAAGCGCGTGTGGCCATTACGCTCGCCCAGGCGGTGCTCAAGGGCGACAAGATGGATGACGTCGTGCGCGACGCGACGATGATGGGCGCGGCAGCGATACAGCCGATCATCACGACGCGCACCGAGGTCACGCGCGGCTCGCTCGTGCGCGGGCGACGCCGGGAGCGATGGGAACGGATTGCCGTCTCTTCCGTGAAGCAGTGTGGCCGGGCGACAGTCCCGCGCGTCCTGGATGCGATCGAATTCGACGAACTGATCGACGCGCTTGGCAAGATGCTCCTGCCGCTGCCAGGGCTGATGCTGGTCGAACCAGGTGCCGCTTCCGAAACGACTCCCGCCTCGGAGTTGGACCTCTCACCGCAGCGCGGTGCCACCGTGCTGATCGGCCCCGAAGGCGGATGGACGCCCGCGGAAGTCGAACGCGGCGCCTCGGTGTGCCGCCTGATCACGGTTGGAGGCCGCACCGTCCGCGCCGACGCGATGTGCGTCGTCGCGTTGTCGGCGTTTTTTACGATGTGGCGGGAGTTCTAGCCGCGGTTCCTTGCACGGTCACGGCGACGCAGACCCACTCATCCTCCTGCGCGCGCCATTGCACGCCGCCGCCCTCAAAAGCCTGCACCACGTGGCCTTCTTCGTGATCCATGAATCCGCTCAGGATGAGAAGACCGCCGGCAACCGCGAGCGACTCGAGACGTTCGGCCGACGCGGTCAGCAGGCCTCCGGTCAGGTTCGCCACGACAACGTCGAACTGACCAATCTTCGACGTGCGAAAGTCGCCGATCTCGAGCGCAATGCGCGATTCGTGGTTGAGCGCGACGTTGTCCTCCGCCGCCGCGATCGCATCCGCATCTTCGTCGATGGCGAGTACGCCGGTCGCTCCAAGCCGACGTGCGGCGATGGCCAGCACGCCGGAGCCGGTGCCGACATCGATGACGCTGCGGCCGCGAAGGTCGATCTGCTGCATCGCGGCCAGGCAGAGGCGCGTCGTCGCATGATGGCCTGTGCCGAAGCCCATGGATGGTTGAATAATGATCGGCCGGCTGAAGCCGGACTCCACCGGAGCGTCCCACGGCGGCGCGATGGTCAACGCGCCGACGGTAATGGCACGCAGAGCGGCTTGCGATCTCGCCGCCCAATCCTCGTCCGGCACGTCAATCGGCCGTGCGTCGATGTGGGGAAAATGCGCTCGCAGCGCCGCCGCCGCACGGTCGCGGTCGTCACCGTTGTTGAAGAAGAACCGCGCATCGTGAATGGCGATGAGATTGAAGTCGATCAGGAACGCGTGAACGAGATCGTCGTCTTGCGGGATCTCAAGCGCTGCCCACGTCCGCACAGGGCCCACCCTGTTATCCGAAGATGTCTTTGACTCGGTCGAAGATGCCGCGATCCTCGTGCTCGTCGCGCGGGGTGGGTTCGAATCTTTCCTTGGGCAGCTCTTCGGCGAGCTGCTCGAGCAGCTTCCGCTGTTCCTTCGACAGTTTCTTCGGCGTGACGACTTTCACGGTGACGAGCAGATCGCCGCGGCCCCGGCCGGCAACGACGTCCGGCATTCCCTTGCCGCGAAGACGGAACGTTGCGCCGCTCTGGGTGCCCTCGGGCACCTTGAACGCCTGCTCCCCGTCGAGCGTGGGGATCATGATTTCACCGCCGAGCGCCAGCGTCGGATAGTTCAGCGGGATCTCGCAGAACAGTTCGTTGCCTTCGCGATGAAAGAACGGATGCTCCTGCACGTGGACGACGACGTAGAGGTCGCCGGCAGGACCGCCGCCGGCACCTGCCTCGCCCTCACCGCTGAGACGCAGGCGCTGGCCGCTGGCAATACCCGCCGGAATCTTGACGGTCAGCTTGCGCGTCTGCGGCACGCGTCCGCTGCCCCTGCACGTCGTGCACGGCGTGCTGATGATCGAACCGGTTCCGCGGCACTGGCCGCATGTCCGAGCCACGGTGAAGAAGCCCTGCTGGTAGCGGAGCTGTCCGCGGCCGTGACACTGCGGGCATGTTGCTGGCTTCGATCCTGGTGCCGCCCCTGATCCGCTGCAGGTTTCGCATGTCTCCTGCCGCGGGATCTGTATCGTCGTCTCCACGCCGCGAGCCGACTCGTCGAACGAGATCTCGAGGTCGTAGCGCAGATCCGCTCCACGCTGCGGGCCGCCGCGGCGGCGTTGCCCGCCGAACATGTCGCCAATGCCGAAGATGTCGCCGAGCCCGCCCAGGATGTCTTCAAAACCGGTGAAGACGGTCGGGTCGAAACCGCCCGTCGCGGCGCCGCCGAGGCCGGCGTGGCCGAAGCGGTCGTACATGTGGCGTTTGTCGGTGTCGGCGAGCACCGCGTAGGCTTCCGCGGCTTCCTTGAACTTCTCTTCGGCGGCCTTGTCGCCAGGATTGCGATCGGGATGGTACTTGAGCGCGAGCTTGCGATAGGAGCTCTTGATCTCCTGATCCGAGGAGGTGCGCTCGACGCCGAGCACCTCGTAGTAGTCGCGTTTGCTCACGCCTTTGCCACCTTGACCATCGCCGGCCGGAGCAGACGATCGCCCAGCATGTAGCCGCGCGCGAACTCCTCCATGATTTCACCTTCACGATGATCGGGACTGCTTTCGTGCGCGACGGCCTGGTGGAACCTCGGATCGAAGTCGGTGCCGACCGCGTCGATGGCTTTGACCCCACCTTTACGAAGCAGTTCGACCATCTGCTGATGAATCAGTTCGACGCCTTTCCGGAAGCTTTCGACATCACTCCCGGCGGGCGCCTTCAATGCGCGTTCGAGGTCGTCGACGATCGGCAGCAGACCGGCCAGCGCGTTGGCGGTGGCGGCGTCGGCTTGATCGCGCCTGTCGCGTTCGACTCTCTTGCGATAGTTGTCGAATTCAGCCGCCGTTCGCAGCAGGCGATCCTGCAGCGCGTCTTTCTCGCGACGCAGCGCGTCGAGCGGTGATTCGGCGGATTCCGACTCCGGCTGCGGTTCCGTGGCCGCGCCTGCCGATTCCTGATCGTTCATCCGGTCGTCTTGCATGGTTCTACTGGTGAAGTCCACTAATTGGCGCGGAAGACGCGCGCGACGGCCTGGGTCACGCCGTCGACGACGGTGATCGCGCGCAAGTACTGCATCCGTGTCGGGCCGATGATGCCAACCGTTCTGATCGTGCTGCCATCGCTCGTCGTCGATGCAATCAGGCTGAACGGACGAAGGTCGGGCGACACATGCTCGTCGCCGATGACGACGGTCAGGCCGGGTTCGTCGATGTACTCGTTCAACAACCGCAGCATCCGTTCCTTCTCTTCCATCATCTGCAGCAGGGAACGGAGCGTCGGCAGCGCAACGGCGTCAGAGGCCGAGGCGTCGAGGAGCGACGCAGCCCCCTCGACGTGAAAGGCATTCTGGCGCGGCAGCTCCTCGAGCGTGCAGCGCGCGAGTCGAAGGGCACGTGCCATCAGCTCGTCATAGAGCGTTCGCTCCTGGGCCAGGCGCGCCAGCACCGCCGCGCGGACGTCGAACAGCGACAGGCCAGCAAACTCGGTGGTCAGATAGTTGGCGGCCTGGACGAGGTGATCGGGCCTGATGGTTTCACCCGCGTCGACTGCCTTCTGCGTCACCTGGTTGCCGCGTGACACGACGACCACGAGCACCCGGTTCCCCTCCAGCGGCACGAACTCTATCCGTTGCAGGACGGCGATGTCGGTGCTGCCGATCGCGAAGCCAACGTGCCTCGAGGCGCGCGACACCACGTGGGACACGCTGATCAGCAGGTCGTCCATCAGCGGCGACCGTTCCGCACGCTGCCGCAGTTCGTGCTCGACGCCCGCGGCAGGTCGGGCAGGCTTGCGGCTGTCGAGCAGCAAATCGACGAAAACGCGATACGCCCGGTTGGTCGGGACGCGTCCGGCAGAGGTATGCGGCTGATGAACATACCCATCAGCTTCGAGACGTGCGACCAGGTTACGAATCGTCGCCGAGGAGACGCCCAGGCCACTATGGCGCGCGAGCGTTTGGGACGAAATCGGTTCACCGGTGGCGATGTGCTCGCGCACGAGCGCCGCCAGCAGCCGTCGTGATCGTTCGGGAAGTTCGTGGGAACCCATTGCAGGTCAGTTGCTTGGAAATTATAGCGTCTCGCGGGGGTCCTGCTTTAGGCGGATGCCCGTTATCGATGCAACTCGCAGTACTCGGTCGGTTCTGTCCCGGCCAGGAACGATTCCGTGATCGTCCTGGTGCAGCCGGGCACGGCCAGCTTTCCGGTATCGCGATCGATGACCGCGAACGTAATACCGTCGGGCACCTCGAATTCGACGCTCTCTTCCCCGGCAGTTGCGCTCTTCATGAACTGCGTCCAGATTGGGAGCGCCGCCTGGCTGCCGCTCAGCGAGACTGGTTGGTTGTCGTCGAAGCCAACCCAGACAACGGTCAGGAGATTCGGCGTAAAGCCGACGAACCAGGCGTCGCGCAGGTCATTGGTTGTGCCGGTTTTTCCCGCGGCGTCGAGTGTGAACCCCGCGGCGCGTGCGCCGGCGCCGGTTCCCTCGTTCAAGACGCTCCGCATCATGTTCGTGACCAGATATGTCGTTCCCGGGTGCGCGACCCGGCGCATCGGTGCGTTCTTCGGCACAAGATGGCGCGGGCCCGCGTCGATGGCGTCAATCGCCTTGAGCGGATGGACCGCGCCGCCGTTGGTGAAAAGCGTATACGCCTCGGCAACCTCGAGTGGCGTCAGTTCGAACACGCCCAGCGTGATGGCAGGGTAGCCCTGTGGCGGCGTGCCTACACCGACACGTTTCCAGACGTCCGCCACCTTGTCGAACCCGATCGCCTCGCCGACGTGAATCGTGCCGAGGTTCCGCGACATGGCCAGCGCCCGCCGCCATGTGATTTCGCCGTCGTAGTCGTCGTAGTTCTTCGGTTCCCACGTCTGGTCGTTGAACGTGAAGACTTCCGGCGCGTCGTTGGTCAGCGATGCCGGCGTCAGATCGGTACGTCCCTCATCGACTCCCTGATCGAACGCCGCGAGATAGACGAAGGGCTTGAACACGGATCCGGGTTGCCTTCGAGCCGCCGTAACGCGGTTGTATTGCGACTGGTTGTAGGAGCGTCCGCCGACCATCGCGAGGATGTCGCCTGTTTTCGGGTCGACCGCGACAAGCGCCGCCTGGGCCCGTCCCTTTCGTTTCCGCCGCGCCAGCAGTTCGTCCACGCGGCCGAGGCCGTCGCGCACGGCGTCGAGCGCAAGGCGCTGAAGGTTGATGTCGAGCGTGGTGTGGACGTCGATGGAGTTCTCCTGCGTCGTCAATCCCGGGAACTGCTCGGCGATCTGCTGTCCGATCATGTCGACGAAGTAGGGCGCCTCGTTGTCGACGCTGCGCGGCGCGACCTGGAGCGGCTCGCGCATGGAGCGCTGGGCGACCTCGGCCGAGATGTATTCCTCGTCCGCCATGGCGCGGAGGACCACGTTGCGACGTTCGACGGCGCTCTTCGGATTGACGAAGGGCGAATGCAGTCCCGGATTCTGTATGACGCCGGCGATGAGTGCCGCTTCACTCACGCTCAGATTCGCCACGTCCTTTCCGAAGAACAGACGAGCGGCTTCGGCGACGCCGTGGATCGCAAACGAGCCGCGTTGCCCGAGGTACACGTCATTGAGGTACAGCTCGAGGATTTCGTCCTTGGACGCACGACGCTCCAGGACGAGCGACATGAACGCCTCCTGGACCTTGCGCCGGTACGAGCGGGTGCCGCGTGCGAGCTCGTTGTTGAACTCGTCGGTGAGGAAGAACATCCGCGCCAGCTGCTGGGTGATGGTGCTGCCGCCAACCGGATACCTGTTGCTGCCGACCGCGTTCACGATGACGGAGCGGAGGACGCTGAACGGATTAACACCCGGATGTGAGTAATAACTCTGATCTTCGATGGCGAGCACCGCGTCCTGCATCCGTTTGGGGATGAGGTTCAGCGAAACGCGGCGCCGCTTTTCGCGTGCTCCATCGGTCATCAGCGCCGTCAGCAGCGGCGCATCGAGCGTAATGGCATCGGCTCGGACCGGTTTGTCGGCGCCCGATGTCACTTCGAGCAGTGTGATGCCGCGTGCGGGAGCGGGCGGCGGACCGCCGGCGCGTCGTACTGGCGGGGCCGAGCGGAACGTGGCGCGAATCGTTTTGCCGGCGAAGTCGCCGAAGCGCGGCGAGATCAGCACCGCGTTGCGCGCGATCGCGAATTCCCCTGGCGCCTGGACGGCCGATCGCTGGGCGTAGCCGAGGTCGTTCAGCCGGGCGACGAGATCGACCACCGTCAACATCTCCCCGCGACGAACTTCGAGCGGGCGTGCATAGACCCGTGGGAGCGAACGTTCGCGTTCCCCGTGCAGCCGTACGTCGATGATTCGGGAGAAGGAGACGTAGAAGTAGACGAGCGTGGCGCCGACCACGAGTGACGCCACCGCGCAGCCGAGCAGGCCATACCTGACTGCGGTCGGATGACGGGATACCCACTTCTGCGTGCGCACCTTCGCACGCCTCACTCGGCTCACGGTGTGATCACCCAGTGAATGCCTATATCGGACGTCAGCTCCTCGAACAGGCGATCCACGAGCGGGGGCCCGTATTTGTTCAGGAAGAAGGCGAATCCGACGCTGCGTTCCTGCGGCTCTCCGCCCGGGAATGCCTGTTCCTTCGCGTGGTGGAACTGGCGTCGCAGCGTCTCGTCCTTCCGCTTGGCGGCCTGGATGATCTTCCCGTTCAGCTTCTTGAGATCGTCCTGCATGCGGCTGAAGGCCGACCGTGCGGCGCCGTCGAGGGTGGCGTCGATGTGTGCGGCGCTGGTGGCCAGCTGCTCCATCCGTTCCTGCAGCACGCGGCTGACGTCCTGCATCGCCGCATCGACCTCGGGCGGCAGCTGCGCCGCGAGCAGCTGGTTGAGCAGTGATTCATCCTGTGCCTGCAGTTGTTCGAGCGGCACATCGTGCCGCGTGAGGAAGCGTATGGCGTTGGAATCGAGCAGCGTGGCGGTTGCGCGCTGATACATCAGCGGCATCGGGACACCGAAGGCGTCGTAGACGTTCCGAAGCTGACCGAGATAAGCAAGCTCGTTGGGGCCGGCCACGTAGCACACCGTTGGAAACAGGGTGTCCTGGACGATGGGGCGGAGCAGCACGTTGGGGCTGAACTCCGCCGGTGCCTGGCGGACACGCGCGAGCAGCGCGTCTCTCGGCACGAGTGAATCGCCAATCTGATAGGCGTCATCCTGCAGGCGAATCGGCTGCCGGCCGCCATTGAGATGGAAGAGTGCCGCCGTATCGGGTTGAGGCGCGACCTGGGCGGTATATCCGCGGGATTCGAGCTCGGAACCCGTATCGGAGGCCAGACGAGCCGTCTGTCCCGCGCGTTCAAGCTCACGAGCGAAGATCGCGGCCGCCAACGGCTTGGCCGCGGTGTCGGACGAGTCGTAGACGATCAGGCCGCGGGTGCCGAGCAGCGATTCCATCAAACGTCCAAACGCGTCCACCATCCCCGCGCCGGGTGTGTAGGCGGCGCGCAGCGAGCCGGCGAGCGATTCGCCGAATTCCGTTTGTGGAAGCAGCGTGGTCAGTTCGTCGATCGCGGTGTCGATGGTTCCATCGAGCCGCACGCGGGCGACCGGTTCCACATGCGCTCCCGGTGGGTCGCCGACCGCGACGGTACGACGCGTGAGCGACGCGTCGAGCACGCTGCACGACTTCACTTCGTCCCAATCGTGGTCTTCAGCGTCAATCCAGAAAATGGCCACGGCCGGAACGCCGTGCTCGGTTCTCACGCGTTCAGCGAGCTGGAGGGCCGTCACCGCCTTGAGCAGCGTGAACAGCGGCCCGCCGAACAAGCCGGCTTGCTGGCCGGTGACGACGGCGACCGTCTGCGGATCGCGCAGTCGCTCGGTGGCCGCAATCGCTTCTTTCGGCGTGCGGCGACGCTCCTGTTGCGCCGCGATCACATCCGCGATGGTGTTGCGATCGCGATTGTGCGCGCGCGTTCGGGCGATCACCTCCTGCCATGCGCGCGGATCCCGCGGATCTCCCGCGAAAAATGCGGCGACCTTGTCGTAGTCGAACGCATAGTCGATCACGAGGGGCTTGATCCACGGCAGGCGGCGAATATCGATGGGAATGCGTGATGCGGTGGCGACGCCGGGCACTGAGCCCGTACTGTCGCAGAAAGGTGTGAGAGGCGCAATGGCCCTTCGCGCCGACGCGCTAATGTATAATTATCCACCTCTCGTCATAATCATGCACAGCTGATGAACGCTACCCTCGCCCTCGAAGACGGAACCTGGTATCGCGGCCTGTCCGCCGGTGCGCCCGGCGAGACGAGCGGTGAGGTCGTGTTCAACACCAGCATGACCGGTTACCAGGAAGTGCTCACCGACCCGTCCTACGCCGGACAGATCGTCACCATGACCGCGCCGCTCATTGGTAATTACGGTACCGCCTCGGGAGACGCGGAATCTCAGGCGCCGCGAGTCGCCGGTTTCATCGTACGTGAAGCGTCACCCGTGGCCAGCAACTGGCGCGCGGACTCGTCGCTTCGCGACTATCTCGTTCGCCACGACATCGTCGCCATCGCCGATATCGACACGCGCGCGTTGACGCGCGTGTTGCGGTCGGCCGGCGTGATGCGCGGCGTCATCGCGACCGGGCAGGTCGATCCGGACGAGCTCGTCGCCAAGGCGCGAGCCATTCCCAAGATGGAGGGCTCGGATCTCGTGCGCGGCGTGACCTGCGACGTGCCGTTCGATTGGCGCGAACGCGCGGGCGCGGCGGGCGAAGCGGACCACCGCGAGTTCGGCATCGCACCCCAGCGGCGCTCCTCGAAACGGCTGCGTGTCGCGGCCTATGACTACGGCATCAAGTGGAATATCCTTCGCCGCCTGGATGCGTATGGCTGCGACGTGCGGGTGTTTCCGGCGACCGTGCCAGCGAGCGAGTTGCTGGCCATCGAGCCCGACGGCATTTTTCTCAGCAACGGCCCTGGCGATCCGGCGGCATTACCCTATGCGATCAGCAACGTCCGCGAGCTCGTGAAGACCGATATTCCGACCTTCGGCATCTGTCTCGGTCACCAGATTCTCGGGCTGGCGGTTGGAGGTCAGACGTTCAAATTGAAGTTCGGCCATCGCGGCGCGAACCATCCGGTCAAGGAGCTCGAGTCGGGAAAGGTCGAGATCACATCCCAGAATCACGGGTTCGCGGTCGATCCGAACTCGCTGCCGCCGGATGTGAAGGTCACGCATCTCAATCTGTACGATGGGACCGTGGAAGGGTTCTGCCACACGAGCAAGCCGGTGTTCTCGGTCCAGTACCATCCCGAGGCCTCGCCTGGTCCACACGATGCAGACTACTTGTTCCTGAAATTCCTCGATGTCATGGAGAAGCGCTGACGGGCACGAATGCCTAAACGCACCGATCTGAAACGCATTCTGGTCATCGGGTCCGGACCAATCGTCATCGGTCAGGCCTGTGAGTTCGACTATTCGGGGACACAGGCGTGCAAGGCGCTGCGCTCCGAAGGTCTCGAGGTGATCCTCGTCAACAGCAACCCGGCGACGATCATGACCGATCCCGAAATGGCCGACCGTACGTATGTCGAGCCGCTCACGCCGGATCTCGTCGCCGCCATCATCGAAAAGGAGCGTCCCGATGCAGTGCTGCCGACCGTCGGCGGTCAGACGGCGCTCAACCTGGCTGTCGCGCTCGCCGAGCGTGGCGTGTTGGAGCGATACAACGTCAAGTTGATCGGCGCGCAGATCGACGCCATCAAAGTAGCGGAGGACCGTCTGCTCTTCCGCAATGCGATGGGAGAGATCGGTGTCGAGGTGCCGCGCAGCGGCGTTGCCAAGTCACTGGAAGACGCGCTGGCCCTCGTCGAGGACACCGGCTTTCCGGCGATCATCCGGCCGTCGTTCACGATGGGCGGCGTCGGCGGCGGTATCGCCTATAACATCGAAGAGTTCCGCGAACTCGCGGCGCGAGGCCTCGAGTTCTCACCGGTGCACGAGATTCTCGTCGAGGAGTCGGTCATCGGATGGAAGGAATTCGAACTCGAGGTGATGCGCGACGTCGCGGATAACTTCGTCGTCATCTGCTCGATCGAAAACGTGGACGCGATGGGCGTGCACACGGGCGACAGCATTACCGTCGCCCCTGCCCTCACGCTGACCGATAAGGAATACCAGCGGATGCGCGACATGGCGCGCCGCATCATCCGTCGCGTCGGTGTCGAAACGGGCGGCTCCAACATCCAGTTTGCGGTGAACCCGGACGATGGGCGCATTGTCGCCATCGAGATGAACCCACGGGTGTCGCGATCCTCGGCGCTCGCGTCGAAGGCAACCGGATTCCCGATTGCCAAGATCGCGGCGAAGCTCGCGCTCGGGTATCACCTCGACGAAATTCCCAACGACATCACCCGCCTGACGCCTGCGTCCTTCGAGCCCACGATCGATTACATCGTCGTCAAGTTCCCGCGATGGAATTTCGAGAAGTTCCCGCAGGCCGATCGCACGCTGACGACGCAGATGAAGTCGGTCGGCGAGGCGATGGCCATCGGCCGGACGTTCAAGGAGGCATTTCTCAAGGCGGTCCGCTCGTTGGAGCTCGGCAAGTTGGGCCGGCTGTTTCCCGAGAATGGCGATGATGCGGCGGACGGTGACGAGGACGAGACCGCTTTGCGCAAGCGGCTGGTGGTGCCAAGTGACCGGCGCATCTGGGCGATCTTCCGCGCGTTCCGTCGCGGCTGGACGGTTGACACCATCCACGAGCTCACCAGGATCGATCGCTGGTTTCTGCAGCAGTTTGCGGACATCGCGGCGCTGCGCGAGATGGCGGCGCTCGGCGAGTTCCGGCAGATGTCGACCGACCTGCTGCGTACGCTGAAACGAAACGGGTTCAGCGACGAAGACATCGCCGCGGTCTACGGCGTTGACGAAGCCGCGGTCAGGCAGCGACGTCAGGATGACGCCATCGTGCCGGCGTACAAGCGGATTGACACCTGCGCGGCCGAGTTCGAGTCGTTCACGCCGTACATGTACGGGACCTTCGAGGACGTGTGCGAAGCGGATCCGACGCCCGCGAAGAAAGTCGTCATCCTCGGCAGCGGTCCGAACCGGATCGGGCAGGGCATCGAGTTCGATTACTGCTGCTGCCACGCCGTGTTCGGGTTCCGCGACGAAGCGTTCGAGACGGTGATGGTGAATTGCAATCCCGAAACCGTCTCGACCGACTACGACACCGCCGACCGCCTGTACTTCGAGCCGCTCACCTTCGAAGACGTGATGGGGATTATCGGCCGCGAGCAGAGTGCGGGCGGCGACGTCTCGTGCGTCGTGCAGTTCGGCGGGCAGACGCCATTGAAGCTGGCGCTCGCGCTTCAGGACGCGGGGGTGAAGATCCTCGGCACGTCGCCGGATTCGATCGATCTCGCCGAGGATCGTCAGCGCTTTTCGCAGCTGCTGTGGGATCTTGGTGTGCCGCAGCCGGCCAGCGGCACCGCCATTTCGCGTCAGGAGGCGCGCGAAGTCGCCGAGCGCATCGGGTATCCGGTGGTCGTGCGCCCCTCGTATGTCCTGGGTGGCCGTGGGATGGCGATTGTCTTCGACTCAGGAGCGCTCGACCGTTACATGACGAGCGCCGTCGATGTGTCGCACCACCGGCCGGTGCTCATCGACCGCTTTCTCGAGGACGCATTCGAGTTCGACGTTGATGCCGTCGCCGATGCGACCGGTGCTGTCGTGATCGGCGGCATCATGGAACACATCGAAGAAGCCGGTATTCACTCGGGCGACAGCTCGTGTGTCGTTCCGCCGTTCATGGTGGCCGAACGGCACCTCGGCACGATTCGCGAATATACGCGGCGCATCGCGCGCGCATTGAAAGTCGTCGGCCTGATGAACGTGCAGTACGCGATCAAGGACGACACTGTCTACGTCCTCGAGGTGAACCCGCGCTCGTCCCGGACCGTTCCCTACATTTCGAAGGCGACCGGCGTGCCGATGGCGCGCATCGCTGCCCGTGTCGCGACGGGGCGCACGCTGGCAGAGCTCGGGGTCGTCAACGATCTCGAGGCGGCGGGTGTGTTCGTCAAGAGCCCGGTGTTCCCCTTCGTGCGCTTTCCCGGGGTCGATACGATTCTCGGGCCGGAGATGAAGTCGACCGGCGAGGTCATGGGAGGCGCGGACAACTTCGGCGCGGCGTTTGGGAAGGCAATGATGGGCGCAGGGCAGCAGCTGCCAAAGGACGGGTGCGTCTTCATCAGCGTCAACAACAGCGACAAGCCGACGGTCGTGCCGATTGCCCGCGATCTCGCGGCGCTTGGATTTTCCATCACGGCAAGCCGTGGAACCGCGGCGTTCCTGCGGGCGCATGGCATCGACGCGGAGGTTGTCTACAAGGTGAACGAGGGCCGGCCGAACATCGCCGATCAGATCGTGAACGGCAAGATCGATCTGGTCATCAACACGCCGCTCGGCCGCGAGTCGTTTTTCGACGACCGTTCGGTTCGTCGCGCGGCGACCATGGCCCAGGTTCCGTGCATTACGACGCTGACCGGCGCGTCGGCGGCAGTCAGCGCCATCAAGGCGCTCCGGTCGCAGACGCTGACGGTCCGTTCGCTGCAGGATTATTATGCGGGGGTAGAAGCCGGGGCCTGATACATGAACCACCACGGCGCGCGACGCACGCGCGGCACGAAGCACACGCTGCGCTCCCACGCGGTCGTCCTGAGCTTCGTCGTCGCTGCGTCAACAGCTCTGGTGGTGACGCCGCAGGCGCAGACGTTCCGCGGCAGCGTGACGACGGTCGAAATACCCGTGACCGTCACCGATACCAACAACCGGTTGATCACCGGCCTGAGCAAAGAGGACTTTGAGGTCTTCGAGGACGGCGATCCGGAAGCCGTCACCCAGTTCTCGGACAAACGCACGTCGGTAAGCGTCGGCATTCTGCTCGATATCAGTGACAGCATGCGCGGGCAGCCGATCGTCGACGCGCGAAGCGCGGTCGATCGATTCGTGGCGGAGCTGCTCGAGCCTGAGGATGAAGCCTTCGTTGGCGCGTTCAATCATCTGCCGCGCATCCTGGTGCCGTGGACCGCGCCGCCGTCGCGCCTGGCCGGCCGTCTCGACGACGAGCGGCCGAGCGGAGGAACCGCGATCTACGACGCCATTGCCGCGTCGACCTCGATGTTCGGACGCCGCCAGCGCACGCGCGCGGCGATGATCGTCATTTCCGACGGGGCTGACACCGCCAGCGATCGATCCCTGTCGCAGACACGCGAGCTGCTGCGCCGCAGCGACGCCTTCGTGTACGCCATTGCGATCGACTCGGCCACGGAGCATCGGGTCAGTACACGCGTGAGCCCGGAAGCGCTGCGGGAAATCACCGGTCCAAGCGGTGGATACACGGAGGTGGTGCGAAGTGCGGAGGATCTCGGACCCGCCACGCAGCGGATTGCGGAGGAACTGAACTCGCAGTACATGCTCGGGTACGCCACGACCCGCCCGCAGGATGGAAGCTGGCGCGCGCTCCGCGTACGCGTGCGGCACGACGGCTACATCGCCCGCGCTCGTCGCGGATACTTCGCGACTTCGCAACCCTAGTCCCGGCCGTTTTCGAGAGCAGATCTGAAATCCGACCGTTTTGGTCTTGACGGACCGAAACGGTCGGGTATACAGTCCAACCCGTGACTCTGAGACTCAATCTCATATCAACCGCTCTCGTCGTGATGACCGCCGCCACAGTGTCCGCCCAGACGCTGACGCTGCGTGGTCGCGTCGTCGACCCGATGAAAGCCGTTATCGCGGACGCGCGCGTGACGGTCGTCCCTGTGTCTGGGGGCACCGCGACGAATTCGACCTCCGACGCGGAAGGGCGGTTCGAGATTCCACTCGAGCCTGGCGCATATCTCGTCACCATCAATTCGCCTGGGTTCTCAGAAGCGTCGCATGTCGTCAGAGTCTCCGCGGCGGCGACCGCGCCGATCGAGTTCGTTCTGCAGATCGCGGGGATCACGCAGGCCGTCGAGGTGAGTGGGGAGGCGGCTGGAACAGCGACCACTGTGAATGCGAGCACCAGAACGGCGACGCCGCTGCGCGATGTGCCGCAGTCGGTGACGGTGGTTCCCAGCGCGCTGATTCGCGATCAGCTGATGTCGAGCGTCGCAGATACCGTGAACTACATCCCCGGCATCACCTCGCATCAGGGCGAGAACAACCGCGACCAGATGATCATTCGCGGCAACAGTTCATCGGCCGACTTTTACGTCAACGGTGTGCGCGATGACGTGCAGTACTACCGTGACCTCTACAACGTGGAGCGAAT
>Ga0310810_10004665_pt1 | contig 15185 bp, 9 predicted proteins | sample NCmetagenome_FD_207641 | JGI IMG/M metagenome (GOLD analysis project Ga0310810, IMG submission 207641) | Soil microbial communities from experimental microcosm in Duke University, North Carolina, United States - NC | ecosystem: Engineered > Artificial ecosystem > Soil microcosm > Unclassified ...
ACGGCGGGTCTCGAGAACAAGACCCGCCCTACGTTGTCCTGCACGGTCACACTTCCTGAAACACGCCGGTGTTGTCGGCGAACTTCTCGTAGTCCTTCGCCGGCACACCCGCACGGCTCAGCATCGTCACCAGAATGTTCGCGTGCGGCGTGTCCTGCGGATAGTGCAGGTGCTGGTTGCCCTTGATGCCACCGCCACGGCCAATCAGCGCCTGCGGCAGTGGATCGTTGTTGTGCGCGTCGCTATTTGCCATGTTGCTGCCGAACAGGATGAGCGAGTTGTCGAGCACGTTGCCGTTACCCTCACGCATCTCGTGCAGGCGCTTCACGAACTTCGCGAACACCGCCGTGTGATAGTTCTGAATCCTCCGCAGGTTCGCGACGCGGTCGGGGAACCCGCCCCAGTGTGACGTCGGGTGGAACGCCTCGTGGACGTCCAGGTTGGGATACGTCCGCATGCTGGCTTCCTCAACCATCTTCATCGTCGCCACTCTCGTGCGGTTGGTCTGCCACGAAAGCGCGATCATCTCGAACTGGATGTCGAGGAGGGTGCCGAACTCCTCCGGCGGGCCAAGAGGTGCCCCCGGCAGATCGTCGCGCAGCGATCGCGCACTGTCTTCGAGCTTCTGCACGCGCTGCTCGATCTCGCGCACCGAATCGAGGTACTCGGTCACGCGGGCGCGGTCGCCGGCATCGAGCTTCTTGTTCAGACTCGCCGTCGCGTCACGCACGTAGTCGAGCAGGCTGCCCGTGTTCTTGAGAATGGCTTCCCGCTCTTCGCTCGTATCGCCTTGACCGAACATGGCGTAGAACGCCTTCCGCGGATTGCTCTCCATCGGCAGCGGCTGACCCGGCGTGCGGAAGGAGATCATGCCGCCCGGCTCGCCACACAGTTCGAGTGACGGGAGTGACGTGTCCTTGCCCAAATGACGCGCCGCGATCTGATCGACTGTCACGCCGACGCCCGTCTTGGCATCGCGGCGCCGCGGGTTGATGCAGTTCAACCACGTCTCCTCGATGATGCCGTGCGGGCTCGAACTCTCTCCACCCTTGTTGCGCAGACCACTGACGACGGTCACATACTCGCGGTGCGGTTCAAGCGGCTTGATGATGAAGGGAAACTCGAAATCGCGACCCGTCTGCTTCGGCTGCCATTCGTCCTGCAGCGCGCCGTGCGGGAAGTACACGAACCCGAGGCGTGTGTTCGATGCCGCGACAGTCTGCGCGAACGCCGTTCCAGCCGGAATCATCGCGTCCAGCAACGGGAGCGCAATGGTGGCACCAGCGCCCTTGAGAACGGTACGCCGTGACAGATGCTTTCCACTTAAGAACATTACTGGAGTCCTCCAGTTGACGTAGATGAAGGCGGAACTTTTGCCGGCGCTGGGGCGACGTCCTCCGCTTCCCTCTTACGGAACGCATCGCTCGACACGACGCCAAGGACGATGGACTTGAAGCGGTAATCGTCTTTCGCCGCATCTCGGACGATGCGCCGGACGACGGGCATGTCGTGATAGTCGAGGCTGCGACCGAGCGCGTAGGTCATCAGGTTTTCGGTGAGCGCCTGCACGAACTGATGATCGGGACGATCGACAAGCGCCTTGCGCAGATCGTCGGGTCCATTGATCGCCGTGCCATCCGGCAGCTGACCCGTAGGTTCGATTGGCGTCTGCGTGTCGGGATCGTTGACCCGGTACTGACCCACCGCGTTGAAATTCTCCAGCGCGAACCCGAGTGGATCCATCACGCCGTGACAGGCGAAGCAGGTCGCCTTCTCCCGATGCTGCTCGAGACGTGCGCGCAGCGTCTTCGCCGGCTGGCCGCGTCTGTTCTCCGGGAGTGACGGAACCTCGAGCGGCGGATCGGACGGCGGTGTGCCGAGCAGGCGATCCAGGATCCACGCGCCACGCAGCACGGGCGACGTGCGATTGGGATACGCCGTCATCATCAGGATGGCGCCCTTGCCCAGCAGGCCGTATCGTGCGGGGCTGTCGAGCGCCACACGACGGAAGTGAGCCCCCTTCACCGACTCGATGCCGTAAAGCATCGCGACTCGTTCATTGAGGAATGTGTAGTCCGCGGTCAGCAGACTGAACACGCTCTGATCGCTGCGCAGCACGCTGTCGACGAACAGTCGCAGTTCCTCCTTGAACAGCGCGCGCGGATCCAGCAGCCCGCTCGCCTGCGGGAACTGGCCCCGGTCGGGCGTGATTTCGTTCAGCTTAGACAGGTGCAGCCACTGGAACGCGAAGTCGTCGCTCAGTGATTCCGCTCGTGGGTCGGCGAGCATGCGGCTCACCTGGGCGGCGAGCACGTCGGGTTTGCTGAGACGCGATTCGCTCGCGAGCTTCACGAGCTCTTCGTCCGGGATGCTGCTCCAGAGGAAGAAGGACAGGCGCGACGCCAATTCCAGGTCGTTCAGCGTGCGAGTGGCGCCCGTGCCAACTCCGGATTCAGCGCGATAGAGGAAATGCGGGCTCGCCAGGATGGCGCTGAGCGCATCGCGTACGCCGCCGTCGAAGCCGCCGGTGGCGTAACCCGTCTTGTAGAACGCCATCAGCGGCCCCATGTCTTCGGCAGTCACGGGACGCCGGAACGCGTGACGCGCGAGGCTCTCCACGATCTTGTTCGCACATGCTGCTTCTTCTCGTGGCGCCTTGGGCTCGCAGATGAAGATCTTCGAGCGACTCGGCGAGCCACCCATGCCGGTGACCGAAAGCGGCCCGCGGATCTGCAGCGCGTGCGCCGCCTGGATGCGTTCCTGACCCCCTTCGAGCGCGATCGTGCGAACGCGCTCGTCGCTCTCGGCGTAGCTGCGTTGCAAGAAGGTGATACCGAGCTTGTGCTGCCCTGCCGTCGCATGGAAGCGGATCTTCCGCAGCCGGTTGTTGATGCGCTCCACCGCAGGATCGAGCGTCTGATCGATCGCCTTATGGTCCTCTTCCCCGCCGATCGACGTGCGATAGAACTCCTTGCCGTCGAGCAGCGCGATCACCGTGTTCTCGAACTCCATCCGCGGCACTTCGCGCGCCAGCGCCATGTCGCCGATCGTGAGCTCGTACTCGCCTTCCGCCGGGAAGTTGTGCTCCACGATGAAGCCGCCGCGGGTACCGAAGGGCATCCCTTCGAGGTGATGCTGCTGCCGGCCAGTGCCGGGTGCGCCTTGGGGCGGCAGCGAGATCACCATGTTCGCGACGTCGCCATACGTCGTCGTTTCGGCCAATGCCTTCGGGTTGCCGATCGCCTCGAGCGCGACCGCGCGGGCAGCGTAGATGTACTGATCGATGAAGTTGGGTGAGACCTGGAGGGCCGCGGCGTTGTTGTCGAAATTGCCTTTGACGTTGTCGTCCGGCAGCCAGGCCCTGGCGTCGATGTTGAGGCCGAGCAGATCGCGAACCGCGTAGCCGTACTCGCGGCGGTTCAGACGACGAAGCGCCACCCGTCCGGGAGTGCTCTCTGTCGCCGCGCCATCAATCTTCGTCTCGAGCCACGTGACGAACTCGGCGGCCACTTGACGATCCGGACGCTTCGCACCCGCCGGCGGCATCAACCCGCCGCGCAGCTTGCGAATCACCTTCTCCCCGATCTCGGCACTCTGATGCGGGTCGTCCAGGTTCAAAGCCGTCAGCGTCAGGCCACCAGACTTGAGCCGGTCGTTATGGCAGGCAATGCAGTACTGATTGATCAGTGTCTGCTGTGGACTGGCGGCTTGCGGTGCGACGGGGCGAGGGGTCGGCGGTGCGAGGGTCCGGTCCGGTGGTGGTGTGGTCCGGTCCGAGGGTGCCGTCGCCCCAGAGTCCGGCGGAGACTGCGGTGCCTGTGCTGCCGTCCGCATGCTGTCTGCGAGAACGAGGCAGAGCAACACGGCACACGTGGCGATTGCGTTCCTGGCAATTCGTCGCGTCATGGGCACCTATCGGGCCAAATCCGCCCGAGTCTACTCGTGGACCCGGAACCATACAAGATTAACGCAGGATAGGACTTAGCAGGCGTCGAAACTTCCCGGTTCCGGCGCTGATGGAGGAATACCAAATCAGGTAACTACTGGGCCAAATTGCTAAGATGCGTCCACTCATGGCTCGCGGGCGTGAACTCATCGAGTTCCGTAACTTCGGGCTCGACGGGGCCAATCGCCGCCTGATGTGCCAGAGCGCCAGAGTCTAGACCGTGAGGTGACCATGAAAGGCGCGCTGCATGTTGCGTTCGTCGTATGCCTGGCCGCCGTAGCCCTCCCCGCTCATGCTCAGTGGCTCGATCGTCCCACGCCGAATATTCCGCGCACGGCCGATGGGAAACCGAACCTCACCGCACCGGCGCCCCGCACCGCCGATGGCCGTCCCGATCTGTCCGGCAATTGGACGGCGCGTTCGAATGTCATTGGCGTTCCCGATGAGGCGCTTTCGGCGACATCGAAGGCACTGATCCGCGAGCGGGAAGAGAATTACTTCAGAGATCGCCCCGCGTTCCAGTGTCTACCCAGCGGGCCAGAACCGGTGGCCGGATTTAGACGCTTCGTCCAGACTCCGTCGCTCATCGTGATCGCCCACGAGACGCTCTCATATCGCTTTGTCCACATGGACGGTCGAACGCTCGAAGCTCATCCCGAACCCACGTGGATGGGGTACTCCGTTGGGCGATGGGAGGGCGACACGCTGGTCGTGGACAGCTTTGGATTCAACGACCGCACATGGCTGGACGCGCGCGGTCTGCCGCACACCGAGGCGCTCCGTACCACCGAACGCTACCTGCGGCGCAACGTCGGACAGATGCAGGTCGAGCTGACCGTGACCGACCCCGGCGCCTTCGCCAAGTCATGGACGATGACCTACGAATTGGCATTTCAGCCCGACACCGAGATGGTCGAAGCGGTCTGCGAGGACCGAAGTCGCTGGATCGGCCGCCTGTCCGATGTCGAGCGAGAGGCCGTGGCCGTCTCCCCAACGACGTTGGCAAAGTACGTCGGCGTGTATAGCGGGATGTGGCTCTACCGGCCACGCACCGTGCGGATCGAGCTCGAAGGCGGAACGCTGTACGCAACGGGATTGGTTGGCGATCGGATTCGCCTCATTCCACACTCCGAGACCTCATTCGCCGGCAGCGACGGCCTCTCCTTCGACTTCGATCCTGAAGGAAATCCAGCGGCGTTCATGGTGGAGCGGCACGTGTCCGGCGATTGGAAGTACACGCGACAGCCACAGAAGTGAGGGGTGCGAGATGAGCTCGAGCTGATACGATACTCGGCTCGATGCTTCCGACCGGACGCTTCACGTATTCGCCCATCGTCAACCGCCCGCGTCTCGTCTTTCCGGACGGCGGCCGCCTGGTCGTCTGGGTGATCGTCAACGTCGAAGAGTGGAACCCGCTCGAACAGTTGCCGCGGACAGTCTTACCACCGCCAGCCGGTGGATCGCCGATGCCCGACGTTCCCAACTGGGCGTGGCATGAATACGGAAACCGCGTGGGTTTCTGGCGCATGCTCGAGGTCTTCGATCGTTTTCAGCTTCCAGCCGTGATCGCGATCAACGGCAGCGCCATTCGAGCATACGAGCCGATCGCGCGCGCGGCACTGGACCGCCGATGGGAATTCATCGGGCATGGCTTCACCCAGAAGAACATGCAAAAGGTTCCCGACGAGCGCGTGGACATTCAGAAGACGACCGCCGCCATCGCGTCATTCACCGGGCGACGGCCGCGCGGCTGGTTGGGGCCGGGGCTGACCGAGACGTGGGACACGCCGGATGTTCTTGCGGAAGAAGGGTACGAATACGTGTGCGACTGGGTCCTCGACGATCAGCCGGTGCCTGTGCGCACGAAGACCGGATCGATCGTCAGCGTGCCTTATACCCAGGAGTGCAACGACGTCGCGATGATGCTCATTCAGCATCACACGGCGCCCGAGTATCGCGACCGCGCCATCGATCAATTCGACCAACTGTATTCGGACGCGCACGACTCGGCCCGAGTGATGGCGCTCGTGGTCCATCCCTACATCATGGGCGCGCCGCATCGCCTGCGCTATTTCAGCGAGGCGCTCGCTCACATGCGGTCACGGTCGGGCGTACTCTTCTGGACGGGGGAACAGATCCTCGACTGGTACCTTGCTGCGCAGCGTGCGACCGAGACGCCTTCCTCCTCGAACGTCAGAACTCGATGACGAATCCGCCCGACGGCACGATTGGCATCAGCGATTCGGTGGCCCCGAAGACACGCCCGGCGCGGTCGACAAACGGCGGAGTGTTGCGCAGGTTCGTCCGGTTCGCGATGTTCGCCACGTCGATGAACAACACAAGGCGGCGGCCCGACCAGTTGAATGCACGATCGGCGCGAATGTCCAGGCGGGAGTATGCGGGCAAACGCAGGGTGTTCCGCTGGTCGGAGAGACCGTAGAACAACGGACGGCCGTCTATCTTCGGCACCATCCCCTGCGCCGGCGACGACTCACCGATGTACCCGACCATCGGGTAGTTGGACCCGTACCTGTATCGCGCGCTCACGGTCGACCGATTCGATAGTCGATAGTTGCCGTACAACGACACTGTGTGTCGCTGGTCGGCGTCAGCCCAGAAACTCTCGCCGGTTGCGGCGGAGGTGTACTTCAAGCGGCCGTAGGCATACCCGGCCCATCCCGAGAAACGGCCGGTCGCCTCACGCCGCAGCACGACCTCGGCACCCCGCGCTTCCCCGTTCAGATCGTTCACCCAGGGAGCATCGAACGCTCCTCGGTCGATCGTACCGTCCGACGCAAGCTGGGGCTCGGAGCCCGGCCTCCACAGCACGTCCCGCTCTCGGCGCGCGTACACATTGAACAGCAGCCGTGTCTGGCGTGGCAGTGTCCGCTCGAGGCCTGCGTCGAGTTGCCACGCACGCTGCGGCCGTAGCGTGCGACCGCCACCTTGTAGCCCATGGACCTCCTCCAGCGTGGGAAACTGACGGTAGATGCCGCTGCCAGCTCGTAGACGCGTTCGCTCGTCCAAACGCACCTCGGCGGTGACCCATGGCGAGGCGGTCGTCTCGCTCGTCAGCGACCACTGATCGACACGGCCACCCGGCGTGACCGTCAGTCGCGAGCCGAGAGCGAATCGCATTTGCCCGTACGCAGAAGCCGCTGACGAATGTTCGTCGTAATCACTCACAGGAACCGGACCGGTCGCGCTCGAGAGTTGCCGCGCGATGAGATTCCTCGCCCCGAGCCGCGTGACATCGCCACCGAATTCGAGTACCAGCCGTGTCGCCGGTGAGAAAGACGCATCGGCACGCCACCCCAGGTCGGTGAACCGGGCGGAATCGAGCGTGGCGTTATCGCGATTGTCGTTGTCGTAGCGCAAACCGGTCGAGTACAGCCGCTGCGTGATCGCGAGCCGCGGGCTCGGAAGATAGCGCCACGACAACGTGGCGAGCCACGCGCGGCTGATGCCGGTTCGAATCTCGTTGACGTCGATGTCGGGGTCGCCTTCCTCGAATGCCGCGCGGCCGAGAAGCGCGGTGACCGACACCTGGTGTCGAGGATGGATCTCGTACGCGACTTTCGCCTGCGCGTCGACGAACCCGAAGGCGAAGCCCGCCTCCGGATCGATGCGCTTGATGAGGTAGTCGAGATAACTGCGCCGGACCGAAGCGAGCCATGATCCCTTTCCACCGGCAAAGGGGCCCTCGCCAAGAAACGCCGCGCTCGTGCCGCTCAAACCTGCCCGTCCACGGAATCCATCGCGACTGCCATCGCGCGTCGTCATATCAACTTCCGCGCCCATCTGACGACCGGTGCGCTGGGGATAGCTGCCAGGGAGCAACGAGACGCTTCCCAGTGTGTCGCTGTTGATCATCGCGATGGATCCACCGTCGCTGATGCCATTGACGCTGTGCAGCAGGTATCGCGTCGGCACGCCATCGACGACCAGGCCCACGTAGCGGAACGGATTGCCGCGCACGGCGAACTCGCTGTAGAAGTCGTCGGTCGCCGTGGCCGATGGTAGCGCCTGAATAGCCCGGAGCGGGTCGTCGAGCACGGCGCCTCGAAGACTCTCCAAATCGCGGCCGTATAGAGACGTGCTGCCGGGGACGGAATCGGCTTCGCTTCGGGATGAACCCGATACGGTGACGCGCTCGGTGTACGCGCCCGCCCCTTCCGACAGCCTGATCGTCATGTCGAGGGGCGCGTCTGCAACGTCGATCTCGGTGCTCAACAGAGCGTAACCGATGACCGAGGCGGTAATCGTCTGCCGGCCGCGCGAGACCAGCACCGTGAAGTGGCCGATCGCGTCTGTCTCCGTGTAGGTCGATGCGCCCTCGATGTAGATCAACACACCTCTGATCGGTTCTCCGGTGCGATCGTCGATGACGACCCCTGACACGTTCTGTGTCTGCGCACTCGCAGTGGCGCTCAGGCAGCTCACGAACAGGACGAAACATCCGACATGGCTCATTGTGGCCATCCCTCGCCCCGCCAGCACGTTCAATGCCACGCGCCACATCCTGTCTGCAACGGCCTGAACGGTGCGCTGCGGCATCTCCCGAGGACAGCCTGTTGAAGTCGCCAGACACCTAAAGTCGGGCGCGCGGATGCGGCGGCGCAGGCGTAACGGATTGTTTCAGCGCGCAGCGTGAAACGGCAGCGGCGCGGCAATCCCCTATAATCGCAACCGCTGGTCGTGCACACACTTCTCTTCCTCCTCCTTCTCAGTCCCGGTGCCGCCAGCCAGTTGAGCGCACCAGTTTCCGGCACTGTCCTCGATCCGTCTGGCGCGCCGATCCCGAATGCCAGCGTGCGGCTCGAAGCCTCCGGCGCCACAGTCGCGGAATACCGCACGGGGAACGACGGTCGTTTTGCCTTCACGATCGACACGCAAGGCATCCTCCGCATCGTCGTGTCGGCTCCCGGTTTCGCGCAGGCAAGCGAACCGGTGCTGGCCACGCGTGAGGGCATACAAATCACGTTGCAGCCTGCGCCGTTCTTCGAAGCAGTGAACGTGACGTCGTCTCGCGGCGAGGCGCCGAAGGCCGATCCCACGGCGACGATGACCGTGATCTCGTCGGCGGAGCTGCTGACGAGCGCCGCCGTCACGCTGGACGATGCGCTGAAGATGGTGCCCGGGTTCACGCTGTTCCGCCGGACGTCGTCGCGGACCGCGAACCCGACGGCACAAGGCGTCGCGCTGCGCGGCATCGGCGGCACTGCACAGAGCCGATCGCTGGTGCTCGTCGACGGCGTTCCACTCAACGATGCGTTCGGCGGGTGGATTTACTGGGACAAGATTCCGCAGGTCGCGCTCGATCGTGTCGAGGTCCAGCGCGGCAGCGGCAGCGACCTGTATGGCGCGGACGCAGTCGGCGGCGTGGTGCAGCTCCTCACGCATCGGCCAGGGCGTCCGACCGGAATTGCCCTCCTCGAGGGTGGCGGCCTCGGCAGCGGACGCGTGTCCCTCTTTGCCGGGGGTCGCACGCGCGGTTGGAGATATAGCGGGAGCGGCGAGTGGTTCAACATCGACGGCTACATCCCGGTGTCCACCGAGCAGGATCCAGGAATCGCGCCGCGAGGTCCGATCGACAGCTTGCTGGGATCGACCCACCTCTCCGGCTATGCATCCACCGGATATCAGGCCGCCAATGGGTGGCGAGTGGACGTCGGGGCGAACGTGTTCGATGAAGATCGCACCAACGGCACGCCGCAGTCGATCAACAGCACGGCATGGCGGCAAGGCTCTGGCGAAGTCGCCGGCGCTGTGGCCGGCGGTCTGCTCAGCGCGCGCGGCTTCGGCGGCACACAGGACTACCGGCAGACGTTCACCACGGTCAACGCCAACCGAACGGCGGAGACACTCATTCGCGATCAATCCGTTCCGTCAACGTCTGGCGGGCTGGGTGGCCAGTGGTTTCGTGCCTGGGGAGCGCACTCGGTGCTCGTCGGCACCGAAGGACGCTATATCGATGGCACGTCGATCGACACGCCGTACGCGCAGGGCCAGCCGCTGCCGACCGTAGAAGTCGGCGGCACGCAGCGCCTCGGCTCGGCGTTCGTGCAAGACACCTGGCGCCCCAGCGGCAACCTGACTGTTGTCCTCGGCGCGCACGGTGACGTCTGGCACTCCGAGTCGGGGCAAACAGGTTTCAAGAAGTCCTCAGGCTCGTTCAATCCACGAGCGTCTGCGTCGTACCGGGTCGGCGAGAGTGGCGTCATCGTTCGCGGCGCTGTGTATCACGGATTTCGTGCGCCGACGCTCAACGAGCTCTATCGAAATTTCAGCGCGGGCAACACGCAGACGCGGCCGAATGAAGCCCTCGAGCCCGAGCGGTTGACGGGCGGTGATCTAGGCATGATGGTGACTCGTGGCCGTGTCTCGGCGCGCGTCACCAGCTTCTGGAACGTACTGGACGAAGCGATCACGTCGATCACGCTCTCCAGCACGCCGCAGCTGATCATCAAGCAACGCGCCAACGCCGACAAGGTTCACGCCTCGGGCCTCGAGGTGGAGGCGGACATGCGGATCCACTCGACGCTGTCGGTCACGTTCGCGAGCGGATTTACGAGCTCCACGTTTCAGGGAGACACCTCACTGAACGGCAACGAGGTGCCGCAGGTGCCGGACTACAACATCGGGCTGGGTGTTCGTTATACGCCGAAGGCCTGGACCGCGTCGGCCCAGCTTCGCATCACCGGCCCGCAGTTCGAGGACGATCAGAACGTCTACACACTTCGCCGCGCCACCGTCGTGGACGTGTTCGGCGGCCGCCGGCTCGGGCGCGGAGTCACGGCGTTCGTGGCGGTCGAAAACCTGTTCGACGCGACCTACGACGTTGGCCGGACGCCTGTGTTGACGACAGGATTGCCCCGCGCGGCCAGAGTGGGCGTCCAGATCGCGCTGCCGTAACTGTCCGACTCTCCCACGGGACTCAGCTCTCTCGGATCGTCACGGCCGGGTCGATTCGCAGCGCGCGCCGGGCCGGCACCCACGCTGCTGTCAGACCGATGAGCACCATCATCGTCGCGCCCGCGGTGACGACCACAGGGTCGCGCGAGGATGCTTGATACACGACGAGCGCCAGTACGGAACTGGCCGCGCTTGCCAGTACGAAGCCCACGCCGCTTGCTGTAATCAACAGCACTCCGGTTCGGCCAAGGACGCTGCGCAGCACGTGACGAGCGCGAGCACCGACGGCGACACGAATCCCGATCTCGCGCGTGCGCGCGCTCACCGAGTACGCCGCGAGTCCATACACACCGGTTGCGGCGAGGAGGACGGCGAGGGCACCGAGGACGCCAAGGACGACGGCCGCCGCGGCGGCCGGGAGAAACGCCAGTGCCGTCACGTCGCGCAGCGTTCCCTGCATGGTTACCGGCAACGCGGGATCGATCTCTTCGGCCGCACGGCGGATAGCACGCGCAACTTCCTCGTCAGAGAGTCGTGACCGTACGAGCAGTTGTGTGCTCGATCGATACGCCTGGATTCCGTTCCAGAAAATGGCCGGTCTCGGTGCCTCTCCCGGTAGTGCGTACTGGCCGTCTTCGGCAACACCTATGATCCGCAGCGGCGGCTGCGTGGGCGCGCTGCGGACGGTGCGGCCAATCACGTCGGCGGTCCCAAACAGATGCCGGGCGAGCGTTTCGTTGACGATGACGGCGCGGGAGTCGGTCGGCAGGTACTCACGGCCGGAGACGAGCCGTGTTTCCATGACTGCGAAATAGCCGGGCGGCACGATGAAAGCGTTCGCATCGACCCCCGTCGAGGCGTCGGCAGGCGAGGCGCTGTCGCCGATGAGGGTGTCCGTGGACTGATCTGTCGTCAGTGGAACCGAGCTCGTGAACGTGACACCGGTGACGCCTGGCAGCGCCGCAACTCTCTCAACGAGCTCTGCACGGAACGCGATGCCACGTGTTCGATCGTACCCGGCATGATTGAGATCAAAGGAGGCCACGAACACGCCCTCCGGGTTGAACCCCAGGCGCGTCGTGAGCGTTCGATCCAGCCCCGTGACGGCGACGAGCGAGCTCGTGATGAGGAGCGAGCACAGTGCGACCTGAACGCCGAGCAACACGTCGCGAAGCGCCCACCCGCCGATTTGCAAGGCGTCCGCGGCGCCGCGCATCAGCGACGCCGGATCGGAGCGCCAGGCGCGGCGGGCAGCCGCGGCGACCGCAATCACCGCCGATGCAACCGATGCGATCGCCCCGAACGTCAGCACCCACGCATCGGGCATGACATCCAGGGCCAGCGGGAGTCCCGGCGCCGGTCGCCATGCGGTCAGCATGCGAAGCGGCACGAGCGAGATCGCGACGCCAACGGCGCCGCCGATGATGCAGAGCAGCAGCGTCTCGATCATCAGTTGCCGCACGATGATTCGTCGTGTGGCGCCGAGCGAGAGCCGGATCGCCATCTCGCGGAATCGATCGACGACGCGGGCCGCGAGCAGGTTCGCGAGATTGGCGCAGGCCGCCAGCAGCATCAGCATGGCCAGCGCCAGCGTGACGCCCGTGAACGCTTCGACCGGCGGACGAAGCATGTCGCCGAACAGCCCTGGGGTCGTCAGCCGGACCCGCAGTCCCGTGTTCTCGGCCGGATGTTCGCGCGCCACCTGCCCGGCGATCGTGTCGAGTGATGCGGCAGCCTCGTCACGCGTCACGCCCGCGCGCAGTCGTCCGGCAACGAACACATTCAGAGCTCTTCGCGAGTCGATCCAATTGAACCCTTCGAGCTGAGGCGCCATGGTCATCGGCACCCAGAAATCAGCCTGGAAGAACACCTCCGTGCCGCGAAAACCTTCCGGGGCCACGCCCACGATCGTGTACGAGCGGCCGTTGACGCGGGCGATTCGGCCGATCACCCCACGGTCGCTATTGAAGAACGCCCGCCAGTAGTCGTGGCTCAGCACGATGAGTGGCGCCGCATTGCGGCCAACGTCCTCAGCGGCGGTGAAGAAGCGGCCGGCCGCCGGCTGCAGGCCGAGCATCGTGAAGTAGTTGCCGGTTGCCAGATAGCCCCACGAGGACCGCGCACCGGCGCCGGCATCGATGGCGGCCTCGGTCACCCGATATGCAGCGAGTTCGGCGACGGCCGATGAACGATCGCGGAAGTCGAGATAGTTAGGAAAGGAATGGTTGTTGTTGCCAGTGGCTTGCAGGATGAACACCCGAGACGCGTCAGGCACCGGAATCGGCCGAAAGAGGAGCGCGCGCGCCGCGCTGAACACGAACGCGTTCGCGCCGATGCCGAACGCCAGCGAGACCACCGCAATCACGACGAGCGATGGGCTGTTCCGCAGGTTGCGCCAGCCGATCCGGACGTCTTGCCAGAGCACGTCTTTCCTCCCGCGCGAGGCATGCGACGCGAGCAGGAGCGGCCTCGCGTCAGGTCATGTTGTCAAGCCATGTGCCAACTCGTTCGGCTTGAAAGATGCGCTTTCGTGAGAGATGTCGACGATATCGGACACGGCCGATCAGCGATCGTCCATCCGTGGGACGTCGGCGTCCGGTCACGAACGTTGTCAGGGCGTCGGGTTCTTCACGAACGTCAAGGCGCTCTCGAGAGCTGCGAGCAGAGCCCGGCCGAACACTTGAAGGCGAGATTACAATGAGGCCCGCATTGGCGCGCTCTGAACGGCCGAGCGAGCTGCCTGGAGAATCGAAGATGGTGAGATACGTTCCGCTCCTTTTTGTGAGCGTCCTCGTTGCGAGTCCGGCGCGTGCGGCAACACCCTGCGCCGATCTGAAGTCGCTGAAACTGTCCAACACCACGATCACGATGGCCGAGGCCGTGGCCGCGGGGCCCTTCGTGCAACCCGGACGTGCGGGCGGTGCACCGCCTGCGGCGGCCGCGCCTGCAGGACGCGGCGGCGCACCGGCCGCGCCACGGCTGATGCTGCCCGCGTACTGTCGCGTCGCGGCAACGCTCTCGCCATCGTCGGACTCCGACATCAAGATCGAGGTGTGGCTGCCCTCTGAAGGATGGAACGGCAAGTACGAAGCGGTGGGCAATGGCGGCTGGGCCGGCAGCATCACGTATCCGGCGATGGCTGCCGCGCTGCGCGAGGGCTATGCGACATCATCTACCGATACCGGCCACGTCGGCGGCACATCGGCGCCGCTCATCGGGCATCCGGAGAAAGTGATCGACTACTCGCATCGCGCCGTCCACGAAATGGTGGTGACCTCGAAGAAGATCATTGATGCCTTCTACGCGCAGCCACTCCGGCTGTCGTACTGGAACGGCTGCTCCACAGGCGGCCGCCAGGGGCTGATGTCGGCGCAACGGTTTCCTGAGGACTTCGACGCCATTCTCGCTGGAGCGCCTGCGAACTACCACTCGCATCTGCACAGCAACGATCTGGTCAACGCGGTGCCAGCGCTCACGACGCCAGGGGCGCTTGTATCCCAGACGAAGCTGAATATGCTCAACGAGGCGGTGCTCAATGCCTGCGATGCGCAGGACGGCGTCAAGGACGGCCTGCTGAACAATCCAGGTGCCTGTAAGTTCGACCCGGCCACGCTCGCCTGCAAGGCCGGCGACGCCGAGAACTGCCTGATGCCGGCGCAGCTCGAAAGCGTGAAGCGAATGTATGCGCCGTCGAAGTTCAAGGACGGCAAAGTGATTTTCCCCGGCAAGACGATCGGCAGCGAGGCATCGTGGACGGCGATCCTCGACACGCAGAAGCAGCCGATCTTCGTCGCCACGGGATCGTTCCAGCTCGCCTATCAAAATCCGAACTGGGACTGGACGAAGTTCGACATCGACCGCGATGTGAAATTCGTGGACGAAAAGACCGGTTTCGTCAATGCCACCGATCCGGATCTCAGCAAGTTCAAGGCGCGCGGCGGGAAGATCCTGATGTACCACGGCTGGAACGACGTGGCGATCTCGTCGCAGAACAGCATCGACTACTACAAGAGCGTGCTCGCCAAGATGGGGGGCAACCAGAGCGACTTCATCCGCCTCTTCATGGTCCCCGGGATGGGGCATTGCCAGGGTGGACCTGGTCCCGACCAGGTCAATTACATGGGCGCGCTCGAGCGCTGGCGTGAAGCAGGCGAAGCGCCTGCGTCGCTGACGGCCACTCGCGTGGTCGGCAACCGTGTGGACATGACGCGGCCACTGTGCGCGTACCCGCAGGTTGCGACGTACAAGGGCACCGGCAGCACGAACGACGCCGCGAACTTCGTCTGCAAGTAAATCGGCCCCGGGGCCAACGGTAATAGCGACG
>Ga0310810_10004666_pt1 | contig 15184 bp, 13 predicted proteins | sample NCmetagenome_FD_207641 | JGI IMG/M metagenome (GOLD analysis project Ga0310810, IMG submission 207641) | Soil microbial communities from experimental microcosm in Duke University, North Carolina, United States - NC | ecosystem: Engineered > Artificial ecosystem > Soil microcosm > Unclassified ...
GAGTTCGTCGGGACTTCGCTCGCGGAGCTGATCGTGGCGGTGAACCCGGTCGAGGCCATCGCCGGCGAGACGGCGGCGAGAAGCAGGAGCAAGAAGGCAACGGCGAGGCAGCGGGCAGGCATCGGGTGCCTCCTGCGGGCAAGGAACGATTCCCGGCAACGCAGGACAGACGGGAATCCCGCGGCGCGAGGACTGGACGCTGTCAATGGTCCCCCAGGTTCCAGCGACCCGTCAATGAAAGTCGTGCGGGGCGGAGATTTCCCGATCGGATCGTCCGCTATGGCGATTTCGTATTGGGATCTCGCAAGGGAGCGTCCTGTGCCTCGCACCAGCTCCACCCGGCCTAGCGGTACAGCCGCTTGATGCGTCCCCACGTGCTGGCGCGAGTCGGCGTCGGACCCATCAGGATCTGGCCGCGAATTTCGCCGGACGGATAGTTCGCCGAGTGGATGTTCACGTAGAGCAGGCCCGCGAGCAGGGCGTCCACCCGATCCGGCGTCAGGGCGTAGGGTGTCGAGGCCGTCGTCCACGCTCCGTCGAACGTGCCCGACGTGCCGCCTCCCGCCGACAGGAAGAACCAGATCGGTCCGGGAGCGCCCTCGGCGCCGTAGTGGATGTGGGCGCCCAGCAGGTTCGACGTGAGCCCGTTGAAGACGATGTGGTAGTGCAGCTCGGTGCGCGCGTCGTTCAGCGTGAACGTGCCCTGGCCGATCGCGTCCCCGCCCGTCGTCGAGCCTTCCTGGTCGGGGGTGATCGTGGTCCAGAGCGGCGTGATCGCGAACGCGGGCGTCGCGGTCAGCAGCAGCGTGAGCAGCGCGAGTGCGGCGCGCATGGCCGCCTCCTAGCTCTCGTTCCCGTACCGAGCGAGCGACAGGTCGACGATCTCGCCGATCAGGTCGGCGTAGGAGCGGCCGGCCTTCTTCGCGGCCATCGAGAACTCCGCGGACGGAAGCAGGTAGGGGTTCGGATTCACTTCGAGCACGTGGATCGTGCCATCGGCCGCGACGCGGAAATCGATGCGGCCGTAGTCCCTGAGTTCGAGCGCCTGGAACGCCTGGATCGCCGCGCTCTGCAGCCGCGCCGTCAGATCGTCGCCGAGGTCGTCCGGGAAGAACGGATGGGTCGTGCGATACGCCTCGGTGTCCTCCTCCCACTTCACTTCGCTGCCGGCGATCTTCGGCGTGCCCTCGGGCAGGCGCGACAGGTCGAGTTCGACCACGGGCAGCGCGAGCGGGCGCTCGTTGCCGAGCACGCCGACGTAGATCTCGCGCCCTTCGATGTATTCCTCGATGAGCGCCGGCGTATCGAATTCCGCGTGGATGTAGTCGATGCGCTCCATGAGTTCCTTGATCGAGCCGCACACCGCGCCGAACTGGATTCCGATCGATCCGTCTTCGCGGGCCGGCTTCACGATGACCGGGAACTGGATGTCGTGGGCGTGGTCGGTGCGCCCGCGGTACACCGTCGCGAAGTACGGGGTGTGGATCCCATGGAACGCGAAGATTTTCTTGGCCAGGGCCTTCTCCTGGGCCAGGAACAGCCCGTGCGCCCCGGTGCCGGTGAAGCGCCGGCCCAGCAGCTCGAGGTAGGCGGCCACGTTCGAGTCGCAGCTATCGTTGCCGCCAAAGGATTCGACCAGGTTGAACACGAGGTCGGTCTCGGATTGGGCCAGCTCGATCAGGCTGGTCGGGGTGCCGTCCAGTCTCAGGAAGACCGGGCTGTGCCCCTTCTTCTTGAGCGCTTCGTAGACCTCCTGGACGTCCTCGTCCGGGGCCTTGCGCTTGGGGCGGGCCGCCCCTTCACGGGTCTCGTCTTCGTCCCACCAGAAGTCGTACAGCACTCCGATGCGGAGCTTCGCCATCCGGGTCCTCGCCGTGACGGGCGCCCTGGGCGTTTCAGGCGGCCTCTAGGTTTGCACGAATCTGCCGCGTGTAAGGTAATTCATCGCGAGGGTAGTTCCATAGGCCGTAAGTTCGACGAGATATTGTGCGTCGCGTCCCGTGCGCGCGTACAGCTGATGGTCGCGGCACGTGCGCACGATGCGCTCGATCAACGCGCGCACCACCGGACGCTTCACGCCGGTCCAGTTCGCGATCTTGTCGGTGAGCAGTGCGCGATGCTCCTCGACCAGTTCCCACGCGGGACGCACGTGCTTCAGGCGGCCGTTGAACTTGAGGAACAGGTCGCCGAGGTCGGTCTCGAGCGCGACGTTCGCGGCTCCGCCGTTCTCGCGCATCCACTTGCGATAGAACTGTTCGACCGTGACGCGCATGTCCTCGACCGTGATGTCGAAGTCCCCGGTCGTGACGATCGGATCCTGCTCGCGCACGCGCCGAACGACGCGGTCCACGTAGCGCAGCTTCTTGAGCGCGGGCCAGTCCTTGTACTTCGCGCGCCAGTTCGCGCGCGGGGTCAGCCACACGGCGAACGTTTCGGCGAAGTCTTCGTCGGGATGCTTTTGCGCGTACCAGCCCGCCAGGTGGCGCACGTACTGCCGATTGAACGGGAGCGGACGGTAGTGGTCGCGGTAGCGGCGATTGAAAGGTCCGAACAGCTTTCGCCATTCGGGCGTCGCGAACAGGCGGTACGCGTAGTTGAACGCGTGGCCGGCCTCGTGCCGCATGTACATCATGATCTCGCGCTCGTCCTCGAGATCGTTCATGGCGCGCTCGAGACGCGCGAGCTTGGGATCGGCAAGGTAGAACGGGATGCCGATCACCGGCTGCCCGTCGGGACAGCCCCACTCGTCCGTCAGGTAGCAGATCGGTTTGAAGCGGCGCACTCCCTTCCGCTCCAACTCGCGATGCAGCCGATGGACGAAACGCTCGACGGGCGAACCCTCGAGGCGAAGGCCCAGCTGGCTGATGCGTTTGGAAAGGAGTTCACGGACGTCGGGAGGCGTCTGCTCGAAGCCTGGCACGCGCGGATGCTACGCGGTGCACCGGGACCGCTCAAGTTGAGCGCGAGCGAACGACCGGCCGGGCCGGCGCGAGCGCGCGACCCGGCGCAACTCTCGTCAAGTCCCGGCAAATTGGCCGGAGGGCGCCGGAGATGTGTGTTATAACACAAACCGTCGGTGCGTCCGCGACATCGCAAGTCGCGGCATGGCTCCCTGGGTCGGTCCGCACGCGTCGCCCGCGGTTCGCGATCCCCAATAGGACTTGTCGGCGCGTCGCTCGAGAGAGAAGCGCCGGAAAGGAGAACTCCGTGAAGCGTGGGTGGCTCGTCACTCTGACTCTCGTCTCGCTCGCGGCCACGGCCTCGCTGGCCGCCGCCGAGCCGAAGACCTTCATGATCGACCGCGCGCATACCGAGGTCGGCTTCAACGTAAGGCACTTCTTCACGAAGGTGCACGGGCGCTTCACCGACTTCTCGGGCAGCATCGTCTACGACCCGAAGGCCCTGGCCGCGTCGTCGGTCGACGTCACCATCCGCGACACCAGCATCTGGACGGGCACGGAGCGGCGCGACAACCACCTGCGCACCGAGGATTTCTTCTGGGTCGAGAAGTATCCGACGATCACGTTCAAGAGCAACAAGGTGATCGCGGGCAAGGACGACCATCACTTCCAGGTCGGCGGCGACCTCACGATCCGCGGCGTCACGAAGCCGGTGACGCTCGACGTCGAGTTCCTGGGGATGGGCCCGGTCGACATCGGCGGCAACAGCCTCGGCATTCAGGCCGGGTTCGACGCCACGACGACGGTCAATCGCAAGGACTTCAACATGGTCTGGAACAAGACGGTGGACCAGGGCGGCGCGATGCTCGACGACAACGTGGAGATCGTGCTGAACGTCGCGGCCTTCGCGGCCGGCGATCCCAAGCCCGCGGCGGCCGCACCCGCCACGAAGAAGTAAGCCGCTCGCGAGCCAAACAGCGACGGCCCCCGAAGCCTCGGCTTCGGGGGCCGTTCGTGTCTGTCCGCCGCCACCCGCCGCTACAGCCCGGAGGACGTCGGCTGCTTGGCGGCGCTCGAATCGGGCGTCGCGCTCTCGGGATGCGCGCTCACGTAGGACGCGATGCTCGCGCGCAGGGTGTTCGCGTCGTCGGTCGCGTTGTAGTGCTCGAGGAACACGAGTTGCTCCTTCGCGCGATCGAGCTTGCCCAGCTCGAGGTACGCCTCGCCGAGGTACTCGCGGGCCGGCGCGTAATCGGGCTTGATGCCGATCGACTGGGTGTACGCGGCGATCGCCTTGTCGTAGTTGCCGAGCTTGCGATAGCCGAAGCCGATCAGGTTCCACGCCTCGTAGTAGCGGGTGTCGAGCTTGATCGCGCCCTCGGCGGCCTCGACGCCCTTCTTGAACTTCTTCTCGGCGTCCTTCTCCTTCTTGGATTCGAGGTCGAGCTTGGCCTTGCTGATGTAGTCGTAGGCGTTCCCGTAGAGCGCCTCGGCCTGCTTGCGGCGTTCGGCGGCCGCGGCGGCCTGCTGGTCGGCCGGCATGCCGTAGGACTGCGACTGCGGCGCCGACGGCGGCGGATCGGAAGGCGGCGCGGGCGAACTGCCGCCCGACATGGATGCGACGGCGGCCCCCGCGGAGAGCGCGAGAGCGGTGAGCGTGATCAGCGACGTGCGAATGCGCATGACGTTCCCCGAGTGAGTGAAGAGTCCTTGGGAGCAGCGGTGCTCATTGTGCCCCCGCGAATGGCGGGACGCCAGCCCCCCGCCCTGTTCTTTGCCAAAGTCTTGTCGTGCCGCCGCGGCCCCCGTATCGTTCCGCCGTTGATCCGGACCGAACGAACCCCTTTCCGACTCGGGAGAACCTCATGCCGCTTCCCGCCCGCCCTGCCGCGTCTCGCCCTGCTTTCCCACCGGTCGAGACCCCAAGCGACCCGCTTCGTCCCCAGCGACCGCCGACCGCCCCGCTCCCGACGCGCCCGGCATGGTTCCCCGGCCGGGCCAGCGCGTGCGCGCTGTTCGCCCTGCTCGCGCTCGCCCCGCGCCCGTCAGCGGCGGCGGCCGAGACCGGTCAGCGCATTCGCAACGGCGATGTCGCGCTCTGGGTCGAAGTGCGCGGGAGCGCGCCCGGACGTCCGCTCTTGATGGTGAATGGCGGGCCGGGATTCGATCATACCTACGTGCACTGCTCTTCGGCCTGGGACACCCTCGCCCTCGGACGGCGCGTCGTGTTCTACGACCAGCGCGGCAACGGCCGTTCCGGGGCGCTCGCGCCCAAGCAGACGTGCACGCTCGCCGACCAGATCGCGGACCTCGACGCGGTGCGGGCCCACCTCGGCGCGGACAAGATCGACCTGCTCGGGCACTCGTGGGGCGGGTACCTGGTGATGGCCTACGCGGCGCGCCATCCCGAGCACATCGCGCACCTGATCATCTGCGACTCGGCGGCGCCCAAGTGGGACGACACGGTGTTCCTGTTCAAGGACGTGTTCCCGGAAGGCATCGGACGGCAGGAGTCGGTCGCGTTCGCCGAGGCGCTCGGCGACACCAACGCCGAGAAGGCCGACATGCACGAGTACCTGGGCATGCTGTTCGTGGACCCGGCGCTGCGCGATCGCTTCCTCGCGAACTCGAGCGCGTACCACTACTCGCGCTCCGTGAATCAGGCGCTGAACGCCGACCTCAAGCAGTACGACCTGAATCCTGAACTGCCCAAGTTCCGCTTCCCGACGCTCGTGCTCACCGGGCGCTACGACATGAACGTCGCGCCGTCGGTGGCGTGGAAGATCCACCGCGCGATTCCTGATTCGAAGTTCCGGGTCTTCGAGAAGAGCGGCCACCTGCCGTACTACGAGGAGCCGGCCGCGTTCGTCCGCGAACTGGAGGGATTCCTCGGCGCGCCGTGACCGGCGCCGGCCGCGTGCGGCCGGGCGGGCGGCGCCGTGCCGCTGGCTAGCGCTTCGCCGCGTCTCCCACGCCCAGCGCCTGCCGGGCGTGCTGGAGCAGCAGGATCTGGCCGAAATGCCCCGCGAAGTGCTCGAGCATGTGATAGAGGATCCAGCGCACCTCGACCTCGCGCAGCTCGCCATTCGGACGGGTACGGGGCCGCATGATCGTGAGAGCCGAGTCCCGGACCGGCGCCGCCACGCGCTTCAGGTGCTCCCGCGCGCGGTCCAGCAGGTCGTCGAAGAACGCCAGATCCTTGCCGGCCAGCGCCACCGGAGGCGCGCCGTCCGGGGCGAGCGGCACTCCACTGTCATCGATGCCGAGAATCTCCTGGAAGGGGATTTCACTCCGCTGCAGATCCTCGATCCCTATCCCGGTCCAGCCCACCTCGATGATGGCCTGGTGCGCCATCAGCATGCCGATCGTGTTCATGCCCGGCGCCAGCTGCCATTCGAGATCGGCCGGTGTGAGCGTGCGGGTCTGCTCCTTCTGACGCCGCAGTTGATCGTCCAATTGGGCGACGAACGAGGCGACCTCCTGTGAGGCGTATGCGGCCGGGATGGCGATGACGCTACGGGTCACGGGTGACATGGGGCCTCCGAGTCCGCATTAGCCGACGCTCAGCACTTCTCGTACTTCCAGTTTCGCGACTTACCCTCGGCGATCCAGGCCAGAGCCTGCGCGATGCGTCGCTCGCGCGTCGCCGCCTGCTTGGCCTCCGTGATCCACTCGACGTACTCGCGCCGGTGGCTCGGGCTGAACGCGGCGAAGTGCTCGCGCGCGCGCTTCGCTTTGGCGAGCGCCGCGGTGAAATCGGCAGGGACGCGCAGCGGCTTCTTCGGGCTGCGCATCGCGCGCGGCGCCTTCACGCCGCTCTCGTTCAGCGCGACGGCCCGCTTCACGTAGCCGACGAGAACTTTCTTCGCGGGCAGATCGTCGACGCTCTTCAGCCGGCCGAAGTTGCCCCACGACGCGCCACCCTTCTGCCCGCCGTCGCCGAGGATGAGCGCGGCCTTCCAGAAGCCGAGCGTCGCGTGCTCCTTGAACGCGGCCATCTGGCAGAGCAGACCCGCATGTTCGAACGCCGGAGCCCGCCACTTGAGCGTCTCGACGACATCCGGGCAGGCGCCGTGCACGACGGCGCGCACGTGGCGCAGGATCGGCTTCGCGAAATCGGCGGACTTCGCGATGTACTCGTCGACCCGCGGATCCTTCTTCCCCACGGAACCTCCTAGACCTCGAACTTCTCGGCTTCCCACGTCAGGCCGAGCTCGCTCGGCGGCGCCATGTAGCCGAGCAGCGCGGACGACGCGACGACCGCCGGGCTCGCGAGATAGCCTTCGCCGCCCACGCCCATGCGATTCGTCCAGTTGCGATTGAACGACGTGATCGCGCGCTGCCCGGGGCGCAGCGCGTCGGGGCCCTGCCCGAAGCACGGCCCGCACCACGACTCGCGGATCTTGCCGCCGGCCGACTCGAAGACGTGCGCGATGCTCTCGCCGTTCAGCCGCGCATCGGGCTTGCGGATCTGGTCGCGCACGCCGCCCGAGCCCGGGAAGATCACGAACTCGCGCGCCGCCGTGCCGCGCCCGAGCGCGCGCGCGGCGTGGATCACGAGCGCGGCCTGCATCAGGTCGTCGTAGCCGCCGTTCGTGCACGAGCCGATCATCGCCTTGTCGAACGCGATCTTCTCCTTCGCGACGTCCTCCGCCGGGAACGCGTTCCCGGGACTGAACGGCTTCGCGATCATGGGCACGAGTTCGCCGAGGTCCAGCGTCTCGTCGATCTCGTACGTGGCGTCGGCGCCGGGCGCGATGCGCGGATAGGGCAGCTCGCTCATGCCCTTCGCGCGGAACCAGTCGTACGTCACGTCGTCCGCCGCGAACAGACCATTCATGGCTTCGGCCTCGGCCATCATGTTGCAGATCGTGTTGCGGTACGCGATCGGCAATTGGCGGTCGCGATCCACGAACTCGACCGACATGCCCTGCGACTGCTTCGCGCCCCAGCGCTTGAGCAGCGCGAGCACGAGATCCTTGCCGCTCACCCACGGCTTCAGTTCGCCGCGGAACGTCACGCGGCGCTGCTTCGGCAGCGTGAAGTAGATGTAGCCCGTGGACCAGCCGAAGCCGAGCGTCGTCGAGCCGACGCCGATGCCGACCGCGCCGTATGCGCCGTAGGCCCGGCTGTGCGAGTCCGCGCCCGGGATGAACTGGCCGGGCATCACGAGACCCTGCTCCGGGAAATAGAAGTGGAAGATGCCGTCGCCGGGCGTCGCGTAGTACGGCTTCTCGATGCCGTGCAGCGCGGCGAACGCGCGGCCGATCGCGGTCTGGCGATCGTCGGCCTCCACGCCCGTGAACACGAAGTGGTCGTTCGCGATCGCGATCTGCCGCGGGAAGATCGTCCTGCCACCGGTGATCTGGTTGAACGTGTGGATCGAGAACGGCGCGGTGCCGTCGGACGCGGGCAGCAGGTCCGCATAGACGCGCAGCGTCGCGCCGGGCCGCACCTCGGCCGTCTTGTCGACGCGATGCGCCCACACGATCTGCTCGGTCGTCGTCATGCGCCGCGCCGTGGCCGCGTCGGCCCACTCGATCTTGGGCGGCCGGCGCACGGAGTCCGTGAACTCGCGGCGCCCGATCGCGAAGATGCCGCCGCTGCGGCGGATCTCGTCCTCCTTCGGCGTCAGCGGCACGGGCTCGTACGTCTTTCCGCGCGTCACGTTCGTGAGGCGGCGCGAATCGGGATCGAACGCGAACGTGTCGCCGTCCTGGGCGTCCGCCACCGCGTCCGGGCTCTGCACGACGTGCAGCCCCAGGTTGAACGCGTTGCGCCGGAAGATGTCGCCCATGTTGTTCCCGCACACGACCACCATCTCGAGACCGGCCTCTTCGCCGACGCCTTTCAGGCCGGCCGGGCTCATCTCGCGCGACGAGCCGATCGCGAAGCGATCGCCGGCGATCAGGAACGTCTCGCCGCGGTGCACGCGCTCGCGGAAGTTCGGCATGAGGAAGCGGAACGATCCGGCCTTCCAGCGCTCGTCCAGCGTCTCGAGGCTCTCGGAGACGCAGTCGGCGGCCGGCGTGATCTGATCCGTGTCGATGGCGTCCAGCTTCTTCCCAGGCACCTTGGGGTCCCAGAAGATCAGCGCCTGGCCGCGGATCTCACGCGCCGAACCGGCGGTAGGGTTCGCGTCCTGGGCCGTGTCGCCGCCGAGGACGCGATTCGGGTCGACGCCGGGCTTCAGTCGGGCCGGCTGGAGGCTGTGCATTTCGGTGAACTCCCGGCATTGGTGGGGTGACGGTGTCGTGCGTGCGGATGCTAGCGACAGCGCCGAGGTCGGCGCAAATCGCCGAACGACCGTCCACGAAGGCTTGGGGCGTGGCTCCGCACGACGCCCCGGGCGCCATGGCCCGCCTCTCCCGGAGATTCCCATGCGCCGCTTCCTGCCGCTCGCCGTCCTCGCCGCCACGTTGTGCACGTGCCTCACCCCCGCGCTCGCGCTCGCCGGCTGGCCCAATACCACGAGTCAGGGCGCGCCGATTTCCATCGGCCCGGGATTCCACGCGGTGGCTCTCCCCGTTCCCGACGGGGCGGGCGGCGCGATCGTCTTTCTGATCGACCAGCGCGCCGGCAACTACGACATCTATGCCCAGCGGGTCGACGCCGCGGGCAACACCCTGTGGGCCACCGGTGGCGTTCCCGTGGAGACCGGAGCCGTGGACCAGGTGCCGGTCGGCGCGGTGTCCGACGGGTCTGGCGGCGCCATCCTGGCGTTCGCGCAAGTCAGCGGCGGCATCGTCAGCCTGCTCGGCCAGCGCATCAACTCCGCGGGCGTCCGCCAGTGGACGACCGCCGGCGTACCCGTGACGAACCTGCCGAACAGCATCGAGACGGCCAGCGCCGCAACCGACGGCGCGGGCGGCATCATCATCGCCTTCGAATACGACTTCTCGATCTCCGACCACGACGTCTACGCGCAACGCCTGTCGCCTTCCGGCTCGCCGCTGTGGGGCGCCGGCGGAACGGCGATCGCCGCGAGCGGAAACAAGGAGCAGGCCCCCCGAGTGGTGTCCGACGGCTTTGGAGGCGCGTGGTTCTTCTGGAACGACAACCGGGGCGGAGACTTCGACGTCTACGCGCAGCGCCTGCGCCCGAACGGCATCCCCGTGCTCGCCGGGCTGGGGAAGGACATCGACATCACGGTCAGCGGCGATTCCCAGGACATCGCGGCGGTGGCCGACGGCGCGGGCGGCGCGATCGCCGCGTGGTGGGTCTACTTCTCGGATGCCAACCTCTACGCGAACTCGATCGACAGCACGGGCGTCACGACGTTCGGCTACACGCTGTCCGCCGCGATCGGCAACCAGACCAGCGCGCAGCTCATCACCGATGGCGCGGGCGGGTTCTTCGCGTTCTGGATGGATACGCGAGCCGGCAATGAGGACGTGTACGGAACGCACATCCAGGGCAACGGAGTCACCGCGTCCGGCTGGCCCGAGGGGGATGGCGCGCCCATCGCGACGGGCAGCGCGCGGCAGATCTTCTACGGGGCGCTTCCCGACGGCGCGGGCGGCGCGCTGCTCGAGTGGATCGAGGGCGCGAACTCGGTCTTCGACTTCCGCGCGACGCGAATCGACGCGAACGGCTTCGCGCGCCTCGGCTGGAGCCTGTCGCCGGGGAACCCGCTCACGACGTTGCCCGGCAAGGAGGACACCGGCGCCCTCCTCGCCGACGGCAGCGGCGGCGCGTACTGCTTCTTCAACTCGACGATCGGCACCGACGTCAACGCGTACGGCCAGCACATCGATCGCTTCGGCCAGGTCGGGCATCCCGAGCCGAAGATCGTCTCGGTGAAGGACATCGCGAACGATCAGGGCGGCGCGGTGCGCGTGACGTGGACGCCGAGCTATCTCGATCAGGCGCCGGGCACGATCGCCGCGGTGCAGCAGTATCGCGTGTGGCGCCAGGCGCCGGCGTTCGCCGCGCAGGCGGCGATGCGCCTCGGGGCGCGCCTGCTCCACTCGGGCGCCGATCCCGAAGCCGCGCCGGGCCGCGTGTTCCGCACGTCGGGCAGCGGGATCAACACGATCTATTGGGAGTACCTGGGCACCGTGCCGGCCTCCGCGCAATCGGGATACAGCTTCGCGGCCGCGACCGCGGGCGACTCGACGGCGTTGGGCAATCCGCGGACCCAGTTCATGGTCGAAGCCGACGGCGGCTACACGGTCGGCAGCATGTTCTGGGACTCGCCGGCGGACTCGGGCTATTCGGTGGACAACGTCGCGCCGCCCCCGCCCGCGCCGTTCGCCGGCCAGTACTACGGCTCGCACACCGATCTCACGTGGGGCGCGAATCCGGCGCCGGACCTGTTCGAGTATCGCCTGTATCGCGGCACGAACGCGGCGTTCGTGCCCGGGCCCTCCAACCGCGTGACCCAGACGTCGTCGACGAACTATCAGGACCTGAGCGGCGCGCCGTACCTCTACAAGCTCTCCGCGGTCGACGTGCACGGCAACGAGAGCGCGTTCGCGTTCCTGCAGCCGCTCGGCACGGCCGGCGTCGCGGGCGACGCCTTGCCGACACAGCTCGACCTGGCGCTCGCGTCGCCGAACCCTTCTCGCGGCCACGCGACGTTCGCGATCGCGCTGCCCGCGCCGGCGCACGTGCGCCTCGCGGTGTTCGACGCCGCCGGTCGCCGCGTGCGCGTCATCGTGGACGCCGACCTGCCGGCCGGCCGCTGGTCGCGCACGTGGGACGCCAGCGATGGCTCGGGTCGCGGCGCGTCGACCGGCCTCTACTTCGTGCGCCTCGAATGCGGCGGGCGCGCGATCACGCGGCGCCTGGCCCTCGTCCGGTAAACCGCAGGCGGGACGCCCTCCCCCGGGCGTCCCGCGCGGCGCCGGTGATTCGAACGGCGCCCAGCCGCATCCAAGCGTTCGTCGACGAATTCTTGTGGAACGCCCGGCGACTCCCCCAGGGGTCGCGCGGGCCGATCGTTCTTCTTCGGAGGCGACATGCGTCACCCCTCGCTGGAGCTGCTCGATTCGGACGTGAGTTCGCGCGCGCCTTCCGTCCCCGATCCCGTGCCCGCGGACGTGGAGCCGACGGACGCCGAACTGCACGACGCGTACTCGCGCGCCGTCATGTTCGCGGCGCAGAAGGTCAGCCCGGCCGTCGCGCTCATCGAAGTGCGCCAGCCGGCGCGCGACAAGGGACGCCGCGGCACGCAGCAGGGCGGCTCGGGCTCGGGCTTCGTGTTCACGCCGGACGGCCTGATCCTCACGAACAGCCACGTGGTGAGCGGCGCGAGCAGCATCCATGCGACGCTCCCGGATGGGCAGCGCTTCCAGGCCGACCTGGTCGGCGACGACCCGGACACGGATCTCGCCGTCATTCGCGTGCGCTCGACGAGTCTGCCGTCCGTCGAGATGGGCGACTCGAGTTCGCTGCGCCCCGGCCAGCTCGTGATCGCGATCGGCAATCCCTACGGATTCGAGTACACGGTGACCGCCGGCGTCGTCAGCGCGCTCGGCCGCTCGCTGCGCTCGCGCAACGGCCGGCTCATGGACGGCATCATCCAGACGGATGCGGCGCTGAACCCGGGCAACTCGGGCGGCCCGCTCGTGGACGCGCGCGGTCGCGTGGTCGGCGTGAACACGGCGATGATCCTGCCGGCGCAGAACCTGTGCTTCGCGATCCCGATCTCGACCGCGTGGCACGTGGCCGGCCTCTTGATCCGCGACGGCCGCATCCGCCGCGCGTATCTCGGCCTCGGCGGCCAGAACGTTCCGTTGCCGCGGCGTCTCGCGCAGGCCCTGCGCCTGGCGGCGCCGCGTGGCGTGCGCGTGGTGACGGTCGAGAAGGACAGCCCGGCCGCGCGGGCCGGCGTTGAGGAACGCGACATCCTCGTGGCGCTCGACGATCAACCGATCGGCGAGGTCGACGGGCTGCATCGCTTGCTCGGCGAGGAGCGCATCGGCGTGTCCGCGCGTCTCACGCTGATCCGCGACCTGTCGCTGGTCACGCTCGACGTCGTGCCCGAGGAATCCAGGCCGCACGTCGCCGCCTGACCGCAGCGCGCGCCGTGCGGGCGGGTTATCGCGCGCCACCGGCGAAAGTGCTCGAAGTGCGCGGCGCATGTCGCTGTCGTTACGTCCAGCGAGACGGTCGCGCGCGGCGACCCGCGGCGCGAACGCATGAAAACGCAGCAGCGCGGCCCGATGCATGCATCACGGACGCGGTGGACGCATGTGTGAATTCTTCGGGTCCAGACTTGAATTTCGCGGGCCCGCGAGTCACGATGTCGGCCGTTGATGAAAGTGCCGCATCGGACCGGGCTCCCCCCGCACCGATCGTTCATCGATGCCGACGCCGAGAATTCCGGGATCGACGCCGGGCAGTTCGACTCGATCGTGCCTCAGTGCGGTTGAGGACGTGCCACACACCTTGCTTAGGACTGCCCGCTGCCCGGCGTCCCTTGTTTCCTTGCGCTCCGTGCCCCAGTTGGCGCGGAGCGCAAGTCTTTGTGGGCGGCGGCCGATAACCCGCGGAACGTCTCCGACCTGCCCCCGACCCCGAGGACCGCGCACGTGAACCCAGTGTGGATGATCCTGATCGTGGTCTTCGACCTCGCCGTCACGACCGCGGTCGTCGTGTTCGTGCTGCGCAAGCGCGGCATTCTGGGCGCCTCCGTGGCGACGCTCGGCGTCGACCTCGCGAAATTCAGGACGTTCAACGGCGCGGCCGAGGCGCTGGTCTCGGAGTACATGCGCGCGAACTACAGCGGGCAGAAGGAGAGCCTGCCCGGCCTGCTGTCCGATCTCATGGGCAAGTTGGAAGCCCGCGCCAAGGCGGACGGCATGGCGCTCGATCGCGGTGCGATCAAGCTCGTGATGTTCCGCGCCATCCGCACGCAGCGTCTCGCGGCTCCGCGCGACGTGCAGGTCGCATTGCGCGACGTGGCGTAACGACGAGGGCGCGGGCACACGATCGTGCCCGCGCCCGAATCACCTCGTCGGTCGAACGGCGGGCCCTTGGCGCGCACGACCTACGACCCGCCCCTCCCGAAGCGCTAGACCTTCACCGCGCGCGTCATGAGGAACGACTGACGCACGATGTTCTGGTCGAGGTACTCGGCGACGAGCGCCTCGAACTCGCGGCGGAATTCCGCGAGCTTCGCGGGATCGGTGCCTTCGAGCGTCTGTACGAGCCTGGTCACCGGCCCTGACGTCCTCTCGCTCACGAAGCGCGTATGCTGCGGGCTCAGCGCGCCCACCAGCATCGTCTCGCGGTCGAACGCGATGTCCCTGACCGCCGAGCCGAGACGCTCGCGGACGATCGCCGGCTCGCCCCACTGGATCGGCGGCGACACGCCGGCCGGCGGCGGGGGCAGGTAGCGCGCGACCATCGAGAACATCCTGCCGACATAGTGATCGGGCGGCCACGTCGAGAACGCGATCACCCCGCCGGGCTTCAGCACGCGCAGCATCTCCTTGATCGCGACGTCGGGCCGCGGCGCGAACATGTGGCCGAACTGGCTCGTCACGACGTCGAACTGCGCGTCGCCGAACGGCAGGTTCTCGACGTCCGCGCCCGCGATGCGCGCGTTCTCGCGCGCCTGCTCGAGCAGCTCGGGCGTCAGATCGGAGCCCGTGACCTTTGCACCGAGGCGCGCCGCCGTGACCGAGACGACACCGGTGCCACCGGCCACGTCGAGCATGCGCTGCCCCGACTTGACGCCGGCGAAGCGCACGAGCCGCGCGGCCGTCGGCGTCGTATGCATCGCGAGCGGGCCGAAATTCGCCCACGACGCGCGCTGCATGGCCTTGAACTGTTCGTAGGGATCGGCGGCGGTTGCCGCCGTACTGCTCGCTTCTGGATTCATGGATGAGACTCCTCGGTTGCGTGAAGGCGGCGACCGCCACGGAAACGCGAAGCGCCCGCGCGGCCGCGTCGCCCCGCTCGCGGCGGAACGCCTCTAGTGCTTGGCGGTCGCCATCTGCATGCCCTTGAACAGCGTCATCACGTGCTCCTTCATGGCCGGATCCTGCACGGCCACGTTGAGCACGCCATCGATCATCGTCTGGTCCTTCGACATCGCCGCCATGATGGACTGCTTGGCGCCGCCGTCGGCCATCACCTTGGTGATGACCAGCGTGCGCAGGCTGTCGTTGGCCATGAATTTGTCCATCATCTGGCTCGCCATGCCGCTGTTCTGGGTGATCGCGTCCATGACCTTGCCCTGCATCTCGGGGTTCGCCATGAGCTGCTTCACCATGTCGCCGCCGCAGCCCACGGTCAGGGCCGCGGCCGCCATCAGGCACGCCGCCAGCAGG
>Ga0310810_10004667_pt1 | contig 15183 bp, 14 predicted proteins | sample NCmetagenome_FD_207641 | JGI IMG/M metagenome (GOLD analysis project Ga0310810, IMG submission 207641) | Soil microbial communities from experimental microcosm in Duke University, North Carolina, United States - NC | ecosystem: Engineered > Artificial ecosystem > Soil microcosm > Unclassified ...
CGAAGCAGAAACGATGCTCAAAACGCAGCTTGCTCCTCGAATCAAACAGGCGGCCGGTTTTATCAGTGGGACCTGGGCGCGATCGGTGGACGGCAAGCAGGGCCAGAGCGTTGTCGTGTTTGAAACGGAAGCGGCTGCGAAAGCGACTCTCGAAGCCGTGACAAAGGCGATGCCGGCCGACGGTCCGGTCAAGATTGTCAGGACGAGTGTGCTGTCGGTCGTCCACCAAATCTGACGGCAATCGCCCGCCGGATACGCGCTACGAAAGGAGCGGCACCACGGGACTGACGCGGTTGCCTACTTGACAGGCTTGACGGCCTCAACCAGCTGTCCGACGGCGCTGCGCGTCGCACGGCCCGCCGCCTGCACGCCTTTGTAGTGGCCAAGACGCACGACGGCGAGCTGATGCGATGGGATGATCATCACCTGCTGTCCGCCCACACCGGCCATGAAGTACATGTCCTTCGGTGCCGGCCATGCTCCGTCACCGTTCACCCAGAACAGACCGCCGTACTGCGGCCGCCCATCTGCGACCCACGCCGGCGCGAGTGTGCCGACAAACGTCGCGTAGCCCTCGGGCAGGATCCGCTCGCCGTTCCACACGCCGTCCTGCAGATAGAGATTCGCAATGCGCGCCCAGTCGCGGCCCGACGCGGCCTCGTAACCGTGGGTCAGGAAGTTGCCGTACGGATCGGTGTCCATCACCATCGTGCGCACACCGATCCTGTCGAACAGCGCGCGCTGAGGCCAGGCGTGATAGTCCTCACCTCGCTTTTCAACCGCGAGCCGGATCATGTAGTTCGTGAGCACTGGATCGGTGTTGCGATAGCGCCCGACGGTCGCGGGAAGCCACTGCTGCGGCCGGGTCGCCGCATATTTGAACGCATCGACAGCGCCCGTGTAGTAGTAGAGGTGATCCGGGTAAGGACCGTTCTCGTCGTAGTCGGGATCCTGCGGGGCGATGATACGCAGCCCGCTCGACATGTTGAGAATGTCGCGGACGCGGATCTTCTGCCGCGGATCGCCGCGCGTCTGCCACTCAGGAATCGGCGCCGGCTGGTCCAGCGTGTACACGCCTTGCTTCACCAGAACTCCGAATAGTGTTCCGCTCAAGCTCTTGCCCATCGACCAGCTTTCGAGCGGCGTCGTCATGGTGGCGCCGTTGTCGTAGCGCTCCGCGATGATGCGGCCTTTGTAGGTCACGACGAACGCAGCCGTCAGCGCGGCGGGGTCGAACGCGGTGTCCACCGCTCGCCGTACCTTCGTCATGTCGACACCGATAGGCGGCGGACCCGAGGGAAGCAGATCGCCCATCGGCCAGGGTGTGGTCTTCGGATCGGGCAGATTCGGCTTGACGATCGACGGCTTGAAGGCGACGTCGGTCTTGCCAATCGGAAGCGTGATGCAGCCCTGGCTCGCCACCTGTTTCGCCGTTTGCACGGTACCGTTCGGCATCGTCACTTCTACGGTGTGTTTCTGACGGTCGATTTTCGGGGTGCCAAGATCCTTTCGAGCCTCGTAGGGCGCGGTGAAGTAGCCGACGTTCTCCATCGCGAAGGCCGGATCGAGTCCGGTCACGAACACCGCCGTGCACATGATCTTCGCGTAACCGGCGGCGTAGTGTTCGATCTTCTCTCCTGGCGGAGGGACGTACTTCGTTGGCAGCTCCAGCGATTTGCCACGCGCGATAAGCGCCTGACGCTGGGCGCCGGGGTCCTGGCCAGTCACGACGATCGGCATTACGGCAAGTCCGGTGAGCAATGCACAGGCGAGCGCCCTGTTCGTCATGGCGCCGAATTGTACAGCCACGTCTCGACCGATCTCTGAATACAAGCTGCGCGATCCTCGCGGTCGTCGTCGTGCGATAGGATTGCCCGCGTGAATCGTCGATCCATCTTCTTTGTTCTGGCGTGCGCCGCGCTCGCCGCGCCCGCGGCGCATTGACTCTTCCGCTGCTTCTCCCCCTGTTTGCGGGCAGCGGCTGCGCCGCGCTCATCTACGAAATCGTCTGGTTTCAATTGCTGCAGCTGGTCATCGGATCATCGGCTGTGTCGCTGGGACTCTTGCTGGCGGCATACATGACCGGACTCTGTCTGGGCAGCGCAGCGTTGGCGCGGTTCGTACCACGTCGCCTGCATCCGCTGAAGGTCTATGCGGCTCTGGAATTGGGAATCGGCGCGTTCGGCCTGCTGGTGTTGTTCGCCGTTCCGCTCGTCGGCCGGCTGTATCTCACCGGCGCGACAGAGGGTCTGCCCGGTTTGGTGTTCAGAGGAGTGATCGCAGCGCTCTGCCTGTTGCCGCCGACGTTGCTGATGGGCGGAACGCTGCCGGCATTGGCTCGTTGGCTGGAATCGACGCCGACGGGCGTGTCCTGGGTGGGCTGGCTTTACAGCGCGAACATCGCCGGCGCCGTCGCCGGCTGCGTGCTGGCGGGGTTCTATCTCCTTCGAGTCCACGATATGGCCGTCGCAACCTACGCCGCGGTCGCGACAAACGTGGTCATTGCGCTTGTCAGCGTCGCTCTATCCAAGCGCGAGGCTTACGTATATCGGGCGGAGCGCGCGGCTGACGTGAGGGCGGCACGCGCCAAGACAGCGACATTCATCTACATCGCTATCGCTCTCTCAGGGACGTCGGCGCTGGGCGCCCAAGTCACGTGGACGAGGCTGTTGTCGTTGCTGCTGGGCGGGACTGTCTATACGTTCTCGATCATTCTCGCGGTGTTTCTTCTCGGGCTCTGGGCCGGCAGCGGCGCAGGCGCTCTGGCCGCCCGGCGCATGGCCCATCCGGCGATGGCACTGGTCGTCTGCCAGATTCTTCTCGCGTCAGCCATCGGCTGGACGGCACACGCGCTCGCATACTCCCTTCCATATTGGCCGGTGGATCCGTGGCTCTCGCTGGATCCGGTTTTCAATTTCCAGGTGGATCTGGTGCGCTGCATCTGGGCGATCCTGCCGGCAACGGTGCTGTGGGGCGCGAGCTTTCCGCTGGCGCTCGCCGCCGCCGCCCGACCGGGTGAGGATCCCGGCAGACTGTCGGGGGAAATCTATGCGGCGAATACGGCGGGGGCCGTCGCCGGAGCGCTGGCGTTCAGCCTGGTGTTGATTCCGGTATGGGGGACCCGCAGTTCACAGCAGCTGCTCATGGGCATCGCGGCCCTCGGCGCCATTGCCGCCGCGATACCGGTGATCCGCGTGCCGACGTCGCGGTTCATGGGAATCGGCGCCATTGTGGCGGGCATCGGGCTCGCGGCGGGGTTGGCATCGACGATCGTTGATGTGCCGTGGGAAGTGATTGCCTACGGACGCCGCATCGCGCCGATCATGCGCGCGGCCGATTTGTATCCGGCCCTGAATCAGTCACGGAGAGTGCTGTTCCGAGGCGAGGGAATGAATTCGTCGGTATTGATTCTCGACCAAGGCGGGCAGCGGCATTTCTACGTCAGTGGAAAGGCCGAAGCGTCAACGGCGCCCGCGGACATGCGGCTGGAACGAATGATGGGACATCTGCCCGCCCTCATTCATCCCGGCCCTCGTTCGGTGCTTACGGTGGGGTTCGGCGCCGGCGTGACGGCCGGATCATTCGTGCCGTATCCCGAGGTCCGGCAGCTCGTCATCTGCGAGCTTGAACGATTCATCCCGCCGGCATCCACCGAGTTCTTCGCTCCACAAAACAACACCGTTCTCCACGATCCGCGAACGCGGATGGTGTATGACGATGCGCGGCACTTCATCTTCACGACGAAGCAAACATTCGACGTGGTGACGACCGACCCCATTCACCCGTGGGTGAAGGGGACGTCCACGCTCTATTCCAAGGAATACTACGAGCTCGTCAAAGCGCACCTGAATCCAGGCGGAGTCGTCGCGCAATGGCTGCCGATTTACGACAGCGACGCTGCCACCGTGAAGAGCGAACTGGCCACCTTCTTCGAGGTCTTTCCGGACGCAACGGTCTGGAGCAACTACGTCCCGAACGAAGGCGGCTACGACCTTGTGCTGATCGGTCAGGCGACGCCGTCCCCCATCAGCCTGGACAGCGTGCAGACACGGCTGGACCGCCCGGATTATGCAAGGGTTCTGGCATCCATCGGTGACGTCGGGTTTCATTCAGCCGTTGAACTGCTGGCGACGTACGAGGGGAGGGCTTCCGACTTACAACCGTACGTCGCAGGCGCGGATATCAACGACGACATGAACCTTCGCCTGCAGTACCTCGCCGGCCTCGGACTGAATTCTATGGCGTTTGAAAAGATCTATCTCGAGCTGACGGCCTATCGGACGTTTCCCGAAGGGTTGTTTACAGGGTCGGAAGCACGCATGAACGTGCTTCGCTCGCGATTTCGTCCTGTTGTTCATCGCTGACGCAAGGAGATCACTGTATGCGCAGAACAGCGTTGTGTACGGCCGGAGCGGGCCTCTTCGTTGCGGGACTCATCGTTGGATCCATCGGAAAGCCGGTCGTTGCCCAGCAACGCGATCCTGGTCACAGGCTGAATCACGTTCAAATTACCGTCGCCAATCTTGACGCGACGCTCGCCTTCTACACCAAGGTCATGGGCTTTCGCGTGGCGTTCAAGCTGCCGACGCCGGCCGACGGCCGTCCGCCTACAACATTTGTCCAAATCAATCGCGACACATTCCTCGAGGTGGTCCAGGCCGCGCCCAACGCCGCGACCGGCATCACCCACATTGGTATTCAGACTGACGATCTCAACGCCACCGTCGCGCAGGTTCGAGCCGCCGGCGGCACGGCGCCCGATCCCGGCCCGACCAACGGCATTGGGTCGCGGCTGGCGACCGTGTTTGATCCAAACGGGATCCGACTGGAGATCAACGAGCAACCCGCGGGGTCGGTGATGAGAAAGGCGATTGACGACTGGAAGTAACGATCTGAAGGCGTTGGCGGCTTGACGAGGGCTATTCGTTCGGGCCAAGCTTCGCCGCACATGATTCGGATAGCACTGCGATCGATATCGTTCATCGTTCTCATTCTCTCGATCCCAGTGGCGCGTGCCAGCGCCCAGGCGGTTTCGACGGCGCAAATCACCGGAACGGTGCGCGATGGCAGCGGCGGCGCGCTGCCCGGCGTCACCGTCACCGCCACCCAGACCGCTACAGGATTCAAGCGCGAAACAACGACGGACGGAAACGGCTTGTACGTCCTCACCAACCTCCCCGTCGGGCCGTATCAACTGGACGCGACGCTGCAGGGCTTTCGTTCGTTCCGGCAGACGGGGCTCGTCCTCCAGGTCAGCGCGAACCCAACCGTCAACGTCACACTCGAACTAGGCCAGGTCCAGGAAACCGTTTCGGTGCAGGCAAGCGCGTCGCTGGTGGAAACGCGCAGCCCTGGGATCGGGCAGGTAATCACGAACCAGCAGGTGCTGGAGCTGCCGCTCAACGGGCGGCAACTCACACAGTTGATCTTCCTCGCCGGCCTCGCGACCGGAGGTTCGGACGTCAATGCGGCGCAAGGCGCGAGTGCGCTCAACAGCGTGCGCAACTATCCCACCGTCACCATTACGGTCGCCGGCGGAATGTCCAACGGCATCACGTATCTGCTGGACGGCGGCACGCATAACGATCCCTACAATCATCTGAACCTGCCGTTGCCGTTTCCCGACGCACTGCAGGAGTTCAAGGTCGAAACGAGCGCGCTGCCGGCCCAGTACGGCCATCATTCCGCGGCCGCCGTCAACGCGGTGACCAAGTCAGGCACGAACCAGGTACACGGCAGCGGGTTTGAGTTCTTCCGCGACAGCGCCTTGAACGCGACCAATCCCTTTGCCGCCGTCGGTCCCGATGGCAAGCGCCGTGACGATGGATTGCGGCGTCACCAATTCGGCGGCACGCTGGGCGGTCCCGTCGTGCGCGACAAGCTGTTCTACTTCATCGCGTATCAAGGGACGAACGTTCACGTCACTCCCACGTCGGCGTTTGCCAACGTGCCGACGGCGCGCATGCTCGCGGGTGACTTCTCGCTCATTGCGTCTCCCCAGTGCAACAACGGACGTGCCATTACGCTGCCCGCGCCGTTTGTCGGCAACACGATCTCGCCGGCCCAGTTCTCACGCGCAGCGCTCAACATCACGTCGCGGCTCCCGACCGGGCCCGATCCGTGCGGCCGAATCACCTTCGATCGCAAAAACGACAGCACTGAAAAAATCGTGGTCGGTCGCTCCGACTACCAGTGGACGACGAACCATTCCGTGTTTGGACGGGTGGAAATGGCCGATTTCGACTCCGTCTCTGACTTCGACGGAACGAACGTGCTCTCGGCCTCGGCCTCGCCGATTCAGAACACGGTATGGTCGATGGTGCTCGGCGACTCGCTCGTGCTGGGGTCGAACACGGTCAACTCCATACGGGGGACGTTCAATAACACCAAGATCTTCAAGCCTGGCAACGAAACATTCGATTTCAACGACGTCGGCATCCGGTCGACGGTCCTGCTCCCGAAATTCATCCGCGTGGGCGTCGCCGGAGGCTTCAATCTCGGTGGCACCGTGCCCGGCTCGACACCGTCACGATCCTTTCAGGTGAGTGACGACCTGAGCATGGTCCGCGGGAGCCATCAATTCGGCATGGGCGTGAACGTCATCCACGACGAGTCGCACGGCGTCATCTACCAGCAGGCTGTTGGCAACTTCCAGTTCACCGGCCAGGCGACGGGACTTGGGCTCGCGGACTTTCTGCTGGGGCGCACCAACGGCTTCACGCTGGGCAGCATCACGAAAGCGTTCATCAACAACAACTACATCGGGTCGTACGTACAGGACGCGTGGCGCGTGACCCCTCGGATCACGGTGAACGCCGGACTGCGATGGGATCCGTACTTTCCGCCCTACGCCGTGCTGCCGATCTTCGGCCACTTCGACAAGGAGAGATTCGACAAAGGCCTGCGCAGCACGAAGTTCCCCAACGGTCCGGCCGGAATGATCTTCCAGGGCGATCCGGAGTACCTGCCGGGAGACTCTGTCGGCTTCCGGCAGTGGAACGACTGGGCGCCACGCCTGGCGGTCGTCGTCGATCCGCAAGGTGACGGACGCTCATCGGTCCGCGCGGGTTACGGACGTTTTTACGATTCGCCGCATCTGTTCAGCTTCAACGGCTACGCGGGCGCGCTGCCGAACGGCAACAACATCACCTCCACCAACGCGACGCTCGACGATCCGTGGGGAAGCTTCGCGGGCGGCGATCCGTTTCCGATCGTGCCGGGGCCGAACATGACGTTCCCGAACTTCAGCATCTACGCCACGGCGCCGTTCGATCAGCCGGCGTCATATGCCGATCAATGGAACGTGAGCTACCAGCGGGAGCTTGGCAGCAACTGGACCGCGAGCGCCAACTACCTCGAAAGCCGCGGTCGGCATCTCCCCACCAGCAACGAGACCAATCCAGCCGTGTTCATTCCGGGAACCTGCGGCGCCACGGCCTGCTCGACGACGGCAAACAGCAACCAGCGGCGAACGCTCTTTCTCGAAAACCCGACATACGGCTCGGCGTACGCCGACCTCATCGAGATCGTGAACAGAGGCCGTTCGTCATACAAGGGGCTGCTGTTGTCGATGCAGCGGCGCGCCGCAAACGGCTTGTCCGTGCAGGGTAATTACACGCTGTCGAAGTGCGACAGCGACAGGCTGGAGATGAGTGCAGGCGGCACGCTGGGAGCGACGCCGTTCACGCGGCCGGGCAATATGGATGCTGATTACGGAAGCTGTGGTGGCGCGGATCGCCGGCACATCGTCAACCTGTCAACCGTGTATCAGACGCCACAGGCGACCGGGGTCCTCGGTGCGCTCGCCAACGACTGGCAGATCTCGGGCATCCTGAACGTGCAGTCCGGCAATCATTTCGCCGTCGTCACCGGCGTCGATAACGCGCTCAACAAGGTCGCGCAGACGCCGACGCAGCGGCCGAACCAGATTCTCGACGATCCGTACTTGAAGCAGGGCTATCGGTGGCTGAACCCGGCGGCGTTCCAGGCACCCGCACCGGGCACCTACGGGACGATGCCGATCAACACCATCGTGGCGCCCGGCCGCTTCAACATCGACGCGATGCTGACGCGGTCTTTCCGCACGACGGGCACGCAGCAGCTGCAGTTCCGCGCCGAGGCCTTCAACCTGTTGAACCGCACGCAGCTCGGCGTACCGGAGCTGCGGATGAACCAGGCGACCTTTGGCCTGATCACGTCCGCGTTCGATCCGCGGATCGTCCAGCTGGCCTTGAAGTATTCGTTCTAAGAAACGGTCACCTGGTGCGAGGGGGCGCGAGCAGAAATCCGGCGACGGCGACAGCCGAGAACGCCGCGATCCATGCCAGCCCCCAGCACAGAATCCACGGGCCGAGCCGGCCACTGGCCTGCGCCTCCACCCTCGATGGCAGAGTTCCGAGCGCGACCAGCACGCCAACCGCCGCCAGCGCCAGCGCCGCAAGGGCGGTGATCGTTCGCTCGATTCGATTCATTCGAGCAACAGACTACCAGAGGCAAACATGTCCCGCGTCGTGACGGCCGTCATCGCGACTGTGCTCGCCGGGTGCGTCGCAATCGCGCAGTCTTCGAAGAGCAACGGTGTGGTGCGGCTCGATGCCGCGCTCGATGCACTCGTCTCACCCGATGCGAAGGTCGAACTCGTCAAAGGTGGCTTCGGTTTCACCGAAGGGCCCGTATGGGTGCAGCAGGGTCGTATGGGCCATCTGCTATTCACCGATATTCCCGGCAATGTGATCTGGTCGCTCATGCCGAACGGTCAGGCGTCCGTGTATCTCAGTCAGGTGGGCTACAACGGGCCGGAGGTCTGGCGCTGGGGCGGGCTGCAGAACAACGGCCGCGAGCGCAGCGATCCGCAGTTCGAAGAGTTCCCGATGATCGGCGCCAACGGCCTGACCCTCGATCCGCAGGGCCGGTTGATCGTCGCGACCTACGCTGGCCGCTCGCTCATGCGCATCGAGAAGAACGGCCAGCGCACGATGCTGGCAGACCGCTACGATGGCAAGCGTTTCGGCGGGCCCAACGATGTCGTCGCCAAACGCGACGGTGCGATTTACTTCACCGATGGCAACGGAGCCTACCGTCTCGGCAACAGGGATCCTCGCGTGGAACTCATGTCGCCTGCCGTTTACATGTGGAAAGACGGGAAGGTGACGCCGGCGGTCACGGACATGCCGGGCTACAACGGCCTCGCGTTTTCGCCGGACGAGAAGTACCTCTACGTCAACGCCAGCGTCGCCAAGTTCGTCAACCGTTACGAGGTGCGCCCGGACGATACGCTGACGAACGGCAAGCTGTTCATCGACATCAGCAAGGAGCCCGGGCTGGGCATCACCGACGGCCTGCGCGTCGATACGAAAGGCAATCTCTACGAGACCGCTCCGGGCGGTGGAATCTGGATCATCTCGCCGGACGCACGGCATCTCGGCACGATCAACGTGCCCGAGATCCCCGCCAATCTGGCCTTCGGCGACGCCGATAAGAAAACGCTCTATATCGCGGCGCGTACGAGCATCTACAAGATCCGGCTCAACACACCAGGCATCTAACGGCGCGGCTCCGTTCGCCGCTCGACGTCAGCGCGGGACGGTCGGGTACGGGTAGTACTTCTCGAGTGGAAAGGCCCAGCAAAGGTATTCGAGGACGCGGAAGTTCTCCTCGACGCGACGATAGAAGATCATCTTCATCTTCCAGGGTCTCGTGAATACGTTCGGATCCTCGATGGTCGCTTCGTAATTCATGTGGTCGCGGTCCTTGAGCGAATAGCGTTCGACCACGTGCAGCGCGTCGCTGTGGAAATTACCTGCGCGATCGAACCACGTCTGATCGTTGAAATCAGTCACGTCCGCGACGAGCGTATCTCCCTCCCAGTGACCGCGCGCGTCGCCCAACCACAGTCCCAGGCCTCCTTTCGGATGGGCGGTTCCGTCCGTATGGATGGTCCGATTGTGCGACGCATACTCGAACAGCATGAACACTTTGCGCGAGTCCTGCACGATCTGGAACGGGTACGGCATGTACATGAGGCGCGGCACGCCGGGAGCCAGGCACTTCGTTTCAGGGTCGTCGGTGCCTCTCGCCTTGTAGTGCTCTTGTTTCTTCGCCAAGGCCTCTGGCAGATACGGAAGCTCGTTGCCTTCGACGACGCCTTGGCCGGCCGGCACGCCGTCGCTCGCCGAATGATCCTGAATGTCGAAATTCGCCGTGTTCATCACCTGCCAGAACCCGGACAGGTCTGGCTTGCCATCACGCGCCCGCGGCACGGGCGCCGCCGCTGCCGGCCGACTCGGCGCCGCCGCTGCCGGTCGATTCTGCTGCCCGCGTGCGCCTGCGGACTGCGCCATGCCGACGTGCCCGGCGAGCGACATGGAGAGCAGCACAGAGAGGATAAGCAGCCGGAATTTCATCGGTGCCAATTCTAGCCGCAGTACTCGAGCGGGCTGGGGCGTCCGGGTGCGGTAGGATATGACGCATCCAGGCGAGCGCGTGTCACGAGCAATCATCCTGACTGGTCTGATCGTTTTCGTCCTTGCGCAGGCGGCGTCTGCGCAGACGGGCGAGCGGCAGGCTGCCGAATTGCAATCCAACGGGAAACCAATCCAGCTTGTGCCGCGTACGGTGCCGCCCCCTGCGGCTACCCAACCTTGGCTGGGCAAACGACTTCCCGATGGTCAGCCCGAACTACCGCAGGGTATCTGGCGCGTGGTGGAACCGCAGACGCGGTACATCGATAAACCGCCGGCGGGATCTGTCATGGCCAGCAGGGTGGTCGATCCCCCCGACGGCCTGATTCCGTACCAGGCATGGGCGCGCGAGATCAAGAAAACCCAGGACGCCGATCTCGAGCACCCGACCAAGCCGTGGCACATCGACACACAGGGACGCTGCCTCAACACCGTGCCGCGTCTGATGTACTACCTGACGCCGTACCAGGTACATCAGGCTGACGGAATGATCGTGTTCCAGTACGAGCTCGAGCACCTGACCCGTGTCATCCGGCTGGACGGCAGTCCACATATCGGGCCGGCCATCAAACTGTGGATGGGCGATGGCCGGGGCCACTGGGACGGCAATACGCTGGTCGTCGACACGACCAATCTCAATGGCATCGCGCGGTTGAGCAGCAGCGGCGATTTTTATTCGCCGAACATGCATCTGACCGAGCGCATGACCTACGTCGACGCCACGCACATGACGTATGAAGCGACGATCGACGACCCGACGGTGTTTACCCGCCCATGGACTATCCGCGTCGCACACAGACTCGATGCGGCGCCGCTCAAACCGGGTCGGGAGCTGGATACTGAGCTTGTCGAATACATGTGTCACGAGGGCGAGAGCGAGGGCGTTCCATCACAAGTCCCCGGGACACAGCCATGACCGAGAAGAGGCTTCATATGAAGGCGCTTGTCCTGGCGACGCTGCTTCTGGCGGCGTCCGCGTCCCTGTTCGCGCACCACCAGTTTTCATCTGAATTCGATGCCAGCAAACGGGTCAAGCTGACGGGCAAGGTCACGAAGATGGCGTGGGTGAATCCGCACGCCTGGCTGTACATCGACGTCACGCAGCCCGATGGAAAAGTCGTTCCGTGGGCGCTGGAGTTCGGCATCCCTCGTACGCTCATCAGACAGGGATGGCGCAAGGAGGATCTGCCTGTCGGCGCGACCGTCACGATCGACGGGTTCCTGGCAAAGAACGGCTCGAACACGGCCAACGCCAGCAAAGTCACCCTGTCGGACGGACGAGTGCTCTTCGCCGGTTCGTCATACGGCGACGACGCGGCAAAGTAAGTGGCCCCCCTGCGCACCCTGTTCGAGTGGGTGCAGGCGTTTCCAACGAGCATCGCCATCCGGGAATCGCTGGACCTGTATTCCTGGATCCTCGTGTCTCACGTCATCAGCATGTGCACGTTCGGCGGGCTCGTGCTGATGATGGATTTGCGGCTGCTGGGGATCGGCAACATGCGGACACCGTTCTCGCAGGTGTATCGAACGCTGCTGCCATGGCAGATATTCTTCATGGGGTGCAGTGCAGCGACCGGACTGCTGCTCGTCTACACCGAGCCGATGCGGTTCTACGGCAACTTCCTTTTTTGGATCAAGGTCGTGTTGATGCTGCTGGCGGGCGTCAATGCGCTGGCCTTTCACCGGACGACGTACCTCACGGTGGCCAGGTGGGACCTGGACAACGGGCTGCCGTTCGGGGCGAAGCTCGCGGGCGGCATCGGACTGACGTTGTGGGCGGCCGTCGTCATCTCAGGGCGTCTGATCGCGTACAACTGGTTCATACCCCGATAGCTCATGCTGCTGCGCTTCTTCCGCGCGATGAACGAGATGGGCGTGAGCGTCGCCATTCGCGAGTCGCTGTGGATGCCCGCCGTCTTCAACACGTTGCACCTGTTGTTCCTCGTCATGTTCGTGGGTGCCGTGCTCATAGTTGACCTGCGCCTGCTGGGCGGCGGCGCCAGGGCTCAGCCGGTCGCGGACGTCGCGCGCGACGCCGAGCCGTGGCTGATTGCCGCCTTGATCGGGCTGACGATGACCGGCATCCCCCAGCTGATCACAAACGCGCTGAGGGAATATCACAGCGATCTGTTCTGGATGAAGATGGCCATCCTGCTCGTAGCGGTGATCTACACGTTCACCCTCAGGCGCCGCGTTACCCTGGCGGAGGAGAGCCGTGTGTCGCCTGCCGCGCGCAAAGCGGCCGGCCTCGTCTCGCTCGCGCTCTGGACCGCCGTCCTGATTCACGCACGGCTAATCGGTCTGTTCACTTGACATTCCATCCCGTCCGCGGACATCGGTAACAGATTTCCGGCAGACGCCCTCGAGCAAGAACTGGATCTCAATCGCGCTGCGGCACTCGCTCACGTCGGGAGCGAATAGGGCGCGCACCTGAGTGAAATCATCGTTGCGAAACGCGATGGTCGTGGGTATTCTGTGACTCCCCTCTTCGAGACGCTCGTCAAACAATTCATCGCAGCCGACGAAGTCCAGACTCGTCCGCAGTGATACCGGTCCGGTCAGTCGCGCTGCCTTTTCGCGAACAGTTGTCAGGATGTCCACCACGTCGAATTTCGAGTTGGGTCCGAGGCTGCGAGCCTCCCGTGAGCGCCGCGGCATCACCATCGCGGCGGTAGCCGATTCCATAAAGATCAAACGGTCATTGCTGGATGAACTGGAACGAAACGATGTGTCGAAGTGGCCGCCGGGGATTTATGGCCGCGCACTGGTGCGCGAGTACGCGAAATCGCTCGGGCTGCCGGCCGACGAGGTCGTTCAGCAGTTTGTCCATCTGTTCACCAGGTCGGAACAGGGAACCGATCTGACGATGGGGTCAGCACACGAATGGGAACGTCGTGACGTGGCCGACTTGCGACTCACGTTAGGCGGACATTCGACCGCTGCGCATCGATCGCTGCAAGTCCGTTTCGCGGTTGCTGGGGCTGAAGTGGCGTCCGTGTTGACGACAGCACTGCTCGTTACACTCGCGAGCGGTGCGTCTGCGTGGATCACCATCGCGGTCGTCGCGTTGACGTGGCAGGTGGTGAGAGGGGTCTTGTGCGGCTACGACGAGTTGTACCGGGTCCTGCGGGTGCATCGATTCACCGCCGTGTCGCGATGGACGCAACGGCTCAACGGACGCCCGCTCGCTGCCCGGCTCATGTCGCTCGGGAAGACCATCGTCTATCCGCGGGTGTCTTCCACGGCTGATTCGCTGGTCGACGCCGATGTGATTCGCGACCACGCGAACTCGCATTCAATCCATTGAGATCAGGCGCGGCTCGCGAGGCGTGCGCCTTCGGCCATCGCTTCCAGCTTCGCCCACATGATCGATGGATGCACGCGCCGGTTGATTTCTTCCTGCGCGAAGCCGCAGTCGGTACCCGCAATCAGATTCTCGCGGCCGACGCACGACGCGAACCGCGTGAGACGCTCGGCGATGAGCTCCGGATGCTCCACCACGTTGGTGCCGTGGCTGACGACGCCGGGTACGAGAATCTTGCCCGGAGGCAGCTTGACCTCCTGCCACACTTTCCATTCGTGTTCGTGACGCGGGTTCGCCGCCTCCAGCAGATATGCGCCTGCGTTCACTTTCAGGATCAAATCGACAATCCTCCGCAGCGGCACGTCGGTCGTGTGCGGCCCCGGCCAGCTGCCCCAGCAGACGTGATAGCGGATGCGGTCTTCGGGAATTCCCTCGAGCGCGTGGTTGAGGATCTCTACGTGCCGCTCGAGCCACGTGTAGTAATCCTCAAAGCTGGCTGGCGGCACCATGCGGTCGTACGTCACCGCCGCCCGCGCATCGTCCACCTGCAGTAGGAACCCCGCGTCGACGATCGCCCGGTACTCCGTCCGCAGCGCTTCGGCGAGGGCGACGACGAGATCCTCGTCCGTCTTGTAGTACTCGTTCTTGCGGTCCGGGATGGCGCTCGAGGGTGCGGCTACGGGCAGGAAGGCCTCGTCGACACCGGCGGCTGTCACCGCAGCCCTGAGGTTGTCGATGTCGCGCTGCAGCTCGAAAAGGCCGTTGTAGGCGATCGGTCCGACGCACACGGCATCCTTTCTGGTGACATTCGACCAGTCTTTCCCGTCGCCTCGCCCTTCGAGCTCCGCGTAGAAGTCTGCGAAGCGAAGCCGATCTGCCCCGCGCGCAAACGGGTTGGCGCCCTTCACCTCGCGCAATTCGAAGCCGCTGAGCCGCTTGAGCACGTAAAGCGACCAGCTCGTCGACTTGCCGAACTCGCCGTCGTTGGGGATGTCGATGCCCGCCTCGACCTGGCGCGCGACAACCTCGCGCACTGACTCCTTGAGCGTCGCCTCGTACGCGCTCTGATCGATCGGCTGACCGACCTGACGCGCCTTGACGAACTCCAACAGCTTTGACGGACGAATGAGGCTTCCGGTGTGCGTGGTGAGGATGCGATCGACGCTGCGTTTCATCGGCGCGCGATTATAAGTCACGCGCGCTGTTTGTGGTCGCCGGGCATGCCCGTCAGCGGCATCCGCAGCGCGAAGACGCGATCAGTTCGGGATTTCCGAACAACGAGGCGCAGGCCTCTATCTGAGCGGTTCGAGTCGGATGACGAACGACTGCCTCACGTCATGGTAGACGGCATTCAACGTCACTTCTGCTGGTGATGAAACTCCGCTGCTGGTGACCGTCACCGGAAATGTCGCACTGCTG
>Ga0310810_10004668_pt1 | contig 15181 bp, 18 predicted proteins | sample NCmetagenome_FD_207641 | JGI IMG/M metagenome (GOLD analysis project Ga0310810, IMG submission 207641) | Soil microbial communities from experimental microcosm in Duke University, North Carolina, United States - NC | ecosystem: Engineered > Artificial ecosystem > Soil microcosm > Unclassified ...
CCATGTGGGTCAGGATCACCCGCTTCGCTCCGACGCGGGTGGCCTGCGCGGTGATGTCGGGGTAGTTCAGGTGCCACTTCACCGGCTTGTCGTGGAAGTAGCACTCCGCGATCAGGAGGTCGGCCTCGCGCGCGGCGCGGGCCACGTCGTCAGTCCACTCGGTGTCGCCGGTGTAGGTCACCACCCGCTCGCCCACCTGCACCCGCAGCGCGGTGGGATTGGTCTCGCGGGTGTGCCGGGCGTGCTCGGGGGTCACCACGAGGTCCAGCACCCGGTGCGGCCGGCCCGGCTCCATCGCGATCCACTCGACCGGGAACTTCGGGGTCATCACCCCGGAGCCGGGGAAGAGCGCCTCGCGGAGGGCGTCCAGGCGCGGGCGCAGATCGCGCGGCCCCGCGATGGTGAGCGGGCGGGTGCGCCGGGCCCCGAGCATCGCGTCCATCAGCAGGAACGGCACGCCGCCGCAGTGGTCACCGTGGAGATGGGTGAGCAGGATCGCGTCGAGCGAGTTGTGCTCGATGCCCTGCTGGTTGAGCGCGATCAGCGACGAGGCGCCGAAGTCGATGGCGAAGCGGGAACGCGGGCCGTCGACCACGATGCAGGTCTGGAATCGCCCGCCGCTGCCGAAGGAATCGCCCGACCCCACGAAGCGCACCGTGACCGGCATGGCGGCTCGATGGTACCCGAAAAAGCTCGCGGGCCGGGCCCCCCTCCTGAGAGGATGCGCGCGTGCGCGCGTTCGATCGGACCTTCGGCGCCGACTTCCTGGCCGGGGTGCCGGCCGCGCCCGGCGTCTATCGCTTCCACGACGCGGCGGGCGGCCTGCTCTACGTCGGCCGAGCGTCGAACCTCCGCCGGCGGCTCGGCCAGTACCGCCTGGCCGGTCGGCGCAAGAAGGAGCGCAAGCGCCGGGCGCTGGTGCGCGCCGCCGCCCGCATCACGTGGGAGGTGAGCGAGTCGCCGCTGGCCGCCGCGCTCGCGGAGATCCGGCTCATCCAGGCGCTGCGGCCGCCGCGCAACGTGGCGAGCGCGTACCCGTTCCTCTACCCGTTCGTCGGCCTCCACGTCGAGGGCGACGAGACCTACTTCTGCCTGACCACGTCGCCGGAGGCCTTCCCGGCGGTGGACTTCCACGGCGCCTTCCGCTCCCGGGACGTCACCCGCGAGGCGTTCTTCTGCCTGATGGAGCTGCTGCGCTACGTGGGGCACCCGGTGCCGCGCCATCGCTGCCGGCGCCTCGGCACCGCGCGCCACTCCGTGGTGCGTGGCTTTCGCCGCCTCCCCGGGGGCAGCGCGGCCGCCTGGGCGACGCTCCTGCGGGGCGAGTCGCGCGCGGCGCTGGAGGCGCTCGCGCTGCGCCTCGTCGATCACGCCGGCGCGCGGGCCCGGCGGGCCGAGATCCACGAGGCGCTCCGCGCGATCAAGCGCTTCTTCGAGGACGAGGCCTGCGCGCTCGCCCGGGTGCGCGCGGCCACCGGCTTCACCGCCTATCCCGTGCCCCAGCTGGCCCGGGACCTGCTCTTCACCCAGAGCCGACTCCAGCCGATCGAGACCGGGCCCACCACGGGGAACTGACAGGGCTTGTCAGACCCCGGGCTCGCCCGCGTAACCCGGTAAGATCACCTGCGCGGTAAAGCCTCGTCGTACCGACCAATATGGGCTGGCACTGGTGGTGCATGCTTGTCGGGCATGGCTGGCGAGCCCGCGATCCGCCGCATCCTGGTCGTCGACGACGACGACGCCCTCCGGGAAGTCCTCACCGTCGCCCTGACCAACGACGGGCACACCGTCGACGGGGCCTGCGACGGCACCGAAGCCCTCGCGCTGCTCGACCGGCAGCCCTACGACCTGGTGCTGAGCGATCTCCGGATGCCGCGCACGGATGGCCCGTCCCTCTACGAGACACTCCGGACACGCCATCACTTCCCGGTCCGGTTCGCCACCAAGCTCCCGCGCGTGATCTTCATGACCGGCAACGCCGCGGAGCACGCCGACTTCCTCCGCGGCACCACCGACCCGATCCTCGAGAAGCCATTCCCGCTGCGGGTCGTGCGGCAGATGGTGAGCGTGCTGCTCAACGCCAGCTCGTAGCCTCACGGCAGGAGCACCCGGCCGCCCATGCGACTCGGCCCGAAGATCTTCCTCGTCTCCGCCCTCGCCATCGTCGCGCTCTCGAGCTCGATCGGCTGGAGCCTGTTGACCGTCAAGCGCCTCGTCTCGGTCAACCAGGACATCGCCACCCGCTCCGTCCCCGCGCTGCGCCTCCAGGGCGAGCTGCGGGAGACGCTCCACGCCCTGGTCCGCCTGGAGGCGCTGGTGCTCGGCGACCTGGAGTACGCGCGGGCCTGGCGTGAGCGCGCGGCCCGGATGGCCGAAGGCCTGGACGAGCTCGGCCGACACGTCGAGACGGAAGAGGAGCGGGCCGGGCTCGCGGCGACCCGCGCGGCCTTCGACGACTATCGCGCCCACGTCGAGGAGGAGAGCCGGCTCCTCGCCGCCGGCCATCCGAGGGCCGCGCTGCGTCTCGCGGAAGGCCGCACGCGGGACACCACCCAGCGAGTGGAGACCGCCCTCGCGGCCGGGACGGTGGCCACCGAGGCCGCGCTGGCCCGCTCCCAGGCGCACGCCCGTGCGCTCGAGGAGTGGACGTGGCACGCGGTGGCGGCGGCGCTGCTGACCAGCCTGGCCCTCGCGGTCGCGGCCAGCGGCTTCCTCGCGTTCCGGATGACGCGATCGCTCCGGCGGCTGTCCGCGGCCACCGCCGCGCTCGCGGCCGGGACGTGGACCGGGTCCCTCGCCACGCCGGATCGCGACGAGATCGGCGAGCTCGGCCGCTCCTTCGACCACATGGCGGAGCGCCTCCGCCAGGTCGACAAGCTCAAGCAGGAGTTCTTCTCGCACGTCTCGCACGACCTGCGCAACCCCCTCGCCTCGATCCGCCTCGCCGCCGAGACCCTGCAGGAGCGCGCGCGGAAGGCGTCGGATCCGCGCGGGCTCCGGCTCGCCCAGCTCATCGAGGCCAGCGCGGGGCGGATGCTGGCGATGGTCAACCAGATCCTGGACTTCACCCGCCTCCAGGCCCTCGCGGTCCCGCTCGAGACCCGACCGATCGACGCCCTCGAGGCGGTGACGCGCGCGATGGACGAGCTGCGGCCGGTCGCGGAGGCCAAGCGGATCCGGTTGACGCTGGCCGCCGAGGGAACCGACTTCACGGTGCTCGGGGAAGAGGGTAGTCTGGTGCGCGTGGTCGTCAACCTCCTCGGCAACGCGGTCAACTTCACCGGACCGGACGGCGCGGTGACGCTGCGCCTCGCCGAGTTCGCCGACCGGCTCGAGCTGCAGGTCCGGGACACCGGCGTCGGCATCCCGTCGGACGCCCTCTCGGCGATCTTCGAGCCGTACCGCCAGGCCCACGGGCGGCGGCAGGGCACCGGCCTCGGCCTCGCGGTGGTCAAGGGGCTGGTCGAGGCGCACCACGGGACGGTGAGCGTCGCCTCCGCGCCGGGCGAGGGCAGCTGCTTCACGATCGAGCTGCCGAAGGCGCCGCCGGCCGCGGCATGATGCGGGTCCTCCGGGCGCTGCCCCTCCTCCTGCTGCTGGCCGCGTGCAGCGCCGCCCCCGTCTCTTACCGGGCCCCGGCGCGCCTGGTCGGCCAGGCCGACGACCTCGCCGACCAGGGACAGGCCCAGGAGGCCTCCCACGTGTACGAGCGCGTCCTGCGCGAGCATCCGACCGATCCGGCCGCCGCCTCCGCCCTCTACGGCCTCGGCCGCCTCCAGGCATCTCCGACGAGCTCGCTCCGGAGCTACCGCGCCGCGCACGCGACCTTCTCGCGTCTCCTCTCCGAGTACCCGCAGAGCCGCTGGGAGCGCGAGGCGCGCGCCTGGCGGGCGGTACTCACGGATCTGCTGGCGCGGGAGGACGAATCCGCACGCCTCCGGGCGCAGATCGAGCGGCTCCGCCGCACCGACCTCGACCTCGAGCGCCGGCACTGACCGCCGACCCCGCGCACCGGCGGGGCCTGCGACCCCGCGATCCCGGCGAGCCGCACCGCGTCGCCACGCCGCTCGAGCTGCTGTTCGACCTCTGCTTCGTGGTCGCGGTGGCCCAGGCGTCCGCGCACCTGCACCACGGCCTGACCGAGGGACGCGGGGGGCCGGCGCTCCTCGGCTACGCGCTCGTCTTCTTCGCGATCTGGTGGGCGTGGATGAACTTCACGTGGTTCGCCTCGGCGTACGGCGCGGACGACACGCCCTACCGTCTGGCGGTCCTGGTGCAGATCGCGGGAGTCCTGGTTCTCGCGGCCGGCGTGCCGCGGGCGTTCGAGCAGCGCGACTTCCACGTGGTGACCGCGGGCTACGCGGTCATGCGCATCGGGCTCGTCGCGCTCTGGGTGCGCGCCGCGCGCGCGGACGCCGCCGGCCGGGGCACCGCGATCCGCTACGCGATCGGGCTGATCGTCGTGCAGCTCGGCTGGCTGGCCCTGCTGGGCCTCCCCGCGCGTCGCTGGCTCGCGGGCTTCGTGGTGCTGGCGCCCGCCGAGCTGCTGGTGCCGGTCTGGGCGGAGCGACGGCACCCGACGACGTGGCACCCGCATCACATCGCGGAGCGCTTCGGGCTCCTCACCCTGATCGTGCTCGGCGAGTCGGTGCTCTCCGCCACCACCGCGATCCAGGCCGCGGTGGACGGGGCGGCCCTCACGCCCGCCCTGCTCGCGGTCGTGGTGGGCGGCGTCCTCGTCCTGTTCTCGATGTGGTGGATCTACTTCGACGAGCCGGCGCATCACCTGCTCGGGAGCAGTCGGGCCGCCTTCGTCTGGGGCTACGGCCACCTCGTGATCTTCGCCTCGACCGCGGCGGTGGGCGCCGGGCTCGCCGCCGCGGCGGACTACGCGGTGGGCCGCTCCCATCTCGGGGGCGCGGCCGCGCTCGCGGTGGTCCTGGTCCCTCTCGGACTCTACGCGGCTGGGGTCTGGGCGCTAGTGATCCACCCGCTGCGCCGCGCGCGCCCGCTGCGCCGCGCGCGCCCGTAGCCGACACTCCGGCGGGGAGAGGCGCGCGCGGCCTCTCCCCGCCCCGCCGACCCGGTGAGTCCCTACCGGGTCGCGGCCTGGATGCGGAGGTTGTTGACCACGTCCCGCACGCCCTTGACCTGACGGGCGAGCTGCTCGGCGCGGGTCTTCATCGCCTCGGTCTGCACGGTGCCGTTCAGGGCGACGACGCCCTGGTTGGTGTCCACGTCGATGCGGGTCAGGGTGGCGATCCTCTCGGCGGCCAGCTTGGCCTTCACCGCCGCGGTGATGCCGGCGTCGTCGATGTTCTCGCCGAGGGTCCGGCCGGTGGTGGACTGGCAGGCCGCCAGCATGATCATGACCGCCAGCACCGCGAGCACGGTTCCGGTCTTGCGCACCATATTGTCCATCACAGCATCTCCTTGCGGGCCTTCTTGGCGCGGGCCGCGCCGATGGCCGTCTTGACTTCCTTCTCCTCCTCGGGCGGCGGGAGGACCGCCGGGAGGCCGAGCGACTCGATCCACAGCTCCCGGCACCAGCCGGTCGAGTGATAGAGATGCTCGTCCTCCTGATCCTCGACCTGCTCGCAGGCCTCGGTCAGTGCCTTCCGGTCTTCTCCCTTGGCCTTCTCGGCCGCCTCGTGTAGCAGCTCCCAGTTGAGGTGGTCCTTGGTCTCGGCCTGCACCACCGCCTCGCAGGCCACGAGCTGGGCCGCCGCCGCGGGCCCGCTCTTGCGGGCCATCTCCATCGCGGTCACCAGCGACTCGCCGATGTGCCGGACCACGCCGCGCCCGGGGGTCTCCTGCTCCGGGTCGAGGCCCAGCTTGTCCATCAGCGCGAGCACGACGCGCTCGTGATTCTTCGTTTGCTCGAGGTACTCTTCCCACTCCTCCCGCAGCTCGTCGTTGACGACGGAGCGGAGAGCGGTCTCGTACACCTGGATGCCGCCCCGCTCGGTTTCCAGCATCTGGTAGATCAGCTCGCTCACCTGCTCGTTGTTCACGTCCTGTCTCCCCCCGGTTGAGATCGATCGCTGCGAAGGGGAGAGCAAGGACTGTGCCTCGTGGGCGCGGGCGCGGGAACCGCGTGGTGGCGGAATCCGACGGCGGATGCGCGCGCGGACGCGACGCGAGCGGCGGGAAGGCGAACCCGATTACCGGGTAAGTCCTGCTGGCCGTGGCCGGCTCCCGGGCGACCCGGGAGCCGACGCGGGCGGCCGCGGCGAGGCTACGGCGCGACCGAGATCTTGTCGAAGAAGAGGTAGAAGGACGGGTGGAGCTTGAAGCCGCTCACCTTCCGGGTGCCGGCCGCGTTCTGGAGCGCGTTGTCGACGAAGATCCACGGGGCGTCGTCCACCACCAGCTTCTGCACCTGGCGGTAGAGATCGCCCCGCTTCTTGAGGTCCACGATGCGGCTCGCCTCGGCGAGCAGCTTGTCGACCTCGGGATTCGCGTAGGCCCCGCCCCGGAAGCCGCCCTTGCCGTCGATGACCAGGCTCAGCATGGGGGCCGGATCACCCGGGTCGAGCATGAAGGACATGGCGCCCATGTCGGCCTCCTGGCCGAAGCCCTTCCCGTACTTGTTGAGATAGGCGCCCCACTCGAAGGTCTGGATCGAGGCCTGCACGCCGACCGCGGCCAGGTCCGCCTGGATGGCCTGGGCCATGGTCTTGGGCGACTGCATGCCCGAGCCCGACTCCGGGATCCAGAACACCGCGGGGAAGCCGTTGGGGTACCCGGCGTCGGCGAGCAGCTTCTTGGCCCGGGCCGGATCGTAGGGATACTTCGTGACCTGATCCGTGAAGGCCCACGCGATCGACGGCGGCACCGGCCCGATGGCGGCGGTGGCGGTCTTCTTGAGGAGATCGCCCGCGATCGCGTCCCGGTTCACCGCGTGGTTCACCGCGCGGCGCACCCGCACGTCGTTGAACGGCTTCTTCTCGGTGTTGAGGGTGACCCACCAGACGTGGGGGCCCGGCTGCTCGTAGTAGACGAGCTTCGGATCCTTCTTCACCTGGGCCACGTTGTCGGGCGGCACGTCCACGATGAAGTCGACTCCGCCCGACAGCAGCTCGGTCACCCGGGTCTGCTCTTCCACCAGCGGCCGGAACACGATGCGCTCGAGCTTCGGGGGCCCGGCCCAGTACGAGGCGTTCGCCTCCAGCACGATGCGCACGTTCTTGTCCCACGACACGAACTTGAACGGGCCGGTCCCCACCGGATGGCTCGCGAACTCCTTGCCGTACTTCCTGACCGCGGTCGGGCTCACGATGCGGCCGGTGTTCAGCGTGAGATTGTTGAGCAGCGGGGAGAACGGCTGCTTGAGCGTGAAGCGCACCGTCCCCGGGTCCACCACCGTGACCTCCTTGATCGCCCCGTAGTAGAAGGAAGCGAACGGGAAGGGCCCGGTCTCGGCCTGGGGATGCTTGGGGTCGAGCAGGCGATCGTAGGTGAACTTGACCGCCTCGGCGTCGAACGGGGTGCCGTCGTGGAACTTCACGTTCCGGCGCAGGGTGAAGGTGTAGGTGAGGCCGTCCGGCGACATCTTCCACGCGGTGGCCAGCCCCGGCTCCTGCGTGAACGAGCCTTCCTTGAAGCGCACGAGGGTGTCGTAGACGCTCGAGAGCACCCGCATCGAGTTGATGTCGGTGAGCTGGCCGGGATCCATCGAGGTGGGCTCGGCCACCAGCCCCACCACCAGGGTCTTGGCCGCCGCGCGCGCCTCCGGCGCGCCCGCGCCGACCAGCGCGGTGAGCAGCAGCACCGCCATCGCCATCGCCTTCCGCCATCCTCTCATCGGGTGTCCTCCTCCTGCGGGGGCACTGCCCAGAACCGCGTCACCGTAGTCTCGGGTCGAGTGCGTCGCGCAGCCCGTCGCCCAAGAGGTTACAACCTAGCACCAAGAGAAAGATCGCGAGCCCGGGAATCGCGGCCACGTGCGCGGCCACCGTGATGAACTGCCGGCCGTCGGCCAGCATCGTGCCCCAGTCCGCGGTGGGCGGCTGAGCGCCGAGGCCGATGAAGGAGAGCCCCGCGCTCTCGGTGATCATGACCCCGATGTTCATCGACACGAACACCAGGATGGGCCCCGCGATGCCGGGCAGGATGTGGCGACGCAGGATCCGTCCCTCGCTGGAGCCGACCGCGCGGGCCGCCTCCACGAATTCCTGCTCGCGCAGCAGCAGGACCGCCGCGCGCACTCCGCGCGCGTAGAACGACACGTTCACCACCGCGACCGCGAGCATCGCGTTGACGAGCCCCGGCCCCAGCGCGGCCACCAGCAGCATCGCGAGCAGGATGTAGGGGAAGGCCATGATGAGGTCGATGCCGCGCATCGCGAGGTGGTCGGTCAGGCCGCCGTAGAAGCCGGTCGCCAGGCCGACCGCGGTTCCCGCGAGCATCGCGAGCAGGGTGGCCAGCACCCCCACCACCAGGGAGACCCGCGCGCCCCACACCACGCGGCTCAGGAGATCGCGCCCCAGGTGGTCGGAGCCGAGCGGATGGCCCGGGCTGAGCGGCGGGGCGAGGCGCCCGCTCGGCTGGGTGCGGTTGGGGTCGGCGAGGGGCAGCGCGGGGGCCAGCACCGCCGCGGCCACGACCGCCGCCACGATCAGCGCGCCGACCGCGCGCCAGCGGCCCCGCCGGCGGGCGGGCGCGGGAGGGGCCGGCGCCTCAGTGGACATGCCGGACCCGCGGGTCGACCACCGCGTACAGGAGATCGGTGGCGAGGTTGATCGCCACGTAGGTGGTCGCGATCAGCAGCACGCCCCCCTGCACCAGCGGGAAGTCGCGCGTGAGGATGGCGTTGACCATCATGAACCCGACGCCCGGCCACGCGAACACCGTCTCCACGTAGACCGCACCCGCGAGGAGGTAGCCCACCTGGAGGCCGAGCACGGTGACGAGGGCGACCAGCGTGTTGCGGAAGGCGTGCCAGCCGATCACCCGCGTCTCGGAGGCGCCCTTGGCCCGCGCGGTGCGCACGTAGTCCTGGGCGATCACGTCGAGCATGCTCGAGCGCGTGAGCCGCGAGACGATGGCGAGCGGCACGAGCGACAGCGTGACCGCGGGCAGGATCAGGTGCGCGAGCAGGTCCCGCGGGCCGCCGTCGCCCGCCGGCGAATACATGCCGGTGCCGGGCAGCCAGCCGAGCCGCACCGAGAAGCCGATGATCAGGAGGAGCCCGACCCAGAACGGGGGCATGCTGATCCCCACCATCGCGACGACCTGGGAGAGGCGATCGACCGGCGATCCCGGGCGCGTGGCCGCCAGCACCCCCAGGAGGATCCCGGCCGGGAAGGCCAGCACCAGCGCGCCGCCGGCCAGGATCAGGGTCGCCTGGAAGCGGCGCGCCAGCTCCGGCAGCACCGGCCGGCGCAGCATGATCGAGCGGCCGAGATCGCCCTGCGCTGCGCGCGCGGCCCACCGCCCGTACTGCACGATCATGGGCCGGTCGAGACCGAGCTGAGCCCGCAGGTTGGCGAGCTCGCCCGGGGTCGCCATCGGGCCCAGCAGGACCTGGGCCGGATCGCCGGGAGCCAGGTGCAGCGCGAGGAACACCACGAAGGAGACGCCGACCAGGACGAAGAGGGCAGAGAGGAGACGGTGCGTCAGGTATCGTCGCATGCGGTCGGCGCGAGTATAGAAGCGCCCGGCCGGCGTGGGCAAGGCGGCGAGCCCCGTGCCGCGCGTGCCCTCCCCTTGACAGGGTCGTTCGGCCGGCGCAGTATCGCCCCGGCCGCGACGGCGTCGTCCAAGCCCACAGCACTACCCAGGCGCACCAGCGATCACTGGGTCAAGGGGGGCAACATGGCGAACGAAGCCAGCAGCGAGCTCAGGGCCGACGTTCACAGCATCGAACCCATCCCGGAATCCGACAAGGACTCCACCGGCCCGCAGCAGATGTGGATCTGGGCCGGCGCCAACATCGCCCCCATCAACTGGGCCCTCGGCGCGCTCGGCATCGTGCTCAAGCTGGGCCTGTGGGAGACCATCGCGGTCATCGTGGTGGGCAACCTGGTGGGCTGCGCGATCTTCTCCGCCTTCACGGTGATGGGCCACCAGACCGGCGTGAACCAGATGGTGCTGAGCCGCTCCGCCTTCGGCCGGCGCGGCGCGTACCTGCCGAGCGCGCTGATGTTCCTGATGACGCTCGGCTGGATCGGGGTCAACACCTACTTCCCGGTGAAGATCGCGGTCGCGATCCTCGGCCAGTTCGGGATCCCCGACACGTGGCTGACCAACTTCGTGGTGGTGACGGTGGTGATGGTGGTGCAGGTGTTGATCGGCATCTACGGCTTCTACGCGATCCGCACCTTCGAGAAGTACACGGTGCCGATCACGGTGGTGCTCATGGCGGTGATGAGCGGGCTGGCCTGGACGCGCCCGGGGGTCGTGAACTGGGGCCTCACCTCCTCGCTCCCGCCCGCGGCCCACTTCGCGATGCTGTCCCTGCTCACCACCGCGATCGGGGTCGGCTGGGGCATCTCCTGGGTGACGTGGGCCGCGGACTACTCGCGCTTCGTGCCGCGGACCGTCCCGTCGTCCTCCGTGTTCTGGTACAGCTACGTCGGGATGTTCGTGCCCACGGTGTGGCTCGCCATCCTGGGCGCGACCATCGCGAGCACCACCATGGACACCGACCCGGCCAAGATGGTGAGCGCGGTGTTCGGCGGGGTCACCAGCCTGCTGGTGCTGCTGCTCGTGCTGCACGGCCCGGTGGCCACCAACATCCTGAACGTGTACTCCGCCGCGCTCGCCGCGCTCAGCATGGGGGTGCGCGTCTCCCGCACCGCGATGGCGCTGATCGCGGGCCTCGTGGGTTACCTGGTCACGATCTACTTCCTCTTCCAGCCGTCGTTCGCAAAGGCCTTCGACAACTGGATGATCAGCCTGCTGCTGTGGATGAGCCCGTGGGCCGGCGTGATCCTGGCCGACTTCTTCCTCGTGCGGCGCGGGCGGATCGAGGTGGCCGAGCTCTACCGGGATCCCGAGCGCAGCGCCTACGGCGACGTCAACTGGGGCGCGGTCGTGGCCTTCGTGGCCGGCCTCGTGGCGGGCTGGTCGGTGGAGGACGGCCTGGTGCCGGCGCTGCAGGGCCCGATCTCGACCAAGCTGCTCTACGGCGCGGACCTGAGCTGGCTGGTGGGCATCGTGGTGGCGGGTGGGCTCTACCTGGTCCTCGGCCGTCACGGCGAGCCGGTGGCGGTGCCGCAGACGATGCGCGGCGGCCGGTAGCACGGCCGGATGGACGAGTTCCTGCGGGCCGCCCTCGAGGAGGCCGAGGCCGGCTTCGCCGAGGGCGGCATCCCGATCGGCTCGGTGCTGGCGCACCGGGGGCGCATCCTGGGGCGCGGCCACAACCGCCGGGTCCAGAAGGGCAGCGCGATCCTCCACGGCGAGATGGACGCGCTCGAGAACGCGGGACGGCAGCCCGCCCACGTCTACCGCGAGTGCGTCATCTACACCACCCTCTCCCCGTGCTCGATGTGCAGCGGGACGATCCTGCTCTACGGGATCCCGCGGGTGGTCGTGGGCGAGAACCAGACCTTCATGGGGGAAGAGGCCCTGCTGCGCAGCCGCGGCGTGACGGTGGAGGTGGTCCAGGAGGCGCGGTGCCGAGAGCTGATGGACCGGTTCATCGCGGCCCTCCCCACCTTGTGGGCGGAGGACATCGGGGAGTAGCGCGGGGCCGGGCTCAGCGCTCCCAGGGCAGCCGCGTGCTCTCGCTCCACGCGTCCGGGCGGATGCCGAAGGCCTCGATGAAGCGCTGCCAGCCCGACGCGACGGTGAGCGCGGCGCCCAGCTCGAGGATCTCGCCCTCGTCGAAGTGCCGGCGCAGCAGGGCGAAGAGCGCGTCGTCCACCGCGGGCTTCTCGCCGCTCAGGCAATCGGCGAGCCGCAGCGCGGCGACGGTGCGCGCGGGCAGCGCGGCCCGGTCCAGCTCGCCGAGCGCCTGCTGCACCTCGTCCTCCCCGAGCCCCTTGCGCACCAACGATGCGCTGCGCGCGAGGCTTCAGTGCACGCACTGGTTGCGCTGGGCCAGACGGATGCGGCACAGCTCGACCAGGCCCGGATCGAGGCTCGAGCCGCCCGCGTAGATGAACGACACCCAGGAGAGGAACAGGTCGAGCACCGCGGGTCGGCGCGCGAGCGTGAGGAAGAGGTTGTCGTCCCGGTAGGCCTTGGCGAGCCAGACCTCCAGGCGGCGGCGCAGCCCCGGATCGAGCCGATCCGGATCGGCCTTCGGCAGGCGCCCGTGCTCGTTGGCCATGCGGGCGCCAGTCTAGCACGGGGTGCGTCGGTCGATCCCGGGGCGCCGCCTCAGCCGAGCATCCACTGCCCGCCGTCGACGCTGATGGTCTGGCCGGTGACGTAGCCCGCGTCGTCGGAGACGAAGAAGAGCACCGCGCGCGCCACGTCCTCCGGCGCGCCGAGCCGGCCGAGCGCGATCGAGTCGAGGAGGCGCGCCTGCCCGCCCGCGCCCATCGCCTCCCACTGCCGCTCGGTGGCCGGGTTCGTGCGCATGAAGCCGGGAGCGACCGAGTTGACCCGGATGCCGTGACGCCCCAGCTCGCGCGCGGTCTGCCGGGTCAGCCCGATCAGGCCCGCCTTGGCGCTCGCGTAGGCCTGGATGCCGGTGAGGCTGTAGGACCGGCCGGCGCCCGAGGAGATGTTCACGATGGCCCCGCGCCCGGCCCGCTTCATCGCGGGCGCCACCGCGCGCGTGAAGTGGAACGCCCCGTCCAGGTTGATCGCGAAGATCTCGCGCCACGCCTCGTCCGAGACCTCCTCGACCGGACGCATCACCTGCCCCGACACGCCGCCCGCGGTGTTGACCAGGATGTCGACGCGCCCGGCCGCTCCCTCCACCCGCGCCACGAACTCGGCCACCGCGCGGGCGTCGCGCACGTCCACCACCGCGGCTTCCCCGGTCCCGGGCCGCACCGAGTCCACCGCCGCGCGCGTCGCGGCGAGCTCGGGCGCGCGCACGTCGCAGGCCCACACCCGCGCGCCCTCGCGCGCCAGCTCCACGCCGATGGCGCGACCGATGCCGTGCGCGGCGCCGGTCACGATGGCCACCCGCCCCTCGAGCCGCACGGCTAGCGCGGACCCGGTCGCCGCGGGTCGAGGACGTCGACGCCCGCTTCGTCGACCGTGATCGCCATGGGCCCCTCCACTACCATACGGTCCGGGGGGCGTCAACGCGGGCGGGTACCGCTCCGGGCTCGGGCCGTGCTATGGTCCAGTGCTCCAACATCGCGCCACGCGGGGAGGACCGCATGCAGACCGTCCAGATGAGCCGGGAGGAGATCGAGCACCGCACCGGGCGCTTCGCCGCGCTCCAGCCCATGGAGTTCATGAAGAACGACACCACCGTCTCGCAGGCGGCCAAGGACATCATCCTCGCGCGCAAGCTGATGCCGGTGGTGCTGGAGCGGACCCAGTCCGCCTTCGGCAACGACGCGCCGATCTACAACGCGGCCGGCCTCACCATGTTCATCTCGATCATGCCGCCCGGCCAGGGCCCGTGCCTGCACGCCCACGTGAAGACCTTCGAGACCTTCATCGTGCTGGAGGGCAAGATCGAGTTCTCGCTGAACGACGACGGGGGCGAGAAGATCGTGCTGAACCGGTGGGACACCTTCTCGTGCCCACCCGGGGTCAACCGCGGCTTCCGCAACGTCGACACCGAGGACAGCGTGCTGCTCACCGTCATCACCGGCGGCATCAACGACCGGAACGACATCGGGCTGCCGCCCGCCATCGCGAGGCAGATCGAGGCGGTGGACCCGCACGCGCTCGAGGTGTTCAAGACCAAGATGGGCTTGCGCTTCGACGCGGGCCCGGACGCCTGAGACCGGGCGGCGCTCAGGCCTTCCGGAAGCGGTGCACCCCGTCGTCGCCGACGAGGCGGCTGGCGTGGCCCTGCGCCTCGAGGAAGTGCAGGTGCGCCACCGTCTCGCCGATGGCGAAGCCGAGCTGGTGCGCGTCGAGCTGCCGCCGGAACAGCACCGGCACCAGCTCGTGGGCGGTGCGGGGCTCCGCGAGCGCGTCGATGGTCTCGCTGAGCCGCTCGTCGTGGTGGTGCTGGAGGTAATCGAGCCGCCGGTGCAGGCCGCGGAACGGCAGGCCGTGGGACGGCAGCACCAGGGTCGACTCCGGCAGCGGGCGGAACCGGCCGAGCGAATCGAGGTAGAGCTTGAGCGGGTTGCCGTTGGGCTGATCCGGCCACACGCTCACGTTGGTGGTGATCTTGGGCAGCACCTGGTCCCCCGAGATCAGCACGGTGGCCTCGGGCGAGAAGAGGCAGGCGTGCTCCGGCGCGTGCCCCATCACGGTGAAGGCGTGCCACGCCCGGCCTCCGATGGTGACCACGTCGCCCTCGCGCACCGCCCGGAAGTCCGGCGCGACCGTCGGCACGAGCTGGCGGAAGTGGTTGCCCCGCCCGCGGAAGGCCTCCACCGACGCCTCCGGCACCCCGTGACGCCGGTAGTGGTTGAGCCGCTTCTCGGAGTCGTTGCCGCCCATCCCCTGCCAGGCGAGCTGGGCCATGAGCCACTCGGCCTGCGGGCACCACAGCTCGACGCCGAAGCGCTGGGCGAGCCAGTCGGCGTTGCCGATGTGATCCGGGTGGAAGTGGGTGACGAGCACGCGCACGATCGGCGTGCCGGAGAGCTCGCCGGCGAAGAGCGTCTCCCACAGCGCCCGCGTCGGCGGCAGCCCGACCCCGGTGTCCACCACCGTGATCCCGTCGCCGTCGTCGAGCAGCCACAGGTTGATGTGGTTGAGCTGGAACGGCAGCGGCATCCGGATCCAGCGGATGCCGGGGGCGACCACGATGCTGGCGCCGCCCTCGGGGGGCTCGGGCCAGGGGTGGACGAGGCCGGGCGCGGGCGCGGCCAGCGGATGCTCGGGCTCGGGTCTCATGGGCGGGTCACTTCTTCCGGTACACGTTCAGACCGATCTTCTCCTCGCGCTCCGGCACCGTCACGTTGCCCTCGGTCGAGGCCACGATGATGGTCTTGCCGGAGGCGGAGGGTCCGAACTCCTTGGTCAGGTCGACGGTGATCGTGAGGATGTTGCCCGCGATGGTCATCTCGACGTTCTTCATGGATTGGCCTCCGAGCCTCTATGATATGCCAAGGAGGCACACGACATGACCCGATCC
>Ga0310810_10004669_pt1 | contig 15181 bp, 17 predicted proteins | sample NCmetagenome_FD_207641 | JGI IMG/M metagenome (GOLD analysis project Ga0310810, IMG submission 207641) | Soil microbial communities from experimental microcosm in Duke University, North Carolina, United States - NC | ecosystem: Engineered > Artificial ecosystem > Soil microcosm > Unclassified ...
TCGCCTCGATCGAGCGCATGCGCGAGGAATTCCGCGAGATCGAGCGGGGCCGCGTCGACATCGTGATCGGCACGCAGCTCGTGGCGAAGGGACACCACTTTCCGAAGCTCAATCTGGTTGGCGTCGTCGATGCCGATCTCGGCCTCGGCTCGGGCGACCCGCGCGCGGCCGAGCGCACTTTTCAATTGCTGCATCAGGTGACCGGCCGTGCGGGACGCGAGGAAGGGCGCGGCATGGGCTATCTGCAGACCCACCAGCCCGAGCATCCGGTGATGCAGGCGCTGGTCGCGCAGGATCGCGAGGCGTTCTACAACTCCGAGATCGCGGCGCGCGAGCGGCTTGCCTACCCGCCGTTCGGGCGCCTCGCCAGCCTGCTGGTCACCGGCGCCGACAAGCACGGGACCGAAGGTTTTGCACGCAAGCTCGCGGCCGCCGCGCCGCTCACCGAAGACGTGCGCGTGCTCGGCCCTGCCGAGGCCCCGCTTGCGGTGGTGCGCGGGCGCCATCGTTTCCGGCTGATGGTGAAGTCGGCGCGCAATTTCGATCTGCCGGCTTATTTGCGCGGCTGGCTCGAGCATGCCCCGAAGCGCAAGGGCGACATCAAGCTCGACGTCGATGTCGATCCGCAAAGTTTCTTGTGAGAGCTGGCCATATAGCCATATCTATGATATGGCTAGCCATATGAAAACGACCCTGAACATTGACGACACTGTCATGGCCGAGCTGAAGCGCGAAGCCGCCCGGCAAGACCGCACGATGTCTGAACTGGTCGAAACGGCGCTTCGCCTCCTGTTCCGCTCGCGCCCGAAGCGTGGGGAGCTTCCCGAACTGCCGACTTTTCATAGCGGAGGCGAGTTGGTCGATATTGCGGATCGCGATGCGCTCTATCAGGCGATGGAGGGCCGCTAGTGCTGTTGGTGGACACCAATGTGCTGGTGTACGCCGCCGATGCCGACTCCCGATTTCATGCACCGTGCCGAGACTGGCTCGCTTATCAGCGCAGGCGCCCCGACGCTTGGTACGTGACCTGGCCGATCCTCTACGAATTCCTGCGTGTGACGACCCACCCGCGCGTGATGCGGCGACCGTGGGGTCTCGCGGTGGCTTGGCAATTCGTCACAGCGCTGCTCGCTTCGCCGGGGCTAAGCGTGCTCGTTCAAACGCAGCGGCACGCCGAAGTTGCCGGGCAAGTCATTTCCGAGTTGCCGCACATTGCCGGCAACCTAGTCCACGATACCCACACAGCCATACTTATGCGCGAGCATGGCGTGCGGCGCATCTGCACCCGAGATGCGGATTTCAGCCGGTTTCCGTTTCTTGAAGTGATCGATCCGCTTCTGGGATAGCGGCGGCGCGACGAGGGGAAAGCAGCACTTCACCGCACTGCCGGCAACAGCACGCACACCGACGCGGCAAAGATCAGCACATAGCCGATGACGTCGGAGAGCGTGGGGATTTCGCCGAGCAGCAGCGCGGTCGAGACCACGCCGATCACCGGCGCGCTCAAGACGCCGAGGGAGGCCGTCATCGCGGAGACACGTCCAATGATCCCAAACCAGAGGAAATAGGCGAGTCCCGAGCCGGCGAGCCCCGCGAACACCGCAGCCGCGAGCGCCGGCTTGTGCGCCTGCGACAGATGCAGCGTTCCTTCGACGAACGGCAGCAGGATCACAACGATGAGGAACGCGATGGTGACCTGCCATGCGGCGTTGCGGATGGGATCGCCGGTCATCCGCGCCCACTTCACATAGACGGTGCCGATCGCCCAGCTCACCGCGATGCTCATCGCGATCATCAGGCCGATGAGGCTCGTCGAGTGGGCGAGCGGAAAGATCAGGATGGTCATGCCGGAAAGGCAGAGCGCGAGCGCTACGACGTGCATGCGCGTGAGCCGCTCCCCGAGCACGGGCCATGCGAGCAGCGCGGCCCAGATCGGCATCGTGTAGGCGAGCATGGCGACACGGCCCGTGGCGGCGAACAGCATCGCGATCACGCTCAACACCGAGAAAGACAGCACGTTGAGGATGCTGGAGACGACGAGGTGGGCAGCGTCCTTCCAGCCGCCGACGGCGAGCGAGCGCCCGTTGAGTTTGGCGTAAAGCATCAGGGCGCCGCCGCCGAGCCCGAGTGTCACCACGCGCATGCTGAACGGCGGAATCTCATCCAGCGCAAAGCGCATCGCCGGCCAGGTCAGCCCCCAGCAGAAGCTGAGCGCAACCAGCATCAGCTTTGCGGTCGTGTCCGTCGTCGGTTGCGGAGCGTGCACCTGGAGCCCGGTGTGAGGACATCGTTCTAATGGACCGCCGCCCCGTGGCAATGCGCTCCGGTGCACGGCCCCCATGTGGCCCTCGCTAAATTTCTTTGCCGTACTGTGAAAACGAACCACGCTTTTGGGGGTTAATAACAAGTGAGGAACGACTGGGGGCGACGCCTTTCAGTGGAGAAATCCCATGCGATCCTTGATTGCGATCCTGGCAGCGGCCGTTATCGGCCTTGCTTTCACACCCACTTCGGCTTCCGCCCGGATGGGCGGGATGGGCGGCTTCCACGGCGGTGGGTTCCATGGCGGCGGATTCCATGGTGGGTTCCGTGGCGGCGGGTTCCGTGGCGGCTTCCATCGCGGATTTGGCTTCCCGCTCGTGGGCGCCGCCGTCGGCCTCGGCCTCGCCGCAGGCTATCCGTATTGGGGCGGCTATTACGGCTACGGCGACGGGTGCCTGGTGCCCCGCCGCGTCTGGACGCCGTATGGCTGGCGGAGGCACTGGATAAACGTTTGCTACTAGGCGAATAGCCTTTCGGTTCAGCAACATGCTGCGCTGCGGAACCCGCGGCGCAGTGTGGCGTTGTCTGGGTATCCCACCCCGGAGATATCCCGATGGACGCGAGCCTGCATGAAGCGATCGCCGGAAAGCTCGAGGCCGGCAAGCTGGCCGGCTGGCTGTCCGAGTACCTGGTCGCTTGGCACGGCCCGCGCGAGCGGCTCGCACCTGCGGTGACCGTCTGGCGCACAGCCGACCAGAACGACGACGCGGTCCGCACCTATCTGAGCGGGCTTTTGTCCGATCTCGTGCCCGAGCGCGCGATCGTCATCGCGGATTCTTGAGCGTTTACGTCTGAGCACGACCTTGAGGCGCCCTCGCGGCGCCTTTTTTCTGCGCCTCGCCCGGCGGGTTCCTACATGCTAGGAACCCGCCCATGACGGCGCCACTGAAAGCAATCGAAGGCACCGGCATCGCCGGCGCGATGGCCGAGATTGGCCGCCGCGCGAAGGCAGCCGCGCGTGGGCTCGCCCTCGGCCCCGCCGCGCAACGCGATGCGGCGCTCGCCGCGATGGCGAAATCGATCCGGGCAAGCGAAGCCGGCATTCTGGCTGCCAATGCCGAGGACGTAGCCGAAGCGAAAGGCTCCGGCGCCACCTCCGCCTTCCTGGACCGGCTGGCGCTCGATGAAAAGCGTGTCGCCGCGATGGCTGACGGCATCGAGGTGGTGCGCAGGCTTGCCGATCCGGTCGGCGCCGTCACCGAAAGCTGGATGCGCCCGAACGGCATGACCATCGAACGCGTGCGGGTGCCGCTTGGCGTGGTCGGCGTGATCTACGAGAGCCGCCCCAACGTCACGGCGGATGCCGCGGTGCTGTGCCTCAAGGCCGGGAACGCCGTGATCCTGCGCGGCGGCTCGGAGAGCTTCCGCTCGGCGCGCGCGATCCATGCGGCGCTGGTCGAGGGACTGCGCGCCGCGGACCTGCCGGAGGACGCGGTCCAGCTGGTGCCGACGCGCGACCGCGCCGCGGTCGGGCTGATGCTGTCCGGGTTGGACGGTTCGATCGACGTCATCGTTCCGCGCGGCGGCAAGGGCCTGGTCGGGCGCGTGCAGGCCGAGGCGCGCGTGCCCGTGTTCGCGCATCTCGAGGGCGTTTGCCATGTCTATGTCGACAAGGCCGCAGACCTGACGATGGCGAAGGCGATCGTGCTGAACGCAAAAATGCGCCGCACCGGCGTCTGCGGTGCCGCCGAGACGCTGCTGGTCGATCGGGCGGCGGCGCCGACCATGCTCGAGCCGCTCATCACCATGCTCACCGATGCGGGTTGTGAGGTGCGGGGCGATGCGGCCGTGCAGAAGGCGGATACGCGCGTGAAGGCCGCCACCGAAGACGACTGGCCGGCCGAATATCTCGACGCGATCATCGCCGCGAAAGTCGTGGACGGCGTCGACGCCGCCATCGCCCATATCGAGCGCTACGGCTCGCATCACACCGATGCGATCGTCACAGCCGACCAGACAACCGCCGACAAGTTCCTGAGCGAGGTCGACTCCGCCATCGTCCTGCACAACGCTTCGACCCAGTTCGCCGACGGGGCTGAGTTCGGCTTCGGTGCCGAGATCGGCATCGCCACCGGCCGCATGCATGCGCGCGGGCCGGTCGGCGTCGAGCAGCTCACCACCTTCAAGTATCGCATCCGCGGCACGGGGCAGATCAGACCGTGAGCGTGCCGCGAGCCTGCGGCTCGCGCGCCGCATCCAATCTCCCCATCCGCCTGCCCCCGCACGCCCCCGGCCTGAAAATTGGCTTGTTCGGCGGCACGTTCGATCCGCCGCATGCGGCGCATCGCGCCGCCTGCCTGCTCGCCATGGCACGGCTCGGCCTCGATCGCGTGTGGTGGCTGGTGACCCCCGGCAATCCGTTGAAGGACACGCGCGGGCTTGCATTACTCCACGAGCGCATCGCCGCCGCGGAAAAGCTCGCCCACAATCCGCGCATCGTGGTGACCGGCGTCGAGGCGCAGATGCGAACCCGCTACACGCACGACACCGTCCGCACGCTCGCTGCACGCTGCCGCGGCGTGCACTTCGTCTGGATCATGGGCGCCGACAACCTGCGCAGCTTCCACCGCTGGCAGAAGTGGCGCGGCATTGCCGATCTCGTTCCGATTGCCGTGGTGGATCGGGTCGGGCCCAGCCTCTACGCAACAGCCGGAACCGCAGCTCACGCGCTGTCGCGCTTCCGCATTCCGGAGGCCGCCGCAAAATCGCTCCCGCGGCGCAAGCCGCCCGCGTGGGTATTCCTCCACGGCTTGAAGTCGCCGCTCTCGTCGACCGCGCTGCGCGCGCTGCGGCGCCGCAGATGACGCGTGCGCGCGGCGTCGATGAGCTTGCCGCCAGTATCGCATCCGTTTCGCTCGGGCGGCCCCTGAGGGTGGCGATCGACGGGCGGCTCGGTTCCGGCAAGACGATGCTGGCCGATGAACTCGCGGCGCGCCTCTCCGCAAGTGCGCGCCCGATCATCCGCACATCCATAGACGGTTTCCACCGGCCGAAGGCCGAGCGCTATGCGCGCGGCCGCACCTCGCCGGAAGGCTACTATCACGACTCGCGCGATCTCGCCGCGGTGGTGAAGCTCCTGCTTGCGCCGCTTGGCCCCGGCGGCGACCGGCGCTACCGCACGGCTTCGTTCGACCTCGCAAACGATCGCCTGATCGATGAGGACGCACGCCTCGCTGAAACCGACGCGATCCTCATCGTCGACGGCACATTCCTGCAGCGCCCGGAACTCCGCGGCGGATTTGACGTAACGATCTATGTCGCCGCATCCGACGACATTGCCACCGCGCGCGGCGTGAGCCGCGATGCCGCGCAGCTCGGGGGAATTGCCGCCGCAACAGAACTCTACGCAGCCCGATACCGTCCGGCCTTCGCTCTCTACGAGTGCCTCTGTGCCCCCGAAGCCCGCGCCGATGCCATTTTCAACAATGATGATCTGGAGCGCCCGCATCTGAGCATCCGCCCCGACGGCTGCCTCGGCGCCGCGCATGACCCCCGAAGAAGCCTGCCCCGCACTTGATGCAGGGTGTGAAGCGGTTTTTCGGATCAGGGTCACTCGCCATACAAACTGTCACATAAAGGTCGCGCAACGCGATGAAATTGGCGCTGCGGAACGCGTAGCGGGTTGAAACCATTAACCGGCAGCGCATATCCTTGATTCCAGGCCCCGGGCAGGGTGCCCGCGGGTCGATGAGCCGAAAGGATCAGAAACCCTGACCATTACTGCGCTCTCTCGGGCGGCCCGTTTCAAGCCCGAACCGGTTTCCAAGGCGCGTCCGAGCCCTGAGGAAACCCTCCGCCTTGTCCTCTTGAGCCTCGACGACATGAAGGCCGAGGACACCACTCAAATCGATCTGCGCGGCAAAACCACCATCGCCGACACCATGGTTGTGACCTCCGGGAGGTCGAACCGTCACGTCGGCGCGGTCGCGGACCGCGTGCTTACGAACCTCGGTGAGGCCGGCGTGCCGAACCTGAGGGTCGAGGGCATGCCGCACTGCGACTGGGTGCTGATCGACGCAGGCGACGTGATCGTCCACGTCTTCCGGCCCGAGGTCCGCGACTTCTACAACCTCGAAAAGATGTGGGACCCGGGCAGCGCACGCGGCCGCCGCGCGAGCTGACCTCTTTTGCGCATGGTCTGATCCGAAAACCGGTACCCACTTTTCGGGATCATGCGTAGGCTGCCGCGATGCGCATCGTCGTCGCGGCTGTCGGACGGCTCAAGCGCGGGCCCGAAGCGGAGCTCGCGGAGCGCTACTGCGAGCGCGCGGTGAAATCCGGCCGCGGCATTGGGCTGCGCTCCCTCGACATCATCGAAATCGCCGAGAGCCGCGCACGCGACGCGCAGCGGCGCATGCTGGAAGAATCGATCGCGCTCGCCAACCTCATTCCCGAGCGCGCCGCGGTGGTCCTGCTCGATCCGCGCGGCGAGACGCTCGACTCGAATGGCTTCGTGAAACGCCTGCGCGGCTGGAACGACGGCGGCCGCGACGTCGCCTTCGTGATCGGCGGGCCGGACGGCCTCGCGCCCACCCTCTCCGAAGACGCCGACCTGCATTTCGCATTCGGCGCGCTCACCTGGCCGCACCAGCTCGTGCGCGTGATGCTCTTGGAACAGATTTACCGCGCCATCACGATCATGAGCGGGCACCCGTATCACCGGGAGTAAGGACCATTTGACGCGTTGTCATGGTTGGCAAAAAACCCCGCATACCTTAGCCCTTGCACATGCCAGGCGACCTTGATGCACAGCCGATCGACGACCTCGCGGGTCCCGAACACGGATCCGGGGGCGCTGCATCACCGCGCAAGCCGGTCTCGCCCTTCGTTCCGCTCCATCAACCGGTCTTCCGCGCGGTCTGGTTCGCGACGCTTGTCTCGAATTTCGGGGGGCTGATCCAGAACGTGGCCGCATCGTGGCTGATGACCACGATTGCGGCCTCGCCCGACATGATTGCCCTGGTGCAGGCCTCGACGACACTTCCGGTCATGCTGTTCTCGCTCGCGGCGGGAGCCGTTTCGGACAATTACGACCGCCGGCGGATCATGCTGGTCGCGCAAATCTTCATGTTTGCAGTCTCAACCACCCTTGCGGTGTTGGCATGGTTGGGTCTGATCGGACCCTGGCTCCTGCTGACCTTCACGTTCCTGATCGGATGCGGAATCGCCCTCAACAATCCAGCCTGGCAATCGTCGGTCGGCGACATGGTGCCGCGAGAGGACATTCCGGCCGCGACGATGCTCAACAGCGCCGGGTTCAATTTCGCGCGCAGCGTCGGGCCGGCGCTCGGCGGCCTGATCGTCGCGTCCGCGGGCGCCGCGACCGCCTTCGTTATCAACGCGATGAGTTATGTCGCGTTGATCGGCGTGCTCGCACGGTGGCGGCCCGACCGTCCCGCGCGCTTGCTTCCGCGCGAAACCATGGGGACCGCGATGAGCGCTGGCCTGCGCTACGTCGCGATGTCGCCGAACATTCTCAACGTCATCCTGCGCGGTTTTGCGTTCGGTTTCGGAGGCATCGTCGCCCTTGCGTTGCTGCCGCTGATCGCCCGCGATCTCATGAAGGGCGGACCGTTGACCTTTGGAATTCTCCTCGGCGCCTATGGTGTCGGAGCGGTCATCGGGGCATTCGCGAGTGCACGGCTGCGCACGACGCTCACGAGCGAGGCCTTGGTGCGGATCACCTTCGTGGTTTTCGCCCTCGCCGTGACCGTTGCTGCGATGAGCACGGCGATCTGGTTGACCATGCCGGCCCTTTGCGCGGCAGGTGCGTGCTGGGTGCTGACGCTGGCGACCTTCAATGCGACGGTGCAATTGTCCGCGCCGCGCTGGGTCGTTGGGCGCGCGCTCGCGCTGTACCAGATGGCAACCTTCGGCGGCATGGCGGGCGGCAGTTGGGTGTGGGGCTGGCTGACCCTGCACCTCGGTATCGAGCAGGCGCTACTGGCCGCAGCGTGCGCGCTGGTGATCGGCGCTGCGCTTGGCCTTCGCTCGCCGCTGCCGCCGTTGACGGCGCTCAATCTCGATCCCTTGAGCCGTTGGCGGGAGCCGCAAATTGCCGTCGACATCGAGCCCCGCAGCGGCCCGATCACCGTCACCGTCGAGTATCTCATTCGCGATGAGGATGTGTATGCGTTTCTCGCGGCCATGTCCGAGCGCCGGCGCATTCGCCGGCGTGACGGCGCGCGTCAATGGACGCTGCTGCGCGACCTCGTCAATCCGGAGCTTTGGATCGAACGCTACGAGAGCCCGACCTGGGTCGAATACATTCGGCACAATCAACGTGTGACCCAGGCCGACGCCGAGATTGGCGATCGCGTGCGCGCCTTGCACTCCGGCGCGAACCCGCCGATTGCCCGCCGGCTGATCGAGCGGCAGGTGAGTGCTCCGCCGAGGGTTCGCTTACTCAAATGACGGGTGAAACGCGCGACCTCTTCGATGTGCGTCGTTACGGCTCGAGGCAAGCGCTCATCGGAACGGTTGACACCGGCGCAGCGTTCGGCGGCAATGGCCGGCCGGCCTAGAGCCTTATCGTTTTTGGTTGAATCGGAGTTAGGCTCTGGCTTCTTGTTGGAGCATGATCTTTGCCGAAAACCGATACCCACTTTTCGGGATCATGCTCCAGGTAGCACATGAACATCCAGACCCGTCCTGATCCGATTGCCCGCGCCCGCGAACTGGGGCCGGAGATTGCTGCCGCAGCCGATGAGATCGAAAGCACGCGGCGCATCCCCGGCGCCTTGCTGGGACGCCTGCATGAGTCGCGGCTGTTCCGTATGCTGCTGCCGCGCTCGGCGGGTGGCGATGAGACGGAGCCGGCGGTCTATGTGGCGGCGATCGAGGAGCTCGCCCGGCACGACGGCTCAATTGGGTGGAACGCATTCGTCGCGAACAGCTCCTGCGTCCTCGCCGCTTACCTGGAGCCTGCGGCCAATCGTGCGATCTTTGCGGACCCGCGCAGCGTCATCGCTTGGGGACCGCGAAACGGTTCGCGTGCAACCGCGGTCGAGGGGGGCTATCGCGTCACCGGCAAGTGGGATTTCGCCAGTGGCTGCCGGCACGCCCGCTGGCTGGGCGCGCACTGCCATGTGGTCGAAGCGGACGGCGCGCTTCGGCTCAACCGCTTCGGCCGGCCAACCGAACGCACGCTCCTGTTTCCGGCGAGCGAGGCAACCCTCCTCGATACCTGGAAGACGATCGGGCTGTGCGGCACGGCATCGGACTCCTATTGCGTCAACGACCTCTTCGTGGCCGAGGCGTTCAGTTCCACACGCGAGGATCCGACGCTGCGCCGCGAGCGCGGCCCACTTTATGCCTTTACCACGCAGTCGCTCTACGCGACGGGCGTCGCCGCTGTGGCGCTCGGCATCGCCCGCGCGATGCTGTCCGAGTTCATCATGCTGGCGTCCCGCAAGTCGCCGCGCGGGCTTGCCCGGCTCGCCGAAAACGCCGTCGTGCAGGCCGATGTGGCGCGCGCCGAGGCTCGGCTCGGCTCGGCACGCGCCTACCTGATCGAGACGCTCAGCGCTCTTTATGCTCATGCCGACGATACGGCGCCGATCGAGGTCAGCGATCGGGCTCGCGTGCGGCTCGCCTGCACCAACGCGATTCAAGGTGCGATCGAGGTCGCAGACTTCGCCTACAAGGGAGCGGGCGTCGACGCGATCTTTCCGGGCAGCCCGTTCGAACGTCGCTTCCGCGACACGCACACGCTCTCTCAGCAGATCCAGGCACGCGCCGCCCATTTCGAGCCGGTGGGGCAAGTCCTCCTCGGCGTGCCGCCGGAGGTGTTTCCTTAGCCAAGGGCTGGCAGAGCGGGCTCGCCCTTCTCGCGCCGATTTCGGCTTCGCTACGCCGTCTGCTGCCGCTTCAGGAACATGCGCGCGCGGTTGATGGTGCGCGCCTTAAGCTCCGCCGGCTCCTTCCAGGGAAACACCGTGATCTCGGCATTCGGGCAGAGCGAGGCGACGTCGATGGACGCCACCAGCGGATGCGCCACAACATCATCGGGCAGCACGATCATCGCGGTCTGGCACGACTTCGCGAATTCGCGCGACACGCTGTACACGAAGTCCGGCCGCGCGCGGTAAAGATTGTGCAGATATTTCTCGATGGTCTCCATCGACACGTCGGGTCTGCGCTCGCGCAGCTCCTTGGCCCAGACGGTCTTGCCGGCGTCGTACATGTAATCCGGTTTCGCCGGGTTGTGCCCGACCGGCTGGCTCAGGATCGCCGCGACGACGCGCTGCGGCGCGCGCTCCATCAGCTTCATCGCGAACGGGCCGCCGATGCAGTTGCCGAAAAAAAAGAACCTGTCGATGCCGAGATGGTCCATCACGCCGAGCTGATCGCTGGCGAACGCGCCCCAGGGATCGTCGGTCGGCACCGGGCCGGTGGACTCGCCGCCCGTCGCGTTGCGCTGGTCCATGGTGATCACGCGGAAGTCGTTCTTGAACTCCTCCGGGATGTTGATCACCGCACGCGCCCAGACCGCGATGGCCGAGTTCAGGCCGCCCCCGGGCGTCGCCAGCAGCGGGAAGCCCGAGCCGATCTCGGCATAGCGGATGCGCACGTCGCCCTTCTCGTAGAATCCGACCTTGGCGCCCGTCGGCAAGCCCTGAACGGCCCCGCCCGATTGTGCTTGCGCGAATACCCGCGGCGCGCCGGTAGCCGCCGCGGCGGCAGCACCGGTTGTCAGAACGGTGCGTCGGCTCGAATCGATCATGGGCTGCCTCCCGTGTCGCTGTCGCTGTATACCGGACCAACTCGTGCAAGCATAAGCATTACGCCGTCGCGGCGCTCGCGACCGGCATCCGGCGCGGCAGGCAGGACACCAGCGCGAGGATCACGGCCGCGGCGGCGGCCAGCACGTAGAACAGCGTGTCGAAGCCCCAGCGTTCGTAGATGATCGAGATCAGCGGCAGTGCGGCGGCAAGCGCCGTGAAGCTCACCACGTAGCGGATGCCATAGACGCGTGCGCGTGCCGCACCGCTCGCCATCTTGCCGATCATGAAGTCGTTGATCGGGATTTGCCCGAATGCGCCGAGCATGAAGCCGAGCGCGAGCGCCAGCGCCCAAATCTCCTGCGAGCCGGCCATCAGTCCGAAGAACACGAACTGGATCAAGGCCGCGCCCATGAACACCGGACGCGCGCCGTACTTGTCGAGCAGGTTGCCGACGACGAGCTGCGCCAGCGAGGCGATGGCGAACACCGCGAAGGCCAGCGCGCCCACCATGGTGGCGACGTCCGCCTTCGCGGCGAGGCCTTGCGCTTGCAGCCATGCGGCGGCCGAGGATGCAAGGCCCTGCAGGCGCTCATCGAAAATCTTCGGCAGTGCGAACGTCGTCGCCTGGAAGATGATGCTCGACACCGCCGCCGTCATGAACACGATCAGCGCAACGCGCATGAGCAGTCCTTTGTCGGCCGACGCCGCGCCGCCCGCGGCAGCCGTCTTCGCCGATCTCTCCGCCGAAATCTCCCCGCGGCGCGCCAGTGCATAGACGAAGCCAACCGCAAGCGAGAAAACGCCCGGAACGATGAACGCCATGCGCCAGCCGCCGTGGTCGATCAGGTAGCCGGTAATCAGCGCCGCGCTCGCGACGCCGAGGTTGCCCCACACGCCGTTCACGGCGAGCCGCATGCCGGTGTTCTTCCATTTCTGCGTCACCATCGCGAGACCGACCGGATGGTAGATCGCCGCGAACATGCCGATCACGAACAGGCCGATGCCGACCTGCAGCGGCGTTTGCGCGAAGCCGGTCGCGACCGCCGCAAGCCCGATGCCGGCGAAAAACACGACCATCATGCCCTCGCGGCTCCATTTGTCGGCAAGCCAGCCCGCCGGATACGAGAACACCCCGAACGCGAAGAAGCCGGGGGTCGCGTATTTGAGGAGCTCGCCGTAGCCGAGTGACCATTCGCGTGAGAGCGCCAGCGCCGCGACCGTGGCAAAGATCAGCGTGAAGAGGTGATCGAGGAAGTGCCCAACGTTGAGAAACAGAAAATGCGTGCGGTCGCGATTCATGGCAGTCCCGTCCGGTGCAGGCAACGTCGCCGCGACCATAGCCCGAACGGCCGATCAAGGGCCAATGCCCTGCAATGACAAATTTACTTCTCGGCAACCTGCACTTGCCATGGTCCACGCGAGTTCGATGTGGGTGCCTCGATGCGGTATCTGACAGCCTTGGTTTTCCTTCTGGCTTGCGCGACGGCGGCACCTGCGCAGGAGCGCACGCTTGTCGTCGCCGCGACCACCTCGATTGAGGATTCCGGCTTCTTCAGTTTCCTTAGCCGCACCTATCAGGAGCGCACAGGAATAAAGCCGACACTGGTATCGCGCCCTACCGCACAGGCGCTCGCGGCCGCGCATAACGGATTCGTCGATGTCGTGATCGGGAACAGTCCGGCTGCACTCGACCGGTTCATGGATGAAGGCGACGGCACCTGCCGCATCAAATTCATGTTCGACGATTTCGTGATCGTTGGGCCGGCCGACGATCCGGCCGGCATACGCGGCAAGGATGCGGCTCAAGCACTCAAGGAAATCGCCCGAAAGCGCGCGATCTTCCTATCGCGGGGCGACAACTCCGGCACGCATGTCCTTGAGAACCTCCTTTGGGATGCCGCAGGCATCAACCCCAAGGCGCGCAATGGCAACTGGTACCGCGAAACCGGACTGGGCATGGGGCTGTCACTCGGCATGGCGACGCGTCAGAACGGGTACATTCTGGTCGACCGGGGAACCTGGCTCGCGCACACCGAAGAAGGAAAACGAGAGATACTGGTCGAAGGCGACCCGCGGCTCGTCAATCAGTACGAGTTGATCGTCGTCAACCCGGCGAAATACCCAAACCTCGACCCGGCGCTGGGTGTTGAGTTTGCGGACTGGATTGCCTCCGAAGAGGGTCAAGCGGTCGTCGCCAAATTCACGATCCATGGCCGGCAGGTATTCTTCCCGAACGCCAAGGGGCAGAACTAGCTGCCACCCGAGCGCCGCCGACATCGCGATCGGGCCAGCCGCCCGGACCCATTTGCGCCGCGATGAAGGTTAATGGTTCCTCAATGACCTTGAGGCGTATTTTGGCGTGATGACCTCATCCGCCGCAGGCTCGTCGCGCGGCTGGCTTTTCGCCGGTGCGTTTGGCGCTTGCCTGATCGCGTCCGCCGCCACCGCGCAGCAGGCGCCGCTCCAGATCGCGCCGCCTTCGCCGCAGGCGAGCAGCGTCGCGGTCGCCCCCGAGGCGCAAAAGGGCGCGCGGCAGGAGGAACTCGACAAGGTCCAGGCCGAGCAGAAGAAGAACACCGAACTCACCGCCAGGCTCAAGGCCGAGCTCGAGGCGATCGGCGAGGACCGCCGCAAGCTCAACGCCATGTTGCTCGGTTCCGCCGCCAGCATCCGCGATCTCGAAACGCGCCAGGCCGCGGCCGAGACACGGCTTTCCACCCTGCAGGCGAGCGAGGATACGGTGCGCCGCTCGCTTGGCAGCCGCCGCGCCGTGATCGGCGAGGTGCTCGCCGCTCTGCAGCGCGTCGGCCGCAAGCCGCCACCCGCCCTGATGGTGAGCCCGGAGGATGCCCTGCAATCGGTGCGGACCGCGATCCTGCTCGGCGCCGTGCTCCCGGACATGAAGACCGAGGTCGACACGCTGCTCGCCGACCTTGCCGAACTCGTAAGACTACGTAGCGAAATTGCTGCCGAACGGGACGGCCTTGGCCGTGATCTCGCCGCACTTTCGCAGGAAAGAATACGGATGACCGTGCTCGTGGCCGAGCGCCAGCGCAAGCAAGCCGAGACCGAGAAAGCGCTCGATGCGGAGCGTGCGCGGTCGGTGCAGCTGGCCCGCCAAGCGGACAATTTGAAAGAGCTGATCGGCCGAATCGAGCAGGAAATCGCGACCGCCGCCCGCGCGGCAGCGGCGGCCCGCGGAACCCAGGCAACGCTTGCGGCCCTCAACGACCCCGGCCGTTTGTCGCCGGCGATTGCCTTCGCGTCAGCCCAGAAGAAGCTGCCGTTACCCCTCAACGGCATCAAAATTCGCGAATTCGGCATGCCGGACGGCTTGGGCGGCGCCGAAAAAGGCTTATCTCTGGCGAGCCGGGCCGACGCGCAGGTGACGGCGCCGTGCGATGGCTGGGTCGTCTATGCGGGACCATTCCGATCCTACGGACAACTCTTGATCCTGAATGCCGGCGGCGGGTATCATGTGCTGCTTGCGGGGATGGAGCGGATTTCGGTGGATCTCGGCCAGTTTGTGCTGACCGGAGAACCCGTTGCGGTGATGGGTGGCGGACCGCAGTCGGCCGCGGCAGTAGCAACCGGCTCAAGGCAGCCGGTCCTCTATATCGAGTTTAGAAAAGACGGGGCTCCCGTCGATCCGAGCCCATGGTGGGCCTCCGACAGCGAAAAGGTTCGCGGATGATACGCAAGACTTCTCTGGTTCTCCTCGGCGCGGCAGCCGGTGTTGCCGTCACGCTCGCGGCCACCCAGCCGCGAATCGCCTTCCTCGGCGCCAGCGCCAAGGCGGCAGCAGCCGACACCTACCGGCAGCTCAACCTGTTCGGCGACGTGTTCGAGCGCGTGCGCGCCGATTACGTCGAGAAGCCGGACGACGCCAAGCTCGTCGAGCAGGCGATCAACGGCATGCTCAACGGGCTCGACCCACATTCGAGCTACATGGACCCGAAGAGCTTCCGCGATATGCAGGTGCAGACCCGTGGCGAGTTCGGCGGGCTCGGCATCGAGGTCACCATGGAAGACGGCCTCGTGAAGGTCGTCACGCCGATCGACGAGACGCCGGCTGCCAAGGCGGGCATTCTGGCGAACGACATCATCACCCAGCTCGACGGCGAGCAGGTGCA
>Ga0310810_10004670_pt1 | contig 15181 bp, 13 predicted proteins | sample NCmetagenome_FD_207641 | JGI IMG/M metagenome (GOLD analysis project Ga0310810, IMG submission 207641) | Soil microbial communities from experimental microcosm in Duke University, North Carolina, United States - NC | ecosystem: Engineered > Artificial ecosystem > Soil microcosm > Unclassified ...
ACCTCTTCACCGGCGACTACATCGACGCGCCAACGGCGCTCGAGCTCGGCCTCGTCAACCGGGTGGTGCCGCGCGCCGAGCTGGCCAACGCCACGCTCGAGCTGGCGGGGCGCATCGCGCTGCAGGATCCCTTCGCGCTGAAGCTCGCCAAGGCGTCGGTGAACGAGACGATGGACATCCAGGGCCAGCGCCGCGCCCTCGAGGCGGCGTTCAAGAACTACATGCTGACCATCCCGCACCGCCAGGCGCTCGGCACCTACGGCGCGGCGGCGCGGGCCAAGGGAGTGAAGGACCGGATCAAGACGCGGGACGCGAAGTTCGGGGACGCCGCGGGCGGGTGACCGGGCGACGTCGATCAGGGCAGAAGGTCGGCAACGAGGATGGCGGCGGTCGGGGCGGCCAGCGGACTCACCATATCCCGGGGTCCCAGCGTGATGGTCGCTCCGTAGCGATGGCCGTACCGCGCGTGCGGAGCGACGACCGGCTCCCGGTAAACCTCCAGCACCCGGTCGGATAGATCGAGGATCCAGTAGTCGGCAATCCCGGCCCGCGCATAGAGACTCGCCTTTTCACCGCGGTCGAATGCCAGGCTCGAGTCGGCCACCTCGACGATGAGAACAGGGTGTGACGGGTGCGAGCGGCTATGGTCACGCCGGCTGCCCGGCACGACCGCGAGGTCGGGTTCCGGCTCGGAGTCATCGTCGAGCGCGATGGGGCCCTGCGCCCGAACCGTCCAGCCGATGCCAAAGACCTGGCGCAGCGCATCCTCGACGAGCCCGACGGCCGTGAAGTGCGGACCGCCTTGAGGCTCGCAGACGAGCAGGGCCCCGCCGACCAGCTCCAGGCGCTCGCCGGGTCGGAAGGCACCCAGATCGATCAGCCGCTCGTACTCCACCCGGGTCCAGTGCTTGGTCCGTAGCGAGGAGACCGCCATGCCTCCAGGCTAGTCGCGCCGCTCCCGCTCCGTCAACGTCCACCCGGCGATACTCCCGGGGGTGCAACGGCGTGTCACGAAGTGGAGACGGTACGCTAATCGAACAGCGCCAGATCGATCGCCTCCCCCATCGCGTTGTACCCCAGATCGCTCGGGTGGAGGTGGTCGCCGCAGTCGTAGATCGGCAGCATGCGGGTCGGGTGCACCGGGTCCCGCAGCGCCTCGTCGAAGTCGACCACCGCGTCGAAGGCGCCACCCTCCCGGATCCACGCGTTGACCGCCTGGCGCTTCGCTTCGCGCTCCGGCGTCCAGGCGCCGACGAGGAAGGTCTCGTTCTCGTACGGGGTCAACGTCGCGCCGAAGATCTTGATGCCGCGCGTGCGGGCGCGCACCGCGAGCTGCTTCAGGCCGGCGATCATCTGCTCGGCGGTGACCTCCTCCTCGGGCCTGGCCCAGCGGTTGCGGAGGTCGTTGGTGCCCAGCATCACGATCACATGGGTGACGCCGGGCTGGGCCAGCACGTCGCGGTCGAAGCGGCGCAGGCCGCTGTCGCCCCGGACGTCGTGCAGGATGCGGTTGCCGCCGAGCCCCTGGTTCATGACCGCCATCGGGCGGCCGCCGGCGCGGGCCTGGAGCCGGCGCGAGAGCTGATCGGGCCAGCGGCAGAAGGCGTCGATCGTCGAGATGTTGGCGTCGGTCAGCGAGTCGCCGAGCGCGACGATGCCGCCGGTGTCCGGAGAGGCCAGCACGTCGACCCCGCAGACGAAGTACCAGTCGTCGGTGAGCTTGCCGACCGGCATCGCGACCGCGGCGGTGAAGTCGCCCGGCGGCGAGAGGTAGTTCGTCTGGCGTGAGTAGCGGCCGGTGATGCCGAAGCTCGCCGGCAGGTCGCCCGGCAGATGCACGCTGATCGCGAGGTCGCCGAGCGGGGGCAGGGGCAGCGCAACCGGGTCGCTGACCAGGAGCGCGCCCGCGGCGATCGTCGCGGTCTCGGCGCCGCCGAAGGTCACCTGGCGGTCGGAGCCCGGGACGATGCTGGGGCCGGTGGCGCGCAGCCCGATGCGTACCGCGCCGACGGCGAGCGGGCGGCTGCCGTACGCGTTGGAGAGACGCAGCCGCAGCGTGTCACCGCCGAGGCTCGCGCGGATGTTCATGCGCAGCGTGTGGTTGCTGAGCGCGACGCCCTCGGCGGGCGCGGGCGCGGTGGTCCAGGTGCCGACCCAGTGCCGATGGTCCATGCGCCCAATCTAGTGCTTTGCCGGGGTTCCCACAATGGAGGTATAGTTGCCGCGGTCTCGGGGCGGGGGAGTCGGAGGACGGGCGGTTTGCAGACTCGATAGAGAACGGAGGCAGACCATGCGGATCACGGGGCGGATCACGGGACGCTGGCGTGTCGCGGCCAAGCTCGCCGTCTTGATCGGCGCGATCGTCATCGCGTCGTCACAGTTCATCGGCGCACCCAGGGCGGCGGATCCGATCAAGGTGGGCTGGGTCGGCCCGCTGTCGCCCCCGGGCGGCTACGCGGAAGGCACGCTCATGAAGCAGGCCGCCCAGCTCGCGGCCGACGAGATCAACGCCAAGGGCGGCGTGCTCGGCCGGCAGATCCAGGTGGTGTTCGCCGACACGCGCGGCAAGCCGGAGGAAGGCACCGCGGCGGCGGAGCGGCTGATCTCCCAGGAAAAGGTCGTGGCCATCACCGGGGAATTCCACAGCTCGGTGTTCCTCGCGGAGATGGAGGTTGCCCACAAAGCGGGCATCCCGATCATCGCGGTGGACGTGTGGGCGCTGAGCATCACCGCCAAGGGCTATCCGGAGGTGTTCCGGGTCGCGCCCAACCAGGCGCTGATCGCCACGAAGTACGGCGACTGGATCGCGGCGGCCGGCTTCAAGAACGTGGCCTTCCTCTTCGAGAAGACCGATGGCGGGCAGAGCGCGCGCGACGTCCTGCTGCCGGTGCTGGACAAGCACGGCGTGAAGTACGAGGCGGTCGGGGCCGATCCGAACTCGACGGAGTTCACCGCGCAGATCGAGCGGTTCAAGACGCGCCAGCCGCCCTTCGACTTCTTCATGACCGCGTACAGCGAGGCGGGCGCCTATCCCATGATCAGCCAGGCGCATACGCTGGGCTTCGCGCCGAGCGCCCGCACCGGCCTCGGAAACTCGGGCGGCCCCGCGGTCGATCCCACCTTCTGGAAGAACGTGGGCGAGGCCGGGAAGTACGTGGTCACCGAGATCGTCGGCCTGCCCAAGAACGCGTGGAACGACAAGACCAAGGCGTTCGTGGCGGCCTACCAGAAGAAGTTCGATCACACCCCGTCGCCGCAGGCCATCGAGAACTACGACGCCATGCTGGTGGTGGCCGACGCGATCGCCCGGGCGAAGTCGACGGACGGCAAGGCGCTCATCGCTGCGCTCGAGAAGACCGACATCGTGCTCGGGCGCGGGCGGTACACCTTCTCGACCAGCAAGCAGCCGGACTGGGCCTACCACCAGTTCATGAATGCCCCGGTCGCGCTCGTGCAGTTCAGCAAGGTGGGCCAGACCGCCGAGGACGCGCCGATCGTCTGGCCGCGGGACATCGCGGACGTCAAGTACACGTACCTGAAGCCGGGCCAGTGAGTCGCCGCTCGGACGCATAGGGCTCGTTCCCGGGAGAGACCCGCGGGGGAGGTCGGGTCGGCGCGAGCGCGCCGGCGCGATCTCCCCCGTCGCTTCCCCGGGAGAGCGCTGATCACACGATGAGCTGGGATTACCTCTTCGTCCAGGCCGCGAACGGGGCGGTCATCGGCGTGATCTACGCCCTGATCGCGGTCGGCGTCACGCTCATCTTCTCGATCCTCAAGATCGTCAACTTCGCCCACGGCGACCTCTACATGCTCGGGGGCTACTGCGCGTACTACGTCATCGAGTACCTGGGGTTCCCGCCGCTGATCGCCATGGTGGTGGCGATGGGGGCGCTCTTCCTGGGGGCGATCGTCCTCGAGCGGCTCATGCTGACGCCGCTCTACAGCGACGCCACCGAGCGCAAGGACGAGTACGGGCTCATCGTCACGTTCGGCCTCGCGTACTTCCTGCGCAACTCCGCGGTCATCGCCTTCGGGCCCTTTCCGCTCAAGCCCCCGTCCTTCATCCCCGGGGTGCAGCGGCTGGGCAACCTGATCGTGACCAACGATCGCCTGGTCGCGGCCGGGGTGGGGATCGTCCTGATCGCGGCCCTGCTCTACTTCATGAAGCGGACGATCTGGGGGCAGGCGCTGGACGCGGTGAGCCAGTCGCGGGACTCCGCCGCCATCGTGGGCATCAACGCGCGGCGCTTCAACTCGTTCGCGTTCGGCATCGGGGCTGCGCTGGCCGCCGCCGCGGGCGCCCTCGTGGCGCCGATCTTCTCGCTGGCGCCCGACATGGGCGTGCTGCCGAACATCCACGCCTACGTCATCGTGATCCTGGGCGGCATGGGCTCGGTGAGCGGCAGCATCATCGCGGGCATCCTGCTCGGCGAGTCCGAGAACCTCTTCACCGCGTTCTTCCCCGATCCAACGCGGGCCTTCGCCTACACGAACGCGTTCGGCGTCCTGGTGCTGATGGTCGTCCTCGTCTTCCGGCCGCAGGGGCTCTTCGGCCGCCGCCACCTGCGGATGGAGTAGGACGCCCGTGCGGGGGCTGCCGGTCTACGTCCTGCTGATCGTCGCCGCGCTGGCGCTCGCCGGCGCCGACCGCCTCAACGCCTACTGGCTGCACGTCGCGATCATCGCGATGTACTACGGCATCCTCGCCGCGAGCTGGTCGCTGCTCGCCGGCTACGTGGGCCTGTTCTCGCTGAGCCACACCGCCTTCGCGTCGATCGGGGGCTACACCTCGGCCCTGCTGGTGAAGTGGCTCGGCATCCCGGTGCTGCTGGGCATGGGCGCCGGCGTGGTGATGTGCGGCGTGCTCGGCGGGGCCATCGGCTGGGTGTGCCTGCGGATGAGCGGCCCCTACCTCGCGATCTTCACGCTCGCGTTCTCGGAGATCGTCCGCATCACGATCTCGACCGAGGACGACGTGACCGCGGGCATGGCGGGCCTGCACACCGCCCCCCTCTTCCAGAGCGCCACGCGCCTGCCCTACTTCTACGCCGCGTTCGCGCTCCTCGCGGTGTCCCTCGTGCTCATGTGGCTCCTGGTGCGCTCGCGCTGGGGCCTCTTCCTGCGCGCCATCCGCGAGGACGAGCAGGCGGCCTCCGCCTCGGGGGTGGCGGTGGCGCGGTTTCGCATTCTCGCCTTCGCGATCGCGAGCGGCTTCGCCGGGCTCGCGGGCGGCTTCTACGCCCACTACATCGGCATCATGACCCCGGGCGTGGGCGACCTCGACGAGATGGCCAAGCTGGTGGTCATGACCGTGATCGGCGGCATGGAGCGGCTGCCGACGGCGGTCGGCGGCGCGTTCGTGGTGGAGGTGCTCCTCGAGGTGCTCCGGAGCTACGGCCAGTGGCGGCTGCCGCTGTTCGGCGTGCTGCTGCTGCTCACCATGCGCTTTGCCCGCAACGGTCTTCTCACCCCCCTGTGGCTGCAGTTCGCGCGGCTGGGGGACACGCGCGTCGGGCCGCTGTCCGCCGCCCGCGACGTCCCCCAGAAGGACTCCGCCGCATGAGCGAGGGCGCCGAGCTCGTCCGGGGGGTGGGGCTGGTCAAGCGGTTCGGCGGCATCGTCGCCAACGACGCGGTGGACCTGGTCGTCGCGGAGGGCGACCTCGTCGGGCTGATCGGTCCGAACGGCTCCGGAAAGACCACGCTGATCAACGTGCTCACGGGGCACCTCGAGCCCGACGGCGGCGAGGTGCTGGTGCGCGGCCGGCGAGTGAGCGGGTGGCCGCCGCACGTCTACGCCGGCATGGGCGTGGCCCGCACGTTCCAGCTGACGCAGCTCTTCGGCCGCATGACCGTGCTCGAGAACATGCTCGTGCCCGGCCTGACGCGGCCGGACTCCCGGTGGGACGAGGTGGCGCGCCGCGCCCGCGGCTACCTCGAATTCCTGAACCTGGCTCACCTCGAGCAGCTCCAGGCCCGGAACCTCTCGGGCGGCCAGCAGAAGCTGCTCGAGCTCGGGCGCTGCCTGATGCTCGAGCCCGCGGTGCTCTTCCTCGACGAGCCGTTCGCGGGCGTGCACCCGCGGCTGCGCGAGGAGCTCATCACGCGCATCCGTGAGCTGCACCGGAGCGGCCGGACCTTCGTGGTGGTCGACCACGACATGGAGTCGATCCTGCGCATCTCGCGGCGCCTCGTCGTGATGGCGCGCGGCAGCAAAATCGCCGACGGCGAGCCGGCCGCGGTGCGGGCGGACCAGGGCGTGCTCGCGGCCTACGCGGGGCTCTGACCGTGGCCGTGACCGCCGCCCCCTGCCTCGTCGCGCGGAACCTGGTCGCGGGCTACCGGCCCGGCATCGACATCCTCCGGGGCGTCTCGGTCGAGGCGACGCGCGGACAGGTGCGGTGCGTGCTCGGCCCCAACGGCACCGGCAAGTCAACCCTGCTCAAGGTGCTCTTCGGCTTCCTGCCCGCGCGCGACGGCGAGATCGCCCTGGACGGGCAGGCCCTGCGGTCGGTCGGGCCGCACGAGATGGGACGGCACGGCGTCGTCTACCTCCCGCAGCGGCCGAGCATCTTTCCGTACCTCACCGTCGAGGTGAACCTGCGCCTCGGCGCGTGGCGGTACCGCGGCGAGCGCGGGCGCGTCGAGGAGCTGGTGGGCCGGGCGTTCGAGCGGTTCCCGGTGCTGGGCGAGCGGCGCGGGCAGGCCGCCGGCACGCTCAGCGGCGGGCAGCAGCGCCAGCTCGAGATCGCGCGCAGCCTGATGCACGATCCGGTCGTCTTCCTCATCGACGAGCCCACCGCCGGCGTCGAGCCGCGGGTGGCCGCGCTCATCTACGAGCTGATCCGGGGCCTGGCCGCGCAAGGCAAGGCGGTGCTCCTGGTCGACCAGAACATCAAGCGCGCGCTCGAGATCGCCGACCACGTCTACGTCATGCGGACCGGCACGGTGCTGTCGGAAGGCTCGCGCGAGGAGTTCGGCGGCGACACCGAGGCGCTCGTCGCCCGCTGGCTCTATGCCAGCGGCAACGCCTGACCACTCCCTCGCCGCTCGCCCCGCGCGCGGCCCCGGGTGCGCGCCCTGTAAGCGCACATGTTTCTTGGGCCGCCAGGGACGTCGCGGCATGCTGGTGAGGACCCAGCCTGAGCCGAGGAGGGGCCCATGTCGGATCCGACCAGGACCGCGGTGCTCCGCGCGGGTCTCGCCGCGCTGCTGCTCGCCGGCTGCGCGGGCGAGATTCCGGGGCTGTCGTCCCTGGGCCGGCAGGGGCACCTGACGCCGCTGCGTCAGCAGGACGAGGCGCGGGCGCGGCTCGACGACGGGGAGTGCGAGCGGTGGACCCGGGCCACCAAGGGGCAGAGCGAGCCGCTCCCGTCGGCCGATCTCCGCTACGGGGCCTGTGCGGTCGCGCGCGGCTACCAGGTCACGGTGGCGTACGTGACCTTCTCGAGCCCGACCGAGCGGACGCTGGAGACGGTCCTCGGCGAGTGGCGCGAGTGCCGGGCCGACAAGATCGAGATGTCGGCCGAGTCCTACCTCGTGCCCTTCAAGGGCCTGGCGGACGGCTACGACCGGGACCGCGCGCTGGAGTGCCTCACCGGCCGTGGCTACCGTGTCCAGGACATGCCGCGCATGAAGCCCTGAGCGCGCCCCGACCGCGTCGCCTCACGGCCGCCGCGGCGCCGAGCCCGCCTGCTCGTCGCGCCGCTCCTTCGTCTTCACCTCGTCCACCGCCGCCCCGTCCGGGGTGAGCACGACGCCGTACTCCGCGGTGCTCGCGATCTTGCCGTCCAGCACGTCGGCCAGGACCGCGGCCGGCTCGCGGTCGAGCGGGTCGCCATAGCCAGCCCCGCCCGCGATGTACTCCCAGAGCTGGTCGCCCGGATGGAGCACGATCATCTTCTTGGAGGGCAGCTCCTCGCGCGTGCCGTCCGCGCGGAGGATGAAGGCGTGGGCGCGGGCGCCGGGCGCGCCGCCCTCGAGGGGCCAGGGCGAGGAGGCGAAGCGCTCGCCGCGGTGGGAGACGGTCACATCGGTGGTGGTCGCCTCGAAGACCTTCTCGAGCCCGAGGCCACCGCGGAAGCGGCCAGCGCCGCCGGAGCCCTGCCAGAGGCGCACCCGGGGGATACGCAGGGGGAAGTTCATCTCGACCGACTCCACCGGGATGTTCATGCAGTTGGAGACGTCGGTCTCGATGACGTCGATGCCGTCCTTGTCGGGGCGGGCGCCCATGCCGCCGGCGGCGAGCTCGCTCGCCACGAAGGGCCGGCCGGTCTCGGGGTCGCGGCCGCCGAAGGCCATCACGAGCAGGGTGCCGGAGTTGGCCGCCGGCATCCGGCCGGGCCGCGCGGCCACCAGCGCGCCCAGGATGGTGTCGGCGATGCGCTTGATGGTGGCGGTGCGGCAGCTCACCGGCGCGGGCGGGCGCGGGTTCACGATGGTGCCCTCCGGCAAGATCGCGTCCACCGCGCGGAAGCAGCCGCCATTGTTCGGGATGGAGGCGTCGGAGATCGCGCGGACCGCGTAGTAGACCGCCGACATCGTGGAGGCCGGCACCGAGTTGAAGGGCCCGCGGACCTGGGGGTCGCTGCCGGTGAAGTCGAAGGTCATGGACGAGCCGCGCACGCGCAGGGTGACCGCGATCTTGACCGGCCGGCCGATGTCGACGCCGTCGTCGTCGAGCCAGTCCTCGAAGGCGTAGTCGCCGTCGGGGATGGTCTCGATCTGCGCGCGGGTCAGGCGCTCGGCCCGCGCGAGCAGCTCCTCGATGTAGGCCACCACCGTGTCGGCGCCGTGCGCGGCGAAGAGCTCCCGCAGGCGCACGCCGCCGAGCCGACCCGCCGCCACCTGGGCCATGAGGTCGCCGGTGAACACCTCCGGCAGCCGCACGTTGCGGGTGAGCAGCCGGAAGAGGTTCTCGTCGAGCTCGCCTCCGCGGAAGAGCTGGGTGGGCGGGATGATGACGCCTTCCTGGTAGAGCTCGGTGGCGTCGGTCGGCACGCTGCCGGGTGTGCGGCCGCCCACGTCCTGGTGGTGGCACATCGTGCAGGCGAGCGCGACGGCCCGGCCGTCGGCGAAGACCGGCACCGCCAGCGTGATGTCGGGCAGGTGGGTGCCGCCGTCGTACGGGTCGTTCAGGAGAAACGCGTCACCCTCATTCATGGCCTCCGGGGGGAAGGCGGAGACGATGCGCTGGGCGGCGAACTGGAGCGCGCCCAGGTGGATCGGGATGGCGGCGGCCTGGGCGATGGTCTCGCCGCGGGTGTTGAACAGCGCGGCCGAGGCGTCGAGGCCCTCCTTCACGATCGGCGAGGCCGCGCTCTTCAGCAGCGTCAGCTCCATCTCGTCGGCGATGGCGTCGAGCCGGTTGCGCAGGACTTCCAGGAGGATGGGGTCGATCGCGGTCATGGGTGTCCTCCGGACGGGGGGTCTCTCCGCAGCCGCAGGTTGCCGGCCGGGTCCACGAGCGCGGTGACGCCGGGAGGGATCACGGTGGTGGTGTCGGTCTGCTCCACGATGGCCGGCCCGGCAAGGCGGGCCCCCAGCGGCAGCCGCGTCCGCTCGTAGATCGCGGTCGGCACGAAGCGGCCGAAGTAGGCGGGTCGCTCCCCGACCTGCGCCTCGGCCAGCGTGCCGGTGGCGCGCGCGGCCGGGGTCACCGCGAGCCGGGGCAGCGGGTAGGTGTGGACGGCGCGGAAGTTGACGAACTCGACCGGCTGCTGCGCGCGCGCGTAGCCGTAGACGCGCTCGTGCACGGCATGGAACGCGGCCACGGCCGCGGGCACGCCCAGGGCGGTGACCGGCGCCGGGATCGGCACCTCCAGCTCGTAGGCCTGCCCCACGTACCGCATGTCGGCCGCGTAGGCCACGGTCACCGGCGGCGCGGGCACGCCTTCCTCGTCCATGCGCGCGCGGCCGGCGGCGTCGAGCTCGCGGAGGCAATGGTTGATGGCGCCGAGGTCGGCCGCGTCGGCGCGCGCGGGCAGGGTGCGCGCGTGGTGGTGCTCGATGGCCGCGGCGAGCAGGCCGAAGGCGGCGAGCACGCCGGGCGCCTCGGGGACGACCACCTCCGCCATGCCCATCTCCTCCGCGAGGGCCGCGCCGTGCACGGGGCCGGCCCCGCCCAGGACCACGAGCGAGAAGGTGCGCGGGTCGTAGCCGCGCTTGATGGTGACCAGGCGGATCTGGTCCGCCATGCGGGCGTTGACGACGCGGTGGATGCCCGCGGCGGCGGCCACCGGGTCGAGGCCCAGCCGGCGGCCGAGGACGGCCACCGCGCGCTCGGCGGCGGCCACGTCGAGGGTCAGGGCGCCGCCCGCGAAGCGCGCCGGGTTGAGATAGCCCAGCACCACGCTCGCGTCGGTCACGGTGGCCTCGTCGCCCCCGCGAGCGTAGCAGGCGGGCCCGGGCTCGGCGCCGGCGCTGCGCGGCCCCACCCGCAGGCCCCCGGCGGCGTCGATCCACGCGATGCTGCCGCCGCCGGCGCCGATGGTGTTGACGTCCACCATCGGCGTGCGCACCGGGAAGGGCCCGATCGCGCCCTCGCCCACGAGCAGCGGCCGGCCGTCCCGCACCAGGGCCACGTCGTTGCTGGTGCCGCCCATGTCGAGCGAGACGAAGTCGCGCACCCCGGAGCGCTCGGCCGCGAACGCGGCGCCGATCACGCCGCCGGCCGGCCCCGAGAGGAAGAGCGTGACCGGCTGCTGCGCGGCCAGCGCCGCCGACACGATGCCCCCGCGCGAGCGCATGATCAGCGGCACGCCGGGCACCCCGAGGCCGCGCAGCGTCTCGGCCAGGCCCGCGAGGTAGCGCTTCACCACCGGGCCCAGGTAGGCGTCGAAGGCGGTGACGCAGAGCCGCTCGTACTCCCGGAAGGTCGGGTCCACCTCCGAGGAGAGCGAGACGCTCATCTCCGGCGCCAGCTCCGCGATGATCTCGCGTGTGCGCCGCTCGTGCGCTCCGTTCAGGAACGAGAAGAGGTAACACACCGCGATGGCCGATACCCCCTGCGCGCGCAGGGTCTCCACCGCCTGCTGCACGTCCGCCTCGTGCAGGGGGAGCAGCACGCGCCCCTTGGCGTCGAGCCGCTCGCGGATGCCGAGCCGGCGCCGGCGCGGGGCGAGGAAGGTCGGCACCTCCGGGTCCATGTCGAGGTCGTACATGCGCGAGCGCTTCATCCGCCCCATCTCGAGCACGTCCTCGAAGCCCTCGGTGGTCAGGATGGCGGTGGTGGCGCCCTTGTGCTCGAGGATCGCGTTCGTGGCCACGGTGGTGCCGTGGATGAACCGCTCGACGTCGCCCGGGGCGGCGCCGGCCAGCGCCAGGACCCGGGTGGTGGCGGCCGCGATGCCGTCCAGCAGGTCCTTGGGGGTGCTCGGCACCTTGGTGAGCGAGAGGCGGCCGGTGCGGTCGAGGGCCACGATGTCGGTGAAGGTGCCGCCGATGTCCACCCCGATCTGCACGCGCGTTCCTCCCGAGGGCGCCAACGTTACCACATCGGCCGCCCGCGCCCGGGGCGGCCTTCCGTCAGGCGAAGTGGCACGCCACGGTGCTCCCGTCGAGCGGGCGGAGCGCCGGCTCCTCCGCCGCGCAGCGAGCCTGGGCCAGCGGGCAGCGGGTCCGGAAGCGGCAGCCGCTCGGGATGTCGCGCGGGTTCGGCGGCTCGCCCTCGAGCGCGAAGTCCTGGGTGACGCGGCGGCCGCCGATGCGCGGCACCGCGGCCAGCAGCGACTGCGTGTAGGGGTGGCGCGGGGCCCCGAAGACGCGGGTGGTCGGGCCGCACTCGACGATCTTGCCGAGGTACATCACCGCGATGCCCGCGCACATCGCGCGCACCACCGAGAGGTCGTGCGAGATGAACACGTAGGTCAGCGCGAACGTCTCCTGCAGGCTGCGGAACAGCTTGAGCACGCTGGCCTGGACCGAGACGTCGAGGCCGGAGGTCGGCTCGTCCAGGATCACCAGGCGGGGCCGCAGGGTGAGGATGCGCGCGAGCCCCACGCGGCGCTGCTGGCCGCCGGAGAGCTCGTGCGGGTAGAGCTCGAGGTGGGCGTCCGGGAGGCCCACCGCGGCCAGGATCGCGCCGACCTCGCGGTCCCGCTCGGCCCGGGTCAGCGCGGTGTGGATGCGCAGCGGCTCGTGCAGGGAGGGCCCGATCTTCCAGCGCGGGTCGAGCGAGGCGCCCGGGTCCTGGTAGACGTACTGGAGATCCTTGGCCACCGCGCGCCGCGCGCGGCGGGGCAGGCGCCCGATCTCGCGGCCGGCGAAGCGGATCTCGCCCGCGGTCGGCGTGTAGATGCCCATCACCGTCTTGCCGAGCGTCGACTTGCCGCAGCCGCTCTCGCCCACGAGGCCGAGGGTCTCGCCCGGGCGCACGGCAAGCGAGACGCCATCGACGGCCCGCAGCCAGCCGACGCGGCGCCCGAAGGCGCTGCGCACCGGGAAGTGGCGCGCGAGGTCGACCAGCTCCAGCAAGGGCGCGGCGGCCGCGCTCACGCGCCGGCTCCCGCGGGGACGTCGACCGGGTGATGGCAGCGGACGCCGTGGCCGTCGGCGAGCATGCGCGGGGCCGGGCGCTCCATGCGGCACTCCGCCGTCGCGTGATCGCAGCGCGGGTGGAACCGGCACCCCGCCGGCGGGGCCACCAGGCTCGGCACCTCGCCCGGGATGTCGCGGATCACGCCGTCCGGCCCCGGCACGCTGGCCAGCAGGCTGCGCGTGTAGGGGTGCGCGGGGCGGCCGAAGAAGGCGTCGGTCGGCGCCGCCTCCATCTCCTGGCCGGCGTACATGACGACCACGCGGTCGCAGAGCTCGTGCGCGGTGCCGAGGTCGTGGGTGGTGAAGAGCACCGACACCCCGCGCTCCTTCACCAGCGCGCGGAGCAGGCGGAGGATCTGGGCCTGGATCGTCACGTCCAGCGCGGTGGTCGGCTCGTCCGCGATGATGAGATCGGGCTGGGGCAGGAGCGCCATCGCGATCATCAGGCGCTGGCGCTGGCCGCCGGAGAACTCGTGGGGCAGGCGCCGGAGGGCGCGCGCCGGCTCGGGGATCTGCACCGCGCGCAGCGTCTCGAGCACCGCCTCGCGGTCGGCCTGGCGCCGCGGGCGCGGGTAGCGCCCGAAGAGGGACGCCGGCCGGGCCTGCTCGCGCGCCCGCGGGGATTTCCACTTCATCAGGTCCATGATCTGGCTGCCGACCGGGAACAGCGGGCTGAACGAGGTGAACGGATCCTGGGGGATGAAGGTGATCGCCCGGCCGCGGACCCGCTCGTTCACCATCGCGGGGTCTTCCCTCAGCAGGTCGGCGCCGCGGAAGCGTACCTCGCCGCCGCGGATCCGGGCCGCCCCCTCGGGCAGGATGCCGAGGATCGCGCGGGCGAGCGTGGTCTTGCCGCAGCCGCTCTCGCCGACGAGCCCCACCACCTCGCCGACCGCGATGTCGAGGTTGATGCCGTCGAGCACCTGGGCCGGCCCCCGGTCGGTGGCGAAGTCCACGCGCAGCCCGCGGACCGCCAGCAGCTCAGCCATCGCGCGCGGGGCTCCGGCGCAGCCGCGGGTCGAGCACGTCGCGCAGGCCGTCGCCGAGCAGGTTGAACCCCATCACGGTGAGGAAGATGGCCAGGCCCGGCGCCGCCGCGTACCACCATGCATCCGGCAGGAATTCGCGGGATTCCGCGATGGTCCGGCCCCACTCCGGGGTGGGGGGCGGGGGCCCGAGGCCGAGGAAGCCGAGCGCCGCCGCGGTCAGGATGGTGAACCCCATGCCGATCGAGGCGCGCACGATGATCGGCGAGGCGATGTTCGGCAGCACGTGCAGCACGGTGAGCCGCCAGGGCGACGCGCCGAGGGCGGTGGTGCTCTCGACGAACACCTCCTTCTGGAGCGCCCGCGTCTCCGCGTAGACGACGCGGGCGAACCAGGGCCAGTAGGTGACCGAGAGCGCGAGGATCACGTTGGGGAGCGACGGGCCCAGGGTCTGGGCGATGGCGATGGCGAGCACCACCTGCGGCACCGCGAGGAAGACGTCGGAGAGCCGCATGAGCAGGTCGCTCGCCCAGCCGTGGTGGTAGCCGGCCACGAGGCCGACCGGCACCCCGATGACCAGCGAGGCCCCGACCGCGATGAGCCCGATCAGGATGGTGATCCGCGCCCCGAAGAGGAGGCGGCTGTAGACGTCCGCGCCCATCCGGTCGGTGCCGAGCCAGTGGGTGCCGCTCGGAGCCCGGAGCCGCTCGGACGGGTGCAGCTCGAAGACGTCGTCCGGGTGCGTCGCGAGCAGCGGCGCCAGCAGCGCGGCCAGCACCAGCAGCGCGATGAGCAGGAGCCCGATCAGCGCCGACCGGTCCCGCCCGAGCCGCGTCACCACGAACCAGACCGTGCTCACGTCTCCCCCTTCGATGAGCTCACGTCGCGCGCTCCCGGGGGTCGACGAGGGTGTGGGCGAGGTCGACGAGCAGGTTCACCACGATGAAGATCGCGCCCGCCCAGACCGTGAAGCCCATGACCGCGTTGTAGTCCGAGCGCACGATGGAGCTGACCGCGTAGGTGCCGATGCCCGGCCAGTCGAACACCGCCTCGGTCACCACCGCCCCCGCGAGCAGGATGCCGAAGAGCAGGCCGATCTGCGTCACCGTCGAGGTGAGCGCGGAGCGGAGGATGTACTTCCACACGATGAGCGGGCGCGGCAGGCCCATCGCGCGCTCGTAGAGGACGAAGTTGGACTGCATGACGTCCAGGACGCCGGCCCGGGTGAAGCGCACCAGGGTCGCCAGCGCCGGGAACGCGAGCGTCGCTGCGGGCAATGCCAGGTGCCGGAGCGCGGTGCCGAAGGTGGCCCAGTCCCACGTGAGCGCGGCGTCCACCAGGTAGAGGCCGGTGAGGCCCGGCGGGGGAAAGCCGGGCAGGCGGCCGTTCAGCGGTGTCCAGCCGAGGCGCATCGAGAAGAGCAGCTGCAGCATGATGCCGAGCCAGAAGCCGGCGATGGCGAGCCCGGACACGGTGAGGACGCGGAGGGCGTGGTCGAGCAGGGAGTTGCGCCAGAGCGCGGAGAAGACGCCGAGCGGGATGCCGACCAGGATCGAGGCGAGCATGGCCACCACGGTCAGCTCGATGGTGGCCGGCAGGCGGTGAGCCAGGTCGTCGAGGATCGGGCGCCGGGTGAAGAGGCTCACCCCCATGTCCCCG
>Ga0310810_10004671_pt1 | contig 15180 bp, 13 predicted proteins | sample NCmetagenome_FD_207641 | JGI IMG/M metagenome (GOLD analysis project Ga0310810, IMG submission 207641) | Soil microbial communities from experimental microcosm in Duke University, North Carolina, United States - NC | ecosystem: Engineered > Artificial ecosystem > Soil microcosm > Unclassified ...
TTCACACACGCGGCATTGCTGGATCAGGGTTGCCCCCATTGTCCAATATTCCCCACTGCTGCCTCCCGTAGGAGTCTGGGCCGTGTCTCAGTCCCAGTGTGGCTGATCGTCCTCTCAGACCAGCTACGGATCGTCGCCTTGGTAGGCCGTTACCCTACCAACTAGCTAATCCGACGTAGGCTCATCCTTTAGCGTGAGGTCTTGCGATCCCCCACTTTCCTCCGTAGAGCGTATGCGGTATTAGCCCGGCTTTCGCCGGGTTGTCCCCCACTACAGGGTAGATTCCTACGTATTACTCACCCGTCCGCCACTCGTCGCCAGGGTTGCCCCCGCGTTACCGTTCGACTTGCATGTGTTAAGCATGCCGCCAGCGTTCAATCTGAGCCAGGATCAAACTCTTCACTTCAATACACGAACAAAGACATTAAGACTGTGAGCTTTTTCGAGCCATTCACGAGACCAAAAAGGTACCGTGCGTGACTCTGGCACTATTGCTCTTGCGAGCGCCCACACAAGTTGCTTGAGACAGATTTTTAAAGAGCGTCCCGGGAATCCGGGCAGACCGGAGATCTTAGCTCCGAACTGCTGCCACTCCAACTCCGCCAAGTCAGAGACAAGGAAGGTCAAGGGGGCAGGGGGCGGCATTATAGAGGTTCATTCCTTTGATACAAGCCCTATGCGCAACTTTTAGCTCGACGCTGCGATCGCGTCGCTACGCACGGCTCGTTAGACCCGCTCGTCGCGTCGAAAGCGCCGGCGGTCGAGCTCGCGTTGCCGGGTCATTCGACGCTCGACGCGACTCTCGCGCTCGTTTTGCATCCGCTTTGGCAACCTCGGGAGCGCCCGCGTAGCCCCATGAGTTTAAAGACAATTGTTTTGACCCTCATGTTACCCGCGCGTACAGTACCCGACGGTCGTGGCGGTGAAGCGAACTTGTTGAAGACCTACTCCACTGGCGTTCGCCATGACTACAAAGAAGGCGCCGTTTCGCTGCTCGGTAAACGCCGCCGCCAAGCGTTGATGTTCGTCGTTGGCCTCGCATTGCCGCTCGTCGCGGTCGCGCTGCTCTATGTGGGCCGAGCCCAGACTTTCCAGGCTCCCGCAATACCGGCGGAGGTGCTCGCCAGCCCGATCGGCCCTCCCGTCGTCCCTGCGGTCGAGCCCGAGCAGAGCTTGACGGACCCCGTGGCCAGCGAGTCTTCGATTCCGGCCTTGCCCGGCGCCGTCCTCGAGTTGCGGGTCGGACGAGGCGACACGCTCGAGACGCTATTCAAGCGCAACGGCTTGAGCATCGGCGATCTCGCGGACCTCGTAGCGCTGCCGGACGTGGGGCGCGGACTCAAGCTCGTGAAGCCGGGCGATCGCCTCGAAATCGCTCACGACGGCGATCAAGTCTTGGCGCTGCGGCGGGAGCTCGACGACGTCCACGTGCTAACGATCGCTCGCAAAGGGTCCAAGTTCGAGGCGAGCACGTTCGAGCGCGAGATCGAATTGCGCCCGATCGGAGCTCACGGAGCCGTTAGATCGTCGTTGTTCGAAGCCGGAGTGCAAGCGGGCGTGTCGGACAAGCTCGTCATGGACCTCGCGGGCATCTTCGAGTGGGACATCGATTTCATTCAGGACGTTCGCGACGGCGATCAGTTCACCGTTCTCTACGAGGAGATCTGGAGGGACGGCATCAAGCTGCGCAACGGCGAGATCGTCGCGGCCGAGTTCGTGAACCAAGGCAAGACATATCGAGCGGCTAGATATCGCGACCCGAACGGGCGCTCCAACTACTACACCCCGGACGGCCACAGCCTCCGCAAGGCGTTCATCCGAGCGCCATTGAACTTCACGCGGATCAGCTCGAACTTCGATCCGAGCCGACGCCACCCGATCCTGAACACCATCCGCGCACATCAAGGCGTCGACTACGCGGCGCCGGTCGGCACGCCGATCCGCGCGGCAGGCGACGGCAAGGTGGTTTTCCGCGGCGTGCAGGGCGGCTACGGGAACGTGATCATCCTGCAGCACGGCAGCAACATCTCGACGCTATACGGCCACATGTCGAAGTTCGCGAACGTCCGTGTCGGCGGCCGAGTAGCGCAAGGCGAAGTCATCGGCTACGTCGGTCAATCGGGGCTCGCAACCGGTCCGCACCTGCACTACGAATATCGGGTGAACGGCGTGCATCGAAATCCGCGGACGGTATCCCTGCCGCCGGCCGATCCGGTGCCTCCGCAATTCCAAGACGACTTCAGGTCGACCACCGCCACGCTCTGGCGGCAGCTCGACCTCTATTCCAACGGCACCTCGACGGTAGCGGCGGACTAAGCACCGACGGCTCCGTCGCTTTGCCGCGAGCCTCGTCCGTATCGATCAGCATGAGCAGTCTCTTCCTCGGCATGATCTCCGGAACCAGCATCGACGGCGTCGACGCCGTGTTGGCTGAGATCGGTGACCACGATTTTCGAATCGTCGGCGCGAATACGACGCCGTTCCCGGCCGATTTGCATACGCGCCTGCGCAAGCTCGTCGAGACACCGCGGGCCTCGCTGCGCGAGCTTGGGAGCCTCGACGTCGCAGTGGGGCGATTCTTCGCCGAGTGCGCGCTCGGGCTCATCGCGTCGTCGAAGTTGCGCCCGGACGACGTCGCCGCGATCGGCAGTCACGGGCAAACGGTCTATCACGAGCCACTCGGACCGGAGCCTTTCAGCCTGCAGCTCGGCGATCCGAACGTGATCGCCGCGATGACGGGCGCCACCACCGTCGCGGATTTTCGCAGGCTCGACGTCGCGCTCGGCGGCCAGGGCGCGCCGCTCGTCCCTGCCTTTCACGCGTGGCGCTTCGGGCACACGCGCGAGCAACGCGTCGTCGTGAACATCGGCGGCATCGCGAACATCACCGTGCTCGCGCCGGGCCGAGAAGTGACGGGCTTCGATACGGGGCCTGGCAACACGTTGCTCGATGTCTGGATTCGCGCGAGCAAGCAGCAGCCTTATGACGACGGCGGCCGATGGGCCGCGAGCGGCGTCGTCGATCGCGCACTGCTCGACGTCTGCCTCGCGGAGCCTTACTTCGGCGCCCCGCCGCCGAAGTCGACCGGCCGCGAACTGTTCAACCGCGAGTGGCTCGATGCACGCCTCGCTAGCTGCATAGGGAAAGTCTCCGATGTCGACGTCCAGGCGACGCTCGCCGAGCTCTCGGCGACGACGATCGCAGCGGCGATCCGCAACGAGCTGCCGGGTTGCCGCGAGGTGATCGTCTGCGGCGGCGGCGTCCACAACGACGATCTGATGGCGCGGCTCGGACGGCTCACCGCAACGCGCGTCACGACGACGGATTCTCACGGCGTGCCCGCCGACTGGGTCGAGGCCGCTGCGTTCGCATGGCTCGCGCGCGCGCGGCTGCAATGTCTCGCGGGCAACGTGCCGACTGTGACCGGCGCCCGCCGTCCCGCCATACTCGGCGGCGTATACTGGGGGCGAACGCCGTAGCTCCCGCCGTCGCCTTGCGCCGCGCCCCGTGGATACGATCAACCTCAGACTCGCCGACTACTACATCAACCGTGAGCTATCGCAGCTCGCGTTCAACGTGCGCGTGCTCGATCAGGCGAAGGACACGACGGTGCCGCTGCTCGAGAGGCTCAAGTTCCTCTGCATCTCGTCGACGAACCTCGACGAGTTCTTCGAGATCAGAGTTTCGGGGCTCAAGCACCGGCTCGAGGCGAGCGCCGCGCCGCTCGGACCGGATAACCTCGGGTCCGCGGAAGTCCTCCGCACGATCACCGAGCAGACGCGCACGCTCGTGAACGAGCAGTACCGCGTTCTCAACGACGAGCTGATCCCTGCGCTTCTCGACAAAGGAATCCGCTTCGTCCGCCGTGACGATTGGTCGAGCGCGCAGCGCGACTGGCTCGAACGCTACTTCCGCGAAGAGATCGTGCCGGTATTGAGCCCGACGACGCTGGACCCGACACGGCCGATCCCGCCGATTCTGAACAAGAGCCTGAACTTCATCGTGAGCCTACATGGCCGCGACGCATTCGGACGCGCGCAGCACCGCGCGATCGTCCAGGCGCCGCGCTCGCTGCCGCGCTTGATCCCGCTGCCGACGGCGCTCGAAGGCACCGGCAGAGCCGATTTCGTGTTCTTGTCGTCGGTGATCCACGCGTTCGTCGACCAGCTGTTCGCCGGCATGGAGATCAACGGCTGCTATCAATTCCGCGTCACACGCAACAGCGACTTGTTCATCGACGACGAGGACGTCGACGATTTGAAGCACGCCCTCGAGGGCGAGCTGTTCGAGAGCCGCTACGGCGCGGCCGTGCGGCTCGAGACGGCCTACGACTGCTCCAAGGAGCTCGCCGAGTACCTGCTCGAGCATTTCCAGCTGTCGCCCGCCGACCTCTATCAGGTTTTGGGGCCGGTGAATCTCAACCGGCTGCTCGCCGTTTACGATCTGGTCGACCGCCCCGAGTTGAAGTATCCGCCGTTCACGCCCGGTGTTCCGAAGCAGCTCGTGAACACGAGCCTGTTCGAGGCCATCGAGAAGCGCGACATCCTGCTACACCATCCATACGAGTCGTTTGCGCCGGTGATCGACTTCATCTACCGCGCCGCGAACGACCCCGACGTGCTCGCGATCAAGCAGACGCTCTATCGCACGACGCCCGACTCGCCGCTTGCGGAGAGCCTGGTATCGGCCGCGAAGGCGGGCAAGGAAGTCACCGTGCTGATCGAGCTGCGCGCGCGGTTCGACGAAGCGGCCAACATCGCGCTCGCGAGCAAGCTGCAAGAGGCCGGCGCGCACGTGGTCTACGGCGTCGTCGGCTACAAGACGCACTGCAAGATGGCGCTCGTGGTTCGCCGCGAGGGCGGCCGGCTCAAGCGTTACGTCCACCTCGGCACGGGCAACTACCATCCGCGCACGGCACGCGCGTATACCGACTACGGATTGCTGTCGGCCAACGAGGCGCTCGGCGAGGACGTCCATCAGGTGTTCATGCAGCTCACGAGCCTCATGAAGACGCCGCAGCTGAAGCTGCTGTCGCAGTCGCCGTTCAATCTGCACGATCGGCTGCTCGCGATGATCCGGCGCGAAACGCGCAACGCGACCGCCGGCAAGACAGCGCGGATCATCGCGAAGATCAACGCGCTCGTGGAGCCCGAGATCATTCGCGCGCTCTACGAGGCTTCGAACGCCGGCGTGGCGATCGATTTGATCGTGCGCGGCATCTGCTGCCTGCGCCCCGGCGTGCCCGGAGTGTCCGAGAACATTCGCGTTCGCTCGATCGTCGGCCGCTTCCTCGAGCACAGCCGCTGCTACTGCTTTCACAACGGCGGCGACGAGGAGATCTACTGCGCGAGCGCCGACTGGATGGATCGCAATTTTTTCCGCCGCATCGAGCTGATGTTCCCGATCCGCGACGAGACGCTCAAGGCCCGCATCAGAGCGGACTTGGGCGTATATCTCGCCGACAACGTTCAAGCATGGGCGCTGCACGCGGACGGCAGCTACGAGCGGTTTGCGCGGGCGGCCGATCAGGAGGCGAAACCCGCGCAGACGACGCTGCTGCGGCAGCTCGCCGAAGTGTCCTAAGTCACGGGTGCGCCGATCACCCGCAGCTCGAACCCGCGAGCCGCCAACCAAACTTGGTCCTGCTCGAGATCGGCGATCGTCAACGGATTGAGATCGAGCCAGCCGTCGGGGAACCGTACCTCGAGCGCCTCGCCGCGCGTCGCGAGCGCGATCGGCGGCAGCGCCTCGGGGCTGCGCGACCGGTTCAACAGCACGGCGAGCCGTAGCAACACGATCAGCTTGAACAGCGGCGCGCGCCACGCGTTCGGCACGCCGTCGAGGAACGGGTCGTCGAGCTTGCGGCGGTGGAACGTCACGAGCGCCGACAGCAGCGTCTGCTCGAGGCGCACGAAACCCGGCATGTCCGCGTTGGCGAGCAGATAGCCGCCGTGGTTGTGATAGCGCGCGTGCGCGATGTCGAGGCCTACCTCGTGGAGGCGCGCAGCCCAAACGAGCAACTGCCGGTAGCGCTCGTCGTCCAGCTTCCAGCTGCGCTTCACCTGCTCGAGCAATAGCGCCGCCGTTGCCTCGACTCTTTGCGCCTGCTCGGTGTCGACGTGATAGCGGCGCTGCATCGCTTGAATCGAGCGTTCGCGCGCGTCCTCGTGATGCAGCCGGCCGAGCATGTCGTACAACAAACCTTCGCGCAGCGCGCCGCTGCTGATCTCGAGCTTGTCGATCTTCAGCGTGCTCATGACCTCCGAGAGAATCGCCATTCCGCCCGCGAACACGGGCGCGCGCTCGGCGCCGAGGCCGGGAAGCTCCAAATCTTCTACGCGCTTCGCCTCGGCCATGGTCGCGATCACCGTCTCGAGCGCGCCGCGCGTCACTCCCGTCTCGACGAGACCGAGCTGCTGCACGATGTCGCCCGCAGCGCGAATGGTGCCCGACGAGCCGATCGCGCGATTCCACCCGCGGCGCCGAAATGCAGCCGCGACCGGCCGAAGCTCGAGCCGAACCGCTAGGCGCGCGCGATCGAAGCGCTTTTGACTGATCTTGCCGCCTTCGAAATGCTCGCGGCTCAAGCCGACGCAGCCGATCGAAAGGCTCTCGAGGTATTTCGGCTCGTAGCCCTCGCCGACGATCAGCTCCGTGCTGCCGCCGCCGATATCGACCACGAGATTCGAGCCTTCGGTTCTATCCGTGTAGCGAGACACGCCGAGATAGATCAGACGCGCCTCCTCGATGCCGGAGATGACCTCGACAGGGTGACCGAGCGCCGCCTCGGCTGCGGCCAAGAACGTGTCCGCATTGCGCGCGCGACGCAGCGTGTTGGTTCCCACGACGCGCACCTGGTGAGCCTGCATGTCGCGGAGCCTCTGCCCGAAGCGACGCAGACTGGCGAGCGCGCGTTCCTGGCTCGAGGTGTCGAGCTCGCCTCGTTCGTCGAGGCCCGAGGCGAGGCGCACCATTTCGCGCAGACGGTCGACGATCAGCACGTGGCCCTGATCGACCCGTGCAACGACCATATGGAAGCTATTCGAGCCGAGATCGACTGCGGCCAGAACCTCGTTGGGTTCCTTGACGCCCGCTGGCTTCGGTTCGGGCAGAGCCGCGGTCCGCAGCGACACCGCGAACTATACGGAGAACGAGGACCCGCAGCCGCAGGTCGTGCTTGCGTTCGGATTGCGGATGATGAACTGAGCGCCCGAGAGGTCTTCGCGATAGTCGATTTCGGCGCCCATGAGGTACTGCACGCTCATCGGGTCGACGAGCAGCGTCACGCCGGCTTTCTCGATCTCGGTGTCCCCTTCTTGGATCTCTTCGTCGAACGTGAAGCCATATTGGAACCCGGAGCAGCCGCCGCCCTGAACGTAGACGCGCAGCTTCAGCGCGGAATTGCCTTCCTGCGCAATGAGCTGGCCTACTTTCTGGGCCGCCGCCTCCGTGAAGTTCAACGGTGGCGCTTCGGCTACGTGCTGCTCGGTCATCTATGCCTCTCCTACGCTAACCGCCTCGATCTGGGGGCGGCTCGCCGATTTTCCCACTGTCGCGGCGCCTTCGCTCTCATGAATGAGCTTACCGTTGACTTCGGCGCCGATCGACATCTCGATGAGCTTATATTGTACGTTACCGATCACCCGCGCCTTCGGCCCAAGCACGACGCGCTCCGTGGCCCGCACGTCGCCCTTCACGGTGCCATTCAGCTGCACGTGCGGCGCAACGACCGACCCCTCGACGCACCCCCGCTCGCTCACGCTGAGAACGCCGCCGGGATCGCCGGCCCTCACGTTGCCCTGGACGTACCCGTCGATGTGGCAGCCGCCGGCGAACTCGATGTCGCCGTGAACCCGAGTCTCGGCTCCGACCAGCGTGCCGATCGGGGCCTGATTACGCGATTTCTTCCCGAGCATTGGCGAATTCCCTCTTCCTCATTCCGTGACGTCCGACCATTCGAAGCTTTGCTCGACTTTCTCTGCGTGAGGGTCATTCGGCGCGATCTCGACACGGAACCGTCCCGGCTCGAACCCGACCGGCAAGATCAACTCGCACTCTAGGCCTTGAAAGTAGCGGAATTCGTACGCCATGTCATAACTCGCCTTGTCGGGTACGAGATCCGCCGCCTCCAACGACGTCATGCGGCCATCCTGCACGCCCTCGAGCTGCAACTTTACTGCGCCCGACACGCGCCGACTGTGAACGATTGCCTGAACCAGCACGAGCCTGACCACGTAATGACGCTCGCCGTCGGCCGGCACGACCGAAAGGCTCTGAATTCTCAAGCCCGAGACCCCATCGTGCGGCGAGACGATGCCGCGATAGACCATGAGCTCTTCTTCCTGCGACTGGATCCTTGCCTGGAGGTCGGTGAGGTTCGCCTGGATTTGCGAGTACGTCTCCTGGTCGATTCGACGCGAGGTCTCGAAGATCGCGATCTGCCGATGCAGCTCGTCGGCCGCGGCGCGTTGTTGCTCGATTTGCTCGTTCAGCGCTGCTAGCGCGCGCCGATTATCGATGAGCGAATAGCCAGCCTGGTAACGGCCGAGCTCGAAGCAAAGATAGGCGCCCGCAAGCAACAACGTGCCGGCAACCGCATAGCCCAGCCAGGATCGAGACGAACGGCTCATCGCGTTCAGCCGTCGTTCAACGCGCGGTGCCAACGCCGCGGCCACCACGACGGCGGAGGCGGCGGCGCGACATCCGGAAACGCGAGCGGCGCAAGCTCCTTGAGCGCGCGCACGTAGACCGGCCGCTTGAAGTAGACGACTTCTTTCACCGGCCGCCAGTAGTCGACCCAGCGGCAGCGGTCGAACTCGGGCTCGGTGGTGCAATCGAAGCGTACGCGCTGCGCGTCCGCCGTGAGATGCAACAGAAACCAGCGCTGCTTCTGACCGATGCAAAGCGGCGTTTGCTCGCGGCGGATGAAGCGATCGGGCAACCGATAGCGGAGCCAGCCTTCAGTCGAGCCCACGACTTGCACGTCGCCCGGCTCGAGCCCGACCTCCTCGTGCAGCTCGCGGAACATCGCGGTCTCGGCCTGCTCGTCGGGACGGATCCCGCCTTGGGGAAATTGCCAACCGCCGCGCCCGCGCCGACCGCCGATCAGCACGCGGGCGGCGCCGTCGATCAGGATGATCCCGACGTTCGCACGAAAACCCTCAGCGTCGATGAAGTCCATGGCCAACGGATTCTTTCACATCCGCCGATCCGCTCCAAAAGACGCCCGCCGGTTTGTGACCGACCTCCCGATCGGACGCCGTTCACGCTCGACCTTCGAGATAAAGTCGACCGGCGACCATGAGCTCGACGAAACCCTGCTCGTCGCCGTTCTGCACGAGTTGCTGAATCCGGTCCGCCGCGGCACGCAGCGCCGCCAATGACGCGCCGCCGTAGTCATTGAGCGCCTGAATCTCGAAATACAGATGCGGATTGTCGGTCGCGACGAGGCTCGCGACTTTGAGCTGCGCATCGAAGGTCGTGCTCGACATCTTCTGCAGACGCGGCACGAGCTCGCCGCTGTCGGCGAGCGCCGTGAAGAAAGCGAGATTCAAAGCGTGCGACAACCCGAGCACGTAGGCCATGAGCCGGTCGTGCTCGTCGATGCTCATCTCTAGCTGCTCGGCCATCGTCGACGCAAACAGCGCACGCGCCTCGCGCGTCGCCTCGGGCACCCCTACGTTGCAGAAGACGACGTGGCGTCCGGACAAGAGGCGCGTGTCGGGTCCGAACATCGGATGGATCGAGGTCACCCTGCAACCGGCGGCGACGAGCTCGCGAAGCCCGGCGCGCAGCGGGCTCTTGAGCGAGCCGATGTCGATGATCAAGCCGCCGGGCCTGCGCTCGGCCAGCCCGAGCAGGATGCCGCCCGCAATCTTCATCGGCGTCGCGACGACGATGAGATCCTGCTCGAGACTGCTCGTCGACCAATCGGCGACGCGCGGAAACGGGCTCGCTGCCCCGCCCGGGTCCGCGATCTCCACGGCGAAGCCCTGCGACGCGAGAAACTGCGCGAACCACGCGCCCATCTTTCCGGCGCCGCCGATGATCAGTGCGCGCTTGCCGGCGCCGCTCGTCTGCGCCGCAACGCGCGTCTGCTCCTGATGCGCCAACGAGAAGCGGATCAGCAGGGCCATGACCTCCTCGGCGATGCCCGGCTCGAGCCCGAGGCCTCGCGCGTGTTCCTCCGCGCTTTTCAACACTTCGCGCTCGCGCTCATAATCGCGCGTCGGCACCGCGGTGCGAATTTTGAGCGCGCCGATTTCGGCGACGATGCGTTGGCGGGCGGCCACCAATCCGATCAGCTCGCGGTCGACGTCGGACAGGCGTTTGCGCAATTCTTCAAGCGTCATGAGCACCTCGCGTGGGGCGGTTTGTACCGCCCGACGGCTGACGGTGCAAGGTTCACGGTCCGGTGCGCGCGGATTGGGTCGGTCGGTAGCAAGAGCGAGATCTTCGATGCAAGCGTTGGAAATCGTCAGCGAATCGCGGTGCTTCGGCGGCCGCCAAGTCACTTACAAGCACCGCTCCGCGGCTTGCGCGTGCACGATGCGCTTCGCCGCGTACCTGCCGCCCGCTGCCGAGCTGGGCCCGGTACCGGCGGTCTATTGGCTTTCGGGCCTCACCTGCACCGAGGAGAACTTCAGCGTGAAGTCGGGGGCGCAGCGGTACGCCGCGGAGCTCGGCGTCGCGCTGATCATCCCGGACACGAGCCCACGCGGAGTCGACATCCCGGGCGAGGACGCACAGATCGACATCGGCACGGGCGCGGGCTTCTACGTCAACGCCACCGAAGCGCCCTGGGCGCCCCACTACAAGATGTACGACTACGTCACCGAGGAGCTCGTCGGGCTCGTGAACGCTGACCTGCCCGTCGATCCCGCGCGCAAGTCGATCAGCGGCCATTCGATGGGCGGTCACGGCGCGCTGCTGATCGGAGTCCGCAATCCCGACCGTTATCGCTCGATCTCCGCATTCGCGCCGATCGCCGCCGCGAGCCTCTCGGTCTGGGGGCAACCGGCATTCACGGCTTATCTCGGCGCCGATCGCGATCGTTGGCGCGAATACGACGTCGCCGAGCAGATCCGCAAGCGTCCGAGCAAGCACGAGCTGCTCGTGGATCAAGGCACCGCCGATCCGTTCCTCGACAAGCTAAGGCCCGCGGACTTGCAGCGCGCGTGCGGCGAGAGCGGTCAAAAGCTTCGCTATCGAGAGCGCGCGGGCTACGACCACGGGTACTTCTTCGTGAGCAGCTTCATCGGCGAGCACCTCGAGTTCCACGCCGCGGCGCTGCGCGCGAGCTCTTAGGCTCGTTGCAATGAGCACACTGCCATCGCCCGCGCCGGAGGACCCGGTGCCGCTCGTGTCGAGCTGGCTCGCCGAGATCGTCGCGAGCGGTCGCCTCAAGAACCCGAACGCAATGGCGCTTGCGACATCGGATCGCGCGGGCGCGCCGTCGGTACGCATGGTGCTACTGAAAGAGATCGCGCCGGCCGGGTACGCGGTGTTCTTTACCAACTATCAGTCGCGCAAGGGCGCCGAGCTCGACGAGAATCCGCGTGCGGCCGCGGTGCTTTACTGGGAGCCGCTCGGCCGGCAGGTGCGCTTCGAAGGCCGCGTGGTGCGCTCGCCCGTCGCCGAGAGCGACGCGTACTTCGCGACCCGTCCTACGCTGAGCCAGCTCAACGCCTGGAGCAGCGCACAGAGCCGCCCGCTCGCGGAGCCGGATCAACTGCAGCGCGCGGCTGAGGAAGCGGCGCTCAAGCTCGGCGTCGATCGCGACGGCTCGGCCGCGCGGCCGCTGCCGCGGCCCGCGTATTGGGGCGGTTACCGGCTCTGGTTCGAGACGGTCGAGCTCTGGGCCGAAGGAGCTCATCGCTTTCACGAGCGGCTGCGCTACCGGCGCAACCTCGAGCGCGCCGACGCGCACACTTATCGCTCCGGCGCCTGGAGCGCCGAGCGCCTGCAACCGTGACCGCACGTTCACTTTGCTGATCCAGCGCGAAACCGTCACCTGCCCCTATTGCTGGCAGAGTATCGAGATTACGGTCGACCTCTCGGCGGGCGACCAGACCTACGTCGAGGATTGCTCCGTCTGCTGCAGGCCGATGGTGATCTCTTTCCAGACCGACGGCGAGGCGCTCACCGCGATCGAAGTCAGCGCGGAGAGCGAAGCTTGAGCTCGAGCGCGCGTGCGGTCGCTCGCGTCGCCGTCGCGCTCGCTGCGTGCTTGCCGCTCGCGGCGAGCGCAGGCGAGACCGCGATCGCCGATCTGTCGCAAGGCACGAACATGACGGTCGCGCTGGCGCCGAACCTCGGCACGCTGGTGGTCGGCCTCGTCGATCAGCTCTGGCGCGTGCCCGCGGCCGGCGGCGCCGCCGAGGCGCTGACGAACGCGGACGAAACCGCGCGCAACCCGCGCTACAGCCCTGACGGTCGCTCGCTCGTCTATCAACGGCTCGGCGACGGCCAGTGGGACGTCTCGCTGCTCGATCTTTCGACCCGCGAGCGGCGCTCGCTCACGAGCACATCGTTCGACGAGATCGAGCCCGAGTTCACGGCCGACGGCCGCGCGGTCGTGTTCGCGTCGAACCGAACGGGACACTTTTGCCTTTGGTCGGTCGATCTCGCGAGCGGCGTGGAGACGCAACTGACCGAGGAGCTCGGCGACGCCTCGTTCCCGTCCGCTTCCGAGCTCGGCCCGATCGCGTACTTGCTGCGCCGCGGGACGCAGCAGGAGGTCCGGGTGTTGTTGCCGTCGGGAGTCACGGCTGAGCTCGTATCGCGCAATGTCGAGCTCGGACCTCCGAGTTGGCGCCCCGGCGGCGGCGTCGTGGTGTACGGACAGCGCGACGGCACGACCGGCAGCCGGCTGCGCATGCTCGTGCTCGGCGACCCCGTCGTCGACAAGCCGATCACCGACGCCGAGGACGTCTTCTCCACGCGTCCGGCGTGGCTCTCGGCATCGGAGTTCGTCTACGCATCGGACGGCCAGCTCTGGCGTCGCGCAATTGCGCTACCGAACCGGCAACCGGTCCATGTGTTCGCCGGGCGCGTGGTCGAGGCGCGGCCGCCGCCCGCGGACCTGCCGTTGCTCGACGAAGCAGGCCCGCAAATCGCGCGCGGAGTCGCCGGCGTCACGACGACTGCCGACGGCCGAAGGACGGCGTTCACGGCGCTCGGCGACCTGTGGCTTTCCGAGCGCGGGGCGCTGCGTCGGCTCACTGACGACGTCTGGGTAGATCTCGACCCCGCGTTCGCACCCGACGGCGGATCGCTCGTGTTCGCGAGCGAGCGCAGCGGTCAGTTCGAGCTCTGGCGCGTCGACGTTCGCGGCGGCGCGCCGACTCAGATCACATTCGGCGCGCTCCAGCCACGTCATCCCGCCGTGAGCGGCGATGGACGTCGAGTCGCGTTCATCGAAACGGAGCCTCAAGGGACCGGCTCGCGCGAGCGGCTCGCCGTCGCGGAGCTCGCGCAGCCCGGGCGGGTCGCAACCGTCGCTACAGGGCTCACGGGCGCGAAGCCGAGCTGGGGGACCGACGGCAAGACGTTGACGCTGCGGGTCGCGGCGGCTCCGAGCGGCGCCGTGAGCGGCGTTCGCTTCGAGGTCGACGCCGAGCCGCTCGCGAGTGCCGCTGTCGATGCGCCCGTTCGCAAACCGCACCCGAACGCGCAGCCTCTCGGCGACGTTCGGTGGGCGCCGCCGGTCGCGCCGGAGGACTACGTCGTCGAGGTCGGACGGCTATTTGACGCCGTGCGGGCGGAATATCGACGGCACGTCGACATCCACGTCTCCGGTGGACGGATCGCGGCGATCGTGGGGCGCGGCGTGCTGCCGACGCCGGCGAAAGTAATCGACGCGCGCGACGCGACGGTCATGCCGGGCTTCATCGACGTGCACGCTCACCAGTCGGCGCTCATGGGCGAGAGGCTCGGGCGAACGTGGCTTGCGTACGGCGTAACGACAGTGCGCGAGGTCGCGCCGGATGTCGTCGAGGCAGTCGAGCGCGGCGAGGCGTGGGCGAGCGGCCGGCCGCTCGGGCCGCGGCTCATCGTTTCACCGGCCGCCGGCACGTCGGCGCCGACGCCGTCGTTGTACGCCTCGATGCTCGTGCCGGTGCGCAACTATCCGGGGATCAGCGCGGGATTCGGACATGACCTCGCGGCGCTCGCTCGCGAACCGACAGGGCGCGCGTACGGCTCGAGCGCTCGGCGTGCCCAGGCGCCCTACGAGCTCGAGCTATCGCCCGACCTCGTCAGCTACCAAGACGCGATCGCCACGCTCATCTCCTCCTCCACCGTGCTGCCGTCCGCCCTCGGCGCGGCCGTAGGCTTCCAAAGCTGGGCGGATCAGGTCGCGCGCGGCGCGCACCTTCGCGATCCGGCCTATTCCTCATTGTTTACGCCGGCGGAGCGAGCGGCTTGGGGAAGCTCGGCGGCGGCCGGCTCGGTGCTCCCGAGGCTCCAGCAGACCGTCGCTCGCCTGGTGCGCGCGGGCGGCCGTGTCGCGATCGGCAGCGATGCGCCGGCCGTGCCGTATGGCCTCGGCGTGCACTACGACCTCGGCCTGATCGCCGCCGCGGGCCTGCCCAACGACCAGGCGCTCAGGATAGCGACGGCGCAAGGCGCGCTGGCGCTGGGCCTCGAGCGTCAAATTGGGACGCTCGAAGAGGGCAAAATCGCCGATTTCATCGTGATCGACGGCGACCCGCTCGAGCGGCTGTCCGACACCCTGCGGATCAAGGCCGTGGTCAGAGGGGGCGTTTGGATCGATCGGGCAGGCCTGCTCGCAAGCCCCTGACGCTGTCAGACCGTTTTACGTCGATCGGCGGTGGCCGCCCGACGCATGGTTTGGACCGACGAAAAATGCGCAAGGCGTAAAAACAGCGACTTACACGAGTCTCCTCCGGTCAGAGGCGAAGGATGTTATGTAAGGTCGTTGTCGATACCTTTTACAAGAGCCTGTCTAGATCGGAAGTGAAGTGGCCGCTTCGGAGAGTAGTTGTATGATTTCACAACGAAAAAGGCCGCTGGCATAGCTCTTGCTACTATAGAGCCGTCCCCACCCAGGGACGAGTGAGTGCGCAAACCGACAGAAATCGATGCGAATTCGCAAAGGCTTCTGTTAAATTTAGAGACGAAATCGAAGAACAAGAAAAGAGAAGAAGAAGAAGAAAA
>Ga0310810_10004672_pt1 | contig 15179 bp, 14 predicted proteins | sample NCmetagenome_FD_207641 | JGI IMG/M metagenome (GOLD analysis project Ga0310810, IMG submission 207641) | Soil microbial communities from experimental microcosm in Duke University, North Carolina, United States - NC | ecosystem: Engineered > Artificial ecosystem > Soil microcosm > Unclassified ...
TCCAGGGCCTGCCCGTCGCGGGCTACGCCTCGATCGCCTGCCTGCTCGTCGGCTCTGTGGCGCTGATGCCGCGCCTCTCGCGCGCGCTGTTCCGGGTGCTGCCGCTGCCCGCAAGCCCGGGGCTCGCGCTGGCCCTGGCGCAGCTTCGCGCGGCGCCCGGCCAGGCCGCGGTGAGCCTCGCCGCGATCGTCGCCAGCTTCGCGCTGATGGCGGCGATGGCGATCATGGTCGCGTCGTTCCGGCAGTCGGTAGACGACTGGCTGGGCACGGTGCTGCCGGCCGACCTGTATTTCCGCACCTCGCAGGAAGGCGACACCGGTTACCTCGAGCCGGGCTTCGAGGAGCGCGTGCGCGCGCTCCCGGAGGTGGCGCGCGTGGACTTCCTGCGCGCGGAGCGGATCCTGATCGACGCCCAGCGGCCGCCCGTCGCCCTGATCGTGCGCGACCGCGCGGCGCGCGCTTTCCCCATCGTGGAGAAGGCGCCGGACGCGGCGCAGCCGGCGGTCTGGGTGAGCGAGGGGGTGAAGGACGTGTACGGCTACCGGAGCGGCGACGCGATCCGGCTTCCGCTGCAAGGCAAGGAAATCGCGTTCACGGTGCGCGGCGTGTACCGCGACTATGCCCGCCAGCACGGCTCAATCCTCATCGATCGCGCCGACTACGTGGCGCTCACCGGCGATCGTCGCGTCAATGACGCCGCTCTCTGGCTGGCGCCGGGGGCGACCCGCGCCGCCGCGATGGCCGCGGTGCGCTCGCTGCCCGGCGGCGCGACGCTCGAGATGAGCGAGCCGGGAGAGATTCGCGCCGCGTCGCTGCGCATCTTCGACCGCAGCTTCGCCGTCACCTACGCCATGGAGGCGGTCGCGGTGCTGGTCGGCCTGTTCGGGCTGTCGTCGAGCCTCGGCGCGATGGTGCTCGCCCGGCGCAGGGAGTTCGGCGTGCTGCGCCATCTCGGCCTGACGCGGCGGCAGATCGCCGGCATGCTCGCCGCCGAAGGCGCGCTGCTCGCGCTCACCGGCGCGGCCGCCGGCCTCGCCTCGGGCGCGGCGATCAGCCTCGTGCTCGTCTACGTGGTGAACCGGCAGTCGTTCAACTGGAGCATCGGGCTGCACCTGCCGTTCCTGCTCTTGCTTCTTCTTGTGACCGTCCTCGTGGTTCTCGCCGTGGTGACGGCGGTGCTTTCGGGGCGCGAGGCGATGGGCATGGGGCCGGTGCGCGCGGTACGCGAGGATTGGTGAAGCGCAGGCGCTTCCTGCTCTTGACGGCCGCCCCATTCCTTTCGCCGGCATGGGCGGCAAAGGTCGCCTATCCGCAGGTCGTTCCCGGAAGGCGATTCGCTTTTCCGCGCGACGACGGCGCGCACCCGCGATTTCGCACCGAGTGGTGGTACGTCACCGGCTGGCTCGACGGCGCGCGCGGCTTCCAGGTCACGTTCTTCCGCGCCCGCCCGGAGGAGCAGAGCGACAATCCGAGCGCGTTCAATCCCCGGCAGGTGCTGTTCGCCCACGCCGCGCTCTCGGATCCCCGGCGCGGGCGTCTCGTGCACGACGAGCGCGCCGCGCGGGCCGGCCTCGGCCTCGCCGGGGCCGAGCTCGAGCGCACGCGCGTGTGGATCGACGACTGGAGCCTCGAGCAGCAGGGCGGGCGGTTTCATGCGCGAATCGCGGCGCGGGACTTCGATCTCGACCTCGCATTCACACCCCCCGCCGGGCCCGTGCTGCAGGGCGAGGGCGGCTTCAGCCGCAAGGGCCATCGCCCGGAGGAGGCGAGCTACTACTACAGCCGGCCGCAGCTTGCCGTCACGGGAAAAGTGGACGGAGAAGATGCGAGCGGAACCGCCTGGCTGGACCACGAATGGTCGAGCGCCTATCTCGCCCCCGAGGCGGCGGGATGGGACTGGGCCGGCATCAATCTCTTCGACGGCGGTTCGCTGATGGCCTTCCGCATGCGCGGCCGGGACGGCGGCGTGCACTACGCGCCGCCGGGAACGGCGTTCAAGGTGCTGCGCACGTGGCAGTCGCCGCGCACCGCGGTGCGCTATCCGGTGTCGATGGAGGTGAACGGCCTTCGCCTCGAGCCGCTGATGGACGACCAGGAGCTCGACTCGCGCGCGAGCACCGGCACGATCTACTGGGAAGGCGCGGTGCGCGCCTTCGCCGGGACGAAGGAGGCCGGCCGGGGCTACCTCGAGCTCACCGGCTACTGGAAGCCGATGAGCCTTTGAGGCTCGAGGCGGCGACGCCGGCGAGGATGAGCGCAATGCCGGCAAAGTGGTACCAGCGCGGATATTCGCCGAGGAAGAGCATCGACAGCAGGACGCCGAGCGCCGGCATCAGGTGCAGCGTCACCCCGGCGCGCGCCGCGCCGAGGCGCGCCACCACGTAGCTCCAGCCCGCGTAGGCGAGCAGGAGCGAGCCGATCGCGGAGTACAGCACCGCGAGGGTTCCCGCGGCATGCAGCCGCAGCCGCCCTCCGCCGAGCGCCTCCCAGGCGAGCCATGGCAGCATGAACAGCACGCCGAACAGGCACACCATGACGAGCAGCTCGATCACGTCGAGCGGATCGCGGCGCACGCGCAACAGCACCGTGTAGCTTGCCCACATCACCATCGAGGCGAGCGCCATGAGGTCGCCGCGGTTGAACGAAAGCGCCGCCGGATCGCCCTGCGTGGCGATGAGGAACACGCCGCAGAACGACACCGCCACGCCCGCCCAGCGCGCCGGCCGCATGCGCTCGCCGAGGAGGGGCCGCGACAGGAGCAGGATGAAGATCGGCGTGGTGGAGAGATAGAGGATGCCGCTCGCCGCGGTCGTGTAGTGCAGGCCCAGCCACTGCAGCGCGAGGTGCGGCCCGCCGCCGGCGAGGCCGAGCGCGGCGAGGATCTTCCAGTCCCTCCGCGACAGGCCGGCCCATTTGCTTCTCAGCCCGGCAAAGGCGAACGGCGCCAGGATGAGCAGCACGACGAGCAGGCGCCCGACCGTCGCCACCGCGGGCGACACCTCGGCGCGCACGGCGCGCGCGACGATCCAGTTCCCGGACCAGATCAGGAGCGTGGCGATGAGCACCAGCCAGGCGGTGAAACGCATGGGCCGGCGGATTATCGCGTGATCGCGCCGGTGCTAAATTCGGCGCGATGCCTTTCGCTAAGGCCGCGGGCCGCTCGCTCGCCTACGAGTGGGTCGGCGAAGCGCGCGGCGAGACCCCGCTGGTCTTCCTGCACGAAGGCCTCGGCTCGATCCGCCAGTGGCGGGACTTCCCGGCGCAGGTCGCCGCGGCGACCGGCTGCCGGGCGCTCGTCTACGACCGCTACGGCTACGGGCAATCGGACGTGCTCGAGGAGCGCCGGCGCAGCGTGCGCTTCATGCACGATGAGGCGCTGGTCGCCCTTCCAGAGCTATTGCAGACGTTGAACATCCGGAATCCGGTGCTCATTGGCCATTCCGACGGCGCGTCGATCGCGCTGATCCATGCCGGCGCCGGCCACGCGGTGCGCGGCGTGGTGGCGATGGCGCCGCACGTCTTCATCGAGCCGGTGTGCCTCGCCTCGATCCGCAAGGCGACGCAGACGTTCGAGAGCACGGACCTGCCGGCGCGCCTGGGCAAATACCACCGCGACGCGCGCAGGACGTTCTACGGCTGGGCGGACGTGTGGCTCGATCCGGACTTCGAGGGCTGGGACATCCGCGACGAGTTCCTGCCGGGCATCGCCTGTCCGGTGCTCGCCATCCAGGGCCACGACGACGAATACGGCACGATGGCGCAGCTCGACGAGATCGGGCGCCGGGTGAGGGGGCCCTGCGAGCTAGTGAAGCTGCCGAGCTGCGGCCATGCGCCGTTCCGCGATCAAGCCGGAACGGTCTTGGACCGCGTGGCTCAATTCGTCACTGCGCGTACTTGATGCCGCGCCGCTCGAGCATGCGCAGCAGCGCCGGCCAGTCCTTGTAGCCGCCCGGCCGCTCGGGCCGGTGGAACTGCTCGCTGCTCGTGCGCGCCGCCTGGTCCGACATGAGCTGCACGTTGTGCAGCCCGGCGCCGAGCGCGTCGATCTGGATCTGGCACGCGCAGTCGAGGTAATACATGATCTCGAACGCCTCGCGCACCGTCTCGCCGAGCGTGAGCAGGCCGTGGTTGCGCAGGATCATCGCCTTCGCGCTCTTGCCGAGGTCGCGCGCCATGCGACCCTGCTCTTCCTTGTAGAGCGCGATGCCCTCGTAGTCGTGGTAGGTGACTTCGGCCTGCACGCGCATCGCGTGCTGGCTGATCGGCAGCAGGCCGCACTTCATCGCCGAGACGGCGACGCCGGCGCGCGTGTGCGTGTGGATCACGCAGTTGACCTCGGGCCGCGCCGCGTGCATGCAGCTGTGGATCACGAATCCCGCCTCGTTCACGCCCATGCCGAGCGGGTCGTCCTTGATCCGGCCCTCCCAGTCGATCTTCACCAGCGTGGAGGCGGTGATCTCGTCGAACATCAGCCCGTACGGGTTGATCAGGAAATCCTCGGTGCCCGGCACGCGCGCGGAGAAGTGGGTGTAGATCATGTCGGTCCACTTGTAGATCGCGGCGAGCTGGTAGGCGGCGGCGAGGTCGACGCGCATCTGCCACTCTTCCTTGCTCACGCGCTCGCGCACCGGGGTGCTGCTGACCTGCTTGAGGTTGGCGCTCATAGGACGGCCATCATGCCATAACGCTCGCGGCATCGACCGCTTCCATCGCCTCGAGCAGCAGCGCCGGGCGGTTCCCGGCAAGCAGCCGAGCGTCGGAAAGCATGCGCCGCCAGAGCCTTGCGCGCGGCATGCCGTGGTAGAGCCCGAGCATGTGCCGCGTCACTTGCCGGAGCGGGAGATGGCGCCCGGCATAGTCGGCCATGCGCTGCACGACCGCTTGCCGGGTATTGTCCGCGTCGGCGATGACCCACGGGTCGTGGTACGCGGCGCGGCCGAGCATCACGCCGTCGACGTGCCGCAGATGCTCTTCCATCGCTTCGCGAGTGGTGATGCCGCCATTGAGGACGATCTCCAGCCGCGGCAGCTCGCGCTTCAGCCGGTAGACGTACTCGTATTTGAGCGGCGGGATCTCGCGGTTCTCCTTGGGCGAAAGCCCCTTGAGCACGGCATTGCGCGCATGGACGATGAACGTGCGGCAGCCCGCTTCGGCCACCGTGCCGACGAAGTCGCGCAGGAAGGAGTACTCATCCACGTTGTCGATCCCCGTACGGTGCTTCACCGTTACCGGAAGAGAGGTCTTGTCTCGAATGGCTTTGACGCAGGCGGCGACGAGCGCCGGCTCGGCCATCAGGCAGGCGCCGAAGGCCCCTCGCTGGACCCGCTCGCTCGGGCAGCCGATGTTGAGGTTGATCTCGTCGTAGCCGTAGCGCTCGCCGAGCCGCGCGCAATGGACGAGCTCGTCGGGCTCGCTGCCGCCGAGCTGCAGCGCCACCGGGTGCTCGGCCGGGTCGAAGGCGAGGTGGCGCTCGACGTCACCATGGATGAGCGCCGCGGTGGTGATCATCTCGGTGTAAAGGAAAGCTCGCGACGACACCTGGCGCAGGAAGTACCGGCAATGCCGGTCGGTCCAGTCCATCATCGGCGCGACGCAGAGCGAGTGCGCTTTATCCATCGTGCGGGCCCGAGGGTACACTCCGCTGGCGGGAGGGAGAAGCATGACAGCGCGATTCGCCGCGGCCGGCGCTCTCGCGGCGCTGCTCGCCGCCGCGTGCGGCGGGAGCGAGGACAAGGCGGCATGGCAGGTGTGCGATCGCTCGAACCGGGGCGCCGACGAGCGCATCGCAGCATGCAGCAGGGAGATCGAAGCAGGCCGGCTGCGCGGCGCCGAGCTCGCGAAGCGCTACTACCGGCGCGGCACGCTGTGGGCCGAGAAGCGCGACGACGAGCGCGCACTCGCCGATTTCACGCAGGCCATGGGGCTCGACGCGCACGATGCCCGCGCCTACAACGACCGCGGCATCGTCTGGCGCCGCAAGGGCGACGAAGCGCGGGCGCTTGCCGATTTCTCGGAGGCGATCCGCCTCGATGACCACTATGCGATCGCCTACAACAACCGCGGAACCGTGCAGGCCGACCCGGCGCGCGCGATCGCCGACTATGACGCGGCGATCCGCCTGAAGCCCGACTACGGCGCGGCGTATTTCAATCGCGCGAGCGTGCGGCTCGCGCGCGGCGAGCGCGAGCCGGCGGTGGCCGACTACGCCGAGGCGGTCCGGCTCGATCCCGGCAACGGCGAGGCGCATAACGCGCTGGCGTGGATCTTCGCGACGGCAAAGGAGGAGCGGCTGCGCGACGGCCGGCGCGCGCTCGAGCACGCGACGAAAGCCTGCGAGCTCGCCGGGTGGAGCAGCGGCGCCTTTCTCGACACGCTGGCCGCCGCGTATGCCGAGGCGGGCCGCTACGACGATGCGGCGCGGCGCGAGGAAGAAGCGCTGGCGATGCCGGACTTCGCGAACACGTTCGGCGCGGGGGCGAAGGAGCGCCTCGCGCTGTACCGCTCGGGGAAGCCCTACCGCGAGTAGCTACCGGGCGCGGGTCAGCGCGAGCCAGATCCCGCCGCCGATGAGCAGCGTGCCGCCGGCTCGCGAAACGAGCCTCACGCGGTCCTTCCGCAGGAGCAGCCCCGCCCGGCCGGTGAGCATCGCGTAGGCGCCGTCGGAGACCAGCGCCACGGCCATCGCCGTCACGCCGAGCAGCGCGATCTGGGCGACGTAGTTGCCGCGCGGATCGACGAACTGCGGGATGAAGGCGCCGAACCACAGGAGCGCCTTCGGATTGGACATCAGCACGAGGAATCCCTGGACCACGAAGCCGCCGCGCGGCACCGCGGCGTTCTTCGCGTCGGCGAGCGCGTCGGGCGCGCGCAGCAGCTTCCAGCCGATCCAGACGAGATAGATCGCGCCGGCGATGCGCAGCCAGTCGAAGAGCCAGCCCATCGCGGCGATGACGGAGGACAGGCCGACCACCAGGATGCCCATCATCGCGGCGAGTCCCAGCTGCGTGCCGGCGACATTGAGCAGTCCGGCGCGCGTGCCGTGGGCGAGGCTGTTGGCGACGATCACGGTGACCGTCGGGCCGGGGATGAGCGTGATCACCGCGCAGGCGAGCACGTAGGCGAGATAGATCTCCAGGGTCATCGGTACTGTCCCGTCGCTTGCGCGCGCGCGCGGATCAGGCCGAACAGGCTCTCGGTGAACGGGGCGCTCACGCCGGCCTTGCGCGCGATCTCGAGCGTGCCGGCGAGCAGGCCGTCGACCTCGAGCGGCTTGCCAGCCTCCAGGTCCTGCAGCATGGAAGTCTTGAACTTGCCGAGCGCGCGCGCCATGTCGATGCGCGCCTCGGGATCGATGTCGGCGTCGACGCCGACCGCGCGGCCGATCGCCAGCACCTCGCGCATGATCGAGACCATGTAGTCCTTGACCGGCCGGCTGTCGATCAGCTGGTCGGCCGTGGAGAGCGTCAGCGCGGAGACGGGGTTGAAGCTCACGTTGCCGAGCAGCTTGACCCAGAACTCCTTCTCGATCTGCGGCGTCACGTGCACCTCGAAGCCCGCCTGCTTCAGCCCCTTTGCAAGGGTTTCGCTGCGCGCGGAGTTACGTCCCCCGGGTTCGCCGACGATGAGCTTGCGCCCCATATTGTGGCTGACCAGGCCGGGCTCCGGCGTCGAAGCGGCGAGATGGATCACGCAGCCGACGATGCGCTCGGTGGGCATGGCGCGGGCAAGGCGCCCGCCGGGATCGAGCGACTCCAGGCGCTCCTTGCCGCCGTGGAACGCCAGCCGGTCGAAAAACCACCACGGCACGCCATTCATCGCCGTGACGATGGAGGTGTCCTTGCCGAGGAGGGGGGCGATGCGATCGGCGACCTCCGTAAGGCTCTGCGCCTTCACCGCGACCAATACGTAGTCCTGCGGCCCGAGCTTTTCCGGCTGCGATTGCGCCTCGACGGGGAAGGATTCGGTCCGCCCCTCGCTGCACACGCGCAAGCCGTCGCGGCGAATCGCTTCCAGGGCCGCTCCGCGCGCGACGACCGAGACTGCATGGCCCGAACGCGCGAGCCATGCGGCCATCAGACCGCCGACGGCGCCGGCGCCGTAGATGCAGATTTTCATGGTGTTATTCTAGGGAAGAAGGAGCGCTGCCATGTTCTCGTTCATGAAGAAACTCAAGGCCTTGCTGCCGCCCGAGCAGACGCTGCCGGGACGCGACGCCGAGCTCGCCGTGCCCGAGCGGCACTTCGTCAACAGCCATCCGTTGAAGGGCCCGTTTCCCGCGGGCCTGCAGCAGGCGGTGTTCGGCATGGGCTGCTTCTGGGGTGCCGAGCGCCTGTTCTGGCAGCTCCCCGGCGTGTACAGCACCGCGGTCGGCTACGCCGGCGGCCAGACGAAGAACCCGAGCTACGAGGAAGTCTGCAGCGGCTTCACCAACCATGCCGAAGTCGTGCTGGTGGTGTTCGACCCGAAGCGGATCTCGTACGAGGCGTTGCTCAAGGCGTTCTGGGAAGGCCACGATCCGACGCAGGGCATGCGCCAGGGCAACGACGCCGGCACGCAGTACCGCTCGGCGATCTACGCCTATGGCGACGAGCAGCTCGCCGCGGCGAAGAAGTCGAAGGAAACGTTCCAGCGGGCGCTGAGCGAAAAGGGCTACGGCGCGATCACCACCGAGATCCGGCCCGCGCCGCCGTTCTACTACGCCGAGGACTATCACCAGCAATACCTCGGCAAGAATCCGAACGGCTATTGCGGCCTGGGCGGCACGGGCGTTTCGTGCCCGGTGGGCGTGCTCGCCAAAGCTTGAGGATCGACAAGTGGCTGTGGGCGGCGCGCTTCTTCAAGACGCGCAGCCTGGCGCAGCAGGCGGTGGCCGGCGCTCAACGGGGAGCGGACCAAGCGCGCGCACGAAGTGCGCGTCGGCGACAGCGTCGAGGTGCGGGTCGCGGACTGGCGCTGGCAGGTCGTCGTCAAGGCGCTTTCCGAGCGGCGCGGTGCGGCCGAAGAAGCGCGCAAGCTCTACGAGGAAACGGCGCAGAGCCGCGCCGAGCGCGAGCGGCGACAGGACCTGCGGCGTTGGGGCGCGGAGCCGTCGGCGGGCATGAAAGGCCGGCCGACGAAGCGAGACCGGCGGCTACTCGACGGCCTCGCGGCTGACACGGAAGACAGCTCGCACTGAGGTGGGAATCGCGCTAGCCTGAGCACCCATGAGGAGGGGCCTCCTGGGAGGGATCGCGGCATTCGTGCCTGCGCTCGCTGCGGCTCAGGATGCCGTCGTCGTGACGGCGACGCGCGCGCCGCAGCCGAGCCTCGAGATTCCCGCATCGGTGGACCGGCTCTACCCGGAGGACATCCGCGAAGGCCGGCCCCAGGTCAACCTGTCGGAGAGCCTCGGCGCGGTGCCGGGCATCGTGGTGCAGAACCGCCAGAACTACGCGCAGGACCTGCAGGTCTCCTCGCGGGGCTTCGGCGCGCGCTCGACCTTCGGCGTGCGCGGCATCCGGCTCTACGCGGACGGCATTCCGGCGAACCAGCCTGACGGGCAGGGGCAGAGCGGCAACTTCGACCTCGGCTCGGCCGGGCGCATCGAGGTGCTGCGCGGCCCCTTCGCGTCGCTCTACGGCAATGCCGCCGGCGGCGTAATCTCGATCGAGACCGAGGACGGGCCGCCGGTGCCGACCTTCGAGGCCGGGCTGTACGGCGGCACCTACGGCACGTGGCGCGACTCGGCGAAGTTCGGCGGGCAGTCGGGCGCGGTGAACGGCGTGGCGAGCGTCTCGCAGTTCCACACCGACGGCTATCGCGAGCACAGCGCCGCCGACCGGCGGCTCGCGAACGTGAAGCTGCGCCTGCGCGCGGGCGAAGACACCGCGATCACGCTGCTCGGCAACTCGGTGCGCCAGCCCGAGGTGCAGGACCCGCAGGGGCTGAACCGCACGCAGCTCGCCGACGATCCGCGCCAGGTCAATCCGACCGTCCTCAACTTCGACACGCGCAAGACCGCGGACCAGAACCAGGGCGGGTTGCGCCTCGACCAGCGGCTGAACGCGGCCAACCGCATCGAGGCGGTGGCCTACGGCGGCAACCGCTTCGTCGAGCAGTTCCTCGGCTTCCAGACGAACGGCGTCGTCAACCTCGACACCGACTACGGCGGCGGTGCGCTGCGCTATTTCTGGAGCAACTCGCGCGTGCGGCTCTCGGGCGGCGCCGAATACGAGACGCTCTCGCAGCGCCGCAAGGGCTTCGACAACGACTTCGGCGTGCCGGGCACGCAGCGGCGCGACGAGGACGACGACGTGGCGAGCACGGGCCTCTTCGCGCAGGGCGAATGGCAGTTCGCCGAGCGGTGGATCGCGCACGCGGGCGTGCGCAAGAGCCGCGTCGGCTTCACCGTCGACGACCACGTCGGCGCGCGCAGCGGCCAGGTCACCTACACCGGCACCACGCCGGTCGCCGGCCTGGTGTTCCGCGTCGCGCCGGCGACCAGCCTCTATGCCAACGTCGGGCGCGGCTTCGAGACCCCGACGCTGGTCGAGATCGCCAACCGGACCGGCAGCACGACCGGGATCAACTTCGACCTCGCGGCGAGCCGCAGCCGCCATACCGAGCTCGGCGTGAAGACGCTGCTCGGCCGCTATGCGCGCGTGAACGCCGCGCTGTTCAACATCGTCACCGAGAACGAGATCGTCGTCGACCGGAACGTCAACGGCCGCGCCTCGTTCAAGAACGTGGGACACACCGACCGCGACGGCTTCGAGCTCGCCGCGGACACCGTGTCGAGCGGCCCGTGGCACGCCCGCGTTGCCTACACGTATCTCCGGGCCCGCTTCCGCGAGAGCTTCGACACGGTGGTCTCGGGCTCGGCGGTGACGGTCGCCGGCGGCAACCAGCTGCCGAGCGTGCCGCGCACCTTGCTCTACGGCGAGCTCGGGTTCCACCGCGCGCCCTTCTTCGCCCGCCTCGAGGGGCTGCACAAGTCGAGCGTGGCGGTCAACGACTCGAACAGCGAGTTCGCGGACGCGTACGTCGTATGGAACGGGGCGGTCGGCCTGGCGCAGGAGCGGGCGGGCTGGCGCCTCACCGAATTCGCACGGGTGGACAACCTGACGAGCCGCAACTACGTCGGCTCGGTGATCGTGAACGAGAACGCCGGCCGCTACTACGAGCCTGCGCCGCTGCGCGCGTGGACGATCGGCGTCCAGGCCGCGCTGCGGTTCCTATGAGCTGAGCAGCCGCTCTTGCCGGGCTAGGCGGCTTTGGCTTTCGCCGGGCCCGCCCGGCCGATGATCTCGCGCAGCACGTAGGGCAGGATGCCGCCGTGACGGTAGTAGTCGACCTCGATCGCGGTGTCGATGCGCGAGCGCACCTTGATTTCCCTTTTCTCTCCGTTCGAAGAGGAGATTCGAACGGTCAGCTCCTGCTGCGGCACGATGTGCTCGAGGCCGACCACGTCGATCGTCTCGTCGCCTTTGAGGCCCAGCGATTGCGCGGAGTCGCCGCCGGTGAACTGCAGCGGCAGCACGCCCATGCCGACGAGGTTCGAGCGGTGGATGCGCTCGAAGCTGCGCGCCACGACCGCCTTGACGCCGAGCAGCTGGGTGCCTTTCGCCGCCCAGTCGCGCGATGAGCCGGTGCCGTACTCTTCGCCGCCGAACACCACCGTCGGCGTGCCCTCGGCGAGGTAGCGCATGGCGGCGTCGTAGATCGGCAGTTTTTCGTTCTTGTACGAGGTCAACCCGCCCTCGGTGCCCGGCAGCATGAGGTTCTTGATGCGCACGTTGGCGAAGGTGCCGCGCATCATGACCTCGTGGTTGCCGCGGCGCGCGCCGTAGCTGTTGAAGTCGGCGACCGCGACGTCGTTCTCCTGGAGGAAAATGCCGGCGGGCGAGGTCGGCTTGATCGAGCCGGCGGGCGAGATGTGGTCCGTGGTCACCGAGTCGCCGAAGATGCCGAGCACCTTGGCGCCGCGGATGTCGCCCGGATGGCCGGGCTGCATCGAGAAATCCTTGAAGAACGGCGGCTCGGCGATGTACGTGGACGCGGGCCAGGTGTAGACCTGGCCGGCCGGCGCGGAGATCTTCTTCCAGAGCGGGGTGGCGTCGCCGAGGTTGGCGTAGAGGCGGCGGAAGGTCGGCGCGTCCATCGCGAGCTTCATCAGCGCCTTCACTTCCTCCGCCTTCGGCCAGATATGACCGATGAACACCGGCTGCCCGTCCTTGGTGTGGCCGAGCGGCTCGCTCTTCAGGTTCTTCAGCATCGAGCCGGCGAGCGCGTAGGCGACGACCAGCGGCGGCGAGGCGAGGAAGTTGGCGCGGATGTTGGGATGGATGCGCGCCTCGAAGTTGCGATTGCCCGAGAGCACCGCGGCGCACACCAGGTCGTTCTTCACCACGGCTTCCTCGATCGGCTGCGCGAGCGGCCCGGCGTTGCCGATGCAGGTGGTGCAGCCGTAGGCGGCGAGCGAGAAGCCGAGCTTCTCCAGGTAGGGCAGCAGCCCGGCCTTCGACAGGTATTCGGTGACCACGCGCGATCCCGGCGCGAGCGAGGTCTTGACGTGCGGCTTGACCGTCAGGCCCAGCTCCACCGCCTTCTTGGCCACCAGCCCGGCGGCGAGCAGCACCCCGGGGTTGGACGTGTTGGTGCACGAGGTGATGGCGGCGATCAGCACGTCGCCGTTCCTGATCTCGGTGCCGTCGAAGGCCTTGTAGGCGCGCTGCAGCTCCTCGGGCTTCTTGCCGAAGCCGTTTTCCTTGACCGGCGCGACGAACAGCTTCGAGAACGTGTCCTTCACCTTTTCCAGGTCGATGCGGTCCTGCGGCCGCTTCGGCCCGGCGAGCGAGGGCATGACGGTCGAGAGATCGAGCTCGAGCGTCTCGCTGTAGTCGATGTCGCCCGCCTTCGGGATGCCGAACAGCTTCTGCGCCTTGAAGTAGGCGGCCAGCGCTTCCACCTGCTCGGCGCTGCGGCCGGTGCCGCGGAAGTAGTCGAGCGTGCGCTCGTCCACCGGGAAGAAGCCCATGGTCGCGCCGTACTCCGGCGCCATGTTGGCGAGCGTGGCGCGGTCCTGCACGGTGAGCGACTCGGTGCCTTCGCCGAAGTACTCGACGAACTTGCCCACCACCTTCGCCTTGCGCAGCATCTGCGTCACCGTCAGGACGAGGTCGGTGGCGGTGCAGGCGGGGTGCAGCCTGCCTTTCAGGTGCACGCCGACGACGTCCGGCGTGAGGAAGTAGACCGGCTGGCCGAGCATGCCCGCCTCGGCCTCGATGCCGCCGACGCCCCAGCCGACCACGCCGATGCCGTTGATCATGGTCGTGTGGCTGTCGGTGCCGACCAGCGTGTCCGGGTAGCAGACGCCGTCGGCGCCCTTGTGCACGCCGGGCGCCAGGTACTCCAGGTTCACCTGGTGGCAGATGCCGATGCCCGGCGGCACGACCTTGAAGGTGTCGAACGCCTGCATGCCCCACTTGAGGAACTGGTAGCGCTCGGTGTTGCGGCGGAACTCGAGCTGCATGTTGAGATCCAGCGCGTTCTTCTTGCCGTAGTGGTCGATCTGCACCGAGTGGTCGACCACCAGGTCGACCGGCACGAGCGGCTCGACGACCTTCGGGTCGCGGCCCATGCGCTCGGCGACGTTGCGCATCGCCGCGAGGTCGCAGAGCAGAGGCACGCCGGTGAAGTCCTGGAGCAGGATGCGCGCGACCACGAACGGGATCTCCTCGCTGCGCGGCGCCACCGCCTGCCAGCCGGCGAGCTGGCGCACGTGGGCTTCGGTCACTTTCTTCCCGTCGCAGTTGCGCAGCACCGACTCGAGGACGATGCGGATCGACACGGGCAGGCGCGCGAGGTCGACGTTCAGCGCTTTCCCCAGGGCGGGCAGCGAATAGAGCTTGCCGTGCTTGAACGATTCGAGCGTGTGGAACGCGTTGTGCGGCATTTCAGGTCCTTTTCTCTTTGTCTTTGAACTGCGCGAAGGTCTGCGAGCGGAAGGCGCCGCTCGCGACGTAGCGCTCGAGCAACAGGAACTCGCGGGGGTCGAAGATGCCGCCGACGTAGCGGTACATCCGCGCCCCGTCGGGCGCGTAGAAGTCGAAGGTCGGCGTGGCGCGCACGCCGACCGATCTCGCATAGTCGTTTTCCGGAAGGACATTCCCCCGGAAATCCGTGATGGCCTGCGCGCCCCGCGTGTCGATCGCGATGGTGGTGAAGTCCTTGCGGTAGGCCTGCTGCACTTCCGGCCGGAGCAGCACCTCGCGCTTCATGCGCCGGCAATACGGGCACTCCTCGAAGTGGTACATGACGAGCACGCCCTTCTTGCCGGCCGCCCTGGCGTCGGCGAGCTCGCTCTGCAGGTCGCCGAGGAACGGAGCGAAGAACGCTTCCCACGACGGCTCGCCGGCGTGGACGGCGCTGCCGAGCGCGAGCAGGACGAAGAGCCTAGCGGCCGCCGTCATGGCTCCAGAGCGCCTCGGACGGGCAGGGCTCGCGCTCGAGCTCGGCCATCAGCCGCGCGCGCTCCTCGAGCAGCGCCGGCAGGTGCTGGTCGCAGCGCGCGATCGGTCCGGGATAGTGGCGGATCTCCTCGTTCAGCTCGGCGAGGCGCTGCTTCAGATGGGCGCTCATATCACCATCAGGTCGACGAACTCGTGCACCGGGGTGGCCGCCAGCCTTTTCGCATCGAGGCACAGATCTAGGATCGCCTTCTGCTGCTTTTCCGGAAAGCGGCGCGCCAGGTTGCGCTCGAACTTGTCGACCAGCAGCGGGATGCCGTCCTTGCGCCGCCGCTTGTGGCCGATCGGGTACTCGACGAGCACCTCCGGCAGGCGCTTGCCGTCCCTGAACTCGACCGTGAGCGCGTTGGCGATCGAGCGCTTCTCGGGATCGTGGTAGTCCCTGGTGAACTGCGGGTCCTCGACGCAGCTTATTTTTTCCCTCAGCAAGTCGATCCGGGGATCCGCCGCGATGTCGTCCTCGTAGTCGGCCGCCGTGAGCCGGCCGAAGATCAGCGGCACGGCGACCATGTACTGGATGCAGTGGTCGCGGTCGGCCGGATTGTCGAGCGGGCCCTTCTTGTCGATGATGCGGATCGCCGCCTCGTGGGTGCGGATGGTGATGGCCTTTATGTCCTCGATCCTGTTCTTGACCGCCGGGTGCAGCTGCATCGCCGCCTCGGCGGCGGTCTG
>Ga0310810_10004673_pt1 | contig 15178 bp, 10 predicted proteins | sample NCmetagenome_FD_207641 | JGI IMG/M metagenome (GOLD analysis project Ga0310810, IMG submission 207641) | Soil microbial communities from experimental microcosm in Duke University, North Carolina, United States - NC | ecosystem: Engineered > Artificial ecosystem > Soil microcosm > Unclassified ...
TCTGACGCTCTGCAACCATCGAATTCATCGATAGCAAGACAAACACGAACGTTAATCCAAATAAGAGCGCATATCCCAAGACAAAAAATTGCAATCGCTCCTGTAATAAGGGGGATGCAGGGATGCGCTGAAAGCGGTTGACTAACGTGAGCAGAAATAAAGAAAACGATAAACATGTTACTACCAGACGACCGGGCAGTTGAAAGATTAAGCAACTGCGAGTCACGACAATTAGGTAGAGCAACGGAAAAAGTCGGACTGTTCTACCACCTGTAATGGAGGTGAGTACAATCAGTAAAACTTCTATGAACGTGTAGCAAACCTTATAGCCCTGCCTACCCGTTGGCAATCTCAATCCCATCAACCCAAAGCCAATAATAATCGCAACGGTTAGCTCTGGTAAGCGGAAGATTCGTTGGTGAGGAGCTGGTACAAGTTCAGTAAAAATAGCCACAAACAGCAGCATCCACTCTAGGTAGAGCAGAAACCGAAAGGGATGATTGTGGACTTGGATAGGGCGGCTCACAGGAATCAGTGAAAGACTTAACCTTACGTTAAATCGTCTTGGGCGAAAACAGCTCGTCACTTTCTTCAGGAATTTGTTATGACAAAAGTCATGCTTCAATTCATGACTTTCTCCTCATGTGGCTCAAGGGGACGAATTCCTATGATGAGGACATCGCAAAGCAATCGAGTCACAACGAGGTCACGATGAAAATCAAACTGATGCCAATGTTCGCAGGAGTACTTGTCTTAGGTGCTGTTGCAGCTCCCTTCGCTGTCAAAGCCCAAGCGAACCCATCCACAAAACCTTTAATGGCACAAGCTCAACAAGGTCAACGCCAAGGTAAAGAAGGTAAATGGGCGAAGCTCAATCTAACCGATGCACAAAAACAGCAGATGAGGCAAATCAAAAAAGAGACTCATGACAAGATTCAAGCTCTCCTCACCCAAGAGCAACGGGCACAGATGGAAACGATGAAGCAAAACCGTCAAGCGCAAAACGGTCAAGGGCAAGCGCGTCAAGGGCGGCGCGGGGGTATGGCGTCGCTGAATCTGACAGACGATCAAAAAGCCAGCATCAAAGCCATTATGCAAGAGCAAAAATCCCGCATGGATCAGGTTCTGACGGCTGAGCAGCGGCAACAAATGGAGCAAATGCGCTCACAATGGCAGCAGCAACGGCAACAACGTCAGCAGAGCAACCGATAACCAAGTACTGGCATTAACTTGATTAAGTCGGGCTAACTATAGGCTCATTACCCTGTAGTTACTCAAAGCTTTAAGACTGATGCAAAATTCCTCACCAAACGCATAGATGATTCAGGGTGCCTAACGAGGCACCCTTTACTTTTTTAGAACTAAGGGCTATCGGGCTGGTAATCTTGACTAGGAGCCTAAGAGTCGCTTCCACTTGACCCCCAGCTTTAAATGTCTACCATGTCTGCAACGCGCGATCGCATCACGCAAATCTACCACCAGCCCCTACCCGACTTACTCTTCGAGGCTCAGCGCACCCACCGAGAACACCACGACCCCAACGCCGTTCAGCTTTGCACCCTCTGCAACATCAAAACCGGTGCCTGTCCGGAAGACTGCGCCTACTGCTCCCAGAGTGTTCGTAATAAAACAGGACTCGTTCCTCAAGAATTGATGAGTGTTGATGCAGTGCTAGCGGAGGCACAAGCGGCTAAGGCCAATGGTTCCACACGGTTTTGCATGGGTGCTGCTTGGCGAGAAGTAAAAGATGGCCCCCAGTTCGATCGCGTTTTGGAAATGGTGCGCCAGGTAGCGGCTCTTGACATGGAAGTCTGCTGTACTCTCGGTATGCTCAAACCTCACCAAGCTGAGCGTCTTAAAGCGGCTGGACTAAAGGCTTACAATCACAATCTCGATACCTCACCATCCTACTACGAGCAAATCATCACAACGCGAACCTACCAAGACCGCATAGAAACTATTCGTGCGGTCAGCGCGGCTGGAATTTCCGTCTGCTGTGGCGGTATTCTAGGCATAGGAGAATCGGTTGAAGACCGCCTTGAATTATTAGAAGCCCTTTGTAGACTCGATCCGGCTCCAGAGTCAATCCCGATCAACTGCTTGATTCCTGTGAAAGGTACTCCGTTAGAGGATGCCCCAGCCATTGATTCGATTGAACTAGTACGAACGATCGCCACCACTCGTATCTTATTCCCTAAAGCAATGGTGCGCCTTTCGGCGGGTCGGGTGCAGATGAGTGACGAATTACAGGCACTGTGTATGCTTGCCGGTGCCAACTCGCTCTTTACCGGCCCTGTCTTGCTGACGGCACCTAACCCGACTCGCTCCCACGACGAGGAGATGCTAGAACGTCTAGGCATGATTTCCAAACCTCTCGCCTAGTCGTTCATAGCTTGTAGGATGCGTTAGCAACGCGTAACGCATCGATGTCGATGGATAATACCAATTTCATTAATAGGACTTATACCGAGTTGCGTTCAGACGTAGTAGTTTCTCTTTTATTGCTGTTGTTGCTACCTCTAGCCGCTTGCTCACCCAAAACAGCCGGGACTTCAGGGACAACAGGGGGAAGCAGCACAAAAACTCTCTCAATGGGTGCCATTCCTGACCAAGACCCGCAGAAGTTGCAGCGCAAGTACGATAAGCTAGCCGCTTATTTGGAGAAAGAACTGGGTGTGCCCGTAAAATACAAGCCTGTGACCGACTACAGCGCAGCGGTTACGGCGTTTAAGGTGGGGGATTTGGAGTTAGTTTGGTTTGGAGGATTGACAGGGGTTCAGGCACGGTTACAGGTACCCGGAGCAGAAGCGATCGCACAACGAGATGCAGACGAAAAATTCCACAGTCTCTTCATTGCTAACAAAAAGAGTGGACTCAAACCCTTTAAAGATATATCCGATCTAAAACAGCTCAAAGGACATACCTTCACCTTTGGGAGTGATTCCTCTACCTCTGGGCGTCTAATGCCTCAATATTTTCTCAAGCAGGCTGGACTTAAGTTGGAAGATTTGAAGGGTGAAGCTGGTTTTTCTGGCGACCATGATAAGACTATCAAACTTGTGGAAGCAGGCACCTACGAAGTTGGCGCAGTGAACGAAAAAGTTTGGGAAAAACGAACTCAAACCAAAGAAGTAGACCTGAACAAAGTAGAAGTTCTTTGGCGAACGCCGGCTTACTACGACTACCACTGGATAATTCAGCCAGCGGTCAAAAAGAAATATGGCGAAGATTTTGTCAAAAAAATGCAGAATGCCTTCTTCAAGCTAGACCCCAAAGTTCCAGAACACAAAGAAATTCTTGACCTCTTAGAAGCTAAGAAATTTATCCCGACTCAAAATTCTAATTATGCTCAAATCGAGGCAGTAGGTCGGGAAATTGGCAAAATAAAGTGATAGCTCAGGCAGTGACATAAAACATGGACATCACCTTCAAAATTGCCGACTACTCAGATATTGAAATTCTGATGCAGCTTATCCGAGAGTTTCACGAGATTGAGCATCTTCCCTTTGATGAGGGAAAGATTCGCTCTTTGTTGGCAAAAATTATGAGCAAAAATTCTCTAGGACGGGTATGGTTGATTCAAGATAGCGGTGATCGAATTGCTCAGAGCGCAGCGCCAAACGCAATCGGTTACATTGTCTTGACGTTTAGCTACAGTTTGGAGTTTCTAGGGCGCGATGCGTTTATTGATGAACTTTATATTCGGGAAAGTCATCGGGGACAAGGAATAGGAACAAGAGCTTTACAGTTTGTACAACAGGTGTGTCCCTCACTGGGAATTCAAGCCCTTCATTTAGAAGTCGATCGCAAAAATACAGCCGCACAACGCTTATATCGTAAGGTGGGCTTTGAAGACCATGATCGCTACTTGATGACCCAATGGATCGCAACCTGAGCAGCACCATCAACTCAGTTGCACCGATTTTTGAACTGAAAAACGTTACCCAGCGATTTGGTCATTTTCAATCGCTCACGGATATTAATTTAAAGATTCAACCGGGAGAACGGGTTGCCCTGGTTGGTTCTAGTGGTGCGGGGAAAAGCACCCTAATTAGCTTACTCAACGGCACTCTACTACCAACCTCTGGAGAAGTCTGGGTACTCGATCGCAACCTCACCCAGCTTCGTCCTACATCGCTGCGCCAAGTTCAGCGTCAGGTTGGCACAATCTACCAGCAATTTCATTTAGTAGATAATCTGCGGGTAATTCACAATGTCAATGCTGGGCATCTGGGGCGTTGGTCGTTTTTTAAAGCTGCACTTTCCCTAATGTGGCCTCAGGAAGTCGAAACGGCTGCTAAAGCTTTATCACAAGTGGGGATTCTAGAAAAACTTTATTCTCGCACCGACCAACTCTCTGGTGGTCAACAGCAACGAGTTGCGATCGCGCGTGTCCTGGTGCAAAACCCTACCGCTATCCTGGCGGATGAACCGATCTCCAGCCTTGACCCAGAGCGATCGCGTGAAATTATGGACTTGTTGCGCCAGCTAAGTCAGGAAACGGGCAAAACGTTGGTTACCAGTGTTCATGCGCTCGAATTTGCCCGTAGCCATTACCAGCGCATCATCGGTTTGCGGCAAGGACGTATTTTGTTTGATACATCGGCTGAAAGTCTCACAGATGGGATGATTGAGGAACTTTATAACCTCCATTCTCCATAATTCCCAGCTTTTAAGAGCAGTTTTGCTTCTAGTTCAATACAGGTTTTTGTAAGAGCGGGGTAATAGGGAGTAGGGAGTAGGGAGTAGGGAGTAGGGAGTAGGGAGTGGGGAATGGGAAATACCACTTTCATACACGGCTGTGAAATTTTTTCATCGGGACTGCCTTCTGCCTTCTGCCTTCTGCCTTCTGCCTTCTGCCTTCTGCCTTCTGCCTTCTGCCCTCTGCCCTCTGCCCTCTGCCCTCTGCCCTCTGCCTTATATGCCACCAAAAACCGCTATAGTGCTTTATGAGAATGCTCGAAACTTTTCTTTACAAAAATGTCTGAAAAGCTCATTCCTTCGTTAAAAAAGAAAGGGGTATCAACCCCTATCGCTTTTTTACATAAATATGTAACACACCCCTTGACCTGTAAGACAAATCCGTATTACAGTGTAAACACTGCGGACTGTGTCCAATAGGTTTGAGTCTTCCTCAGGTAATTATGGGCTTTACCTCCTCCATTACCTGAGGGGTTTTTTTTGGGGCTGTTTTTGGCCTCTAGAAGCCTCTAAACGCTATATCTCCGCCTGAAAAGTCTAATGTACGCTACAGATACGGCAGCAACAGAGCGTCACTTGGGCTTTGATATGAGACATTCTCCAATTCGCCAATCAGCGGCTTTACCAAAGCGCCCTTCACTGCTTAAGACCAGAAGCCTGTGGGGTTTACTGTTTGTGGCAGCCTTTGTCTGGTCGTTGCACTCAGCAGGTCTATTACAGAGGGAGTTGGTGAATGTTGGGGGCTGGACTCTCGTCTGGCGCTTTCTCATTGCTGCGACTCATCCCGATCTTAGCCGAGAATTACTCCAACTCGCTCTAGACTCGACGCTCAAAACATTAGCCTTTGCCGTGTGTGGCACCTTCTTTAGTGTGCTGCTCGGGTTGGTGGGTGGCGTTCTTTGTTCTGAAGTGTGGTGGCAGTCTGTTGCAAGAGTTAGGGGCCAAGGGTCAGGATTTAGGGGTCAGGCTCCTTGGCTAATAATCAGGGCAGTTGTAGCAGTTCCTAGAGCGATTCATGAACTGATTTGGGGATTATTTTTGGTCAATATCTTTGGTCTTGACCCACTGGTTGCCGTGTTGGCGATCGCAATTCCCTTTGGTGCCATTACCGCTAAAGTCTTCTCAGAGATTTTAGACGAAACACCCCGCCAACCCTTGATGGCACTTCTCAACAGTGGCGTCCCACCCCTCAACGCCTTCACCTATACGCTGCTGCCCCAAGCCTTTCTCAATCTCCTCTCCTACAGTTTCTATCGGTTTGAGTGTTCCATCCGTTCCGCTGCCGTACTGGGGATTATTGGGGCGGGTGGATTGGGCTATCAAATCCTCCTCAGTCTCCAGTCCTTGCGCTATGAGCAAGTGTGGACGTTCCTCATTGCCCTGATTGTCTTAAATGGTCTCACCGACTTCTGGAGTGCGCTGCTGCGCCACCGCTTGGGGGCACCAAGCCGCCTGGATTTGAACGTTCTGAATCTCAGAGCCGGAAAAAAGCCCTTTCACCAGCATGATCCAGTCGTCAAAGGGTCTGTTCTGGGTGTTATTGTTCTGCTTGTCTTCTCCTTCTGGTACGTTCAAGCCGACTTCTCCAAACTCTGGGCACCCAGAACTGCCGAACTGTTAGCCGAAGTGGCGCGGGATGTTTTCCCACCTGATGGCAGCCAGATAAGTCAGTTGTTCACGCTTTCGCTTCAAACCCTTGCCATGTCTATCCTGGCAATGGCTGGCGCTGGATTAGGGGGCATTGTCTTCTCGTTCCCGGCTGCCCATAACTTTCTCTTACCCGGAGGAATTTTTGCTCCTAGCGGTAGATCCTCCCAACGTCCCGAAGTTCAGGGAGCTAATTTAAGGGGGGCAAAGAGATGGCTACCCCCTTTTTTAAGAGGGGAGCTAAATCGGTGGAGTGGAATCACTGTACTGATTTTTACCCGATTCCTACTACTAGCAGCGCGTGCTGTCCCCGAACCGATTTGGGCGTTACTATTTCTGTTTGTCCTGTTTCCAGGGATTTTGCCCGGAGCGATCGCACTTGCCTTACACAACTTCGGTATTCTGGGACGACTGATGGCAGAAGTGGTGGAAAATCTGGATGAACGTCCGTTGCGATCGCTCAAAGCATTAGGTGCAACTCGCCCTCAAGTCTTCCTCTATGGCGTCTTACCCCTCACCCTCCCTCGTTTTATCGCTTACATCCTTTACCGCTGGGAAGTCTGTATCCGCGCCAGCGTCATTGTCGGTTTAGTGGGTGCGGGAGGATTAGGCCGTCTGCTCACAGAGCAACTTAGTAGCTTTGATTACAAAAGTCTCCTGACAACTTTAATCGTTTTTTTCGGACTTACCTTTTTCGTTGACCTCATCAGTGCCTCAGTGCGACGGACGCTAAGGTAATGAAGAGGCAAATTAGATAGGCATCATGAGCTAACGCTCACAACACAAGAATGAAAAGCTCTAACCTGCAACCTTCAACCTGCAACCTTCAAGCTATTTTCTAAGAGAGCTGCTCAGCCGGTAAGAGTAAAACGTATGACTAAGTTGCTATAGTTACTAAAATACTTTCTTAAATAAACCCAAACCCTGAATATTGCTCTTATGCCGCCATCTTCCGAGCCATCTTTCACAAAAGACTTCGTCCACTTCGAGCAGCATGTGGCAAAACTTTTCCAGACGGAGGGGTGGACGGTCGAAATAGTAAACAATCCTAATTACGATTTGATTATCAAAAAAGATAATCAGGTGGGGGCTGTTCAGGTTAAATGGTTAAAAAGTCCTGTTCAGAAGCCGCAGCTTTCAAAATTTGTTGATTTTTTAGACACCAGCGCGGGTCGAAACTTTAACTGTGGTTTTTTCATCACGACACAGGGTTATGGCGGGTCAGCACGCGCTTTGATTAGAACCTGGGGGCAAAATCTTAAGGTTCTCTGTGGTATTGGTTCTCAAAATGAGATTATTTGGATTAATGATAATCCAGATATGTCTCCGCCTGAACCACCCAAGCCGGATAAGATTTATTTTGGTGTTTTTACCTGTAAAGGTGGAGTCGGAAAAACCACTGTGGCTGCCCATTTAGCTGGAGCGTTTGCACTTCAGGGATTCAATGTAGCGTTGGTGGATTTAGATCCAGAAAAGAATCTTCAGAAATTGATAGGGGATGGCGTTTATCTACCTAAACCCCAAAGTGTTGGTGAGAGTATAGCAGTCTATGATAAAGACGCTTGGGATGAAGATGCTGCCCGTGACTGCAAAATAGTGATTTGCGATTGCTCACCGGCCTTTGAGCGCAACCCTGAAGAATTAGTCAAGAAATTCGACTATTGCATTATACCCACAACGTTTAATCCCCTGGGAATTAATAAGCACGGTCAGGTGATTAAAGATACGGTTAGGGATATCCGAAAAGTTAACTCAAATGCTCATTTGTTTGTACTTGTCAACAACTTTAGGCCGACAACTAACCGACAAATGCAGATTCTAAAGGGTGTTTTTTTCGAGGCTTATGAAGAAGTCAAGGCGATGGATGAAAAATTCCACTGCATTGAACCCGAACAAGTCTGTATTCGTTCAAGTGATCAGCTCTACTACTGGGGTATTCATTGCCTAGAAAACCCAGAAGTACCGCGCAGTGAATTAGCCTTCAAATTGATTGGGGGTAAATGCAAGCCACGGGAAGATTTTATCGATTTAGCGGATTATATTGAACGAGTCGCGGGGTTAGGAATTTTGAGGAGCGAATAAGCTAGTCAACCGATTTTGGATTCAAATCAATCAGGAGGTAATCTCATGTCCGGTTAAACACCCCTAGTTAGGACTGACGCGGGGACACGGTGACGTAAAGAGGTTTTTGTTATGGAGCGAATATCATATCAAGGATGGGATAGGTAGTGCGGGGCGGAAAGTCTATGCAGGCTGAAATTTGTTACTCAATTTGACGGCAACGTTTCAGATAGATTTGAGCCACTTTATCTTCCGGATTTTGGTACAAGCAATCTTCAAAACGTTGTGCTGCTGCCTGGAACGAATGCTGATTGTAGAGGTTCAAGGCTTCTTGAAATAGGGTTGCCGTAGCTAACTTACCCTCTCGAATTTCAGCGGCATCGGCATCAAAGACTTCATAAAGCGTCACCCATTCGGATTTGCCCTGAACTTTTACCTGATCAATTAGGCGGATAGCATACTCAGCCGAATTCTCTAAGTGCGATAAAGTTTGGTGAGTGATTAATAATGATACGTTATAATTTTTCGTCAATTGTTCAACGCGAGAGGCTAAATTAACGGCATCACTGATCACGGTGCCATCCATCCGATTGTGTCCCCCGACTGTACCTAGCATCAAAGAACCTGTATTAATGCCAATGCCAATTTGAATGGGTACATAACTCGAATTGGCGCGATGTTGATTATATTCTGCTAATCGGTGCAGCATCGCAATCCCAGCTTTGACGGCATCATCAGCACTACCGCTAAACAGAGCCATAATTCCATCACCAATATATTTATCAATAAAACCTCCGTTTTCCACGATCGCAGGTTCCATGCGACTGAGATAGGCATTGATAAATTTAAAGTTATTCTGGGGAGTCATACATTCCGAAAGCTTGGTGAAGTTGCGAATATCGGAAAACAGCACCGACATCTCTTTCTGCACTTGATCGCCTAATTTGACATCGACAATGCTTGACTTATCCAAGAATTGGAGAAACTGACGCGGAACAAAGCGTGAAAAAGCCTGGTTGAGTTGAAACAGTTCTGAAGTAAACCGTTCTCGTTCTGCTTCTGCTTTTTTGCGTTCTGTGATGTCCTGAAAAGCGACAATGGCATAGGAAATATTGCCCTTTTCATCAAAGATTGGGGTTCCCCAACCCTCTATAGGAATAATTTTGTCCCCTTGGTGGATTTCTAGATCATCAACGGTGGCACTTTCCCCCCGCAAAGCCCGCACAAGAGGTAAATTTTCGGAGGGATATAGCTGCTCGGTTCCTGCAATATAGTTTTGATAAACTTCCGCGAGTTGCTCGGTTGTCGCTTCGGGTATAACCCCTTTACCCAGTAACTGAACAGCCACACGATTAGCGTAGTAGGGTTTGCCGAATGCATCCAAAATAGCCACACCCACTGGCATCGCTTCTAAAAATTGAGTCAGCCTCCGCTCACTGTCTTTGACTTCTGAGTAGAGTTTGGCATTTTCAATAGAGATAGCGGTTTGGGAAGATAGGACTTTTAACACTTCCAATCTGTCAGAGGTAAATGCCCCTGGAGTCAGATTATTTTCCAAGTAAAGAATGCCAATGACTTTACCTTGATTGATAATCGGGGTACATAAGATCGATTTGGGTTGATGCTGGATAATGTAGGGATCAGCCGCAAAAGTTGTCTCAATCGTGGCATCGTTAATCACCAGAGTTTCAGCGGTGTGCGAAACATAGTTGATTAAACTGGCAGGAATCTCTTGGCTGGACTCGATGGGAATGGATTGCAGTACACTGGCTTCAAGTTGACCACTGATTCCCATCGCTTCAACCACCCAGTTATTAGCTTTTTGTAAGATGAGAGAGCCTTTAGAGGCTCCCGCATTCTCAATCACCACTTGCATTAACGTGGAAAGCAACCGATGAAACTGAATTTCCCCAGATAGAGCTTGGGATGCTTTAATAACGGTTCCCAAGTCCAGAGCCGCTGAATTACCAGAATTGCTGGAATTGAGGGTTCCATTGGCAATACGGGACAGCGTCTCGCCTGTGTGTAACACTGTTTCACGATGCAGTATAGGGGCGAGTAATTGGGGATAGCATTTTTCCAAATCCTCAATCTTAGCTTTCGCTCCCCAGCGGGCGTAAGCGTAGTAAGCATCCGTTAGATAGACTTGGGCAATTTTATCTTTGTCCCAGGCTAGATAAAATTTGGCTGCCAGCTCGTTAGCCAGGGCTTCTTCGTTAGGGTATTCATTCGCTTTAGCAAGGGAGATGGCGTGATCGTAATGATGCATGGCTTCAACATTTTTACCGAAAACGCGACATCGCTCTGCCTCCACCAAATAAAATTTATGCAGATAGTTCATCGGGGCATGATCAGCCCATTTTTTCATTTTTTTCTGGTTGGCTCGTACTTTGCGCAACAGGTGCTTTTTTTCAGACTGAGTCGCGTCCTTCAAGATTGCCAGTCGAGCAAGAGAATCGTAAAAATGAAAGACTGTAAACGGTAACGTAGATGTAACACCACCTATATATTTTTCTGCCAGAATGGCATGATCAAAAGCCTGCTGGTACTCTTGAAATAGGTAACAAAGGATAAGTTTATTGATATATAAAACACACATGGCTGTGCTATCATTGGCTTGCTGATGAAGCGGCAGCCTTGTCTCTTCATTGTAACTTCGACCAATTAAACGGCAGGGATTTTCAGCATCGCCGATTAAGTTTAAAACCACCTGTTCATAAATTTGATTATAATTAAGAGCCGTTGCCTGCTTGAGATTTGCGATCGCTTGATTGTAAAATGCAATTTCTTGGGCAAAAACGGCTAAATCCCTACCACTAAAATACGCACGAGAGCAGTAAGCTATTAACAATTTGTAAAATTCTCGCTTTTAATTCCTTAGCATTGAACCGTGCCAGTACATTTAAAGAAAGTTGACCAAATTGAAATCCAGTCTCAATATTTCCCACAATACCGCAGAGAACTAACCCATAGCCTACATACGCGTAGGAAGAAGAAGAAGCGTTACCATATTTAAGCGATAAATTAACTTGTTTAAATACAATTAGCGGTAATAGTATAGGAACAGCGAAATAGGCAGAAGTCGATGCTGTGGATAAAATCCGCATGGCAGCGAGTTTGTTTGGATCAGTCATTTCTGGCAGATAAGTTAAATCTTCGATCTGCTTTCCCCACAAAGCACACTTGGTTCTAAATAGACCCAGTAAAACATTTAATTTTGTTGGATTTTCCGGTAGGGTAATGCCTAACAGCTTCAGAACTTGTAGCCCAGTTTTTACCGTTTCCATGAGCTTGTTTTGGGCGACATAGGCGAGCATCTTGACTTCATAGACTTTCACCCGATCTAACAGCGTTTTGGCTTGTTGCAGCACCAGCTCAACTAATTGTTCCATCTGCTGAAAGTCAGTGCTGAGGTACGCGGCTTCTGCTGCTTCTACATAGAGTGCTAGCGTTAAATGATATTGACTTTCCCAGCTATCAGCGGCTAGTAATTCCATGCCCACTGTTAAATACCGGAATGCAGCCGCATAAGCTGTAGAAGCCTTCGCTTTACGCCCAGCCACCAAATTTAATTCAGCTAATTCATCTAACTCAGTTTGATGATGGATTAACTCCACTCCCATATTCAACTGATTGACAATATCAAATATATTTTCTTCCCGTTTTTTTGGGGTTGTATTACTCAACAGCAGTCGTCCAATTTTTAGATGAGTTGACTGCTTATCAGCTTCAGGAATCAGGAAATATGACGCTTGTTGTACTCGATCATGGAGAAATTTGTAAATAGATAATGGGTAATGGGTAATGGGTAATGGGGATAACTCTTCACGATTACCCATGATCGGTTGCGTCGCATGGGCGTAGCTCGTTGATTCAAAACTCTCTGAATGAAAGAATTTGTAAATTTCACTGATCGGTAATACAAACCCTTCTTGTAATGCCCTCCACAAATCATCTGCTGTTTCAGCCTGGGATTTCTCATGTACGATCGCAAGAGTCGATAAGTCAAATGAGTTACCAATACAGGCGGCTAGTTTTAAGACGTTCTGGGTATTCTCGGGTAGTTTTTGCAACTGAGAAGCCATAAACTCAACCACATCGGAGCTGACGGAGAGCGCTCTGACTTTGGCAATATCACACTGCCAATGCCCCTCAGAAAAGTTAAAGGAGATGAGCCCATCTTGATAGAGAGATTTGAGGAGTTGATTGGTAAAAAATGGGTTACCTTTGGTTTTATTAAATACTAGTTCTGTTAGAGCAAGGGCTCTTTCTAAGGGGCAACTCAATGTATCGGCAATCAGGCGATTTAGGTTATCGCGATCGAGTGGCTCTAAGACAATTTGCTTGACCCTAGGACAAGTGTCTCGATTATCATTATTCTTATGAATTTCTTCCAAAGTCAGCCTGAGGGGATGGGCAGGGCTGACTTCATTATCCCGATAGGCTCCTATCAGCAAAAGATAGTGGGTATCTGTGTCAGTCATTAACAGTTGAATCAGCTTCAGAGAAGCCAAATCGGCCCACTGCAAATCATCGAGGAAAATGACCAAGGGATGCTCTTTCGTCGCAAATATTCGGAGGAAGTTTCCAAACAACAGATTGAACCGATTTTGAGCAGCACCCCCTTCAAGTTCTGTTACAGTTGGTTGTTGACCGATCAGCCGCTCTAGTTCGGGGATAACATCAATTATGACCTGAGCGTTCTCCCCCAAGACAGACAATATTTTGGCTTTCCATTCTTGTAGAGAGACCGCACTTTCCGTGAGCAATTGTCCCATCAGTTTTTGGAAGGCTTGCACGAGGGAATAGAACGGAATATTACGCTTAAATTGGTCGAATTTTCCGGAAATAAAATAACCTCTTTGCCGTACAATCGGTTTATGAACTTCATTGACAACGGCTGTTTTGCCAATTCCCGAAAAGCCTGCCACTAACATCATTTCGGTGTTCCCCTGGCTAACGCGATCAAAGGCCGCTAATAGGGTAGTAACTTCAGTTTCCCGACCGTAGAGTTTTTCAGGGATAAAAAAGCGATCAGAGATGTCTCGCTGTCCCAAGGGGAAGGGTAAAATATTGCCGACATCTTCAATTTGTCGCAGACACATTTCCAAGTCATGTTTGATACCAAACGCACTTTGATAGCGTTCTTCAGCGGTTTTTGCCATCAACTTCATGATGATGTGATTAATCATTGGAGGAATGCTGGGATTCACTTGAATTAGAGGAGTGGGAATCCTGGCAAGATGGCAGTGAACTAACTCCATTGGGTCAATCGATTGGAAGGGAAGTTGCCCCGAGAGGAGTTCGTAGAAGGTTACACCAAGGGAATAGAAATCGGTGCGGTAGTCAATCCCCCGGTTCATTCGTCCTGTTTGTTCGGGGGACATATACGCCAGCGTTCCTTCGAGTACATTAGGATTTTGAATCTCCTGATTTTCTCTGGGTAAGAGGGAGGAAATGCTGAAGTCAATGAGTCTTACCTGCTTAGTTTCCGGATTAATTAAGATATTTTGGGGCTTGATATCTTTGTGAATAACTCGATTTTGATACAGTCCTTCTAGGGTTTGGCTAATCTGAATGGCAATGTTGAGAAATTCGACTAAGCTCAGTGGCTGGGAAGTGGTGTAGTCTTTAAGAGAAATATAGCCCTGATCTTCCATGATCAAGGCAAAACCATTGCGGTAGTTTTCTAGGGATAAGGGCTGGACAATCCCAGCTAAGTCAAGATTTTTGGCAATCGTATATTGATTGCGGAATTGCACAAGTTCGGAGAAGGTAGGATACTCACTCTTGAGCAGTTTAAGCACAACTGGTTTTTGGTCTAACTCCTGCTGCCCTCGATACACTAAGGTTCGAGTGCCGTCGTAGATTTTTTCAATGACGCGATAGCCTGGAAGCGTAACCATAGTGCTAGTCATGTCGGCAAACTTCAGGTTTTTGATGTTATCTGAGCTTCAAGGCCATTTTCCATAGGAATGGGTTAGCGCGAGTGCAGTGCCAAATGCGATCGCCCATAGTGCAGCGATCGCATATTTATGGTGTTAACCATACTGCCTGTGCTAAGCCTCAGCCGCCATCAGACAGCGCGATTTGCCGCTTACCGGAGCGACTGCTGCCTCAACAGAGTCTCCACCCTCAGCTGTCAGCTACCCTTAGAGATAAAATACAGTCTAACTGTTGACTACTGCTGTCCCTGCTGAAACGGATTTCGATAAAGTTTGTCTTGGCACTCCGCACCCACTTCAAACTTACAATCTGAACGGGGGTAGGCAATGCACAGTAGAACATATCCCATTGCTTCCTGTGCAGGTTTGAGTGCAACGCCCTGAGATTGATCAACCTCGCCCTCTATCAATCGTGCAGCACAGGTAATACAAGCTCCATACCGACACCCCACAGGCAAGCGTAACCCAGTAGCTTCCACGGCATCAAGGATGTATTGATTTTCGGCAACTTCGAGAATCGTGTGATGGCGATTGATGAATTCAACCTGATAGAACTTCATAATTGGAGATTCCCTTCAGGAACGTTTGCTGATCGGGCAACGTCACATTAGCAGCGCTGCTCTTCTGAGTTAACTACAATAAAGAACGATCGCTTAGACAGAGCTACAATGAGAGACGATACTCTTGAGGGTGCGATCGCCGTGATGCCCTATTGACTACGGAGACCAAAAGAGTGAGTTCAATGAATTTAATCAAGACACGCTACGAAGTTACTCTCAGCCAAGACGCATGGGATGGAGTTGAAACCATTGCCAGAAAATTTA
>Ga0310810_10004674_pt1 | contig 15177 bp, 9 predicted proteins | sample NCmetagenome_FD_207641 | JGI IMG/M metagenome (GOLD analysis project Ga0310810, IMG submission 207641) | Soil microbial communities from experimental microcosm in Duke University, North Carolina, United States - NC | ecosystem: Engineered > Artificial ecosystem > Soil microcosm > Unclassified ...
TGTGTCCGAGATGGTTTCGCCGCCGAACAGCCGCGAGCCGGTCAGCATCTCAAAAAACACCACGCCGAAGGCCCAAATGTCGGCGCGCTTATCGACTGGCTTTCCACGCGCTTGCTCGGGAGACATGTAGGCAACGGTGCCTAGAATCGTGCCGGCCCTGGTGGCGTCCATGGTGAGCGTGGGGAAGTTGGACGCGTCCCCCGCCGCGAAGGGACCGCCGCACACCGTAGCCAGCCCGAAGTCCAGGACTTTGACGATGCCGCTCGACGTGAGCTTAATGTTGGCCGGTTTCAGATCGCGATGCACCACGCCGTTCTCGTGAGCGTATTCGAGCGCGTCGCAGATCTGACGTGCGATCCGCAGGGCTTCCTCGATCGGAACCGGGCCGTCCTGAATGATGCTGGCGAGGGTCGGACCTTCCACCAGCTCCATCACCAGAGCCCGCCCTTCCCGTCCGTAAAGCGCGGCGATGTTCGGGTGATTGAGCGTCGCCAGGACATGCGCTTCGCGGTTAAACCGGGTAATCCGTTCGCTGGCTCGGGCGAAGCCGGGGGATAACACTTTGATAGCCACGTTCCGTCCCAGCTCCGTGTCACGTGCGCGATAGACCGTGCCCATCCCGCCGGCGCCGATGGAGGCGAGGATCTCGTAACGGCCGAGCTTGCTACCGCTCCGCAGTGCGGACAGTCGTTTGGTTCGGGGACGGGATACCCGCTGAAGATCGATTTCCGGCTGGGTGACCGAGGGGATACCCATCTGTGAGACTTGTTGGTTCATGATGACACCCATAGAACGCGAAGCTCCGGAGTTCTCCTCCCGGGAGCCGGCGGATCCGGAACTTGGATCCGTATCTCGGGATGGTGCAGGATTCCGCCAGGATTACGCGTTCTAATGGATAGTTCGAACATGCAGCCCGCCCAACAGACCCACGGTTCCACTGGCTGGCCCCTTTGCCTGAATCAGGAGCAACTGCTGCTTTCGCGCGAATGGATTCAGCGACAAGGGGACGCGATGTCACCGTCTTTGACCCCCATCATGCTGGCTTTGCGCGGCTCCCTGAACGAGGGCGCTCTAGAACGGGCCCTGAACGGGATGGTCCGCCGTCATTCCGCGCTGCGGGTGCGGATCTACCCGGCACCCGAGGTAACCATGGTCGAGCGAGATGCCAGACTGCGAGCCTTTGCCCGGGGAATCTATACCCCAGGTCTTTACCAGCAATCGGTTTGCGAGCATGCCGATCTGGCGATGCGGCGTGTCGATCTCACCGCGTTGCCCCAGGCTTTCGCGAAAGAGGAAGTGCAAAACCTCTTCTATGAGGAAGCCACCTGCCCGTTCGATTACGCCAACCCCCCGCTCCTGCGCGCCAGCCTGGTTCGTCTCGGAGCCGAGGATCATCTGCTGATCCTGGTGGTCGACCAGGCGGTCACGGATGGCTGGTCCCTGCGCATACTGCGAAACGAGCTCGCCCTTCTATATGAGCATTTCTGCACCGGCAGCCCCCATCAGCTGCCTGATCCGGCGCTTCAGTATCCGGATTATGCGGTTTGGCAGAAAGAGGCCCGGAACGGCTCGCATTTCGACGCCGCGACGTCGTATTGGAAGCAGCAATGGACTCGCTACGGCGCTGCGAGAATCGCGCTCGGGGAGCTGCCTTTCGCACTCCCGGTCGAGGCCACCTCCAGGGTCTCATTTGGGCTTGAGGAGAGCAGCCTGGATCCGGAGATGTGCCGGCAAATTCGGAGCTTTACGCGCCAGTTTCGGGCCACGTTAAACGTATTCTTTCTGGCCGCCTATGCGGTCGTGCTGCAGTCCTACACGCGCAAGCCCCAACTGGGTATCTGGAGCCATTTTTCGAATCGCGGGCGCGCCGAGATTCAAAACACGGTTGGATACTTTGTTCATACTCATCTCCTGGGCATCGACTTCAGCTCCGATCCCACGGGCGCGGAATTATTGGAGCAGGTTCGCCAAACCATACTGAACGGCTACGATCATCAGGAGATGCCGCTGCCCCACCTGTGGCAGCAGATGAATTGCTGGCCGCGCTATGCCGACGCGCGAGTACTGGTCGACCATCACCACGCTGAGGAAACCTGGGAAAACCAGCCCCAATTGAGCGGTTTGACAATCCGACGTGCCAAGCCGCCGGAACTTCTCCAGGGCCGATTTTCCAACCTGGGTGTGTATATCAAGAGCAGTGCGGATGGGATGTCGCTTTCGGTTCAATACGCCCAGGAAAGATTTCCGCAGGCCGCGATTCGAGATCTATTGGAAGATTTACACACCGTCATGGCAGGGCTTCTCGCCGATCCGCGCCGGAAGGCGGCCGGACTCCTTGAGAAGCACAGATATGCAGCCTCCCTGGTCCGTCCGATGGCCCCTATGGGCGAGTTTGTGCGGTTGGCCGCGGATCTCGCCGAGTCTTGGCGCGTGACCGAACCCAAGCTGGCGGCGGTCTGGGATAAACCTTCGATATGAATCGGGATGCTGTACTAGGGACGGGGCGATTCACTCCGCGAATCGCCCGGCACGAGACCGTGAGTGCTACGCGGGCGCCGGCAAACAACTATAATGTCCGCGAGGACTGGGTGGATCTATCTCCAGATCAACTATTTCAGGCGTGCGCCTTGCCCGGCTCCACCGGCGCTTGGGAGGAATTCATGAGGCGCTATCATCCCGTCCTGACCGCCGCCGCCATCCGCGTGTCCAATCATTGGGGAACGGGATCACCCGATGAGATTGACGACGTGGTCCAGGAGATCTACTTAAAGTTGTGTGCGGGTCAAGCCCGAATTCTTACCGGCTTCGAGGAAACCCGCCCAGAGGCGGTGTTCGGATACCTGAAGGTGGTGGCCACGAACACAGCCCGGGATTACTTTCGGAAGCGTTCGGCGACAAAACGACAGGTCGCGCAAACTCTGAGTTTGGATGAGATGGGCGACGTCGCGGCGCCCGGGAATGAAATCGAACGGCAGCTCACGCTGGCCGAACTTCACAAACTGTTGCTAACCCATACCCAAACCGAAACCGGGGAACGGGACCGGGGGATCTTCGTTCTGTACTACCGTCACGGTATGACCGCGCAAGCGATTTCCCGTTTGCCGGGGGTTGGGCTCGGACCGAAGGGTGTGGAGGGAGTGCTCCAGAGACTGACCAAGGCGATCCGCCAGACCATCGCCAAAGCGCAGGAGTCCGGTGGTAATTAACGTTTTAAGAGGTGGGTGGGGAATTGAAACCACAGGATAATCCGAACAATCCGCTGAGAACCGATCGCGTGGAGATGGAGGCTCCGGTGCCATCCGGGCGCGACTGCCCATCGCTACGCGAGTGGGGGTTGTTCGAGGCCGGACAGTATACGGGCGCGGAGGCTTTCAGGATGGTTGGGCATGCCTCCCTTTGCCCGTCTTGCGCGCAATTGCTAACCGACCTGCACGGCGACGAACCGGACACCGGAGCGCAGTCCAGCCGCGAGCCCGTCATGGCTCTGGCGAGCAATACCACCGCGTGGAAACGGAAAATGCTGGCGCGTATCGCTTCCGAATTGGCCGGGGAAACAGCTCGCCCCAGGACTCCGGTCCGATGGTGGGCCGCCGTTGCCGTCGCCGCCGCCGCCGCGGTGGTGATCTTGGCCGGGAGCGCTTGGTGGATCTCTTTTAGAAATTCGCCTCGAGCGGCGTCCGATCTGATCGCGCAGGCGTATTCCGAGCAACGGCCTTTTGAACTGCGCATTCCCGGAGCGAATCACGCGCCTCTCCGCGCCCAGAGGGGAGCGCTGGCCTCGCCGGGAGTTCCTCTTCTGGATGCCCAGCGGCTCATCGCGGAAAAACTCCAGCAGCGGCCGGCGGATCCGGCCTGGTTGCAGGTGCACGCCCGGGCGGACCTCCTCCAGTGGCGCTATGGCCCTGCGATACAGTCGCTTCAGCAGGCTCTGGAAACGGAGCCGGGCGACGCGGAGGTTGCAGGTGACCTGGGGATCGCCTACCTGCAACGCGCCGAGATTGAGTCGCGCCCGCAAGATATCCCACAAGCGATCGAATACCTCAGGAAAGCGGTGGAAAAAGCGCCTTCCGAGCCCGCATTCCGCTTCAATCTAGCGCTGGCCTATGAACGCCAAGCGGACTCGCCCCGGGCGCTCGACGAATGGAGCCGGTATTTGGCCCTGGATGCGTCCGGCCCGTGGGCGGATGAAGCCCGGGAACACGTGAACAGGCTGAAGAAGTAAGTGACCGCAAGGCTCGTTGTTCAACGTCCGCAGGTTGCGCAACCCCGAAGGAGCTCTCATGGCAAAAGAGCGTAGACCCAAGAGGATGGCGGCGCGAGTAGAATTCTCGCCGCGGGTCGCAGTTAAGTTTAAAGATCACGTTCCAAGCTCGGTGAGCGACCTTCCGAGCGTACGTTCCTATTTCAAGCGTATCGATCTGGAGTTCCCTACGCAGCCCTTCTTGCCTCTTATCGGGCGGGTCGGGGAAACAGGCCTAAATGCGCTCGTCGAGCGCGCTCGGCGGAACAATCCGAGTTACAAGCCGACGGATTTCTCTTTGTGGAAGCAGGTGACCGTTCCTCGGGGTGCGGACATGCTGGGTTTGGCCCGGGCTCTGCGAGAGTCAGGGGAAGTCGAAACCGCGTATGCGATGCGCCCCACCCCGCCTCCCATGCCTCCGCCGCCTCCCCCAGACTACACCCCGGATGAAGGCTTCCTGAAACCAGCCCCTGAGGGCATCGACGCACAATATGCCAAGGCCTTCCCCGGCGGGGATGGCAAGAATATCGTCTTCGTGGATCTGGAACAGGGCTGGGATCTCGGCCACCAGGATCTTCCCGCGATCGTCCAACTCCCGGGCCAGAATTACGATTTCTTTGATCACGGCACCGCAGTGCTTGGAATCGTTTTAATGATGGACAACCCTCCGGTGGGAGGTCTCGGAATCGCGCCCTCTTCGATCGGGAAGGTCGTGTCTCAATATCGAGGCGACGGAAGCTTCAACACCGCCGATGCCATCGCCTGTGCCGCGTGTCACCCTAATATGAACCCAGGCGACGTACTCCTGATCGAAGCGCAAGAAAACGACTCCGACCAGGGGATTAACGGCTTGCCAGTGGAGATTTATGACGGGGTCTACGAGGTAATTCGCGCGGCTACGGAGGCGGGAATCGTGGTCGTTGAAGCGGCCGGCAACGGAGACTACGTAGGCACGGACCTCGATGGCTACACCGACGTTTCGGGCCGGGCGCTCTTCCACCGCGGATTCCGTGACTCTGGCGCCATTATGGTCGCCGCCGGGTCGTCAGACGCGCTGCATACGCGCCGAGGCACTTCCAACTACGGACGCCGCATCGACTGTTTCGCCTGGGGCGACGGCATCCGCACTGCCAGGTCCGACGGTGTAAATAATGCCTTGTACGATCCATATTTTGGCGGCACGTCCGGCGCCGCCGCGATAGTCGCCGGGGCAGCGCTCGTGGTGCAAGGGCTCGCCAAGGCCCTTCCCATCGAACCCTTCAGTCCGTCTACCGTCCGCGACTTGTTGCAAGTGGGAGGAACTCCTTCTGCTAACGGTGATGCTGTGGACAAGATCAAAGTCATGCCCAATCTTCGTGCCATCCTTTCGGACCCCCAGCTCAACGTCGCTCCTGACCTGTACTTCCGCGATTCTGTCGGCCACACCGGCGACCCGACCAGTAGTTTGGTTTTCATGAGTCCGGACATTATCGTCCGCCAGGAGCGCGTTTCGATCCCGGATGACGCTTTCGGATCAGGCAGCGGTACCGAAAACCATCCAGCGCTCTCCGATCACGTCGACCCGGCTCAGGACCAGTTTTTGTATGTGCGCGTCCTGAACAGGGGCGGCAGGACGGCCAAAGCCGCGACTGTCGATCTCTACTGGGCGCCTTCGGCGACACTGATTACCCCGAATCTGTGGCAACCAATCGGCAGCGCCACCCTTGCGGATGTTCCCACCGGACACGTATTCACGGTCTCTCCGGCTGTTCGCTGGGCCAGCGCTGATATACCGGCGCCGGGCCACTATTGCTTCGTCGCCGTCGTCGGCGCTGACCTGGATCCCAGGCCCGGGCCGTCAACGTTTTGCACACTGAATGATTTCATCACTTACGTTCGGAACAACAACAATATCGGATGGCGTAACTTAAACGTGGTGGCGGGTCCGCCCCTTGGTCCTCCGCGGGCTCCGCTGCCGTTTGGCCTGCAGAAGTTCTACGCCCTGCCCTTTCTCATTCCTGGAGCTTTCGACAGCCGCCGGTCCTTCGAGTTCGAGGCCATCGGCGGCCTTCCCCTGGGAAGCCAAGCATTTTTACAGGCTCCGGCCTGGCTGGCCGAGGCACTGCATCCCCGCCCAGAGATCCACTACGACAACGAGGAAGGCTTCGCCTGGATTCCATTGCACCCTTCTGGCCTCCGGAAGCTGGGCGGCGCATTGTTAAACGCGGAAAGCCTCGCGAAGTGCCGGCTGGTGGTGAGCATCCCGGACGAAATGCGGAGCAACGAATATGGGTTCGCGGTCCGCCAACTGCATGAAGGATGGGAAGCCGGCCGAATTACGTGGAGGTTCGCGGCCTTGCCAGTCGAAAACAGGAGCCGGCGAGGCAACACCCGCAAGGTCTAACTGGTTTGCTGTCGCGCCACGCGAGCGGTCTCTGTTACTTTTGTGGCGATCTCACCCAGCGTTCCGTCGAAAACAAGCCGCGCAGGCACGTCGCGCTGGAATTCGCTCCGGATGGCCACCAGCAATTGTGTGACACCGAGCGAGTCGCCGCCTAACTGGATGAAATTATCCTGCACCGAGACGCGATTCGTCTTCAGCAACTCCGAAAACAACCGCGCGATGCGTTGTTCTGCGTCGGTTTTGGGGCTCTCATCCGGCGACGCTGCCTCGAACGACCCCGGTTCGGGCAGCGCCTGACGGTTTACTTTTCCCGCGTCGGTGAGCGGCAGCTCGCGCATGATCACATACGCGGACGGCAGCATGTAAGCGGGCAGGTTTTCGGCCAGCAGCTGCTTAATCCCTTCCATGTCCGGAGCGGCACCCCGCCTCCCCACCACGTAGGCCACCAGACGCCGTTCATCTCCTGTGCCGGGCGCGGTAACAACCGCCTCCTGTACCGAGTCGTGGCCGAGCACCGCCGCTTCGATCTCGCCGAGCTCGATTCGATAGCCTCGAACCTTCACCTGATGGTCCGTGCGCCCGTGAAACTGGATCTCTCCGTTCGGCAGGAGACGGCCCAGGTCTCCCGTTCGGTACATCCGGTCACCGGGCTTCCCCAACGGGACGGGAAGGAAGCGTTCCGCTGTTAATTCGGGCTGATTCAGGTACTCCCGCGCGAGATGGCGCGAGGCGACGCAGATCTCGCCCATCTCTCCCGGCCGGACAGGTCTCAGCTGCGGATCGAGAACGTAAACCCGCGTGTTAGCTACCGGCCTACCCAGGGAACCGGGCCGCGTGCGTCTGCGGCCGCCGTGAATCGTCATCGTAGCCGTGGTTCCAACCTCCGTGCTGCCGTAGACATTGATGAGCAGCGCCTTCGGGAGCGCACGCCGGAAGCGTCGGATGAGCTCGGGTGTGAGCGTGGATCCCGTTACCGTAACTGCACGCAGCGAGTCGAGTCCGCAGGATCCCTGCTCCTGGAGAAGCAGGACCGACTTTAGCAGCGCGGGTGGCATGAAAACACTGGTCACCTGGTGCTGGTCCAGGGAGTGTGCGAACCGAGTGACGTCCTTCACGTCGTTGTCGCCCAATAGAACGACGCGCGCCCCTTGCACCAGCGGGAAGAACAAACGCGTCGCCGTAACGCCGAAGGAAAACGACGAGTTCAGGCAGCACACGTCCCGCGGCTGAATGTCGGGCAGAGGAGCCGAGATCAGCCGGCTGGTCATACTGCCGTGAACCTCCACGGCGCCCTTCGGCCGCCCGGTGGATCCAGATGTAAAAATTACGTACGCAGCATTCTCGAGGGACACGCGTATGCCAAGATTTCCGGGTTTCTGTCTGCGGACCTCCTTCGAGTCCGGGTCCATCATTTCGACTTCAGGCGAGTGCGGGAAAAGCCGCCGCCGGAGCTCCGCTTTCGTCAGTATCAAGGAAAGACCGGCGTCCTGCGCGATTGCCTGCAGCCGGCGGCGTGGATAGTTCGGGTCAAGATACACATATGCAGCGCCGGCCTTCAGGATGCCGATCAGGGTCGAAACGGCCTCGATTGACCGCTCCAGACAAAAACCCACCAGCGTTTCGAGGCCCACCCCGCGCGCCCTCAGCGCGCGCGCGATTCGATTCGCCCGGCGATTCAGCTCCGCGAATGTGATCGCTTCACCCGAGCAGATCAGGGCGGTTCGATCCGGCGTTCTCCTCGCCTGCTGTTCGAAGAGCTCGTGGATACGGAATTCGGGATAACCCTGCCCCGGCTGGCGCAGTAGGCGCTTCCGCGTCCGAGGCAGGATCTGTTTCGACTTGTTCACTGTTACGCCCAGCCGGACCGCCTCACGGGTCCGTGTTTGAGTTCAATGCGAGTGCGGCCTAACAGCCCCACCCCTGCAGGCACGATGCCGGATCCGTCGGGGGACCGGCGCCAGGATCATCTAGCTCTACCAGTTCGGCGACGTCGATCTCCGAGAGATCTGGCTCCATCGGGTCGGGGTCGAACGAATCCGGATTGTTCGCCGGAGCCAGATCGAGCACCGCGTGCAGGATTCCCCCGCCGTCCGTGTATCCGACCATCTCATTAAACTTCTGAATGTGGTCGAGGCCGTAGTTTGCCTTCTTGTCAGGTTGCGAATAAATGTGAAGATTCACGACGGGTCCGCTGTTGAGCATGAGCGTTGTCGCCGTAGGGTTGCTAAGCGTGATGGCGCTGGTATCGGCGTGGTTATAGGTAAACACGTGGGTGCTGGTCATCGCTTGCGGATGAATATCGTGATCTCGGGTTGTGTAGTTGCCCGGCCCGGTGGGATTGTACGCGTAGGGTGGTTGGGTGGCCTTATATCTGGCTATTTTGTAACGGCGGACGCTGGACGGGTACGGCACGGTAATCCGGTACGGGATCACGGCATCGCTGGTACTCGCCGTGAGCGGATGCTTGTCAAATACCACGTTTTCGTTGTTCATTGGTTTCATAAAGGAGCTGTTGGCCTTCGTGAAAGCCGGCTTCATCGGCATAGCTCCAAAGTTAAGCGACCAGTCGCCCACTTGGCTTAACAGCTGCGGTTGTCCTCCTGGAAATTCGCTGAACGCGAGCACATGCATGAGAGTACCGCCTGAGCCCACCGGAGAAGCCGGAACGAGGATTTTGAGGTGGTCGCGATCGGTGCTCTTCCACAGAAACAGCAGCATTCCGTGGCAGATCAGATTTATGCGCGGGAACAGCCCCGTTGGTATTCCCTTGCCCTTTCCCGCGCTCGGCGTGGTGCTTCCCGAGGGGGCTTTCGTACTGCAGCCTGTGGTGACGCCCACGGCGGATGCGCCGATGGTGCGGATCAAATTGCGCCGAGTGAGTTTAGAGTTCATGCCTTTTTCCAGGTTCCCTCCAGCAACTGCGGTTTAACTTCGAAAGAGATCGAACGCAGCCCAGAAGTACGGGTGCGCAAAAGCGGGCTGTTCCCGAAGTTCCCGAACGGAAGCGATCAGGGCTTCCTCCGAGGATGCGCCCTGAGCAACTTTCATATAAAACATCTTAACCAGCGCGCTGGTAGCCCGCGAATCCACATCCCAGCGTGACGCAATCACTTCGGGAACTCCTGCCATAATAAACTGCCGGGCCATCACCGACGAAGGATCGTTATCTTCTCCCGCAGCCCGACCCGTGGAACAAGCTGCCAGCATGACCAAGCGACAGCTCCGGATCATCCGCTTGGGAATCTGCGAGGCCCACAGCAGCCGGTCCTGATCGCCAGACGCTCGGGACGCCAGAACTAAAGCCGCATCGCCGGCGGTCATGATCGCGTGACCGGAAAAGTGAAAGACGCCGGCCTTGGCCAGCGCGCGTTGAATATTTTCCAGCGTTGCTTCGGGACCCTGCAGTACGGTTTGATTCGGTAAAGCGCCCGCGGCGGCCTGCAGATCTCCTTCGATTCCGGGAAGCGACGGCAGCATCGCTTGCAGGACTTGGGAGGCGTCGCCATAACCGGCAGCCACCAGAGGCAGATCCTTCCGCAACCCCGCCGGCGTAGGTTGCTCTGCACCTCCGAAGGGCGGAGAATAGACGATCCGGTAACGATCGGATAGCCACCGGCCATCCCTGGAAATCAGCGCACCGAAAGGAATTTCCGCAAACGGCCCGTCCGCCGCGATGTAAAGAGCAGTGGCTGGCTCCACCTGATCGCGAATCGGGTCGATCAGGTATATGTAAAGGCTTCGGCCCAGGTCCCGAATCCGTTCCATGGGCTCCCGGGGGTCAGCCAGAGCGCGCCGAAAATTCTCGGCCAACTGTTGCAAAGTTTTGCCCGCGAGCGAAAGCCGCTGGGCGCGGATACCGCGGGAGTCCGAAATCCAGACGACCGGCCCCGAAGGAAGATTGGCATAAATTAGGCGCGCGCTCTGCTGGCTGGTTGGAATGGTACGAAAGGAAGGATTATATTCCTTCCAGACCTGCCAGGCTCGTTCCGCTTCGCCGCGTTGTAAGTGGCGATCGGCTAAAGCGTTTACGGCGCGAGACACCTCGCGGGCGAGCATGGCCCGATCACTCCCACCTGGAGCCGCCATGCGGGCGGACGATCCCAGTGCGAGAAGTCGCCCCAGGACCTCTTCACTTTCGCGGTCACGGCCGGCCAGCGCCAGCAATTCCGATTTAACGCTCCATAATTGAGCTTCAACGTCAGCGCTCTGAACGGTCCCTAACATCGACTCCATGTGCCCCAAGCGTTCGAGCCCTTTTTCTACCTGGTTTCGTTGTCCCTCCAGACGCGCTGTCGAAATCTCGGCATAGGACTTGTAGAAACGAGAGCTGGGGGACTCAGGCAAGCCAGCGAAGATCTTGCTGGACTGATCGAATTGCTCGCTGGCCGCCGCGTTACTGTGATCTTCGATCAAAATGCCGCCATATAATGCCCGCACCATCGCCTCTACATAGCGGTCCGGCAACAGGGCGGCCAAGTGAACTGCCTCATTCATCAGGGACGCCGCGGCTCGCGGATGTTGCAGGCCCGAGGTCGCCAACGCCATGTCGTAGTAGAACTGGTAGCCGCGCAGCAGCTGGTCGTTTGCACCCCAAAACCGCACTAAGCCCTCCGAGTCGAGTTTCACGGCTTCGCGATAGGATCCAACGTCGCGAAGAAAACTAGCCCGGAAGCCTAACGCACGCAACTCCAGGACCGTGTATTTTGAACTCTCCGCGATTTCTTGCGCCGCGACCGTTGACTTATACGCTTCGTCATAGCGGCTCAAGCTCGCCAGGCAAGTACCCAGCGTCAGCCGGAGTTGCGCTTCCAGCCATCGATACCGCCGAACCTGGGCGGTGGAAAGCTCCTGGCGGGCCGCTTCTACACACTCCATGGGCCGCGAGAGACGCTGCAAAGCGTAGGCCTGCTCGAAGGCGGCATACACGGTCCCGGGCACATTGCCGGCCGCTCGAAATGCTTTGAGAGCCTGGCGCGAGTTCGAATCACCTTGGCTGGATTCGCCTGCCCTGAACGCTTGCAGCGCGGATGCCAGCAAGCCGAGGGCAGTTTCGCTTCGCGTCGTCTGGTTGGCTTCCAGAAGATCCTGCATCCAGCGGTCGCCGTGAATCTGCGCCAGGTCCGCGGCCGCAGCTCCGATATCCATGCTCTTTGTGGACTGGAATCCCACGGACCCGAAAGCCGTGATCGCGTCTTCGCTGGTAAGAGGAAGTTCGCCCCGGTTCACCTGGTTATCGATCATCTTTTGGAGCCGGCTCGCATGCTCGCGAGCTTCCTCCGCCCAAGCTCCCTTGGGTTCGCGGCGCAGCAATTCGTTCCACTCGTCCAGCGCCTGGCGCGGGGCCGGCTGACGTTCGTAGGCGAGCGCCAGGTTGAAGCGGTACGCGGGTTCCGACGGCGTAACATCCGCGGCCTTGCCCACATACTCGATTGCCTGCGCGACATCCTGCGGACGGGATTCCATTTCGGCGCGCTGCAGGTAGGCGATGCCCAGATCGCCTAAGATGTCGGGATTATCCGGCTCGGTCTCCTGGGCGCGCCGCAAGGCTTCGATGGTTGCCGCGTAGTTCCACTGAAGCAAGTCCGCCCGCGCCTTGGCCCGGAGCCACAGGGTGCTGGCCGGCTGCTGTTGGAGCCGCTCGGCGATTCGCCGCCGGGCATCGAGCAGCGAGACGCCGGGACTATCCAGCGCTCCTCGGGTCACGCGCAGCGGCGAGTGGGCGGCCCCCGGGATTCGCAGTTCAAACGGCCGCTGTTCGGTATACGCTTGCGCGATTAAACTAAGTGCGGCCTCCGGAGTGTTCCGGAATGAGGTCCACCAAACTCCCCCGGCTATGCCGACGACGCACGCTGCGGCGGCCGCCGGCCACCAGCGCCCGATTCCGGGTTGTTTCACGTTCTGGTCCAGTTCCTGGGCGATGCGCCCGAGCATGTTCCTCTTCCACTTGCGGGTGCTGCTTGGCAGCGCCATGGTGGCCCCCAGGTCCGCCGACCCGTTGGACGACGACCTATGGGAGCCTTCGCTACAGAGATCCGCCAACAAACCAGCGCAATCCGGGCATTCGGCCACGTGTCCGAGGATCGCCGCCGCGGCTTCCTCGGATTGCAAACCGGCCTCGTATTTGCCGAACTCTTCTAAAGATGGACAGCTTGGTCCTGGTGGCACCGGTTCTCCTGTCGGCATTCCGGCATCTCGCATAAGCCCGCTTCGCTCATGGTTATCGAGGCTCCAATTCCTCGACCACTTCTCACAACGTGAACCTGCGCCGTTTTCCTGCTAAAAGTAAAAAACTTGGAATCCGTTCCTAAAACTGGCTATTTCCCGCCTAAAGTAACCGACGCGGCGGGACGGCCCGATCCACCCGGCCATTATAGTGATTTGTGGGAGATTCGCCAGGGTAGGGCAGGCGCACGACGGCGGCGCGGAGCAAAACCACATAAAATAACTAGGTCAGCAGGTTTCAAGGAAACTCAGGAACATGAAAATCACAAAGCTCGCATTTTTCACGGCTGTCACGACAGCGCTTTCGATGAGCGCCTTCGCGCAGCTCCCCGCGTCGAGGATACTTACACTTGACGTGGCCCAGAACATCGCCCAGGAGGCGATGGCCAAGTGCCGCGCCGATGGCTACAAAGTCACGGTCCTGGTGGTCGATGCCCTCAATGCACCAAAGGCCATGCTGCGCGACGATGGGGCGACCGCGTCGACCACGGAAGTGGCCAAAATGAAGGCCACCGCCACGATGCTCTATAACCGTCCTTCTGGACCGGCTCAGCCTCTGCCGCCCGGCACGACGGCCCCACCCGCGACGATCCCAGGGACCATCAACGCCCAGGGCGGCGTCCTGATCAAAGTCGGTGACGCCACGATCGGCGCTGTGGCGGTCAGCGGCGCGCCTGGTGGCGACAAGGATGCCGCCTGCGCGAATGCGGCCCTGGCGAAAGTCGCGGATCGGTTGAGATAGCCGAGATCTTTAGGCGCTCTCGGATCGCGTCAATGGCGCCGTTACCGCCGGCAGCGCGAAGTAGAAGGTCGATCCCGCGCCCGGCCGCGATACCACCCAGATTCGCCCCCCAAAGCGTTCGAGGGTGGCCCGGCAGATCGCCAGCCCGATTCCGAGACGGCGGCCGGCGTTGCCGTTCATGCGCCGGAACAGATCGAATACCGTCTCGGCGTCCTGGCTGTCCATGCCCACGCCGTTGTCCGCCAGCGAGAAGATCCACTCGGCTCCCTCGCGCTGGGCCGAAAGGTGAATGCGCGGAGCCGCCTCGCCGCGGTACTGCAGCGCGTTGGCCAACAGACTCTGGATCACTTGCAGCAGACCGCCCTCATCGGCGCGCACGGTGGGAAGAGCGTCAAAGCTGACCTCCGCCCGGGCCGCGGCGATTTCCGGCTGAAGGTACTGAATCGCCTGCCGCAGGACCACGTTGGAATCGATCAGCAGCAGCGCCGGCGGGGGTTGAGTCGCGCGGGCATACTCATGCAGACCGTCGATCACGCCATTCATCTGCCGCACGCTGTTCACGATGATTCGCAGGTACTCCTTGGACTCGTTATCCAGCAGACCGGCGTGCCGCACGTGCAGCAATTCGGCGAACACGCCAATCGCGCGCAAGGGCGTCCGCAAGGAATCCGTCGCGGAATGGGCGAATTGCTCCAAGGACTGGTTCGTGCCGGAAAGGCGTTCGAAGGCCTTCTGCAACTCCAGTTTGGTCGCTTTTGCGTCCGCATATCCTCGGGCAGCCCGGTCCACCACCAAGCTGACCAAGACACCTAGTACCGAAAATGCAATCAGAAGGGGAGTGCCGGGCTGAATCGCCAGAATGGTGGACACGTTTCCCCTGAAAACCCCGATCAGGATGGCCGCGCTCAGTCCGGTTCCCAAAAGCCCTGCCTCCAGGCCACCGAACCAGGCTGCCGCCACGACTGCGATGCTGAACGGAAAAAGGGGAGCTTGGGTGTGCAGAGTCTCACTGGCTGCCCAGCTCATAAGTGCAGCTATTGTAAGGCACACCAGCGTAATGCCGTAACGGGTCAGCCGTGATCGCAAGCGGGGCGGAAGCATGCTGCCTGTTCAGTCTACTCCAGCTAAGGTTTAATAAAATATCGCGTTCGTACTATGCCAGCCTAGTACGCTCCGTACAGTCTTCCTATAGGGTGCAACCGTTCTTTTGCCGATGATCACAACTTGAGGGCGAGCTACGTCGCCACCACAGGCCCGGTATGGACGCCCGAGCCACTCGGTGACTGGACCCGCCCTCATAACCTCCACTGAATCGCCTTCCGCAGGGTTACAGTAATACTCATGAAGATCCTGCTCGGCCTATGCACCCTGATGACGATCGCGCAAACCTTTTCGCAGGGCGCCACGGTGACGACCCTCATTGGCACCGGCAAACCGGGCTTCTCCGACACCGAGGTGAACAATCCCTACGGCCTCGCGATCGGCCCGGATGGCGCGCTGTATTTCTGCGACCTCGACAATTCTAGAATTCGTAAGATCGATCTAACCACCAAGCGCGTCACCACCATCGCCGGAAATGGGCAGAAGGCC
>Ga0310810_10004676_pt1 | contig 15176 bp, 12 predicted proteins | sample NCmetagenome_FD_207641 | JGI IMG/M metagenome (GOLD analysis project Ga0310810, IMG submission 207641) | Soil microbial communities from experimental microcosm in Duke University, North Carolina, United States - NC | ecosystem: Engineered > Artificial ecosystem > Soil microcosm > Unclassified ...
TTCGGGCCATCGTGTGGGCCAGCGGGAAGGTCCAGATCGATTGCGGGCTTCCGTCGAAGGGCATGATCACGACGGAGGAACACAGGATCGGAAGCGGTGGACTCATGGCAGGCCCCTCCTTTCGGCGTCGTCCGAGGTCCGCGCCATCGCGGCCGCGGGGGCCGGCAGCACCGTCTCGGGAATCGTGACGGGTGCGCGCCCGGCGGGTTGCGGGACCTCGAGGGTGAATTCCTGGCGTCGCCCGTGCCAGCGGGCCGCGAACGCGACCCGGCGCCAGGCCGCGGGGAGCCGGGGCGACAGCGAGAGCCCCTCGGGACCCACGGAGAGTCCCGAGAACCCCATGACGGCCGACTGCCAGAGGCCGCCCAGCGCGCCGATATGGATTCCGCGCGCGGCGTTGGAGCCGGCCTCGCTGAGGTCGATGGCGCAGGTCTGTTCGAAGTACTTCAGGGCTTTCTCCGTTTCTCCCAGCCGGGCCGCCACGGCCGCGTGGATCGGCGGGCTCAGCGAGCTCCCGTGGCCCGTCCGGAGCTCGTAGTAGCGGAAGTTGGCCTCGCGGGCATCCGGCGGGAACCGGTCCCAGAGCAGGTAGAGCGCCATCACCACGTCGGGCTGCTTCAGGATCTGGGAGCGCTGGATGCGCTGCCTCCCGATCAGGAGGTCCATCGGGAGCCGGCGGCCCTCGTACTGCTTCAGGTCCAGGTCTTCGAGCGCGAAGTATCCGCGGAACTGCTCGTAGAGGCCCGACTCGGCGTGGAACCCCGTATACATCCCCCGGGCGATCTCACCCCAGGCCGCCGGCTCCGCGCGGTCGAGGCGGAGGCGATCGGCGAGCGCCGCCCAGAGCGCGGGGTGCCGCTCGCGCATCCACGTCGCGGCCTGCTGCGCGTGCTCCAGGGTCCACTGCGCCATCAGGTTCGTGTACGCGTTGTCGTCCACGTCCTCGTGGTACTCGTCCGGGCCGATGACGTGCTCGATATGGTAGCGGCCGTCGCCGCCCCAGACGCCGCGGCTCGCCCAGAAGCGCGCGGTCTCGAAGAGGATCTCCGCGCCGTAGCGGAGGAGGAACTCCTCGTCGCCGCTGGCGCGCACGTACTGGTCCACGGCGTACGCCACGTCGGCGCTGATGTGGTGTTCGCGCCGGCCCGTCCAGATCGGGACGACCTCGCCGGTCGGCGTGAGGACGAGGTCCGGCGTCGTGTCCTCTCCCGACCCCGCGGACTCCCAGGCGTAGAGCGCCCCGGCGTAGCCCATCGCGCGGGCCCGCCGCCGGGCGGAGTCGAGCGTGTGGTAGCGGTACAGGAGCAGCGAGCGCGCGGCCGGAGGCTGGGTCAGGGCGTGGAAGGGCAGCACGTAGATCTCGGTCTCCCAGAACACGTGCCCTTTGTAGGCGTCGCCGGTCAACGCCCGGGCTCCGACGGAGATCCGGCCGTCCTCCGGATTGGCGGTCCCGACGAGGTGGTAGACGCCGAAGCGGAGCGCGCGCTCCGCGCGGGCGTCCCCATCGACCTCGATCCACGCGTCGCGCCATTGGGCGTCCCACGCGGCGACATGGGCCTGCAGGGCCGCGCCGGTCCCTTCCTCGAGGAGACGCTCGAGGCGGCGGAGCGCCTCCTCGGTCGGCCGGGGCGTTTCGCGGGACGAGTAGACGGCGCAGAGGCGGTCGAAGCGGGTGGTCCGGCCCCGCTGCAGCTCCAGGCTCCACGACTCGAGGATCGTCGTCGGAGTTTCCCCCAGCGGGGACGGGAGCAGCGGAGCGTCGTCCGGCCGGATGAGGCCGGCGGTCGCGAAGCCGACCCGGACGTCCGAGCTCGACGTCCGCAGCTCGCAGGTCCGGAGGATTTCGCGCTCCCCTTTCCGCCGCGTCGTCACCGACTCGGGGACGAGCTTGACCGCGGCGGGCACGTTGCCCCGGACCTCGAGGAGAGCGGCCAGGTCGAGCCGGCCGCTGTAGTTCAGCGGCGTGACGGCCACCGACTGGACGAGGACGTGGCGATCCGCGAGCGACGCGAGGCGCAGCGTTCGGATGCGGGTTTCGCGGCCCGAGGCGTCGCGATGGAGCCAGTCGCGCCAGACGATTCCCTGGCGGAGATCCAGGAAGCGCGCGTGTTCGAGGGTCGTCCCGGACGTCAGGGTGACGGGCCCCTCCGGGCCGCGCAGGTGGACTTCGATCCAGTTCGGCGCGACGGCGAGCTCGGGGACGGAGCCCCGCTGTGGGGCGCGGTCGAAGACGCCGGCGAGGAAGGTCGCCGGATTCGAATAGACCCCGCCCTCTTCCAGGGCGCCGCGCGCGCCGGCGTAGCCGTTGGCCAGCGAGAAGAGGGACTCGATCTCCTGCTCGCGGGCGGGAGTCCAGCCCTCCTCGGCGATCACCCAGCGCGGGTCGCGTGTCCGCCGGGCGGGCAGCTCCGCCCAGGCGCGCCGCTCATGGACGTCGGCCTGGCAGGCGAGGAGCTCCCGGAAGCGGGCCGGACCTCCGCCCAGGGGAATGACGCCCGGCGGGACGCCGGCGGGCTCGGGGCCGACCGAGACCACCACGGCCCCCTGCGACTCGGGCAGCATCATCTTTGCGTCGCTTCCTTCGGATCCGCTGAGCGGGCCGAACTCGTCGCCGGCGATGAGGATCTCGCCGACGGGGATGCCGCGCGGCTGCGCCAGCTCCTTGAGGGCCCAGCGCATCGCGTCCGACTTGTCGGTCAGTCCCACCTCGACGTGCTTGATGTCGCTGGTGAGTCGCGCATCCATCAACCCTTTCTCGCGCGCGACGCGCTCCGCGAGCCGCAGGACCTCCGCAACGCCGCCGGCGATGCCGGCCTTGCGGAGCCGATCCTCGACCTCATCGCGAAGCTCGCCGATCTTCGCCTTGGGAGGGTCGCTCCATTCGGGCAGCGGGATGAGGTCGATCTTCCGCCGGTTCAGGCGATCGAAGACGATGCGGACCTCGAGCCCGAAGCGCCGGGCCAGGTCCTTCCGCACGGCTTCGGCGACCTCGCTGAGGAGGCGGTCTTCGGCGGGGCTCGCCTGCCGGCGCTGAAGCAACACGGGCTCTCCCTGCAGGTCGAAGCCGGTGGCCTCCGATCCGCGGTTCGTCAGCACGAAGAGGCGCCTCTTCCGGGGACCCCGGATCCGGGAGCAAAGCTGCCGGTCGATGTTGCCGAAGTTGGTCCCGCTGACGATCACGACGAGGAGGTCCAGGTCCAGGAGCCGCTCCAGGAGGTCGCGGGTCGGGCCAGCGTCTTCGCGCCGGTCCGTGACGGCGGTGCCGTCCCAATCGAACACCAGGATCCGCAAGGGCTGCTGGAGCGCCCGGGGAAGCGTTCTGCAGGAATCCGGAATGCTGGCCATGGGAGGAGATGCTGCTTCCAGGTCCATGTTCATAGATCCCCGAAGCGGCCGCTCGCGACGGCGGGAGAGCATAACGGCCGGTGATTCGCGAGGCTCAGTTCAATAGAGCCTTCACCGACCGTTTCGGCGAGGGAGTTCTTCGATTCGATCCACCGCAATTCGACCTGCGGCGATTCTCTCCTCAGGAACGCGGAGGCCACCATGGGCAAGATCGTCGGCATCGACCTCGGCACCACGAACTCGGTGGTGGCCGTGATGGAAGGCAAGGACGTCAAAGTCATTCCCAACAAGCACGGATCGAATCTGACGCCGTCGGTCGTGGGGTTTACGGAGTCGGGGGAAACCCTGGTGGGTCAGCTGGCGCGCCGGCAGGCCATCGTCAACCCGAAGAACACGATCTACTCGATCAAGCGCTTCATGGGACGACGCGCGTCGGAGGTCCAGCAGGAAATCAAGATGGTCCCCTACGAGGTGACCGGCAGCGGGGACGAGCCCGTGCGGGTGCGGGTCCGCGGGAAGCTCTATACGCCGCAGGAAATCTCCGCGATGGTGCTGGCGGACCTGAAGCAGAGCGCCGAGGCCTACCTGGGCCAGCCCGTGACCGAGGCCGTCATCACCTGCCCGGCGTACTTCAACGACTCGCAGCGGCAGGCGACCAAGGAGGCGGGGCGCATCGCCGGCTTCGACGTCAAGCGCATCATCAACGAGCCGACCGCGGCGGCGCTCGCCTACGGTCTGGACAAAAAGCGCGGCGCCCACAAGATCGCGGTCTACGACCTGGGCGGCGGCACGTTTGACATCTCGATCCTCCAGGTCGACCACGAAATCGTGCAGGTGCTCGCCACGAACGGCAACACCCACCTGGGCGGCGACGACTTCGACCAGCGGATCATGGAACACATCCTCTCGGACTTCAAAAAGCAGTCCGGGATCGACCTGCACAACGACGCGATGGCTCTCCAGCGCCTCAAGGAGGCGGCCGAGAAGGCCAAGATCGAGCTCTCGAGCATGATGGAGACCGACATCAACCTGCCCTTCATCGCGCAGGACGTCGGGCGCGGGCCCGTCCATCTGACCATGAAGCTGACGAGGGCGACGCTGGAGCAGTTGATCGGCGACATGATCCGCTCCAGCATGGAGCCCTGCAAGGCGGCGCTCGCCGACGCCAAGCTCAAGCCGGCCGACATCGACGAGGTCGTGCTGGTGGGCGGCTCGACGCGGATTCCGATGGTGCAGACCCTGGTGAAGGATTACTTCGGCCGGGAGCCCAACCGCAGCGTCAATCCGGACGAGGTGGTCGCGATCGGGGCGGCCGTGCAGGCCGCCGTCCTCTCGGGCGAGATGAAGGACGTCCTCCTGCTCGATGTGACGCCCCTGACGCTCGGGGTGAAGGTCGAGGGCGGCCTGCTGGCGCCGCTCATCCCGCGGAACACGACGATCCCGACCCAGCGCTCGCAGACGTTTTCGACCGCGGCGGACAACCAGTCGGGCGTCACCATCGAGGTGTATCAGGGCGAGCGACCGATGGCCGACGACAACCGGAAGCTCGGCAACTTCGACCTCACGGGGATCCCGCCCGCGCCCCGCGGCATGCCGCAGATCGAGGTGAAGTTCGACATCGACGCCAACGGGATCCTGAACGTGACGGCCCGGGACAAGGGCACCGGGAAGGAGCAGCAGATCCGCATCACCGCCGGGACCGGCCTCGACGAGAAGCAGATCCAGAAGATGGTCCGGGACGCCGAGGAGATGGCGGACCGCGACCGGCAGCGCAAGGAGCTGGCCGAGGCGCGGAACCAGGCGGACCACGCCGTCTACAGCACCGAGAAGCTGCTGCGCGAGAACGCCGACAAGGTGAGCGGCCGGAGCAAGGAGGGGATCGACAGCGCGCTGGAGAACCTCAAGCGGGTGAAGGATTCCAACAGCGCCGACGAGGTCCACCGGGCGGTCGCCGAGCTGCAGACCGCCACGCAGGACTTCTCGAAGCAGCTCTACGAAGCCGCGGCGGGGCGGCCGCAGGAGCCGGCGGCCTCCGGCCCCGGACCGCAGGGCGCTCCGGGCGGGGAGGGCGGCGGGGGCGGTGAGAAGGTCATCGACGCGGAGTTCAAGACCAAGAAGTGACGGGGGGCCGGACCATGGGCAACGACGACAGAGCGCCGGACGCCGAATCGGCCGAGATTCGCAACCTGCGCGCCAAGGCGGCCCAGTCCGACGAATACCTCGACCTGCTCCGCCGCACGAAGGCGGACTTCATCAACTTCCAGGACCGCGTGCGGCGGGAGCGGGAGGAATGGAGCAAGGAGGGCCTGCGGGACTTCATCCGCGATTTCCTTCCGGCGCTGGACAGCTTCACGTGGGCCCGCTTCGAGGAGCCGACCCTCATGGAGAGCCTGCACCTCGTCGAGCGGGAGTTCCTGCGCGCCCTCGCCCGCCACCACATCGTTCCCATCGCGACGGCGGACCGCATGTTCGATCCGCTCTACCACGAAGCCGTCGCGGTGGAGGAGACGACGAAGAAGCCGCCCGGCTCCATCCTGGAGCAGGTCCGCCGGGGCTGGATGATGGGGAACCAGGTGCTGCGGCCCGCCGGCGTGCGCGTCGCCAAGCCGCCCGCGGCCAAGGCGGACGAGACGCCGTCGGCGAAGGAGCAGGAAAAGTAGGGAGGTACGGATGACCCGCCCGAAGACGTCTCGGAAGCCCGCGGCGGCCCGTCGCAGCCCACGGGGCCTGCGGAGGATCCTCGTTGCGCTGGACGGGTCCGCGGAAGGGGAGACAATCCTGGATCAGCTGAAGGAGCTGCTGGCGCCGCGCTCGGTCGTCCTCCTGATGCACGTCATCCCCACGCCGACGCCTTCGACGGGGGAGCAACTGTCCGATCTGCTTCACGTCGAGGAGGAGGCGGAAGAGTACCTGGAGGGGGTGGCGGAGCGTCTCCCTCAGGCGAGGGTGCGATGGATCGTCGAGACGGGCGATCCCGCGGAGCGCATCCTCGCCGCGGCGCGCGACGAAGGGGTCGACGCCATTGCCCTCACCACCCACGCGCGGAGCGGACTCAGCTCGCTGCTGATGGGAAGCGTGGCCCGGGATCTGGTGCAGAAGGCCGGCCGGCCGGTCTTCCTCGTCCGTCCCGGCGTGCCGTCCCGCGCCGCCCGCCGCAAGATCCTCGTGCCGCTGGCCGGGCCGGAGGGCGCGCTCGGCGTCCTGAGGGCGGTGCAGGATCTGGCGAAGCAGACGGAGTCGACGGTCACGCTCTTTCACGTCCTGCCGGCTCCTCGCGTCGCGGATTCGAGCACGGGCTTCAATCCGATCGTGCTCCGCCCGATTCAGCTCCCCGAGGTCGCCTGGCTCGATCCCATCGTCGACCTCTTCGCGCACCACGGAATCCGGGCGGAGAAACTCGTCCGCATGGGAGAGCCCGAGGAGTGGATCCTCGAGGAGGCCCGGGAGCGGGACGTCGACCTGATCGCGCTGCCGACCCGGGGTCGGGAAGGGCTCGCGCGGCTCATCCTGGGAAGCGTCGCCGAGCACGTGGTCCAGAAGGCCGACCGCGCGGTGCTCCTCTTCCACCGGGTCGAGGAGTAAAGATTGGCCACGGAGCCCTCCGAGCCCACAGAGGCGATTCTTCTCTGAGGGCTCCGTGGGCTCTGTGGCCAATAAGGGAATCTAGAGCGCCTTCAGGACGGCCTTCCCCATCTCCGTCGTCGTGAGGGCGCGGCCCTTGGCGCCGGCGAGATCGCGCGTGCGAAGGCCCTTCGACAGGACCTTGCGGACCGCCGCCTCGATGCGCTGGGCCGCCTTCTCGGCGCCGAAGCTGTAGCGCAGCATCATGGCGCCCGAGAGAATCGTCGCCAGCGGGTTCGCGATGCCTTTCCCGGCGATGTCGGGCGCGGAGCCGTGGGCGGGTTCGTAGAGCCCGAAGACGCCCCACTCGGTGGTCTTCGCCCCGAGGCTCGCCGACGCGATCAGGCCGATGGAGCCGGTCACCTGCGCGGCCTCGTCGGTCAGAATGTCGCCCATCATGTTCTCGGTGACGACCACGTCGTAGCTGGCGGGCCGCGAGATCAGGTACATGGCGAAGGCGTCCACGTAGCAGTCGTCGCAGGTCACCTTGGGGTACTCGGCGCGGACTTTGTCCCAGACCTTCTTCCACAGGATGGAGGTCTGAAGGACATTCGCCTTGTGCACGAGGGTGAGGTGCTTCTTGCGCTCCAGGGCCGCTCGGAACGCGAAGCGAAGGACCCGCTCGATCTGCTCGGCGTCGTACTCGATGACGTCGTAGGCGCTGGTCTCCTTCAGCTCCTTCTTGCCGAAGTAGGCGCCGCCCACGAGTTCGCGGACGACGAGCATGTCCATGCCCGTGATGATGTCCGGCTTGATGGCGGAGCGCTTCTCCAGGCCCTTGTAGACGACGGCCGGCCGCACGTTCGCGTAGAGGGTGTAGCGCTTGCGCAGGGGGAGCAGGGCGCCGCGCTCGGGCCGCAGGTTCGGGTCGGGGATCTTGTCGTACTTGGGCCCGCCCACGGCGCCGAAGTAGATGGCCGCGGCGCGATCGCAGAGCGCGGAGGTGTCCTCGGGCAGGGGGTGGCCCTTGGCGTCGTAGGCCGCGCCGCCCACCAGGGCGTGCTCGAACTCCAGCTTCAGGCCGGCCTTCGCGGCGGCGGCCGAGACAACGGGCAGGCTGGCCTCCATCACTTCGGGGCCGATGCCGTCACCGGGCAGGACTGCGATCAGAGGCATGAGTCAGGCTCCCTTCAATCGTTCTTCCGAGGTCCGAAGGACGGCAACGTCGCGGCCAACGCGGCCACCTGCTCTTTTCCTTCCAGCAGTTCCGAAACCGAATCCCAACTCCCCGTCAGGAACTGCTGTCGCGTCGCTTCGGGAATCGAGACATTGATGGTTAACGAGCCTGCCTTTACCAGCTTTTTCTCGAGGTCCACGGCGACCTCCAGGGTCGGGTCTGCCGCCACGGCGCGCTTCAACGCCTTCAGGTCCTCCGGGGCGGCCGTGACGCAAGGAATGCCGATCGCGACGCAATTCCCGAAGAAGATCTGCGCGAACGAATCGCCCACGATGGCGGCGACCCCCTTGTTCCAGCGCAGGAGCGATTGCGGGGCGTGCTCGCGCGAGGAGCCGCAACCGAAGTTGCGGTCGACGAGGAGCACGCGCGCGTCGGCGCGGGCCGGGTCGTCGAACGGGTGCGTGGCGCCGGCCTCGCGCTGCTGGTTCCGGGCGTCCCCGAACGCGAAGGCGCCGAGGCCGTCGAAGGTGACGCGGAGCATGTGCCTCGCGGGGAAGATGCAGTCGGTGTCGATGTCGTCGCCGTCGACGCCGACGGCTCGGCCCGCGACGCTGGAGATCCGAAGATTCTTCATGGCCGGCTCCTTTACGAGTTCAGGGCAAAGACCTCGCGGGCGTCCTCGACGTGCCCGCTGACCGCCGCGGCCGCGACCATGACGGGCGACATCAACAGGGTGCGCCCGACAGGGGAGCCCTGGCGGCCCTTGAAGTTCCGATTCGACGACGACGCGCAGATCTCGCGGCCGACGAGCTTGTCGGCGTTCACCGCGAGACACATGGAGCAGCCGGCCTCGCGGAACTCGAAGCCCGCCTCGCGGAAGACCCGGTCATAGCCCGCGGCGACGAGCTGCTCCCGCACCTTCTGGGAGCCGGGAACCACCAGGGCGCGCACGCCGGGCCGGACCTTCCGCCCGCTCCGCTTCAGGTGCCGCGCCACCTCCTCGAAGTCCGAGAAACGGCCGTTGGTGCAGGAGCCGATGAAGGCGACGTCGATCGCCTGGCCCCGCAGCGGGCGGCCCGGGGTGAAGCCCATGTACGCGTAGGCGTTCTCGACAAGCTTGCGATCCCCTTCGGGGACATCGCTTGGCGAGGGGAGCGGGGCGTTGACCGCACTCGACTGCCCCGGGGTGATGCCCCAGGTGACGATGGGCTCGATCTCCTCGGCGGCGATCGTGACGACGTCGTCGTAGCGCGCATCCGGGTCGGAGCGTAGAGCGTCCCAGCTCCGGACCGCGTCGTTCCACGCGGCCCCCTTGGGCGCGTACTCGCGGCCTCGGAGGTAGGCGTAGGTCGTGGCGTCGGGGTTCACGTAGCCGCAGACGGCGCCGCCCTCGACAGCCATATTGCAGACCGTCATCCGCTCTTCCATCGTGAAGGCGTCGATCGTGCTCCCGCCGAACTCGTAGGCGTAGCCCGCCCCGGCCTTGACGCCGAGGCGCCGGAGGACCGCGAGGACGACGTCTTTCGCGTAGACCCCGGGGCGCAGCCGGCCGTGGACCTCGATGCGGCGGACCTTGAGCTTCTCCATCGCGAGCGACTGGGTCGCCAGCACGTCGCGCACCTGGGTGGTGCCGATGCCGAACGCGATGGCGCCGAAGGCGCCGTGCGTCGACGTGTGCGAGTCGCCGCAGCAGATGGTCATGCCGGGCTGGGTGAGGCCGAGCTCGGGGCCGACCACGTGGACGATGCCCTGCTCGCCCTTCGCGGGCGAGAGGTAGCGGATGCCGTAGCGCGCGCAGTCCTTCTCGAGCGCGACCAGCAGCTCCTCGGCGTCGCGGTCCGCGAAGGGCCGCGCGCGGGACGCCGTGGGGATGACGTGGTCGCAGGTCGCGAAGGTCCGCTCGGGGCAGGCCACGCCCAGGCCGCGCTCGCGGAGCATCCCGAACGCCTGGGGCGAGGTCAGCTCGTGGACGAGGTGGAGGTCCATGAAGAGCTGCACCTGGCCCGAGGGCAGGGGGCGTACGGCGTGGCGGTCGAAGACCTTGTCGTAGAGGGTCCGTCCCATGGCTCAATCCTCCTTCCGGGCGTAGCGCTCGATGCGGCCGATCAGGTCGCCGGCGAACTCGTTGAAGCGCCGGAGCTCTTTCGGGTCGAGCTGCAGCCAGATGGCCGCGATGGCCTTCTCGCGCTCGGCCCGCAGGCCCGACAGGGCGGCCTTGCCGGCCGGCGTGAGGGCGTAGTCGCGCTGGCGGCCGTCCTTGGCCGAGACGGCGACGCGCACGAGCCCGCGGTCGAGCAGCTGGCGGATGACCTTCGAGACGCTGGCGCGGCTGCTGTCCCGGTCGCGGGCGAACATGGACGGCATGAAGTTCTCGGTGGAGATCTCCTCGAGGACCTGCCACTGGGCGTCCGTGAGGCCGGCCCGGGAGGCCAGCTGCTCGCGGCGCTCCAGGAAGAGGTCCGTCAGGCGCGAGAGCTTCTCGATGGCCGCGTGGGCCTCGCGGGTGCGCGAGGTAGTTGCCATGTCATAATAGTTAACCTATGGAAACTATTACGTCAAGGAAAATAAGCGGCCTTCAGGGGAGGGTGACGATGGCGCGACCCACGATCTCCCCGCGGTCCAGGGCGCGGTACGCGTCCGCGCAGTCCTCGAAGCGGTAGCGGCGGCTGATCGGCTGCGACACGGCGATCAACCCGCGCGCCGCGAGCGAGAGGATCTCCGGCATGTCGCTGCGGACCCGGGCCCCGTAGGATCCCGTCAGGCGGATGCTCCGGCGGACCAGGCGCGTCACCTCGATCGGCGCGGCGGACTGGCCGGGGGCGAGGCCGATCACGACCGTGCGGCCGCCGTCGCGCGTCATCATGAAGGCGTCCGTGACCGTTTGCGGACGTCCCAGGGCTTCGATGGCGACGTCGACCCCGCGGCCTCCCGTGAGCTCCATCACCTGGCGCACGGCGTCGCCCGCCGACGCGTTCACCCCGTCGCTGGCGCCGAGCTTCTTCACCTCCTCGAGCTTTTCGTCGCGCACGTCGACCGCGATGATCCGCGCGGCGCCGAAGAGGCGGGCGATCTGGACGACGTTGGACCCGACCCCGCCGGTCCCCACGACCGCGACGGTATCGCCGGGCCGCAGCTCGGCCTGGTGCTTCACCGCGCCGTACGCGGTCATGACCGCGCAGCCCAGGATCGCGGCGTCGGCGAGCGGCAGTCCCGGGGGCAGCGGGAACACGTCGGTCGCGGGGACGACGGCGAACTCGGCCAGCCCGCCCATGCTGTACATGGCCAGCGGGGTGCCGTCCCGGCGGTAGAGCCGCGTCTCGCCGTCGTAGAGCGTCCCCTTCAGCCGGTTCATCGCGAAGAAAGTCTCGCAGAGGTCGTCGCGGCCGCGGGCGCAGGGCGAGCAGCGTCCGCAGGGGAGGATGAAGCTCGAAACGACCGCCTCGCCGTTCCTCAGCCCCGTCACGCCGGGCCCGAGCTCCGCGACGACGCCGGAGATCTCGTGGCCCAGCACGCAGGGGGCGGGGAACTTGATCTCGCCCTTGGCGACGTGCAGGTCCGAGTGGCAGACCCCGCAGGCGGCGACCTGGACGAGGACTTCGCCGGCGCGCGGCACCGGGACGGGGATCTCCTCGATCGCCAGCGGAGAGCCGATCGCGGGCAGGACGGCGGCTTTCATCGTCGGTCTCCTGTCTAAAAGGTGCGGCTCCATTCCGCGGGCCAGCGCTCGATGACGACCTTCTTGTCGGTGTAGAACTCGACGGCGTCGCGGCCCTGGCCGTGGAGGTCGCCGAAGAAGCTGCCCTTCCAGCCGCTGAACGGGAAGCCGGCCACGGGGGCCGCGACCCCGAGGTTGATCCCGACGTTGCCGGCCTGCGCCTCGTAGCGGAACTTCCTCGCGGCGGCCCCGCTCGTGGTGAAGAGGCAGGCCTGGTTCCCGAAGGCGGAGCGGTTCACCAGGTCGATCGCCTCGTCGATCGTCTTCGCCCGGATCAGCCCCAGCACGGGGCCGAACACTTCGGTGCGGGCGAGCGTGCCGTCGGGCGGGACGTCGCCCAGGATCGTCGGCCGGACGAAGTACCCGTCCTCGAAGCCGGGGACCACGGCGCCGCGGCCGTCCACGACCGCCCGCGCGCCTTCCCGGAGCCCCGATGCGATCAGCCCTTCGACGCGTTCGCGGCTCTCGCGGCTGATGAGCGGGCCCATCCGGACCGCAGGGTCGAGGCCCGGACCGACGGCCCGCTGTCCGGCCTCCCGGACGAGAAGGTCCTCGAGCGCGCCCCGGGCGTCGCCCACCGCCACGGCCAGCGACGTGGCCAGGCAGCGCTGGCCGGCGCAGCCGAAGGCGGAGTCGGCGAGGATGCGGGCGCTCATCTCGAGGTCCGCGTCCGGGAGCACGACGGCGACGTTCTTCGCGCCGCCCTGGCACTGGAGCCGCTTGCCGGCGGCGGCGCCGCGCGCGTAGACGTGCTTCGCGACGGGGGACGAGCCGACGAAGCTCACGGCGCGGACGTCGGGGTCCTCGAGGATCGCGTCGACCGCCTCGCGGCCGCCGTGGACGAGGTTGAGCACGCCCGGGGGGAGCCCGGCGCTCTCGAAGAGGCGGACGAGCGCGGCGGCCGCCGAGGGGACCTTCTCGGACGGCTTGAAGACCACGGTGTTCCCGCAGGCGACCGCGTAAGGCAGGAACCAGAGCGGGATCATGGCGGGGAAGTTGAAGGGGGCGATGACGGCGACGACCCCGAGCGGCTGCCGGATCATCGTCTCGTCGATCCCGGGCGCGATGTCCTCGCTGTTGTACCCCTGCATGAGGACGGGAATGCCGCAGGCGGCCTCCACGTTCTCGATGCCGCGGCGGAGCTCCGCGTCGGCTTCCGCGAGGGTCTTCCCGCACTCCTGCGTGATCGCGCGGGCGATCGGGTCGCGCTCGCGCTCCAGGAGGGCCTTGAGGCGGAAGAGGACCTGGACCCGCTCGCCGGGCGGGGTCCTCCGCCAGGACGGGAACGCCCGGGCGGCGGCCTCGACGGCGCGCCGCACGTCCTCGGGGCCGGAACGGGGCACGCGGGCGAGCTCCGCGCCCCGGGCGGGGTCGAAGGCCGGGACGTCGGCCGGGGCCGACGCGTCCGTCCAGGAGCCCGCGACGTAGTTTTTCAGCCGGGCCATGATATGCTGACCTCCTGCGCGGCGGCCGCGCGTGTGCTATTAATAGAACGGATGTACGTTTAAACGTACGACTTGTAAAGGAGTTTCACGGATGCCTCCGAAACGGGCGAAGGGCGACGCCGGGCTGGGCGCCCGGCTCCGGGCGCTGCGGCAGGCGAAGTCGCTCTCGCTGCGCGAGCTCTCCCGCCGGACGGGCGTGGCGGTGAGCTTCCTCTCCTCGATGGAAAAGGGGCGGCACACCATCTCGGTCGCGAACCTGAAGGTCCTCCTGGACGTGCTGGGCCTGACGCTCGGGGAGTTCTTCGGGAGCGCGCCCTCGCCGGCGGAGCAGGTCGTGTACCGCCGCGCGGACCTGGTGGAGATCTCGGGTCAGAAGCGCGGCCTGTCCTTCAAGGAGGTGGCCGCCGGGAGGCCGGGCCGCCTGCTTCAGCTGCTCGTGAAGCGATACGGCCCGGGGGCCGACACCGGCGGCGAGCCGTACCGCCACGGGATGCAGGAGGCGGGCGTCGTCCTGCGGGGGACCCTCGAGCTGATCCTGGACGGGGAGGTCCACGTCCTGAATGCGGGCGACTGTTTCTATTTCGACAGCCGCCGGCCCCACCGCTTCCGGAACCGCGGGAAGGTGCCGGTCGACGCCGTCTCGGTCAACACGCCGCCCAGCCTATGACCCGCTGCCGGGTCATTTGTCGAGCGCGTCGCGGAGCTCCTTGACGAAGCGCTCGATGCCCCAGGAGGCGACGCGCTCCCGCAGCGCCTTCACCTTGGCCTCGTCACCGCGGCCCTGCGCCTCGAGGGCTTCGTCCTTCACGCGGTTGAGGAGCTTGAAGGCGTCGTCGTTGACGTCGCGGACGCGCTTGCCCACGAGGAGCTGCCACTCGGCCGACCCGTAGCGCTCCTTGCCGAGCCGGAGGAGATCCAGCGCCTTCATGAAGCGTTCTTCCGCGCAGGCGGCCTTCACGTCCGGCTCCAGCGCCGCCAGCTCCTTGGCGAAGAAGTCGCGCTGCTTCTGCCGGTAGAGCTCCAGCTCCTTGCCCGCGTCCGCCTGGCTGGAGGTCCCGGTCGCCAGAAAGGAGGCGTCCTGGAATTTGCGCACGGCGCCGTCAAAGTCCGACGGATTCGCGGCGGCCCACTCGCGGGCCTTCTGCAACGCTTCCCGCGCCGCCTTTTCCTTGTCCATGGTCGGTGCCGGCGCCGGGGCGGGAACGGGGGCCGGGGCGGGGGCAGGGGCGGGTGCCGGATTGGGCTTGCGCTCCGGGGGCGGCGCGGGCGCCGGCCGTTCCACCGGCCGGGCGACGGGGCGAACTAGCGGCGCCGGGGGCGCCTCCGGCTCCGACGGGGTCCGGACGAGCAGCCAGAGCCCGAGCAGTCCGGCCGCCACGGCCGTGGCCGCGGCGGGGATCGCCCAGCCTGGAGCCGCCGCTGCGGGCAGCGCCGGGATTTTGGTGGCCGTTCGGGGAGTCGTCGTCGCGATCGGGGTCGCCGCTCGCGGGGTCGTCGTCGGGATGGCCTTGTTCGGAGTGGTGATGGACGTGAAGATGTCTTTGACCTTCTCTTTGGGAAGCGTGCGGAGGAGCTCCGGACCGCACTTCAGGCAGAAGTGACGGTTCTCGTAGTAGAACGCCTGCCCGCCCTCGAGGTCCACGGAGCGGATCCGCTCGCGGCACACCGAACAGTAGAAGATCTCGTTGCCCATGGGCCTCCCGCTCCCTCAATCATACCGTCTCGCGGGCGCGGGGAGCGGGGGCCCCGGAAAAACCCTGGAGGGTTACGGACTGGTCCCCTTGGACGACGGGCCGCTGTCCTCCTGGATCATGATCGTGACGGGGCCGGTCGAGGCCGACGCGCCGTCGTCGTCCGTCGCGACCGCGCGGAGGCTATAGGTCCCCGGCTCGGTGGGCGTCCAGGTGATATGGACGGACCCTGAGGTCGCCGA
>Ga0310810_10004677_pt1 | contig 15176 bp, 19 predicted proteins | sample NCmetagenome_FD_207641 | JGI IMG/M metagenome (GOLD analysis project Ga0310810, IMG submission 207641) | Soil microbial communities from experimental microcosm in Duke University, North Carolina, United States - NC | ecosystem: Engineered > Artificial ecosystem > Soil microcosm > Unclassified ...
GGGCCCGGAATCCAGATGCAAGCAAGGAGCGAGTTCTGGATTCCGGGCTCGCACCTTCGGTGCGCCCCGGAATGACGTGACCGAGGCAGGGTTGCTAGACTGGCGGGACATGTCTGGGAGGCCTGCCAAACGTGACCGCAAAAACCTTCCTCCGAGTTCACGGTAACCGCATCTCCGGCCCTGTCATCGGTCTGGCCATCACATTGCTGGTCAGCGCGGCCGGCATCGGCCTGTCGCATGCCGATTGCTCGGCGCTCTACGCGGCTGCCCAGCAGCACGCCTACGACATGGCCCGCCGCAACAGCCTCGATCATGCGGGCTTCAGGCGGCACCGCGGCCCGGCGGGCGCCGTCGCCGAGAACGTCGCGGTCGGCTGCGAGACCGAGGAATGCGCAAGGCGGATGTGGATGCAATCGCCGCGACACCGCGCCAACATGATGCTCGGCGGTTGCCAGGCCGTCGCCTCCGCCGTCTCCGCCAGCGGCCGCCGCTACTGGGCCATGGCGATCGGCGGCGGCCGCGGCGGAGCCGCAGGTCGCGATTTTTCCATCGAAGGCGATCGAGCGCCGTAAGGGGTGACTGCGGTGACCGCAACCACCTTCCTTCTCGTCCACGGCGCCTGGGGCGGCGGCTGGCACTGGCGCCGCGTCGCCGACCGGCTGCGCTCGCGCGGCCACTTTGTCTTTGCACCCACGCTGACCGGCCTCGGCGAGCGCGCGCACCAGCTGCATCCGGGCATCGACCTGTCGCTGCACATCGCCGACGTGCTCGGCGTCCTCAGATACGAAAGCCTCGACGACATCGTGCTGGTCGGCCACTCCTATGGCGGCTTCGTCATTTCCGGTGTCGCGGAAGCATTCCCCGGCCGGATCCGCTCCATCGTCTTTCTCGACGCCTTCGTGCCCAACGACGGCGAGGCCCTGGTCGATATCGTGCAGCCGCCGGTGCAGGAGATTATCCGCGGCGCGCAAACGCGCGGTGAGACGACGGTGCCGGTGCGCGACGCGGCCGCCTTCCGCATGAACGAGAAGGACCGCGCCTGGGCGGATTCGCTCGCCAACCCGCAGCCGATCGATACGTTTGTCCAGAAGATCAGGCTCACCGGCGCGCGCGAGCGCATCGCCAGGAAGACCTACATCCGGGCGACCGGCTATCCGAACGTGTCATTCGACAAGTTTTACGAACGCGCGAAGGCCGATCCGTCGTGGCGCACCTATGAAGTGAATTGCGGCCACCACATCATGATCGACGCGCCTGACCGGCTGACGGAGATTTTGCTGGAAATCGGATGAGACGGTTGCTCTCGGCAAAGCCGGCATCAGTTGGCGCTAATACCACCGCCGATTACCGGGATGCCACGGCCCTACGGCCGTCCGTGGGATCCTGAAGCAGACACTCAATGCTGTGATCAATAGGTAATCGCGGTCAGTGTGAGGACGCAAACAAGCACGACCGTCAGGCTCAAACCAAATATTTGAGCCGATGCGCGCTCGACGGCGGCGTTATCAATCAGCACCGGCGCGGATTTCATTGCAGCCTCCGTCGATGATTGGGTCTCAATCGATGGTGAATGTGGCGAGCAGCCAGACCGCGGCCAAAGTCCACAGAGCGACCGTCCAAAGGCCGACGAATTCGTCGCTTCGTAGGCGCAAAGTACAAGCAACCTGTTTTCTCATTGGCATGAACAGCCTCCTTGCTCGGAATCATTCTTGTCACCCTCCGGCTTCGGCAATTGACACAGATCAAACCGTCGCTTCCGGAAAATTACCTAGCGCCACGCGTCCTTATCGAACGTGAGACGGCGATTTATTTCGATTTTGCAGGAATTTGACCCGAATCAATGGCGCGGGCCTTGGTTCGCACTATGTATTTTCAAAATCAGTGTAGGGAGTCATGAACAAGCCCGCGGCACTTGAACCGGTGCGTGCCGAGAGACCGGCGTCAGTTGCGCCAGCTGCGCCCCTGACATCGCCCACCCATTTCCACGTCCCAAAGTCATGGGCGATCGGAGGCTTATTGGCGCTGGCGATTGTCGCCGGCGTAGGCGCCGTCTGGTGGGGGACGGCCAGCAGTGCAGCCGTGCACTACACAATGTCCCCGGTTTCGCGAGGTCCGATAACGCGCGTGGTGACGGCCACCGGCACCGTGAATCCTGTGCTCACGATCATCGTCGGCACCTATGTGTCCGGCGTCATTCAGGAGCTGTCCTGTGACTACAACACCCGAGTGAAGCAAGGGCAGATTTGCGCAAAGATCGATCCGCGCCCCTACCAGACGGTGGTCGACCAGAACAAAGCCAACCTCGCCGAGGCAAAAGCGCAACTCGAAAAGGACAAGGCAAATCTCGCTTATGCGGAGTTGACTTATGAGCGCAATGCGCGTCTCGCGCAGACCAGCGCGGTTTCCAAGGACACGCTCGACAACGCCAAGAGCCTGTTGGATCAGGCGCGCGCCCAGATCGGTGTCGATGAGGCGACCATTGCGCAACGCCAGGCCCAGCTTGCAACCGCCGAAGTCAATCTCGGATACACAAACATCGTTTCCCCGGTAGACGGCACTGTGGTGTCACGCAATGTCACTGTCGGCCAGACGGTCGCCGCCAGCTTCCAGACACCGACATTGTTTCTGATCGCAACCGATCTCACCCAGATGCAGGTCGACACCAATGTGAGCGAGAGCGATATCGGCGGCATCAAAGAGGGCAATCGGGCAAATTTTACCGTGGACGCTTTTCCTAAACGCACGTTTGCAGGGACCGTGAGCCAGGTCCGGCAGTCGCCACAGACCCTGCAGAACGTAGTCACGTATGATGTAGTCGTCAGCGTCGATAATTCCGATCTTGCGCTCAAGCCCGGCATGACCGCGGCGACCCGCGTCGTCACTGCCGAGCGCAACGACGTGCTCCGCGTGCCTAGCCAGGCCTTACGCTATTCGCCGGCGGGACTACGGGACAAGCCATCCGCGCACCCGCAAGTTTGGGTTTTGCGCAACGAAAAACCGCTGGCCGTGGCTGTAACCACCGGCCTGGATGACGATACGTTCGCGGAAATCGTTCAGGGCGAATTGCAGCCCGGCGACAAGGTTATCGTCTCCGAGCAACGTGAGGCCGCCAAGGCGACATTACCGCAGCCGCGTTTCTGAAGCCGGTCGGGAAGGCGAGATATGGCCGAACCAATCATCAGGCTTGAGCGCATTACGCGAACCTACCGCTCCGGTGATGTCGACGTGCATGCTCTGCGGAATGTGGACCTCACGATCGATGCCGGCGAATTTGTCGCCATCATGGGCGCCTCGGGCTCCGGCAAATCGACGCTGATGGCCGTCATTGGCTGCCTCGACCGGCCAAGTAGCGGCCGGTATTTCTTTGAAGGTACGGACGTCGCAGCCCTGGCCGAGTTGGATCGCGCGCGCTTGCGCAGCGAACGTCTCGGCTTCGTGTTCCAGAGCTTCAATCTTCTTGCTCGCACCAGCGCCATCGAAAACGTGGCGCTACCACTATTCTATTCGGCTGCGGGACCGGAAAGCGCGTCTTCGCGGATGTCGCGGGCGCGAGAGGCCCTCAAGCTTCTGGGCCTCGGCGACCGCGAGCGAAATACGCCCGGCCAGCTTTCTGGCGGGCAACAGCAACGGGTCGCAATCGCCCGGGCTTTGATCAATAACCCGGCCGTATTGCTCGCCGACGAGCCTACGGGAAACCTCGACACTCGCACGTCGCATGAAATCATGGAAACGCTGGTTCGGCTCAATCGCGAACAGCATGTCACAATCATCGTGGTGACGCATGAATCCGACATTGCGGCTTATGCTGATCGGACCCTGACCATGCGTGACGGCCAGATCGTCTCCGATACACGTAAAGCCAAGACGCCGACCGTTAAGCAATCGCCTGCCAGACAGGCAGCCGCCAAGTCGGCCGCTAAAGTCGACGGGATCCCTCGTTCTCCACCGTTGGGACCGGGTGGACGTCATGCCCATGCAATTTCGGCATTTGCATTGATGATCATGGCCGCGGCCGTGCAGGCCCTCCGGCGCAATATGATGCGCTCGGCGCTGACGATGCTTGGAGTTTTTATCGGCGTGGCCGCACTGATCGCCATGGTCGCCGTTGGCCAAGGCGCCAATGAAGCCGTACGTAAGCAGATCGAGCGGCTGGGCACCAATCTGGTCGTGGTGCAACCAGGCGCGCGCACAGCCGGTGGCGTGCGGAGTGGTTTTGGCAGTGCATCCACGCTTACCACTGCCGACGCGCACGCCGTTCTTCGTGAAGCCAATGCAGTCAGCGAGGTGAGCTACCTCATCCGGCAGTCCGGGCAGGTACAATACGGCAATCAAAACTGGACGACCCAGATCCAGGGCATCAGCACCAACTATCCCCCGATGACCAATTGGCGGATCGACGCCGGACGGGCCATTTCTGCGGACGACGAAGCATCGGCGGCGCTGGTTGCGGTCATCGGGCGAACGGTTGCTGCCCAACTGTTCGGCGGCTCGCAAATTCCGATTGGCGCGCTCATCCAGGTGAAGGGAGTGCCGATACGGGTAATCGGATTGCTCGAACCAAAGGGCCAAACGCCGTTCGGCATGGACCAGGACGACGTTGTGATGATCCCGTTCACCACGGCAGAGCGCAAGGTGCTTGGTGTAGCGGCTCCCACGCAGACCCAAGCGCAGTTCAACTGGGTCTATCCCCCACCGCCGAATCCCTACGGATTGCAGCCGCATCTCGCCGGCTACGTCAATCAGATCTACGTCCAGGCGATCGATCAGGCAGACGTGCAGACTGCCATAGTTCAGGCGAGTAGCATTCTTGCGCGCCGGCACCGCATCAAGGCCGGTGACGAGAACGATTTCAACATCCGCAATTTAAGCCAGATTGCCGAAGCCGCCGAAAGCAGCAGCCGCATCATGGCGCTCCTGCTCGCCGCCGTGGCCTCGATTTCCCTGGTGGTCGGCGGCATCGGCATCATGAACATCTTGCTGGTGTCGGTGACCGAGCGCACCCGCGAGATCGGCTTGCGCATGGCGATCGGCGCACGGCGTTTGCACGTGCTGCTGCAGTTTCTGGCTGAAGCAATATTCCTGAGTGTCATGGGCGGAATCGGTGGAATTATCATGGGCATCGCATTTTCTGCCGCGATCTCGGCAGTTGCCGGCTGGTCGGCTCCAATTTCAGTCCTCGCAATCTTCGGCGGGTTTTTGTTCTCCGCCGCCGTTGGAATATTTTTCGGCTACTACCCCGCGCGCAAAGCCGCTCATCTCGATCCGATCGAAGCGCTGCGATATGAGTAGGAATTCAAATCTTTCTCAAATTGATCTCGGTCAAAGCAAAAGCCGCAGCCTTTTGGATCCTGTTCCTATGCTGGTTACACGCCGACAGGCAAGCTCCGGAATTCTTGCGGCTGCTGCTCTCGCCGCAGCGCCCTCCGGAACCGCCGCGCAAGGAGCAACGGTCATGCAATTACCACCTTCCCGCGCGCAAGGCGGCAAACCGCTGATCGAGGCATTGAAACTCCGGCGATCGACCCGTGAGTATGCGGATCGCGCCTTGCCACCCCAGGTGCTGTCCGACCTGCTGTGGGCCGCGTTCGGCATCAATCGCCCCTCGGGAGACCGGACCGCCCCTTACTGGCGGCACATCATGGTGATCGACATTTATGCGGCGATGGCCGATGGCTTGTGGTTTTACGACCCCAAAGACCATTCATTGCAGCGGCGCTCGTCCGCAGACATTCGCGCGGCAACCGGTCTGCAGGACTTTGTGGCGACCGCTCCGCTTAATCTTGTTTACGTCGCGCATGGAGAACGCATGCACGATGTGCCCCCCGAGGAGCGCCGTCTCTATGCTTGCGTCGATGCAGGTTTTATCGGGCAGAACGTCTATCTGTTTTGCGCCTCCGAGGGTCTCGCGACCGTTTTTCGCGGAGCCGTCGATACCAGAAAACTTGCGCGAACAATGGAGCTCGACGCCGAGCAATTCGTGACATTTGCGCAAACCGTCGGATATCCGAGGGCGTGACCGGATGTCCGCCGGAAATGCACGATGCATGAAAATTGCCGTGCTTGGCGCAACGCTATTGGCTGTATCTTTCCCGGGCCATGCGCAGACCGGAGACATTGGCAAGCGGGAGTACCTTGACAGTTGCGCAATTTGCCGCGGCGAGAGTGGAAAGGGAGACGGATTGGTCGCGGCACTTTTGAAAGGGCCCCCAAGCGATCCACACTCATCCGGAAGAACAATATGGGCGTGTTTCCGTTTGGCCGCATCTACGCGATTATTGACGGCCGCACGGCAATAGCGGCTCACGGGCCAAGGGATATGCCTGCCTGGGGCGACAGGTTCAGGAAATACGACGCGCAGCAGGTGGAGTTAGCCCTAAGGTTCGGCATTTACACGGATCCTGAGATTTTTGTGCATGATAGAATATCTGCGCTGATCCGATACATTTCAGGACTACAGGTGAAGTAGCGTTCGGTATCCGAAATCCTGCGCTAGTAAAGCCAGCTTTATCAGCGGCTCTTATTTTCGAAGACTTAGAATGTAGCTGATCAGTTCGGTCATCTGATAGTCAGCAAGCTGGGGATTTGGCATGCCGCTGGGGACGCTCATTCTTGCATGAGTTGTGGAGAGAAAAGTCCGAAGAGAATTTGCCGTCGTCCCGGTTCTGTTGGCAATGGCATCAAAGCGTGGACCCGGGGTCCGCAAGATCGGAGCTGTCTCCTGATCCCTTGCGACGACGTGGCACGGGGCGCAGGCCAGAAGCGCGAGACGATGTCCGCGTGAGACTTCCTCGGAGTTCGGCTGCGCGCTTAACCCGCCGGTAGCGGCACAAACAAACAGCGAAAACGTCGGCACCCACGCTGCTATCTTCATTGAGGACCTATTCAACATACGCGTTGATGAACGTCCCTGTGGCGAGACTCGCGCCGATCACAACGGCGGCGACCGCGAGATGCTTGAGAGCCTCGGTTACTACATTGGCATTTTGGTTCTTCGCGACAAACCATGTGAGAGTGGCGAGCAACAGCGCACCCCATACTAAACAAATCAGTATCATCGCGGCAGTCGAAAACATTAACGCGAGAAACACGAAACTGAGGGAAATAATAAGCCTGGCCGCAAAATTGCCTATCGTTGCTCTAAAAGCAGCACGTTGTTCCAGCCTTTCAGACTCCTGATAGATGTGGATGCTCAATGAATCGGTCAGATTGTCGGCAAGGCCGACAATAAGAAGCCCGGCGATGATTGTCGGACTGGATACGCCGGCAGTCCCGAAACCGACAATCATGCCCATGCTCGTTACAATTGCAGAAGCAGCGCCAAAACTGATCGACGGTAATCGGAAGGCGACCATCTTTTCATCCAATCTGGCTGGAGCAGGTTCCATATTTGAGTGGGTGTCACATCGATGTAATTTAGGTGCCACTCCCAATTTTCAGCCTCGCCGAAAAGGTGTATATTTATCGGTAAGGCATGGCGTTTGGAGTAATCCGCCGTGGACAAGACTGTGGCGCGTCTTAACATCGAGCACTACCGCAAACTACTTGCCAACGAGGTAGACGAAGTAAGACGGCAGCAAATTGCGCGTCTGCTGGCCGAGGAAGAGGCGAAGCTGGCTCGATTCGAAAACACAGACAAACGACGAAAAGCGCTAGAGTTTTTGTACCCATTCGCGCCAATGCGAAGGCTGCACATCAATTCGCTCTCTGGTTTCCGCCTTCATCCATCCGTTCAAGACTCGACGGCACGGAAACACGAGCGCGTGCGTCCCGTCGTAATTGAGGTAGGCAATTTCGATATCGCGGTCGAATGGTGCCGTGGAAATCGGCCGCCACTCACGGTCGCCACTCGGCGGCGGTCTTGCCATTCGAAAATGTCCCGCCCGATTGCTGGAGCGAGGCATGCTGCAAAGAAACAGGTGCCCGTGTTTTGATTTAGCGCAAAGCGGAAAGTCCCCGCTTCTTCTTTAAGATCATACAAGGTCCGCTTTCCCGGACACCTCTACGCCTTTTGATTTGACGCAAAGACCACCCTTCGCATTGGCCCCAGACACGGGGCCATGTTACGAACCTCCATGCAAGGACGGCTACAAGGTCTGCATTCACCATTCAGCGTCTACGAATAGGCTGTCATGTCCCGATACGGTGAACTGGCCGACCGGCCGCGGACGTCGTTTTGTCTCAGCCAAAGATGCTCGCGCGCGCCTATCGCGATTACCACCGCTATCGCGTGACCATAAGGTCCCAGGACGCTGCACCGGTTTCGCAAGAGCGCGACGTATTGATGGCCGGCAAGGTCGTGGTGGTGATCCCGGTCGATGTGGCGCGTCAGGAACTCGTGCTGATCCGGCAGTTTCGCCTGCCAGCGCATCTCGCCAACGGACGCGGGGACCTGGTCGAGTTCGTCGCGGGGCGGGTCGAGCCGAACGAAACTCTGGTTGATGCCGCTCGCCGGGAATGTCGGGAGGAAATCGGTGTTGCGCCGGAAAAAATATTGCAGCTGCTCAGCTATCTGACGACGCCTGGACTCACAGACGAGGAGGTCACGATCTTTCTCGGTGCCATCGATGCGTCCGCGGTGCGTGAAGGACCACGAACGGCCCCGGATGGGGAACGCCTTCAGATCGGCCGCGTGCCCATCGAGGATGTAATCCGCGCGCTCGATCATGGCGCCATACACGGCGGCCCTGTCGTCATTGGATTGCAATGGCTGGCGCTCAATCGCGAGCAGCTGCCCCAACTGCTGGGGCGTGACTGAGTCTATGGATCGATGAACGGCGGGCCGTCACGCGCGTCGCGCGCCCGCTAACTCAGCCGCTGATTTTCGCGGATTGCTGCAGCACGACCACCGGAGCGCCCATCGGCACGCGCGTATATAAATCGATGACATCCTGATTCAGCATGCGGATGCATCCGCTCGACACCGCTTTCCCAATTGACTCCGGCTCGTTCGTGCCGTGAATGCGGAAATAGGTGTCTTGGCCATCTCTATAGAGATAGAGCGCGCGAGCGCCGAGAGGGTTACCAATGCCTCCAGGCATGCCACCGGCATATCTGGCATATTTCGGGATGCGGTGGATCATGCTTTCGGTAGGCGTCCAGGTAGGCCATTCCGATTTCCTGCCGATGACGGCAGCGCCGCGAAAATTCAACGCCTCCTCTCGTCCGACGCCAACCGCGTACCTGATGGCCGACCCTTTTTCGAGCACGAGGTACAGACGGCGGCTTTCAACATCGACAACGATCGTTCCTGGACGATATGGGCTGTTATATTGAACAACGGACCGCAGCAGGCTTTGATCGATCTCGGCTAAATCCACGGCGGGTATTCTGAAACCGCCATCAACGACCTCGCCATAGCGGGAGTCGAAGCCGGAATTTCCGAAACGTCCCTGCTCGATGACATCGAAATCCGAAACAGAGCAGCCCGCCAGCAGCGTGCCCACGCCGAACACGACGGCTCGACGCGTGATGCAGGAAAAGCCAGTGCTCAAGCGCGGCACCTTTCGCTCAGAGTAATTATCCTAACATATCACACACGCCCTGCGGACCTCGGGCATTATCCGGCACTGAAGGCCCGGTCGACAAGTTCCACGAACGCGCGAGGGCCGATCCGTCCTGGCGCACCGAGAAGGTGAATTGCGGCCACCACATCATGATCGACGCGCCTGACCGGCTGACGGAGATCTTGCTCGCGGTGGCCTAGGCCCCCTCGGCGCGATTCGCCATGTCGACGCCGAAAACGTCGCGGAGACCGCGCCGGCCAATAGCGGTGAGGCGGACAGCGCGCGACCCTCGTTGGCGGGTAACCCAGCCGCGTTCAAGACAACACCGGCAGATCTCGGCGCCGACATGCCCGGCGATGTGGAATCGTCGCTCGCTCCAATCCAGGCAAGGGCGGCAGAAGATCCGGCGGCTGCCAGACGGTGACAAAAGCGAAATGCCGAAGCCGGTGAGGAACCGTTTTCCCGCTGCTGTCAGCTCACCACCTTCGTCGCTCAGAACGACGCATTTCTTTCGCACCAGCGCATCCGCGATGGCGACGCCCAGCCGACCGGCGAGATGGTCGTAACATGTGCGGGCGAAACGCAGCGCGTCGTCCTGCGCCGAGCGCGGCTGATAGCGCGCGGGGGTTTCCAGCGCAGCCACCGACTTGATGCTTTCCAGCATTCTCGCCACCAGAGGCGAGGCGATCCGGTAATAGCGATTGCGCCGCTTTTGCGTGACGGCCAGAAGCCGCGCCCGCGTAAGCTTGCCCAGGTGTTCACTGGCAGTCGCTCGCGACACATGCGCGAGCCCGGCAAGTTCGCTGCTGGTCAGAGCCTGTCCGCTCATGAGTGCGGCCAGCATGGTCGCGCGCGCCGTGTCGCCGACGAGTGCCGCGATCTCCACCATGTTAGCGGCAGCAACCATGCCACATCTTATTGTCGCGGCAGCCGGTCCGACAAGCAGCAATAGTTCGGCCGTCGACGAACTAACTCCGTGGCGTCAAGCGCTAGATTGGCGCCATCACCGATGGAGGCGCGCCATGATGCAGCGGTTACGCGTGGAGCCATATTCAAGTTATCTCGAACGCCGGCGCAAAGGACCGATCTACCCAGTCACGCTTGCGAACGGCTTTGTATTCCTTTCGGGCTTGCCGCCGTTCGAGCCCGGCACTGGAGAAATCAAACGACTGCCCTTTGATCGGCAGGCCAGGATCGTCCTGACGCAAATGCAGGAATGTCTCGCTGCCGCAGGCTCATCGCTTGCGCAGGTGCTCAAGTGCAATGTCTACTGCACGCCCGAGCCAGGACGCTTCGCGATCTTCAATGACATTTATGCGGGTTTTTTCCCAAGCGAGTCGCCAGCCCGCATCTTCCTTCACGTGCCCTCTTTTACCGGCCCTTTCGATATCGAGGTCGATTGCGTCGCGGCGCTCTGAGTTTTCCAGATGGCGCGGCAGAAAATCTAGACAGTCACGCCAATGTGCCGCGGTTTGGGTTCCGACCGATATTTTACAATTCGCGTTGTCACATTCGGGCATACCGGGCATTCGAACGTGCGTTTGTCGTGGCCGGCCTCATCCGGCTCGATACAGGCGAGCCACATCTGTGCCTTGCAGAATTCACAAAACGGACGGCCGATGATCCGTTGCTGGGGAAGTGTCTGATCTTTCCGCATGCAACACCTTTTGAGTGGTTGGCATGGCAATACACACAAACTGAAAGTTTCAACAAAAAAGAGCCGGCCAGTGGACTAGCGCGACTCCTCTCTACAAACCGTGGCAACAGGCCACGTCTATTTACGCGCGTTATCAATAACTGCGCATCGAAATTTACACTTCCATTTGAGTTCGACAGGAATGTGGCGTCGCGGTTCCATCCCGGAACCGGCAATCATGTCAATGCGATATCGACGCAGGCGCAATTAGGGCGAAGTCATCTGCGGCAACATAGCGTTTCGTCATTCCGGTTCGCTCGCACCCAGGGGATGGCCGATGGTTCTTACCGAGCGCGCTCGCGCACATTGGCGATTCCGGCGTGCAAGCGGGCGCCCGGCACCAATCTCCCGCCGACGCCAAACATGCCGGTCAAATCCGGTACTTAGTCCATGTGACCTGATTGCCACAAACGGCAAAAATCACGGTTGCTGCACAGGCGCCCACATGTGCCGATAGGCCCTTCGAGGTAGCTTGCAGCGGGCGAAGATTGGGGGCTGTCATGCGTCACGTGTTGATCGCAGTAATCGCTGCCGCATTCACGGCGTACGCACAGGTCTCGTCAGCAGCTGACATGCCGGTCAAGGCGCCGCGCGCGCCCGCTCCTCCGCTGGTCTACAACTGGACCGGTTTCTACGTCGGCGGACATGTCGGTTATTTGTGGGGCCGCACCCATGTCGAAGAAGACGGCGCTGTCGTCGAGGATGGTGCCCCGACCAATGGCGTGATCGGCGGCGCGCTTGCCGGCTACAATTGGCAGTACAACCAGTTCGTTTTTGGCCTCGAAGGCGATTTTGGCTGGACCAATGCGAAGGGCACCGGCGCTGTCGCCGTAATCGTGACAACAACGCAGGCCCCCAACACCTACGATTTTGACTGGACGAGCCATGTGCGCGGACGGTTCGGTTACGCGGCAGACCGCTGGCTGTTTTTTGTCGCAGGCGGGCTCGCCATCGCCGACTTCAATTTCCACGAAGGCGCAATCACCACGACGATCGTCATCCCCACCGGCGGAACCTATGTCGGCTGGTCGATCGGCGGCGGCATTGAATACGCCGTCACCCAGAACCTGCTGGCTCGCGCCGAGTTCCTGTACGACAATTTCGGTCACAAGGATTATGTGGGCTCCGACGGAGATCCCTATCGCGTCTCACTGACAGGGCGCACGCTGCGCGGCGCGCTGGCGTGGAAGTTCTGAGCGGCGAGAAGCTCACTGTCGCTTCAGGCTCAAAATATACTCGATGATGTTATCGGCATCCGGTTTCGCGATGATGAAGTTCGGCATGCTCTTGTGGTTTGACCGGAGAAAAACGTTCAGAGACAGGCGCGTGGTCGACGGCAGCCTGGCGATATCCTGAAAGCTTGGAGGATATTGAAACAACACAGGAACATTCGGCCGGACCTGATGACATTCGCCGCACATCTCTGTCGCCAACCGACGCCCCGCCGCTCTTTCGCCCGGCTGGGCGAGTGCCGCAACTGACAGCGCCGACGCCGCGGCGACGAGAAGAGCAAGGAATAACGGCTGACGCATGGGTGTCTCGGGGGGTGATCTCAACGGCATTCCGACTCCGAATTGCCAACGACAGCAGCGGGATACTCAGCTCCAGCCTGTCAGCGCACGTCAGCTGGTGAAGCTTAGCGGACATGCCTTTGCACGCCAAATGCCTGATTGCGGGCGTCAGGCGAGCAGGTCCACTTTTTGCCGCACATCTGTGGGCTGGGAGGTATCGGTCGCCATTGCGGTGCCCGACCTGGCGAGATCCTTCAGCGCACCGTCGAGCACCGTCGCGGGCTGAGCATCGAAGCTGGAGGCCTTCTTGTCGGACGTGCCGGGAATCGAACCGGGAGGCATGGCCGGGTCCTTGCCATGCTTGGCAGCCGCCGCATCGCATGACGTCAGGCAAACGTATCCGTTAACAACCGAAATCATCGCGAAACGCCTCTCACATACGGCACGCTAGGCGGCACGGGTAAACGCCCTCTGAATCACGTCATCACAGTGACGTGACGGGCCGGACGCGCGCGGAGCCGCTTCAGCCACGCCAAGGTATATGTCGTTGGATGATGGCGAAAGGTTACATCGCTCGGCGCGAACAACGCCCAGTGCAAGGATTCGGCCGCTTCTACCAATCAATATGTATACCGCTTCCCGACCGCCGAAGGCGCCAGCACCTTGTCGCCGAAGGCAGCCGATAGCGCCGCGATGGCGCGCCATCCGGTGCAGTGGCCGGCGGCGATTTGCACCAGCTTGAATTCGACCATCGCCTGCACGGTCTGCGGAATGATCTCCTCATTAATCCCCGACAGGTGCAGGCCGCCCATCACCGCGTGCAGCGGCTGATCCGGGAACGTCGCGCGCGCGTGCTTGAGCACATTGACGATGCCGGCGTGCGAGCAGGCGCTCAGCACCACGATGCCCTTCCCCTTGACGTTCACCGCCAGCCAGCGCTCGTCCATCAGCAGCTCGTCCGGTTCCCATTGCCCGTCGGCGGTCCTGCGGACCTGGCCGGGCAATCCGCGTTCAAAGGGCGTAACGCGCGGAATCTCGCCACTGACGTAGAACATGTCGTCGAGGAAAGACCGGGGCTCGGTGGTGCAGACAACATCGGCACCGAGTGAACTGAGATCGGCAATGCTGGGCACGTCATCCATATAGCGCAGCGTGCCATCTGGCGTTTTCAATGCGCGCTGGCTGAACATGCCCGGATGCGCGTAATAAGGAACCGGGCGCTTGCCGTTGCGCGCGCGGATCGCATTGAGTGCCGTAAACATCGCGCCGGAGTGATCCCAATGCCCGTGCGAGAGCACGATGCTCTCGACCTTGCCGAGATCGGCCCCAAGCCGCGTGCAGTTGCGGTCAAAGGCGAAATCCTCCGGACCACTGTCGAAAAGCACGCTGTGACTGCTGCCGCTTCCCGTTGCAGTCAGCAAGGCAGAGAATCCGTGGACCGCGCAGCACAGGCAACGACCCGACGAGGCACGCAGACCCCGCCGCGTGGCGAAGTTGAACTCGCTCTCGACATTCGCGGGCGTCGACGACAGACCGTCGGTTGCATTATCGACCAGAACCTGAATTTCGAGCCGATCGACGGGTTTGAGCATTGCTGGCCTATTGCGGCGTCATCCCGGCCGCCTTCACCACCTGCGCGGCGGCGGCGCGGTCGGCCTTGATCTCGGCCGCAAACTCTTCCGGCGTGTTGATCGCCGGCACCTGGCCGCGGCTGATCACGTATTTCTCGACGAAGTCCTTGTGGGCGAACACGCGTTTCACTTCGCCCGCGATCTTGTCGATGATCGGGCGCGGCGTGCCGGCCGGCGCGAACAGCCCGTACCAGGTCTGCGACGGCGCGCCCTTGTAGCCGAGATCGGCGAGTGTCGGCGTCTCAGGCAGCAGGGGCGTGCGGATGTTGTTGACCAGCGCCAGCGCCGTCATCTTTCCGGCGCGGATGTTCGAGATGACATTGCCGAGCCCGAGCAGCCCGATCGGCGTCGAGCCGCCGAGGATCGCGTTGGTCGCCTCGCCCCCGCCCTTGAACGGCACGCGTACCCAGTCGGCGCCTTTGTCCTTCTTGAGGCTGTCCATGTAGACAACGCAGGGGATCGACGCCGTGAGATAAGAGAGCGTGCCGGGTTTCTCGCGCGAGGTCGCGACCAACTGGTCGACGGTCGTCGCCTTGAGATCGGAGTTGATCACCAGCACCTGGATCAGATGGAAGAGATTGATGATCGGCGTCACCTTCTCGGGATCGAACGGCAGATTCTTGAAGAGATACTGGTTGTAGATCAGCGGATCGGCATTGATGATGCAGATGGTGTAGCCGTCGGGCGCGGCCTCGGTGCAGGCGCGCGTGGCGATGTTGCCCTGGCCGCCGGGCCGGTTCTCGATGATGATCGGCTGGCCGAGGCTCTTGTGCAGCTCCTCGCCGAGCACGCGCATGAAGATGTCGCTGATGCCGCCGGCGCTCGAGGTGGTGAG
>Ga0310810_10004678_pt1 | contig 15173 bp, 13 predicted proteins | sample NCmetagenome_FD_207641 | JGI IMG/M metagenome (GOLD analysis project Ga0310810, IMG submission 207641) | Soil microbial communities from experimental microcosm in Duke University, North Carolina, United States - NC | ecosystem: Engineered > Artificial ecosystem > Soil microcosm > Unclassified ...
TCGCTTCAAAACGACATTCGCGTCACTCGGCGCAGTTCGGGATGGTGTGCTCGACGGTGATCTGATTGTAATCGGGCGCGGCGATCCGACCGTGAGCAATCGCGCGCAGCAAGGCAACGCAATGAATTGGATGTCGAGAGTTGCTGATTCCCTGGCAGCACGGGGAATCCGGAGCATTGCCGGCTCGCTGATCCGCGGTGGAAACGCTTTCCCGGATACCGTCTACGGCTACGGATGGGAGTACGACGATCTGCTCACGGAAAGCGGCGCCCCCGTCGATGAGCTTTTGTACGACGAGGGAATGACGAAGGCTCACGTTCAGATCGCCGGCAGGGATACAGTAATCGACATCGCGACGACTACGCCGTACCGCACATATCTCGAAGCACTCGATTCCGCGTTGGTAGCGAAAGGAATCCGCGTCGGCCATGGAGTTTCCGATAGTCTTGCAACCGTACCAACTCCGGAGCCTGCTCCACTTTTTGTTGTTACATCGCCGCCGTTGCGAGACATACTGAAACTGCTGGAAAAACCGTCGCAGAATCAGATCGCCGAGATTCTGCTGCGCACGCTCGGGTTGGAGAAGACGGGAGTGGGGCGAGCTGACAGCGGTGTTGCGGTTGTTTCGCGTCAGCTGTTGGAATGGGGCGCACCACGCACCGGCTTCAGAATTTACGATGGCAGCGGTATGTCCCGTCATGATCTCGTCTCGCCCGAAACCATTGTTCGCGTGCTGACCGCAATTCAGAAAGACACTGCATTCCACGTTTTCTATGACGCGCTTCCGATTGCTGGAGTCGATGGAACTCTCCGGACGCGAATGGTTGGCACACGCGCCGCCGGAAACTTGCACGGGAAGACAGGGACGCTTCAGTTCGTGCGATCCCTGTCCGGGTATGTGACCGATCTCGACGGCGATCAGCTCGTTTTCAGTCTGTTGCACAATCACTTCACGACTTCAGTAGACAGCGTCAGCAAATTCCAGAACGAGGTTGGAGCGCTTCTCGCGAATTATCGAAGTCACTGATGATCGAAGTTGGTGATGCCAGCGCGAAAGTCCTGCGTGCAATTCGTGCGCTGCCGCCAGTCAGCGTTGATCTCGCCCGCGCGTCGGGACTCGTTCTCGCGGAGCCCGGTGTAGCCACGACAACTTCCCCGCCGTGGGACAATTCGTCGATGGATGGTTACGCGGTGCGCAGCTCCGACATCGTGCTCCGAAACAGCGGCGGGAATTCCACACCAAGCCTGAAGGTTGTCGCTACAATCGCTGCAGGTGGATTCGCGCCGCGGCCACTCGGGGCGGGCGAAGCAATGCGGATCATGACCGGAGCTCCGATTCCCGTTGGTGCAGATTCAGTTATCCGTATTGAAGACACTGATCGAGGCGCCGACCGCGTAGCGATCAAAGATCTGCGTGATTTGCAGAAGAACATTCGTCGTGCCGGCGAGGATTTTCTCGAGGGTGCGACGCTTTTTGACAAGGGCGTAGAGATACGCGCCGCACATCTGGGCGTTCTCGCGTCCGCGGGTGTCCGCTCGGTGAACGTGCATCGCCGACCGCGGATTGCGGTGATCAGCTCCGGAGACGAGCTCGTCGAGCTCGATGATTTCACGGACGAAGTGAAGGGGATGAAAATCGTGTCCTCGAATTCGTGGACGCTGCCCGCACTCATTCGAGACGCGGGCGGAGACGTTATCGATCTCGGAATTGCGTCGGACGATCCTGAATCACTGCGCGCGAAGCTCAAAAACACCGATGGATGCGATCTCATCATTACCTCCGCCGGCGTTTCAGTGGGCGACCTCGACAATGTTCGTGCGGTTTTCTCCGAGCTGGGCGGTGAGCTCGTTTTCTGGAAGGTTCGAATGCGCCCGGGTGCGCCGATGGCGTTCGGAACGTTGAATGGAATACCGTGGCTTGGCTTTTCGGGAAACCCGGTCTCCGCGATGGTGAGCTTCGAAGTGTTTGCGCGACCGGTGATCAGGAAGATGCTCGGCCACTCGCTTCTGCATCGCGCGCTCGTACGAGTGCGCATTGAAGAGTCCATAGAGACGGCTGCAGCTCTGACGCATTTTTTGCGAGCGATCATCACGCGCACCGACGACGGCTCCTATGCCGCGCGTCTCGCGGGATCGCAGAGCTCCGCGGTATTATCGGCGATGGCTCGGGCCAACGCCCTGTTGATCGTTCCAGCACAAGCTCGCTCGAATCCTGCGGGTACAATTCTCGATGCTCTTCCTTTGACCGACGTTATCTCGATGTCTGAACGCTTCGCAATTCAATGACCGATACTCTCGTCTCGCTCGAACAGCTTTCCGGTGAACAGCTTGTCGCGGCAATCGAGCGGCGCTTTGATACGGTCCGCGAGGACATTCGCGTTGGAAAGAAGAAGTTCAACGTGATTCGACCGCGTAATTCCGATGATCTCATCCGCGAGGAAGATTTCGTTCTGGATGAGCGTCTTCCCTACTGGGCCGACATATGGCCGTCGTCGATCATTCTTGCCGAGCAGATCATGAAGAGGAGCGGCAAGGGAAAGCTGCTGGAGCTGGGGTGCGGCGTTGGTCTTGTGACAACAGCCGCCATGTCGATCGGTTACGACGTACTCGCGTCAGATTATTACACGGATGCGCTTGCGTTCTCGCGCGCAAATTCGTTCAACAATCTCGGGCGCTCGTGCCAGGCGGAGATGATCAACTGGCGAGAGTTTCCGCGTGACGCCGGCGACTTTGACGTCGTCATCGCCTCGGACGTTTTGTATGAGAGCGAATACGCCCGGTTGCTTCCCGGCATTCTGAAACAGGCGCTCACTTTGCATGGTGTTGCACTGATTTCCGACCCCGGCCGCATGGCGGCACCGGAATTCCTCGAGCATTGCGAGAAAAACCATCTCGAGGTTTTGAGCGATGATGTTTTTCCGTTTGTCGCCGGCGAGATAAAGCAGAAGATCACAATTTACGAGCTGGGAAGAACTCGATAGCGCTTACATCAGGCGATATCTCGGTCCGCTTTCCCCCTCCCTCGGCGTCCATCGCGGGCCGATGACGTCAGTCGCTTTACAGTCAACGCAATTTGCGGGACTCACCACGAGACGATCGCCATCGCGCTCGTAGACACCGGCAGGACACATGTGCTGGTAGAGAGTTGCAACTTCAGGGGGAATGTCCTGTCCGACTATCAGGTGCGATGGAATGTCGTCTCGTGTTGCATTCCCCGATTTGAAGTTCGCGTCGAGCTTGCTGAATGTGAGCTTCCCATCCGGGACAAATCGTGGCGCGTCCGCGGGCTCGCGGGCAACGCTCGCGTCTGCATGCGAATCGATTTTCCCCCCGGGAAACTTTCCACCGGTGAGCGTCATCAGTGTCGCCTTGATTCCGCCGCCGTAAAGTCCGCCGTGCTGGAATGCGAGCCGCATGTTACGTCGCTTTCTTAGATCATCGGCAATGTAGCTCGCATCTACGAGTGATCCGTATGCGCTCAATGCCTGTTCGGACGTGTCATTCTTTTTTAATGCTTCGAAGATCGTACGAGCCGCGAAGATCCCCGACTGCATCGCGTAGTGAATTCCTTTCAATGATGCGACTTCGACATACCCCGCCGCATCTCCGACGATGATTACGCCGTCGCCGAAACGTCGCTTCGGCAGTGCGTAGTATCCGCCCTCCGGAATGGTCTTCGCTCCCCATTCCACCATTTCGCCGTTATCCAGGTATTGGCGGATGAGTGGCGCGGTTTTCAGTCGTTGCAGCAACTCGTGAACATCGAGAGTTGTCTGCCGGTAATCGAGCCCGACCACGATTCCCAGCGCGACGAGATTCGGCGTGAGCGGATACATGAAGCTTCCGCCGAATGCGTCGTTCGGCAGCGGCCATCCGAGAGTGTGAATGATCGAGTCGAGCGGCTGCTTCGTCTCCCAGATTTCCTTTACGCCGAGCGCGTATATCTGCGGGTTCTCGGATCCGATCTTCTCGCTCTCGAGATAGGCTTGAGTAAGCGCGCCTCTCGTTCCTTCCGAGAGAACTGTGACCCGCGCAGAGATGTCGGTTGGTGGAGAGTAGTTCGACCCTGGTGATCCATCCCGTGCGAGTCCAGTCGGTGCAGTGCGCACGCCGATGATTTTCGATCCTTCCATTGCGATCGATGCAACCGGGAAGCCGGTGAACACATTGATGCCGGCTGCTTCTGCTTTTTCGCCAAGCCATCGGACTATTTCCGCGATCGATGCGATGTAGTAGCCATGATTCTGCATCGTCGGCGGAGTTGGAATTCGCTGCGCTCGATCGCCCATCATGAAGTACACGCGCTCTTTCGTGACCGGCGCGCGAAACGGAAAATCCGAATCCTTCATTTCCGGAAACAGCTCTCGAAACGCGATCGGATTCACGATTGCGCCCGATAGAGAGTGCTCGCCGAGTCCCGGTGCTTTCTCGAGGACGGCAATTTGAATTTCGCCGAGTGTGCCGCCGGATTCGTTGTCGTGCTTGACGAGCTTGGCGAGCTCGATTGCGCCGGCGAGTCCTGCTGGTCCGCCGCCGACGAACACGACGTCCATCGGGACCGCTTCAGCGTCGAGCGGATCCCGAACGATCAGGCGTTCCGTTGGAAGTGCCGGCTGAAATTCTTCCGGGATTATGCGTAGTTGTCGCATTTCCTTCCCTTTCGAGTCAGTGTCCGCGCCTGGCCTCGCGCACCGCAGCAGTCAGGGCCGGCACAACCTCGAACACATCACCAACGATACCGTAGTCCGCGACTTTGAAGATCGGTGCATCCTTATCCTTGTTGATCGCGACGATCGTTCGCGAAGTGCGCATTCCCGCGAGATGCTGCACCGCTCCTGAAATTCCAACCGCGATATAGAGATCCGGACTCACCAATCGACCGGTTTGTCCGATCTGATCGCTGTGCGGACGCCATCCGTCATCCGTCACAGCGCGCGTTGCACCCACAGCCGCGTTGCCAAATGCGTCAGCCAGATCCTCGACCAATTTGAAATTCTCTGCGGCTTTTAAACCTCGGCCTCCGGCGATCACGACGGGAGCATCAGCGAGATCGAGCTTCCCTCCACCGCCCTGGATGAGCTCCTTCACAACCACGCGCGACGCCGATGGATCGCCAACCGGCTGAACGCTCTCGACACGACCGGCTTTCGCGTTTTGCGCCGGTGTGAATGTGTTGGGACGGATCGCAATGATCGCCGGCGTGGCCGCTATGTCGACTGTGGCGATGACTTTGCCAATGTTCATCGGATGCTTCACAGTGAGAACGTCGCCTGCGAGCTCCACTCCGATCACATCCGTCACCAGTGAAACTCCAAGCTTGGCTGCAACGCGCGGAGCAAGATCACGTCCCTGTGCCGACGTCGTGAAAACCGCTGCACGATATCCGCCGCCTTTGATTTTCTCCGCAGCGAGCGCAGCAGTCGCTTCAGGATTGTACTGGGTAAATCCCTCGTGCTCGCAGACGAATACGACATCCGCGCCATGTTGAGCTAGCTGTTCAGCTTTGGCGGAAATTCCAGGAGCACCAACGAGCAGCGCAAGCACTTCACCACCAGTGGAATCCGCGAGCTTGCGCGCCGCTGTCACTGCTTCGAGTGCAACTTTGCGCAGCTCTCCATTTCTCGCTTCCGCGAATGCAAAGATGTTCGCCATCAGAGAACCTTTGCCTCCGTTTGAAGCGCCTTGATCAAATCGGGAACGGCAGCTGCGCCTTCGCCAATGATTCGGCCCGCTGCGCGCTCAGGCGGCAGCTCGAGTTTCTTCACCGCGACTTTCTTATCACCAAGCGCTGCCGGTTTTACCTCGAGTGGCTTCTTCTTCGCCGCCATGATTCCCTTGAGCGAGGGATAACGCGCGGTGTTGAGTCCTTCGTCGACGGTTAGAACCGCAGGGAGGGGAAATTCCACAATTTCCTGCGCGCCTTCGAGCTCACGTTTAGCGGTTCCTTTTCCATCGGCAATGTCGAGCTTCGAGATCGCCGTGACGCAAGGAAGTCCGAGCATTTCAGCGACAATCGGTCCGACGATTCCGTTCGATGAATCAGGCGACATCTTGCCAAAGAAAATCAGATCGTAGCCGCCATCCTTCAGCTCGGCCGCAAGCGCCGACGCAATCGCGAATCCGTCGAACGGAATTTTGTCGGTCTTGAGATGAACGCCTTTATCGGCGCCCATGCTCAGCGCTTTGCGAATCGTTTCAGCGACTGAATCGGGGCCGAGTGACAGCACGACGACCTCGCCCTGCCCGGCTTTTTCCTTGAGCTGAAGCGCCGCTTCAACTGCCCATGCGTCAAAGTCGTTTATGTCGTATTTGAGTCCTGAATCATCGATCGAGGTTCCGTCCGCGCCGATCTTGAAGCGAACGTCCATGTCGGGGACCCGCTTGATGCAAACCGCGATCTTCAACGGTCATCCTCATGTGAAAGATTTCACACGAAACATAATAGCCATCAGCCATCAGCCATCAGCAGCCAGCGAAATTCAACTCGCTGATGGCTGACAGCCGATGGCTGATGGCTGCTTTCGCTCCGCTCCGGACCCGCTTGCCCGGTCGCGAAAACCTATCCAGGCTGCGTCAGCGAAGCGTCAGCGCTCGATTCGGCCCAGCAGTTGCCTTGATATGCAATATGAAAAACCAACTCTTCATCGCCGCGATAGCTCTCGCCGTGATGGCACCGACACGACACGGCGTCGCCGCCGCTGATTGTAACTCAACCTTATGGTCACATGTCTACAATCCATCCCGGCTTCAGATCGTCAGCCAGTGCATCAGTGCAACCGGCACAATCGCCGAATCATCCGTCGATGACGACGGCGATCAGCATTTCCTCATTCGCCTCGATCACGGCCAGGACAACCTTCTCAGAAAGAAAAACTTGAAGAAAAAGAACGGAGATCTGGTGGGCGAAATTGTTTGCGCCAATCCCGTTCATCTGAAAAAAGCGCGCAAGGCATGCGTGAATTACACAAATCAGATTCCCAAGCCAACAGTCGGCTCGCACGTCAGAGTCACAGGCACATTCGTCATCGACACGCACAACGGCTGGACCGAGATCCATCCGGTATCCAGCATCCAGGCCATCCAGTAAAGCACGAGCGCCCGGAGGTCATCCGGGCGCTCGCATCGTGCTACTTCGGATATTGATCCAACAAACTCTGGGCTTTTACCATGTGCGCGTTGAACGCCGGGGCGACCTTGTTCACCAGATCCTTCACTTCAGCATTCTGGAGAGCGGGAAGCAGCGTCGACGTGACTGCATCGAGCACCGCTTTATGGTATGCCGCCTCGTGAGCCAGAAACGCACGGTCGAACGCAGCGCCGCGGAGTGACTTCAATTGTGTCATTGCAGCGGCGTGATCCTTCGCCATTCCGAAATCCGCCGGGGGAGTCGGAGTAACTCCAAGCTTTGCTGCGAGATCGCGCCCCTGCTGGCGGACTGCCTTGTGATCTCTCGCAAGCATCTCACCGAACTCACGCACCGCCTTCGTGTGTCCTTTTACTCTCGCGAGGTTTCCCGTCTCGATGTCCCACGTGTTCGCCGCGTCGAAAATCGCGACAATGGTCGGATCGTTGAGCTTGGGATCGGTCGCCCGGCCAGTCGGGGCAGCCGACGCGATGGAAAAAATGCCAAGGCCGGCGACAGTCGCAGTGAGGATTCCGCCCGCAATGGTGTTCCGGATTGTGGTCTTCATGTACACTTCTCCTGTAAGAAATGAGTTCATTCTTGCTTAGCAGCGATTGCCGGCCGGCTTCCTGCTGCCGAATGAATAAGAGAGGTGTATTATTAAGTCAAGGAAAACTTTGACATATTATGCCTGACTCACCCGGTACCGAAAAAACCAGTCGCCACATTCTGGAGTCGCTCCGCAAGGGACCGCAAAGCGCGGACGATCTCGCGACCGTGCTGGATCTCACCACGAATGCCGTCCGTTTTCATCTGGCGTCCCTGGAATCGGATGGACTCGTTGAAGCAGCCGGCACCCGAAAGCCTGAAGGACGCGGCAAGCCCGCCGTTCTCTATCAGGTCACGAAGAAAGCCGATCTCGCATTCTCGAAGGCGTACGCGCCGATTCTCGAAGCGTGCTTGCAGGAAATTCGGAACACAGTTCCGAACGATCAGGTCATCCCGTTCATGAGGCGTATCGGCGCGCGGCTCGTCCCGGAACCCGACGAAGAGCATTCATTGTCCCGAAGGGTTCGCGATGCGTCCGACGCACTGAAGTCGCTTGGCGGAGTAACTACGATCGTCCGTACCAGGAACGGCTACGAGATTCGGGGTCTTGCCTGTCCTCTCTCCGCAGTCGTCTCTGATGAGCCGTGCGCGTGCACGGTCGTGGAATCTCTTCTCGAGCGGATCGTTGGCGGCCCCGTCAGGGAGCACTGCGATCGAACCGGACGTCCCCGCTGCTGCTTCGAGATTCCGGAATCTTAGAAAGCGCTATTCGAACGCGTTGAGACCGGTCACAGCCTGACCGATAATCAGCGTATGAATGTCGTGCGTCCCCTCGTACGTATACACGCTCTCCAGATTCGCCATGTGACGCATCGACGCATACTCGGCGAGAATTCCATTCGCGCCAAGTAGCCGGCGAGCCTCGCGCGCGATGTCGGTTGCGATGTTCACGTTGTTGCGCTTGGCGAGAGAAACCTGCTGCGGCGTAAACGTTCCAGCGTCCTTCAATCGGCCGACATGCAGCGACAGCAGCTGCGCTTTCACAATCTCTGTCACCATGTTTGCCAGTCGTTCCTGCTGAAGCTGAAATCCGGCGATCGACTTGCCGAACATGACGCGATTCAATCCGTATCCAAGCGCTTCCTCATAACACGCAATCGCAGCACCGATTGCACCCCACGAAATTCCATAACGCGCCTGGGTCAAACACATCAAGGGACTCTTCAATCCACCGGACTTCGGCAGAAGCGCGTTCGCCGGAAGGTGCACATCCTGGAAGACGAGCTCGCTCGTATCCGATGCACGCAAAGAAAGCTTTCCCTTTTGATCCTTCGATGAAAATCCCTTCGTGTCGCGCGGCACGATGAAGCCGCGAATGGACGACTCCTCTTTCGAATCACCTGTCTTTGCCCAAACGACAGCAACCTGCGCAGTAGATCCATTCGTGATCCACATCTTGCCGCCGTTCAAAACCCAGGTGCCATCCGACTGCTCGCGCGCGCGGGTAATCATCCCCGATGGATTGGATCCATAGTCAGCTTCCGTCAATCCAAAGCAGCCGATCACTTCGCCGCTCGCCATCTTCGGCAGATACTCTTTTCGTTGCTCCTCGCTTCCGAAGGCGTAAATCGGATACATCACGAGCGATCCCTGCACCGACGCGAAAGATCGCACGCCCGAATCGCCGCGCTCGAGCTCCTGCATGATGAGCCCGTACGCAACGTTATTCAGTCCCGCGCAGCCATACTCCTCCGGGAGGTTCGCGCCGAAAACACCGAGCTCCGCCATTTGCGGAATGATCTCGCTCGGAAACTTGCCCTCGATGTAACACTTCCCTATCACCGGCAGAACATTTTCGTCGACGAATCGGCGAATGCTGTCGCGAACCGCGCGCTCTTCTTCAGAGAGCGCAGAGTCGATGTTGTATATGTCCGATTTTGGCATTGAACGGTGAAGATAGTCGAATTCTTATCGATCGTCAGGCAACATCCCGTCGTGCGCGCGGACTTGTACCAACTTTCTTTGCTTTCGCCCGGAAAGTCCGGCCGTGATCGACAGGTAATCCGCTCTCATCCTGCCATTGATGAACCATCTCATGAACGAGAGTTTCGATTGCTTCGCCCCATCCGTGACGACGGATGTGACGACGACTGATCGCAATCTCACTTCCACTACCATCGGGATTGCGATGAGTGTAGTGGCCAAGCCGGCTTTTCATTCGTCGCGACACACGAATCGGCACGGTCGAGAGTGACCCCGCAAATCTTTCGCGATTGATCGACTCGTGCGCCGAGCGGAGCCGTTCTTCCATCAGACTGTCCGCCGGATTCGACAGATCGCGAGCTCGACGAATCCTCGGCGCGGGTGGATTACCGCGATGCACGTCGTACTCGAGCAACGTTTTCTTCGCAGCACTTCGCGCTCGCCGACTCCGTGCGCCGACAAAATCGGCAAGAGCACGCAAGGTTTCGTCGGGTGCATCCAGATACCCACGATGCAAACGAAGCTCATTGCCATGATAGCTGACAAACACAGTTCGATTCGAGGTCAGCCGGCATTTGAAATTTCGATCGAGACCGAATTGAATGAGCCGGGCGCGCAGCTCGTCTGCGGTTCGCGGCTTGGTATCGAAATCGAGCGAGAGCTGATCGCGCCGCTCGAATCCGAACAAGCGCTCTAGCGCTCGAAGCATTTGTGCGGACCCGGGACGAAAGTCTTTTTTGTGTCCGACCAGATGTGAGTCGTCACGTCGATCTGAGTGGGAAGAATTCGAATCACGTTCACCGACGACGGCCTGCCTCCCCTGGAGCGGCTCGATACCGTGCCCGCAGTCGAGATAACAGTTCCCTTCTTTGTGTGTTCGACGTAGTGAACCGATTCCTGATGATCGTGCCCGCAAAGAATGAGATCGACTCCCATCGCCGCGAAAGCGCCGAGAATTTTCTTGGTGCGCTTCAGTCCGTGACGCTGCGACAACTCACCTTTCACCGGATTGTGATGCATCACGATTACTCGCGCAGCTTCGCGCGGCGCATTTTCAAATGCCTTTTCCGCTCTCTCGATCTGCTCGTGTCGAATGTCGCCGATGATCGAGATGTCGCGAAGATTCCAGGTCAATGTCCGCAGCGTGACTCCATGCGAAGTATTCACTCCGACGAATGTTGCGCCGGGCACCTGAAGCACCGGCTCGAGATCGCGTGAAATGAACTTCTCGTAGTTCTCGTAGAGCTTTTCTTTTTTGCCGAAGCCGAGTGGCGCATGCCACCATGCTACGTCGTGATTGCCGGGAATGCAGATCACTTTGCTGACCTTCGCAGCGTCTCGGAGAAAAACAGCCGCGCGCTGAAATTCGCCTGAGCGAGAGCGTTGCGACAAATCGCCTGACACAGCTACAACGTCGAACTTGTTTTGCTGGATTATTTGCTCGATCGCTTCGATCTGGGCCGGCACGGCCGGTCTGCCGAAGTGAAGATCCGATACATGGAAGACGGTGACACCTCCGTCCACGCTATTTCCCCACCACGAGATCGGCGATGTGTTCGGCCAAACTTGCCGCCATCGCCGGCGAAACTGTGGGCGACGGATCGCTCACGACCTCGCCTGACCAGACAATTCGTGCCGTTCGCGAGTCGATAAGATATAGGACCAGCGCTGCGCGCTCTGCCGTGCCAAGTCTCGAGAACCGCACCGCCGCTGGGAGAACAGCATATCTGCCGTCGCGCAGCGCAACGAGCTCGCGAATTTGAGAACCGAGTGCCTGGGGGAGCGGATCGTCGCCCGCTTTGGTGAGTCGCGTGAGATTTCCAATGGCGAGCACGTGCGGATCGGGGACCATTCCCGTATTTCGGCGAGCAGTCGCGCTTATCGCGGCGGCAAACGTCCATCCGGCGCTAACTCCGCGTTGAGTCAGTGATGACTCTATCGCATCGTCGAGAGCGGCAGTGAACGTCGAGCCAGTCGCAATCTCGGACTTCCAAGTTGAGTCGGGAAAAATGACGTTGCGCTGAACGGGCAGAACTAGAACGGAACGTCCAACGATGAAGCCAAGCGGAGCTCCCTGCGGGACTGATCCCGTTCCCATGCCGGGCCCCGTCGTCTGCTTCTCCTTTGTGCCCCCGCTAGCGCAGCCGATCGATATTGCAACCAGGGCGCAGATGGCGGTCAATTTCATTGCGCGAAAGTTAACCGAAAGCATTTTCACCGCCCATATTTGGATCGTATGCGGAGACTATACCAGCCGCTCATTTTCGTGCTCATCGGCATACTCGGCGCCGCGAGTTTTGCGACACTCGCTCTCAGACGCGGCGAGACTGTAAATGCCGCGTGGCTTCTTACCGCCGCAATCTGTACCTACGTCGTCGCCTACCGCTTCTATAGCAAGATCATCGCATCGAAGATTTTCGAGCTGCGAGACGACCGCGCGACGCCCGCTGTTCGATTGAATGATGGTCGTGATTATCTCCCGACAAATCGCTGGATTGTTTTTGGTCATCACTTCGCGGCGATCGCGGGACCCGGTCCCCTCGTTGGGCCAACGCTCGCCGCGCAGTTCGGATTTCTTCCCGGCGCTCTCTGGATAATCGTCGGTGTCGCACTCGGCGGAGCGGTTCAGGATTTCGTGATTCTTGCGTCGTCGATCAGACGCGATGGGAAGTCGCTCGGTCAGATGGCGAAAGATGAAATCGGAACCGTCGCCGGATTTACCGCACTGATTGCTGTTCTCGGAATCATGATCGTGCTCATCGCGGTAATTGCGTTCGTTGTCACGAATGCGCTCAAGGACAGCCCGTGGGGAATTGTTACCATCGGCCTCACGATTCCGATTGCGATGTTCATGGGCGTGTACATGAAATGGATCAGGCCGCATCGCGTGCTCGAGGCAACAGCAATTGGAGTTGTGCTTCTCATTCTCGCCTTGTTCGCGGGGCAGTGGGTGAGCCAGAGCCCGACGCTTGCGCCGATTTTCACTTTGCAGGCCACGACGATAGCCATCCTCGTGATGATCTATGGATTTGCCGCGTCGGTGCTTCCTGTGTGGCTCGTCCTGGCGCCGCGCGATTATCTGTCTGCGTTCGTGAAGATCGGAGTCGTGATCGCGCTGGCGATTGGAATTCTCGTGGTGCTTCCGCCGCTGCAAATGCCCGCGCTCACGCAGTTCACCAATGGAACCGGGCCGGTCTTCGCCGGAAAAGTTTTTCCGTTTGGATTCATCATCATCGCCTGCGGCGCGATTTCAGGTTTTCATGCACTCGTCTCTTCAGGAACAACGCCCAAGCTGATCACCAACGAGAGTGATGCGCGGATGGTTGGCTATGGTGCGATGCTGATCGAATCTCTGGTTGCAATCATGGCACTGATCGCCGCGTGCGTTCTCACACCCGGTGTTTACTTCGCGATCAACGCGCCGGCGGGCGCGATCGGTACGACCGCTGCAAGCGCTGCGGCGGCGGTTCAGCACTGGGGCTTTACGATCGGGCCTGGGGAGATGGAAACTCTCGCGCGACAAGTTGGCGAGAAGAGTCTTCTCTCGCGCACCGGCGGGGCACCCAGCCTCGCTGTCGGAATGGCGCATCTCTTCTCTCGCGCGCTCGGCGGCACTGAGACGATGGCTCTCTGGTATCACTTCGCGATCATGTTCGAGGCGTTGTTCATTCTTACGACACTCGATGCCGGGACGCGCGTTGGCCGCTTCATGCTCCAGGACCTCGGAAAACATGTATGGGCTCCCATAGGTCGCACGTCGTGGTATCCGGCGTCGGTGATGACGAGCGGAATTTTTGTCGCGATGTGGGGATGGTTTCTTTATCAGGGAGTGACTGATCCGCTTGGTGGCGTAAACTCGCTTCTTCCGATGTTTGGAATTGCCAATCAGCTGCTCGCCACGGTTGCTCTTTGTGTCGGTACGACCGTTATCGTGAAGATGGGCAAAGTGCGCTATGCCTGGATGACGCTCTTGCCGCTCGTGTGGCTGGCAACCGTCACTCTTAGTGCAGGGACGATCAAAACGTTCTCGAGTATCCCGCGACTCGGTCTTCTCGCGCACGCGCATTCGTTCGAGAACCTAATTGCGACCGGAACCACTCCTCCGGGGGTCGCGAGCCTCGACGTCGCGCGGCGAATGGTATTCAACGACTACTTGAATGCGTCCATGGTGATGTTCTTCGTGGCTTCGGTGATCGTGATCATCGTCGCATCAGCGTACGAGTGGTTCGAGTGTCTGACGGGTAGAAAAAACGTTGTCTCTACCGAGGTGGAATACAGCCATACTCGCGATTTCGTCATCGAGGCCGCCGGCGGATGAGAGGCGTGGTTAACAACTTCACAGCAATTCGTAACCAGATGAAATACTTTCTGTCGATCATTTTTCTTTCCAGCTCACTTTCCGCCCAACAGGCGAGCAGCTTCGATTTCTCGATCAAGAACATCATGCGCGGTCCCGAGCTCTACGGTCGCGTACCCGACAACGTCCAATGGAGCAACGACTCCAAGTGGATCTACTTCACATGGCTCGAGCCCGGCACGGATTGGCGAGAACAGCCGAAAAGATTTCGAGTCCGCGCAACGCCCGGAGCAAAGCCTGAGCGGGTCTCGCCCGCCCAGTTCGATTCCGCCGGCGCCCTCGTCGCAACAGGCGACAGATCGAGCAACGGGCGTTACATCGCCGTGGAATTCGGCGGCGACATCTATGTCACCGATCTGCAGAAAGGAACAACCCGCCGCCTGACTCACACAATTGCGCGCGAGCACGACCCTGTCTTCGCAACCAACGCCAACAAGATCTTCTTCATTAGAGACGACAACGTTTACTCGATCGATCTCGACGGCGGATTGGTCGAACAGCTCACCGACATTCGACAGGGACCCGAGCCAACTGATTCGACGCGCGCCACCGGTCAGCGTGGCCGACTCGAGCAGCAACAGCGCGATCTGTTCGAGGTGATTCGGGATCGAGTCCGCGCTGACAGCATTCGCAAAGCCGAGGAGACGGAAAGAAATAGTCGGGGGCTGAAGACCTATTACACCCAGCGCGGCGAGAACATCGGGACGCTTTCCGTTGCACCCACCGGCACTGCGCTGCTCATCACGACAAGAATTCCTCCAACGAATCCCGCACGCTCGGCTGACCTCATTCAATTCGTCACAGCGAGCGGATATCCCGAGGTAATTCGCGGGCGCTCGAATGTAGGCGATGTTCAGGTCAGAGGACGACTTGGTTTTCTCAGTTTGCCGTCCGGTGCGATCAAGTGGCTCAACGCCTTCCCCACCGATACAGCCAGCGGGTTCGTTCAGGTACTTGGCTGGAGTCAGGATGGAAAGCGAGCTGCGTTTTATTCATACACCGGCGACAATAAAGTTCGGCTCCTGCAATCCATCGATGCCACCACTGGCAAGGTCACGACCATCGAGACGTTGCGCGATTCAGCATGGGTCAGCGGCCCCTGCAATGATTGCGGCGGATGGTATGATGGCGGCCGGCGTCTCTGGTACGTGTCCGAAGCCA
>Ga0310810_10004679_pt1 | contig 15170 bp, 9 predicted proteins | sample NCmetagenome_FD_207641 | JGI IMG/M metagenome (GOLD analysis project Ga0310810, IMG submission 207641) | Soil microbial communities from experimental microcosm in Duke University, North Carolina, United States - NC | ecosystem: Engineered > Artificial ecosystem > Soil microcosm > Unclassified ...
TTGTCGCAACGCTCGAGCAGCTGCGGCTTGAGCAGATCCTTCCCCAATCGAAACGCGCGCGTGTGGTCGATCATCCACATCTTCCAATCCTTGGTCCACAGAAGGTTGCCGCCGTTGCGGTCTCGATTCTGAATGAGCTCGTCGAACACACGCATGATGTGAATCTGGCTGGCGGTGCGTGACGGACTCGGGCCGACGGTGTGCTGCTTCTGCCGATCGGTTTCGTCCATCATGACGTCGTCGATCCACCACGTCATCGCCGCTTCCTTGCCGTTGATCTTGCGTAGGACCGACATCGGGACGTCGTCGAGCCCAAGCAAGCGCGCGAGACGATAGCCCGCGATGTTGTAGCGATAGGTGTCCTTGAAATTGACCTCGGAGTTCTTCGGGCCAACGTCGAAGATCGGGAGCGCGATGTCCACGGTCTGAATCTGCGCATCGTGCTTGAACTGGCCGTCGGAGAGCGTCACCCGCTTCGCATCAGTCACACCCTTCTTCGACGACTTGGTCGCGACAATCTCCCCATGGAGCAGGAACCGCTCCATCTCCTCCGGGGTGAGTTGTGCTTGCGGGGACGATGGGGCCGTGCCCTGAGCCAGGCACGGCCGGATCGCGACACAGGACACGATCAACGCGAGGACGAGTGAACGTCGGCTCATCGTCATGACGCGGGCTCCTCTCAGTTCTATCTCAGCCTTTGGCCGCTAATCATACTCGTGACCGCTTACTTATTCGCGACTCGCACCCGAATTTCCGATGCGGTCATTTTTCCGGCGGCGTCACGGTAGCTGACACTCACCTGATCCCCGTTGTGGATGAACGTGGTCAGGGTCGTGTTGCCGCCGGCGGCCTTGGTAGCTGTGCTTGCGCCGCGAGCCAGGACGTCCGTATCGCGGTCGATGGCGAAGGTCATGTCATGACCGTCGACGGCGACCGTCACTTGCGACCCCGACACCGACGTGACCTTCCCCTCCGCGAGCTTCGCCGACTCCTTGACCGATCCGCCGCCGCCGTTTCCTGCACTTCCGACCCGCTCGATGTTCAGCGCATGATGGCGTCCGCCGACGTCTTCGTAGCGAACCAGGACCGGCGTCCCGGCCTCGAAGAAGTCGTTCACTCTGGGCTTCGGACTCTTCGGCTGCGCCTGTTGCACCTGCTTCGCCGACGACCGGACTTCGAGGTGGGTCTGGTTGTCTATATAGAAGGTGAGGTCCTGGGCGCCCGCCTTGACCGTCATGGTCGTCTCGGTCACCGCCGTCACATTGCCCCGTGCCTCCTTACCCTGGGCGCTCACCGGGGTAGCGCTCGCGCCAAAGCCGACGACTGCCATGGTCAGGCCCACGATCACGACGCGATTGATGTTCTGCATGTCTGCTCCTTCGGTTTGTCTTTGGCGTATATACGGACTCCCCAGGGAATTAGCCATGCGCGGAGCCTTTGCGATTCCGGATGCGTGGCTGAGCGCACAAGTCACTATCGGTTCAAGGGTTTGGCTCGCCATCTGGTGGTGTCCCAGAGCCGATTCCCCCGGCCAGCGGACTGCGACTTACGCACGAACCTACTAACGGTGCCCCCTCGCGAATCGAACGGCCTCTTTCCCAGGCCTATCCGCCCACCGGGTGCAGTGGTAGGCTGACCCGCGAGCAAATCCATGGATCGCCGGGCGAGCGCAGTACGGCGTTTTGGTTCCTTCGAGCTAGATCTGGACGCAGAACGCCTTCTCAGGAGCGGTCGAACCATCCGCATCCAACCGCAACCCTTCCGTCTGCTGTGTCTCCTGACCAAGCGACCCGGTGCTCTCGTAACGCGCGAAGAGATACAAACGGCGCTCTGGGCCGGAGATACGTTCGTGGACTTCGATCAGGGAGTGAACTTCGCTATCAAGCAGGTTCGCGAGGCGCTCGGCGACAGCGCTGAAGATTCGCTCTACGTCCAAACGGTGCCGAAGCGCGGGTACCGGTTCCTGGCGCCGGTCGAGGCCGGGCCCGAGCCAGCCGAGCCTATCGTGGCGGGAAGCGTCGACCCGCACCTTCAGAAAGCCCTGTGGGCAAACATCGTCGAGCTTCGACTGGCCGACAATCGCCGACAGCGGCAACAGGCCATCCTGACAATCGCCCTGGGATGCGTCGTGCTCGCGTTGATCGTGATGTTGGTAATGAAGTGAACGTTGCCGGCTATTGAATCGTTGAGACGGCGCTGTCGAGCGCTGCCAACGCCGACTGTTCGGCAGCATCAGCCTGCTGAAGGGTTCGCGTGCGTCCGGCGCGCAAACCCTCCGCACGAAGCCGCCAACTTTCCTGACGCAGTTTCAGGTACTCGGCCGTTTTCTGGAGCATCTGCCCCTGCTCGGCAGGAACGTTCTCGACGGCTGCAAGTGCACCCTGGACGGACTTCAGCTCGCTGGCGATACCGTCGGCGAGCGATGCCAGCTCCGCAGCGGTCATTCGCCCGTTCTTGAAGCGCTCGACTGCGGCATCGTAGGTCTTCGCCGTGCGCGTTTCGGCCTCTTTCACACGAGCCACGTCGTTAGTGACATCGGCAATGCCGCGAAGCGGGGCCGCGAGTGCGAAGACGATCGCGAGGGCGGTGGCGGAAACGGCGCAGACCCGGCGTACCGGCGGCTTGCCCGAGATCACCCGACCCGCTACCACCATACCGGCCGTGAATCCCATCATCAGCCCCGCCTTCATCGCGTCGCTGACCAGACCTTCCGTCACCATGTGGTAGACCGTGAACACGACCACTCCGGGCCAGAGACCTCTGAGCACGGCGACCGGCACGGTAAAGGTCGAGCGCTGAAGAAGGCCCATGAGGAGCGACGCCAACAGCAGGCCGTAGACACCGAAGATGGCTCCCGCCGCTCCGGTCTGTACTGATAGCGGGTGAACGTTCAGGCTCCAGACGCTCGCAAGCACACCTGCGGCGAGGTAGACGACACCAAACGCCAGGCTGCCCACGAGTCGCTCAGCGAGAATGCCGACTTGCATGAGGCCGGCAATCTCCGCAAGCAGATGGATCACACCGGCGTGCGTGAACGTCGCCGTTACCAGACGCCACCACTCGCCATTCGTCGTCCGTGGTCCGATGTTGGCTCCCCAGTCGGTCAGCGTCTGCGGGTCGCTGACAGCACCGGGCTGCACGACCATCAGGGCAAAGACGACGAAATAAGCGGCGACGATGGCGGGTGTGAGCGGCGCCCAGCGCGTCCGCGCCTTGAGAGCAACGTGGAAAGAGTCGGCGCCAGAGGGCGGCTTCATGACGGCGTCTTTGAGGAATACAAGGTTCGCGAGCACGGCCTTCGCGACCCGTACACGCTCCTCTTGAGACATGCCACGCACTACCAGGCCGAGGACGACCAGCACGAACAAGAGCATCGGCGTCACATGGGCTTGATCGTCAAGACGTGTGCCAGACAAGCGCGTGGAAAGCCGTGTCTTTCGCGAGTGTCGGGCCAACGACATGGGCACGCCTTGCAGTCTTCGACTCCCGTGACGAGCTTTGTAACTTCGCGTTGACTGGCTGCCTCACCGGCTGACCGATTCAGAACGATTGGATCCCAAGGCCGGACGCCAGCCGACAACGCACTTTCGGAAGGAAGCCGCAAGTCCAAACGGTTTGAGGTTTTGGCCAGCCGATGCCAATGGCACATTCCTTGGTCGTAGCGTCCGGCTTTGCCGGACCCGGTCCGGCTGAAGTCCGGACACTACTCATCTGGTACTGGCTGATGATCGAATCCATCTGGCTCGACGTCCGGCACGCGGCACGCACCCTTCGCCGCAGCCCGTTGTTCACAACGATCGCCGTGTTGTCGTTGGCGGTGGGGATTGCCGGGACGACTGTCATCTTCGGCCTGACCAATGCGTACCTGCTGCTGCCCCGTCCTGGAATCCCCGACGCCGGACGGCTCGTCGAGATCGGCCGTTCAGATCCGAGCGGCGATCCCTTCATCGGCGCCGTGTTCAGCACCTTCTCATACCCGAACTATCGCGACTACCAGTCGCGGCAATCGGTCTTCACGGAGATCGCGGCGTCGCGAACAGGTGTTCCCTTTGGCGTCGGCGTCGATCAAGGCGCATCGAGTGCCACCGGCGCGTACGTATCAGCCAACTTCTTTTCCGTACTCGGCGTCCGCATCGCTCTCGGCCGCGGGTTCCTCCCAGAGGAGGAGTCGACAACGGCACCGGCAACGGTGGTGGTCATCAGCGATCGGTTGTGGCGAGCGCAGTTTCACGGCGATCGAGACGCCATCGGACGCACGATCCGTTTGAATGGCAGGCCGTTCACAGTGATCGGCGTCACCGCGCCAGGATTCAACGGTCACACGATCGACAGGGACAATCTCTGGATACCCCTCACCGCCTTTCCGGATGGCGACGATCTCACGCGCTTCGAGCGCCGCGGCCAGCAGTGGCTCAGGGGGATCGGGCGTCTCAAGCCCGGAGTCACGATCGCTCAGGCTCAGGATCAGATGTCCCGCATCGCGGGCGAGCTCACACGCACGTACCCAGATGACAACGAGCGTCACGGGCTCGCGCTTGCGGCGTTGGGAACGCTGCCGCCCGACGCCCGGCGCGTCGTCCGATTGTTCCTCTCGTTGCTCTTCGCCATCGTCGCCCTCATCCTGCTCATCGCGTGCAGCAACGTCGGCGCGATGGTGCTGTCGCGCGGCGTGAGCCGCTCTCGTGAGATGGCGCTTCGACTGGCGCTGGGCGCCGAGCGCGAACGCGTGATCCGCCTGCTCCTCGGCGAGAGTGTGATTGTGGCGGCAGGCGCGACGGCGGTTGCCGTCGTCGCCGCCTCGATTGGGCTTCGGCTTTTGGCGCGGCTGACGCCGATGGCGCGCTTCGACGTCGCCTACGACGTCGCCCTCGATTGGCGCGTGGTTGTGTTCGCGTTCGCGATCGCCACGTTGAGCGCGATGGCGTGCGGTATCCTGCCGGCCATCCACGCTTCACGCGTCGATCTCGCGCCTGCGATGACACGGGCCGTCGGTACGCCACGGCGTTTGCGGCTCCGCCAGCTCTTCGTCGTGGCGCAGGTGGCCATGTCGGTACTGCTCGTCGTCTGCGCTCTGCTTCTCACTCGATCGCTCCGAAACGCCAGTGCCATCGATCCCGGCTTCCTCCCCGATGGGCTCGAGGTCGTTGGCCTGAACCTTCAACTTGGTGGATACGATCGAACCTCAGGGCCCATCTTCGCCGAAAGCCTCATGTCGCGGATCGAGGCACTGCCGGGGCTCGAGTCTGCGGCGCTCGCGCGTGTGGTGCCGTTGACGATGGAGACCGAGGGCGGTCGCGTGTGGCGTCCGCAGGACGTCGGAGACGATCGCGCGATCTCTGTGAGCCGCAACTTCGTCACGCCCGGCTACTTCCGAACGCTCGGCCTGCCGCTGGTCAGTGGACGGCCATTCGATGCAGGTGATCGTGCCGGCGCGCCGGCCGTCGTCATTGTGAACGAGACGTTCGCACGCCGTGTCTGGCCGGGACAAAGCGCTGTGGGTCAACGGTTAGTGATCGGAGTGAGCCGCCGGCCGCTCGAGGTCGTGGGTGTTGCCCGCGACGCGAAGTACCGAACCATCGGCGAGGCGCCACAGCCGTTTCTCTATCATCCCGCTGCGCAGGCCTACGAGCACATCATGTGGCTCCTGCTGCGATCACGAGGGACGAGTCTGCTGCCGCAGGTACGCGCCCTCGTTCAGCAGATGAATCCGAATCTGCCGCTGCTGCGCCCCACGACGCTGCCGGAGATGACGGCGTTCACGCTCCTTCCGCAGCGGCTCGCGTCATGGCTGGCCGCTTCGATGGCGATGATTGGCGTGTTTCTCGCGTCGATCGGGATTTATGGTCTGACTGCGTACAACGTCGGCCAGCGAACCCGTGAGATCGGCATCAGGATGGCGCTCGGCGCATTGCGTTCGCAGGTCATGCGATCGGTCATCGGGGGCTCCGCGGCGTTAGCTGCGATAGGGGTGGGCCTTGGTCTTCTTGGCGCGTCGTTCGGGACCAGCCTTCTCACAGAGATGTTGTACGGGATAGAGCCTCTCGACCCGACATCCTTTGTCGGCAGCGCCGCACTGTTCGCGGCGGTTGCCATTGTGGCCAGCCTCGTACCGGCGCGGCGTGCCGCCTCGGTCAATCCCGTGGACGCACTGCGCGCCGAATAGCGCGATCACGCGTGGCCCGGCGGTGATCTATGCTAGACGCCGCTGAACGAGGCCGCGATGACGAGAACCCTCGAGCGTGTACTCCTGGTGGTGGTCCTGGCAGGCACGACGGCGGCGCCAGCGGCGTCACAGGAAATCGATTTCACCGGATCCTGGGCGCCCATCTTTCACGAGGACGGCCCGGAACGACTCCCGGGGCCCGAGCTCGCCGATTACCTGGGACTCCCGATCAACGATGCGGCGCGTATGCGCGCCGACAGCTACGACGCCGACCGCATATCGGCGGTCAGCGAATACCAGTGCCGGCAGCATGCCGCCGACTACGGAGACCGTGGTCTGTCGAACATGCGGATCACGACCGACTACGATTCGATGGCACAGCGCATGTCGGCGATCCACACCCGGATCAACTTTCACGAGGCCGAGCGGACGATCTACCTCGACGGGCGGCCGCATCCGCCGGACGACGCGCCTCACAGCTGGAGCGGGTTCTCCACCGGGGTGTGGATGGGCAACATGCTGCGGATCCGCACCACCCATCTGAAGCCGTATTACTTCCGCCGCAACGGTGTGCCCAGCAGCGACCGGCGCACATTGACCGAGTACTGGGTCCGTCACGGAGATCTGCTCACGATCGTATCGATCGTCGACGACCCGGTATTCCTGACGGAGAAGCTGGTCCGAAGCCAGTCGTGGACGATCGATTCCGGCCAGCGTCTCGGGTCGAACTGGTGTGACTATGCAGCCGAACTGCCGCTTGGTGAAGGCGTCGTGCCGCACTGGTTGCCTGGCACCAACCCGTACTTGCGCGAGTTCTCGGAATGGTATGGCATCCCATTCGAGGCGACGCGCGGCGGAGCGGAAACCATGTACCCGGAGTATCGCCGCAAGTTGAAGCAGACCTACTCGACGCTGGACCGCTGCGGGCGATACTGCACCTGTTTCAACACGAACAGCGGGTGCAATCTGCGCTGACGAATCATGCCGCGACTGCTGTTTGCGTCTTGTGCACTGGCGTTCACTGCCCTGGCAACCACTGCCGCACAACAGAAGGCTGCCGGCACGCTGAGCGTCATCCCCGTTCAGGGCAAGGTCCTCTTGATCTCCGGCGCGGGAGTGAACATCACTGTTCACATCGGCAAGTACGGCATCTTGCTCGTTGACACACCGGCCCCCTCCGCCGCTCCTCGCGTGATGGAGGAACTTCGAAAGCTGTCGAACCTGCCCATTCGATGGATCATCAACACGAGCAGCAGCCCCGAACACGTTGCCGGCAACGCCGCCCTCGTGGCGCCGTTTACCGCTGGCGGCCGGGCAGGAGCGCCATTTGGGTTTGTCGGCCTCAACCGGCCATCGATCGTGGCGCACGAGAACGTGCTTAATCGGCTGTCCGCTCCAGCGGCAGGAGACACGCCATTACCGGTCGATGCTCTGCCGACGACGACGTACTTCCTTCCGTCGATGGACTTCTCGAACGGAGAAGCGATCGTCCTGTATCACGAACCCGCTGCCCACACCGACAGCGACAGCATCGTTCTGTTTCGCGGGTCGGATGTCATCAGCGCCGGCGCCATCTTCACGCCTGGGCGCTACCCCGTGATCGATCTGGCACGCGGCGGGAGCGTCCAGGGCCTCGTGACGGCACTCACCAGGATCCTCGAGCTGGCGGTGCCCGAAGGGTTCGCGTCGGGCGGCACGCTGATCGTGCCGGCGCATGGCCGGATCTGCGAGGAGAGCGACGTTGCCGAGTTCCGCGACATGGTCGTGATCATCCGCGATCGCGTGCAGGATCTGATCAAGAAGGGGTTGACGTGGGAGCAAATCAGGACCTCCCGGCCATCACGCGACTACGACGCCGAGTATGGGGCGAGCGCCGCCGACGCAGACCGGTTCGTTGAGTCGATCTACCGCAGCCTGACGCAAGCACCACGCGGAGGCCGGTCATGACGCGCCTGGCCGGCCTCGCCGTTCTCACAGCATCACTGACAGCCGTGTCGCTCTACGCCGCACAGGCGCCGCAAGGCCGTGGCGGCCGCGGCGGACCACCGTCTACACCGCGTGCTGCGGCGCCAGTGGACTTCACGGGGAACTGGGTCTCTGTCGTGAGCGAGGACTGGCGCTGGCGCATGATCACGCCGCCCAAAGGCGATTACGCAAACATTCCGCTCAACGCTGCGGCGCGCAAGGCTGCCGACGGCTGGGACCCGGCGCGAGACGAGGCCGCCGGCGAGCAGTGCAAGGGTTATGCGGCACCCGCGATCATGCGCGAGCCGACGCGCCTGCGCATCTCGTGGACCGACGACTACACACTGAAGATCGAGACCGATGCCGGCATGCAGACGCGCGTGCTGCAGTTTGCGCGGGCCGAGAATCCGCAGGCACCGCGCCCGGCAACCGCGGCGCAACAGCGCTCGTGGCAGGGTGTTTCGATTGCGCGCTGGGAGCCGCCGCCTCCAGGAGGACGCGGCCTGGGGCTCGGCCTGGCGCCCCGCGCGGGCACGCAGAGCCGATCGCTCGAGGTCGTGACGACCGAGATTCGTCCTGGTTACCTGCGAAAGAACGGCGTGCCGTTCAGCGAGGACGCCACCGTCACCGAATATTTCGACTTGTTTCAGGAACCTGACGGCCCCGACTGGTTCGTCGTGACGACGAGCGTCCGGGATGCTCTCTACCTTGGCGAACCCTGGGTGACTACCAGCCACTTCAAGAAGGAACCGGACGCGTCGAAGTGGAACCCCACGCCATGTCAGACACGATAGATGCGTCGAGGACCGAGGACGGACCAAGGACCAAGGACCATCCTCAGCGGCTCGGCAACTCGAACACCCAGATGCCGGCACCACGATCGGGAGGGTTCCTGATCTCCGGGACGAGAGCCGGGAACGTGATCGCCTGCGCGCCGCCGTTGCCCACAATCATCGCGATGTACTGTTTCCCGTTGGCGGTGTAGCTGATCGGCGCGTTGCTCGGCACGTCACCGAGTCTGGCGCGCCAGAGCTCCTTTCCCGTCGTGTCGTCGTAGGCTGCGAACACGCGATCGAGCGCGCCGGCAAACACCACGCCCCCCGCCGTGGCGAGCGTGCCCGTGGTCTGCGGCGCACGTTGCCGCTCGATCCACACCGACTGATGCGTCTCCAGGTTGATCGCCTGCAGGCGGCCGTATTTGCCGTCGCTGTTCGGACGCGGTCGCAGACTCCAGCGCACGCCGGTCGACAGGCTTCCGCGTCCTCCCGGTCCGACGGGTGTGAGATCCATGCACGATTCGACGAGCGGCACATACAGCATCTTCGTTCGCGGGTTGTACGACGACGGAAGCCAGGACTTCGCGCCGCCGGCGTGCGGGCAGACGAATTTCGTTTCGCCGTCGCCGGGCACCAGCGTCGGATTAATCGTCTTCGCGCCGGTCTTCGGATCAATCGCGGTCACGACATTCTGCACGCCGAGATCCATCGAGAATGCATACGCGCCGGTCGCCGCCTCCATGGCGTCGAAGATTGCCTGCTTCCCGCCGGTGACCACCAGGGTCTTCTCGACGCCGTTCACGCGCAGCGGAATCACGTGGCGCTCGAACGCCCAATCGAGATCCCACTGATCGTTGGGTTGATGCTGGAAGAACCACACGAGTCTTCCGGTGTCGACGTTGATGGCGAGCGTCGAGTCGGTATAGAGACCATCGTTGGTCACGCCGCCTTCGTCGTCAGGAGTGCGGAGCGGACCGGTATCGTACGTCTGGGCCGGGCCGAAGAAAGCAAGATTGAGCGTACGGTCGTAGCTCGCCGGCACCCACACCGAAGCACCATTCCGGCGCTCGAGCGGCAGTCCGTTCCACGTGTGACCTCCGGCCTCGCCCGGCCGCGCAATCGTGGCGAAGCGCCACGCCTCTTTCCCTGTCTCCGCGTCGAGCGCCACGATGAAGTTGCCGCCGGGGGCGCGGCCGGTCGTGCCGATCATCACCTTGCCATTGGCCACGAGCGGCCCGCCGGTCATGCCGTAGCCCGCCTTCGAGTCGGCGACCGCGCGATCCCACACGACATCACCCGTCTTGGCGTCGAGCGCGACCATGTGCGTGTCGGAGGTCGGCACATAGAGCCGGCCGCCGTAGAGCGCGATTCCTCGCTTGACCGACGGGTTCTGCCCCGCCGGCAGTCGCCGTGAGTACTGCCACAACAAATCGCCGGTAGCCGCGTCGAGCGCCTGCACTTTGTCTCCGTACGCATGGACGAACATCACGCCGTCGTGAACGAGCGGCGTCACTTCGTTTGGTCCGTTCGGGAGGGCCCAGCTCCAGGCAAGATGCAGATCGCGGACGTTGGCGCGGGTGATCTGCGCCAGTGGACTGAATCCTTGCGCGTCGAACGCCCGACGCCATGTCAGCCACTCGCCGTCCGCCGGATTGCTCAGCATCGCGTCCGTAACCGGCGTCAGACGATCGAGCGGATTCGCTCGCTCCGGCGATGACGGAATCGCGACGCCGATCGTGAGACCACCACCCGGCCCCCCGGCTGCCGACGGCAACATCATCGTGCGCAGAATGGCCGGGTCCGAAGGCAATTGCCTCGTGCCCGCGATGACACCGTTTTCTTGAATGAGGTACGCCAACACCTGGCTGTAGGTCTCGGTGCCAAGCGACCCCGGCGACGCCGGCGGCATCGTCCGCGTCATCTCGGTGAAGAGCGCTTCAACCGGCCGGCCGCCCCATCGCAATCGAAAGTCGGTTCCCTTGAGCGGCGGCGCGAACTCACCATCATCGAGGTTGCTGCCATGACACGAGGAACAGGCGCGATCGAACACCTGCTTCCCGGCGGTGGCCTGGTTCGCCGTGTAGGTCGGCAGCGCGAGCGACTGCGCGCGAATGCTGATTGGACGTTGCGCCGCATACAACGTGGCGATGAGCGTGGCGACGCCGACGAGCAGTCGTCTGGTCATGTCAGAAGTCCTCACGAGCTGACGGATGATCCACGAATTGGGCGCGGCATGGCAAGGCGGTCGTCACTGCACCGAAGTTCGTTGCGCCGACTCGAGATTGCGCCGCGCCTCGGCAAAGTCAGGCGCCAGCACCACGGCCTGACGGAAGTGCTCGGTGGCTTCGACAACTCTGCCAAGCGACGCGAGCGCGACGCCGAGATCGTTCTGCGCCTCGGGTGAATCCGGCATGAGATCGACAGCCTCGCGCAGTAGCGCCGCGGCATCCGCATAGCGACGCGACTCGAGCAGCGAGGCACCCTGGTCGTAGCGAATCTGCCCGAGGTTCGCGCGAGCGTTGACGGACCGCGGTTCCTTGGCAAGCGCCTGTTGGAACTCACGCACCGCATCGTCCACACAACCCTCGCGCATTTCGGCGAGTCCGACCAGGTTGTGCACTTCGGCCGAGTCTGGCACCACGACGCCCAGGTAGGCACTGCCCAGGAGGCGGCGTTTCTTTGCCGCGAACGCCGCGGCCGTGACGTCGGCGACCGGCGCGACATAGGCTTGTTGAAGCAACCGCAGATACAGATCGAGGTTGGCAGTGTCCGGCGGCGGCTTGTCTTTGTCCACGCAGCGCGGACACCAGGCAGCCACGCTCGTCACGTCGACGAGCGACGACGGCACGCCCATGATCCCGGCGCTCAGTCCGGAGATGACACCGTACTCCTGGAGCGGGCGATCGTCAGTCACCGGGGCCGCCCCGCTCGTCGCGCGCTGGAGCGTGCCGGAGGAGCCCACGAAGGTCCCCGCGATCTCCTGCACCGAGCCGAGGTCTATGCGCGCGAGATCGCTCCGGACCTCTGGCTCACGTTCCAGGGCTGTCGCGACGCGCTCGGGATCGAGCTCGATGCGAGGAGCCGTCGTTCCTATCAGCAGCAGCTCGGCCTGTGTTCCCGACAGCAACACAGTCTGCGGAAAGACATCAAGGAACGCGCGTACCATCGCCAGGCTGCTCTGCGCCGGCACCTGGTAGGCCGGCAGCCACTGGCTGATGTAGCCGCCAGGCGCGAGACGCGATCGCGCGAGCTCGTAGAACTCGCGCGAATACAACGCCGCAACTCCGGCGTGCGCGATGGGAGGCGGCTCCAGCGTGATCAGGTCGTAGCTGCCTGGCTCCACCATGTGCAGATGTTGTCGTCCGTCGTTGATGAAGACGGACACTTTGGGGTTATGCAGCACATCGTGAGTGGCGTCATGGAAATAACTGGCGTGCTCGAGGATGTGACGCGACAGATCGGCTACGTCCACGTGCGTCACCGTTGTATGCAGCGTCGCGGCATGCGCAGTGTTGCCGACACCGAACCCGATCACGAGGACTCGTGACTGCCGGTCCATGCTGAGCAGCGGAATGTGGGCGAGCGCCCGCATGTAGCGCTGATCGAGCAGGGCCGTGGACGACATCGCGTGCCCATTCGTCAACAAGCCGCGTCCCCGTTCCGGCCTTTCGACAACCGCCAGGAGTTCGGTGACGCCTTCACTGAGCGCGACGACCTTCTCGCTCCCCTGCCGCGGCCCAAGTGCTCGTTGCACGATGAAGTCGGCGGGCAGCGTGACCCATATCGCAAGGGCGGTCGCCGCCAGTCCCGCGCTAGCCGCCGGCGCGAACCCACGATTCCGGCGCTCCTGGGCGAGATACAGCGGCGCGATGGCCAGCGCCGCGATCCCGGCGAGCAGCGCGGCGGAGGCCTGCATGCCGGCGCGAGGCAGCAGCCAATAGCCGGTCACGAGCGAACCCAATACGGCTCCGAGCGTGTTGGCCGCGTACAGAATTCCAGCGCGGCGGCCAACGGAAGCCTCTGCGCTCTGGACGATGGCGTTGGAGAGAGGGAAGGCGAGGCCCGCAACCAACGCCGGTAACGCGACCTCTGCGAGCATCGGGCGCAGGTTGAACCACAGCTCGGTCAGAATGCGAGACGAGGACGAGAGAGACCCGAGCGTTGGGGCGATGGCGCCACCGCGCGCGGCAAGTGTCCCGGCATCGACCCAGGCGAGCCCGAGAAGCGTCGTGGCCGCGAAGAGCGCCTCCACGATCATCAGCGTTCGTGCGGGCTGAGCAAAGCGGCGGTCGAGCCAACCTCCAAGAAAGGCACCCGCGCCGAGTGCAAGCAGCATCACGGTGAGGAGCAGAGAGAACACGGCGCGAAATCCGCCGAGAAGTACGGCGAGATGACGCAGCCAGAGCATCTCCATGCCGAGCGCGGCAAATCCCGAGAGCGCGAGCGCAACAGCAGCCCACTGAAGGCCGCCCGATACCCGACTGGGCGCACCTGTTTGCTGAGGCATTACAACGTGTGATGCCGATCCCGTCTTGCGCGCGCGGGTCGATCGTCGCGCCGCGGCGCGCGCGATCCAGAACGCACCGGCGGCGGCCCCGAGATTGAGCGCAACCGCGACCATCTGCGTGGCGAGCAATCCGATCCGTGGGACCAGCACGAAGTCGGTCAGCAGTGCACCGGCCGCCGCTCCAACCGTGTTCGCGCCGTACAACGCCGCGACCTGCCAGCCCGTGGAACGGAGGTCCGCTCGCACGGTCGCGCGGATCAGAAGGGTCAACGTCCCGCCCATCATCACCGTCATAGGGACGAGAAGTACGACGGCCAGCGCCCCCTGCCACAGGTACGACACAAATGAGAGGACGTGCCACCCGTCGGCTCCGGTCCGATACGAGGACCACCACGCGGCAGCGCCGCCAAGGTGTGGAAGTGCCAATGAAATCAGCAGCCCGAGGGCGCCGATCAGCACTTCGAGCAGGGCGTACACGCGGATCAGGCTGTCCGGGCTCGACCGATAGCGGCGATCGGCCACGGTCCCGAACACGTAGCCGCCGGCGCCGAGGCCGAGCATGAAGATCGCGACCACGATGGACGCGGAGTACACCGTGTTGCCGAAAACGTGCCCGAATTCGCGCACCCAGACGATCTGATAGACGAGGCCACTCAGGCCGGAGGCGAAGAACACCGCGCGGAGCGCCATTGACTTCACCGCGCGACGAGGCGTAGATTCCACGGCACCTCTCTGATCTATCAGAGGTTCGGCTCGTTGTAACGCTCGTTCCCCACGGTCGGTCACTCCATGTCGGAGCGTTGGCAAGACCCAACGCTCAGGAGGCGAGAACACATGCGTGTCGCGCTCCGGTGTGCCGTCATTCTGGTCTGGACGGCCCTGTTGCCATCTCTAGCCTTTGCCCAGTCCTCCATCACGGGCACGGTCAAGGACACTTCGGGGGCTGTGCTCCCGGGTGTGACGGTCGAAGCCGCAAGCCCCGTGCTGATCGAAAAAGCTCGTGAGGCTGTCACTGATGCCAACGGTCGGTTCCAGATCGTCGAACTGCGACCGGGAACATACACCATCACGTTCTCACTCGCAGGATTCAACACCGTCAAGCGCGAAGGAGTTGTCCTGAGCGGCTCGGCGACGGCCACCGTCGATGCGGACCTCCGCGTCGGCTCTCTCGAGGAAACCATCACCGTGACCGGCGAAGCGCCGCTCGTGGATGTGTCGAGCACGACGCAACAGCGCGTGATGAGCTCCGACGTCATCGACGCGCTGCCGAGCGCCCGTAATTACTTCGGCCTCGCACGGATGATCCCGGGCACCCTCGGAGGCGGCAACGACGTCGGGGGGTCGCTCGTACAGGATGTGGGCCAGAGCGTGGTCGTGCACGGCAGCAAGAACGTCGACCAGCGAGTCACGGTGAACGGCGTCAGCACGATGACGTTGCAGGCGGGCGGCAACATCGGCGGTCAGACACCTGACGTCGGGTCGGCCTCAGAAGTCACGGTGGATACCAACTCGCTTTCGGCCGAGCTGTCGACAGGCGGTGTGCGGATCAACTTCGTGCCGAGAGATGGCGGCAACAAATTCGCCAACTCGACGTTCTTCACCTTCACGAACGACAGTCTGCAAGGCGACAACTTCTCCGACGAATTGAAGCAGGCGGGGCTGGCCACACCCGGTCGCATCGTCAACAACTACGACATCAACGAGTCGGTTGGCGGTCCGATCAAGCGCGACAAGGTGTGGTTCTGGTTTTCGACGCGCT
>Ga0310810_10004680_pt1 | contig 15166 bp, 10 predicted proteins | sample NCmetagenome_FD_207641 | JGI IMG/M metagenome (GOLD analysis project Ga0310810, IMG submission 207641) | Soil microbial communities from experimental microcosm in Duke University, North Carolina, United States - NC | ecosystem: Engineered > Artificial ecosystem > Soil microcosm > Unclassified ...
TCGGCGCGCAGACCGGCGGGGTGTCGACCGGGGCGGAGTTCGGCGCCGGCTCGAACCGGCACACCGGCCTGGTGTTCCTGGCGCAGAACGGCACGTTCGTCCCGCGCATCGTTTCGTTAGGCGTGGCCAACTACGACGTGACCGAAGTGACGAGCGGCCTCGCGGAAGGCGATCAGGTGGCGCTCGTCACCACGGCCATGCTGCTGCAGGCGCAGAACGCACGACAGCAGCGCATCAAGAGCTTCACGGCGCTTCCGGGCATGAACTCGCAGCAGAGCACACCGCGCGCTGGCGGCCGCGGCGGTGGCGGGAAACCGTAGTCATGTTGATCGGCGAGATCCTCCGCGTTGCGTTGGGAGCGCTACGCGCCAACAAGCTCCGCTCCCTGCTCACGATGCTCGGCATCGTCATCGGCGTGGCCGCCGTGATCGCGATGGTCGCCCTGGGCCGCGGCGCGCAACTGGCGGTGAACCAGCGGATCTCGGCCCTCGGCACGACCATGCTGACGGTGGTTCCAGGCCAGGTGTTCCAGGGTGGCGTGGCCTCCTCCACCGACCGGGCGCGGCTGCAGGTGAGCGACGCCGACGCGCTCGAGACCAAGGGCCCGCCGCCGCCTAACGGCTTCGCCGGCGTCGAGCCCGAGATGACGCGCCAGTTGCAGGTCCAGTGGCGCAACACGAACACATCCACCCAGATCATCGGCACCACGCCCAACTACCCGGACGTGCGCAAGTATTCCATTGGCGCCGGCCGCATGTTCGAGCACGCCGATGATGACGGCCGCAAGCGCGTCGCCGTGCTCGGCGCCGCGACGGCCGACAACCTGGATCCGGGAAACGGCAACTCGCTCATTGGGCAAAGCATCCGCATCAGCGGCATCGAGTTCGAGGTCATCGGCGTGTTCGCCCCCAAAGGCGGCGCCTCGGGGTTCAACGATCCCGATGACCAGGTGATCATCCCGCTCAACACGGCACGCTTTCGCGTGATGGACACGCAGTATCTTCGCGCGATCAACGTGCTGGCTCCGAGCGAGTCGCAGATCACCGCGACGATGGCCGACATCCAACGAATCCTGCGGCGCGAGCACCGGCTGCCCTCGGGCCGCCCAGATGATTTCGAGATTCGCAATCAATCGGACTTCCTGAACGCGTTCCAGGACACGACGCAAGTCTTCGGCTTGCTGCTCGCCGGCATCGCCACTGTGTCGCTGCTCGTCGGCGGCATCGGCATCATGAACATCATGCTCGTGTCGGTCACGGAGCGGACGCGCGAGGTGGGCATCCGCAAGGCGCTCGGCGCGACGCGCCTCAACATCCTGTTGCAGTTCCTGATCGAGGCCGTGGTGCTCTGCCTGCTGGGTGGTCTGATCGGCGTCGTGCTCGGCGCGGGCGGCGCGTCGGTGCTGCATCGGGTGATGCACTGGAACACGGACGTCTCCAGCGGGTCCGTGATGCTCGCATTCCTGTTCTCGGCGATTGTCGGCGTCGTGTTCGGCGTCTGGCCGGCGAGGCGCGCGGCCACGTTGGATCCGATCGCGGCGCTGCGCTACGAGTAGCGCGGCTCGTTATCACCGCCGCGCTGTTCATGGCCCGCGCCGCCCAAACGACGCGGGCCATTTCATTGTCGCGCGGCGCAATCTCTTGAAGCTCGAATGGGTTGGCGTCGCGTCACTTGCGTGACGCGACGTGCAACGCGCATCCTGAGAGTATCGGCCGCCACGACGCAGGAAACGGCCGCTTCGCTACTACACACCAATACTGTGTCGAATCCGATTTCCATCGAGCCACCCGCGCGCGCCAGCGTGCACGCGAGGTTTGTCGTGAACGGTGAGGCGCGCGAGGCAGCGATCGCACCGCACAAGACGGTGCTCGAGGTCCTCCGCGAGGACCTGGCGCTTACCGGCACGAAGCACGGCTGCGAGTTGGGCGAATGCGGGATGTGTACCGTGCTGCTCGACGGCGAACCCGTGCTCTCGTGCCTCGTGCTGGCAATCGCCGCGATGGATCGTGCGATCACGACGGTGGAAGGCTTGTCCGCGGGCCCGACGCTCAATCCGCTGCAGCGCGCCTTCGCCGAGTTGGGAGCAGCGCAGTGCGGGTACTGCACGCCGGCGATGCTGCTCACGGCGCAGGCGTTGTTGGACCGCACGCCGCACCCGACGCGCGAGGACATGCGCGAGGCGTTGAGCGGCGCGTTGTGCCGGTGCACCGGCTACCTCAAGATCTTCGAGGCCATCGAGCTCGCGGCGAGCCGCGGGAGCGACGCCGATGCCTAACGAAGGCCGGTCCGTCGTCGACTCGCGACCGGCGGCGTCATATCGGGTGATCGGCACACCGCGGCAGAAAGTGGATGCCGTCGCCAAGGTGACCGGTGCGCTGCGCTTCGCCGACGACCTGGTGCTGCCCCGCATGCTGCACTGCGCGCTGCTGCGCTCGTCGCTCCCGCACGCGCGCATCGTGCGCATCGACACGTCGCGTGCGGCCGCGGTACCGGGCGTCGTGGCCGTGCTCACGGGCGAGGCGCTGCCGATTCCGTTCGGCATCCTGCCGATCACACAGGATGAACACGCGTTGTGCATCGAGCGCGTGCGCTTCGTGGGCGATCCGGTGGCGGCGGTGGCGGCGGTGGACGAGGACACGGCGCGCGCGGCGTGCGATCTCATCGACGTCGAGTACGACGCGCTGCCGGCGATCGGATCGATCGAGGATGCCCTCACGACACCGGAGCCGCAGATCCACGACTACGCCGACGACGGCAACGTGCACAAGCGTGTGGCGCTCGACTTCGGCGGCGTGGACGACGCGATGCGGTCGGCCGACGTGATTCGCGAGGACGTGTTCTTCTACGAGGGCAACACGCATCTGCCGATGGAGCAGCACGCCGCGTTAGCCGAGTGGTCGGCCGACGGTCGGCTCACGCTGTGGACGAGCACGCAGACGCCGCACTACGTGCACCGTGCGGTGAGCAAGGTGCTCGAGATGGATCCGGCGCACGTCCGCGTGATCGCCACGCCTAACGGTGGCGGATTCGGCGGGAAATCCGATCCATTCAACCACGAGATCGTGGTGGCGGCCCTGGCGCGGCGCACGGGGCGCCCGGTGAAGATCTGCCTGACGCGCGAGGAAGTGTTCTACTGCCATCGCGGCCGGCACCCCACGCTCATGCGCATCAAGACCGGCGTGACGCGCGACGGACGGATCGCCGCCATGGATTTCTCGTCCATCCTCGACGGAGGGGCGTACGGATCGTACGGCGTGGCCAGCATGTACTACACGGGCGCGCTGCAAACGGTGACCTACGACGTGCCGGCGTACCGGTTCCGCGGCGCCCGCGTGTTCACGAACAAGCCGCCGTGCGGACCCAAGCGCGGACACGGCACGCCGCAGCCGCGCTTTGCCCTCGAGTGCCATCTCGACAAACTCGCCGAACAGTTAGGCGAAGACCCGGCGGCGTGGCGGCTCCGAATGTTGCAGCCGCCGAACAGCGTCACCGCCAACTGGCTGCGTATCGGTTCGATGGGACTCGGCCCGTGCATCGAGACCGTCGTGCGCGCCAGCGGTTGGGCCGCGAAGTTCCGCCGCCTGCCGTTCGGACGCGGCGTGGGGATCGCGTGCTCGTCGTACATCTCCGGCGCGGGTCTGCCGATCTACTGGAACAGCATGCCGCACTCGTCGGTGCAGCTCAAGCTCGACCGCTCGGGGGGCGTGGCGGCCTTCTGCGGCAGCACCGACATCGGCCAGGGCTCCGACTCCGTGCTCGCCTACTGCGTCGCCGAAGTGTTAGGCATTGAGCCGTTGGACATCCGCGTCGTGACCGGCGACACCGATCTGACGCCCGTCGACCTGGGCTCGTATTCGTCGCGCGTCACCCTGATGACGGGCCACGCCGCCATCCAGGCAGCCGAGCGTGCGCGCGCCACGCTGGCGGGCGCGGTGGGCGAGCGGTTAGGCATTCCCGCCGACCGCCTCGTGTTCGCCGACCGCCGCGTCTTCGATGCGCAGGATCCGGGGCGCGGCGTCTCGTTCGCCGAAGCGGTGCAGCTCGCGGAGACGCGCCAGGGTGCAGTCGGCACGACAGGCTCGTACACGCCGCCGCGGTCGCCGGGGCGGTACAAGGGCGCCGGCGTGGGCCCGTCGCCCGCGTACTCGTACTCGTGCGCGGTGGCCGAAGTGGAGGTGGAACCCGACACCGGCATCGTCCGCGTGCCGAAGGTCTGGATTGCGCACGACATCGGGCAAGCCATCAATCCGCTGCTCGCAATCGGCCAGGTGGAGGGCTCCGTCTACATGGGGTTAGGCGAGGCCCTCATGGAAGAGATGACCTACCGCGACGCCGAGCGACGCCTCGTGCACCATCACCCGAGCATGCTCGAATACAAATCGCCGACCACGTTCGAGATGTGCGACGTCGAGTCGTACCTCATCGAGGAGGCGGAGCCGGGCGGACCGTTTGGTGCAAAGGAGGTCGGTCAGGGACCGCTGCTCCCCATTCCTCCGGCCGTCGCCAACGCGGTCTACGATGCGGTCGGTGTGCGCGTGGACGAGGTACCGTGCGCACCGCACGCCGTGCTGCGCGCACTGCGGGACAAGACGCGCGGCAAGGAGCCACGCTACGGGCCATCCTCGTTCCCCGACTATGCCTTCCCGGAGCCGACGCGCATCCGCACGCCGGCACAGGGCGGCGACGGACGCGAAGCCGACCACCGGCCGCACAGCGAAGTCGGCGGAGCAGGACGGACGGGCTGATGCTGCGCCTGCCGCGATTTCGGTTCGTCGAGCCGCCGACGGTGATGGACGCGCTGGGCGCGCGGTTCGAGTTAGGCAACGACGCGATGTACGTCGCCGGCGGAACCGACCTGTACCCGAACATGAAGCGGCGCCAGCAGACGCCGGCCAGCGTGATCTCGCTCGCAGGCATCTCGTCGCTGCGAGAGATCCACAGCAGCCCCGAGCTCGGCCTGCGCATCGGTGCCGGCGTCACGTTGTCGGCGCTGGCCGCGAACCCGACGGTGCGCCGGTACTATCCCGCCGTCGCAACGGCGGCCGGGCTCGTGTCCACACCGCCCTTGCGCAACATGGGCACCATCGGCGGGAACCTGCTGCTCGATACGCGCTGCAATTACTACGACCAGACGTACGAATGGCGCAAAGCCATCGACTTCTGCATGAAGAAGGATGGCCGCATCTGCTGGGTGGCGCCGTCGAGTCCGCGCTGTTGGGCGGTGCAGTCGTCGGACGGGGCGCCGGTGGCCGTTGCGTTAGGCGCTTCCGTGATGCTGGCGAGCGGGGGCGGCGTTCGGCGCATGCCGGCCGAGGAGCTGTATCACAACGACGGCATACGCTTTCTGACCAAACGGCCCGATGAGCTGCTCGTGTGGTACGTGCTGCCGCCGATCGGCGCCTGGCGCGCGTCGTACGTGAAACTCCGCCGGCGCGGTGCGTTCGATTTTCCTGTGTTAGGCGTCGCGGCGCGCGTCGACTTCGCACCCGATGGCACCGTGCGCGACGCCCGCATCGTGCTCGGCGCCGTCGCGTCGTATCCGATGCGCATCGCCGCGGCCACCGAAGCGCTCGTTGGCCGGCGGCTGGACGCAGCCTCGATCGCCGACGCGGCCGACGCGGCGTTCAAGCCGGCCAAGCCGATGGACAACACGGACTTCACGCTCTCGTGGCGCAAAGAGATGGTCCGCGTGTACGTGACCAAAGCGCTCGAGGAGATCGCGTCGCGGGAGTAGTCGCACCTTCCTCAAGCACCGCCAATTCGCGTGACGAGGCCACTCATCTTATAGATGAGCTCGGTTGGAACCGTGGAAGACTTGCGAAGATATATCGGGCGACATATCTTAGTCTGCCGATATATCTAAGACATATCTTTTTGATGGGGGTTTCCTATGTGCCACGAACACTGGGGCGGACGGGAATCGGCGGGAGCGGGACGCGGATTCGATCCAGGCGTCATGGGCTGGTTCTGGGGTGGCGGCGGGCCGCGCGGCAGACGCGGTGGGTTCCGCGGGGGTCGCATGTTCGAGCAGGGCGACCTCAAGTACGTGATCCTCAAGCTCCTCGAAGAGAAGCCGCGTCACGGCTACGAGATCATTAAGGAGCTCGAGGACCGGTTCCGCGGCGCCTATGCGCCGAGCCCGGGCACCGTGTATCCGACGCTCACGATGCTCGAAGACCTGGGCTATGCCAAGGCGACTCTCGAGGAGGGCGGCAAGCGCATCTACGAGATCACGTCTGAAGGCCGCACCTACCTGGCCGAGAACAAGTCGACCGTGGAGGATATCTTCGAGCGGATTTCCGATTTTGGCGCGAGCTTCTTCGGGCCGACGATGACCGAGGTCAACCGTTCGTTCAAGGACCTGGCCCGCGCCACCTACACGCTTGCCTGGCGGCAGCCTGCCGACGCCGAGAAGCTGCACAAGATTCGCGAGGCCCTGGATCGGGCGCGCCGGGAGATCGAAGAAATTGCGGGATCTGGCGGCCAGTCCGGATCGACCGGGGCTACGGGGACAGCTGGCTAGTAACCTGCAACGCTGGACTGCGCGGTCGTTTGCGCTATGTTCCAAGGCGGGCTCTGGGTCGCGGATTCGGTCCGCGACCCGCTTTTTTCGTGTGATCCCAGGCGACCGGTCGCCGCGGGTTTTCGCGACCGCAGGATGTATGTCAAGGCTACGAACTCTACATGGCCGCTGAACCAGCCCGCTCCGGCGAACCTTCGCCGGCTAACGCGGCTGGGGGAAGCGCTTCTGCCACGACAACCGGATCGTTCGCCGGGACGTTTGTCAGCCGTCCCGATCGCGAGCGCATCGAAGAGCGCCCGACAGGCCGCAAGCTGGCGGTCCTGTCGCTAACGGCGCTCGGCGTCGTGTTCGGCGACATCGGAACGAGTCCGCTCTACGCGATCAAGGAATGCTTCAGTCCGTCGAGCGGCATCGCGCCCACTGCGCCAAACGTGTACGGCGCGTTGTCGCTCGTGGTGTGGGCGCTGACGCTCGTGGTGAGCGTGAAGTACCTGTCGTTCATCATGCGCGCGGACAACCGCGGTGAGGGCGGCATTCTCGCGTTGCTGGCGCTCATTCAGCGGGGGCTGCGAGGACGCGTGGGCATCGTGCCCGTCGCCGTGCTCATCACGCTCGGGTTGTTCGGCGCGGCTCTGCTCTATGGCGACGGTGTCATCACGCCGGCGATCACGGTGCTGGGGGCCATCGAAGGATTACGGGTGGCCACGCCGGTGTTCGGCCGGATGGTGGTGCCGCTCAGCGTGCTGGTGCTGTTCGTCTTGTTCCTGTTCCAGCGCCACGGAACGGACCGCATCGGCAAGGTGTTCGGCCCGGTCATGCTGGTGTGGTTCGGCAGCATCGCTGCGTTAGGCGTTGCCGAGATCATGAAGGAGCCGGCGATTCTGCGGGCGGTCGACCCGATCTACGGCATCCGGTTCTTCGCCGACAACGGCTGGCAGGGCTTTTTTCTGTTAGGCGCGGTGGTGCTGGTGCTCACCGGCGCCGAGGCCCTGTACGCCGACATGGGGCACTTCGGGCGGCGGCCGATCCGCGCAGCCTGGTTCGTCCTCGTGTTCCCCGCCCTGCTCCTCAACTACTTCGGCCAGGGCGCGCTCTTGCTGCGCGACGCGAGCGCGGCCAGCAACCCGTTCTTCCGTCTCGTGCCGGCGCCGCTGCTCTACCCGATGGTCGTGCTCGCGACCGCGGCCGCGGTGATCGCATCGCAGGCACTCATTTCCGGCGCATTCTCGCTCACCCAGCAGGCGATGCAGCTCGGGTATTCGCCGCGGGTGACGATCACGCACACGTCCAAGCACGAGGCCGGCCAGATCTACATCTCGGAAGTCAACAAAGCGTTGATGGTCGGCTGCATTGGCCTCGTGCTCGGCTTCCGGTCGTCGAGTGCGCTGGCGGCGGCGTACGGCATCGCCGTGACGGGCACGATGGCGATCACCACGCTGCTCTTCTTCTTCATCTCACATGATGAGTGGAAATGGTCGCTGCCGCGCGCGGGCGCGTTCCTGGCCGTGTTCCTGATCATCGACCTCGCGTTCCTCGTCGCGAACGCCGTGAAGGTGGAGCACGGCGGGTGGTTCCCGCTCGTGGTCGCGGTCGCGCTGTACATCATGATGTCGACGTGGAAGCGCGGGCGGACGCTGCTGCAGGATCTGCTGCGGCGCAAGCCACCGCGCGTTCCGGGCACGGCCGTGTTCATGACGTCCGACACCAGCGGCGCGCCGGTGGTGCTCCTGCACCATCTCAAGCACAACAAGGTGCTGCACGAGCAGGTGATTCTGCTGTCGGTGCTCACCGCCGACGTTCCCGAGGTGCCGGCCGCCGAGCGCCTGCGGCTCGATCCGTTAGGCGAGGGATTCTACCGGGCGATCGCGCATTTCGGGTTCATGCAGACGCCGAGCGTCAAGGAGATCCTGTCGCGGTGCGAGCCGTTAGGCCTGCGCGCGCGGCAGAGCGACACCTCGTTCTACCTCGGGCGCGAGGAGCTGATTCCCACCGGCAACACGCCGATGGCGCGGTGGCGCAAGAAGCTCTTCGTATTCATGGGGCGCAACGCGCGGGCGGCCACGCAATTCTTCGGGCTACCGCCGAACCGAGTCGTCGAGCTGGGCGCGCAGATCGAATTCTGATGCGCCGCGCGCTCCTGCTGTGGGCGGCCGTCGCGCTCGGCGCAGCGCGGGCGGCGGCGCAGGAAGCCACGGACCCGCACGACGCCCAACCGGAACGGCCCACCGTTGCCACCCACGCCTACACCGTCTGGCCCGGCTGGGTGGAGATCGAGGCCGGCGTCGAGCTCGATCGATTCGACGCCGGCGTGCACGCGTTCAGCACGCCCGCCACGCTCAAGATCGGCGTCGTCCCGCGCGTGCAGCTCGAGCTCTCCGACGCGTGGATGCGCAACACGAGCGCCGGGCCTGCCCGCGACGGCGGCGGCGATCTCACCATGGCGCTCAAGTGGCGCATCGCCGACAGCCTGCCCGTGCTCGGCTCCTTCGCGGTGCTGCCCGCGGTAAAGTTTCCGACGGGCAGCGTGAGCGACGGCCTGGGCACGGGATCCACCGACGCGAAGATCACACTGATCTCCAGCCATCAGCTCGGTCCGGTCGAGCTCGACATCAATGCCGGATATACGTGGCGCGCGAGCACCGCCCATGCGCCGCGCGACGCGACGCTGTGGACCGTGTCCGCCGGTGCGCCGGTCCGCGGGATCCTCGGCTGGACCGCGGAAGTCTACGGCTTTCCGGGCACCGGCGGACCGCCCGGTTCCGCACCGATCGTCGCGCTGCTCACCGGCCCGGTCGTTAGCGTTAGGCGGTGGGCCGAGCTCGATGCGGGCCTCATCGTGCCGTTGGACGGGCCGCAGGCGCACGCCCTCTACGCCGGCGGCACGTGGAACATCGGGCGCCTGTGGTGAGGCACCCGGCCATCGTCAGTGCGCCTTCACGTGCACGGTGACGCGCGACCCCTTGCGCAGCACCACGAACGTGTTGTCCTGATCGCTGTCGACCGAGATCTCGGCATGATCGCCTTCGCGCACCGACTTGCCGTTGAGCGAGAGGATCACGTCGCCGGCCTGCAGCGGATGCCAGTCGTCGCTCGCGTCGAGCACGAGCAGGCCATCCTCACTGCCCTTGCCGAAGTAGCTGCTCAGCGCGTCGCTCACCACGGAGACGCGCAGTCCGCCTAACGTGAGCATGCTCCCCGGGCCGCCGCTGATCCAGCCGCTGGCGCCTCGTCCGCTGTCGTTCCAATCCGCCATTTTCGCGCGCTCCACGGCCATGCGCGATTGTACGCGCGCGAGGTCCGCCTGCTGCCGAGCCATCACCCGGGCGTCGAGCGCGGCGCGCTTCGCGTTGTCGATTTCGATCTGGAGCGGACGCATCGACTCCTCGATGCCGTCCAGGCCTTCCAAGCCGCGCAAGCGAACGATCGGCGCCACCGGCGCGACCCAGCTCGTACCATCGAACCCGTTCAGGCGGATCCGGCGGCCGCGCGTTTCCTTGTACACGTCGGCCGTCCGCGCGGCGGTCACCTTCACCGTTTTCATGCCGCCGTTCGCGTACACCTGCAGCGTGATCTCATCGCCGGCCTTCTTCGACGCCAGCTCGCGCATGAACCGGGACTGCTTGGCGCCTAACAGCTGACCGCCCACCGCTTCGTCCGCCGGCACGCGCAGGTCGACGCCGTCGATCGAGGCGATGCGATTCCCTTCCTCGATGCCCGCCTTGTCCGCCGGTCCGCCGTTCTCGACCGCCGTGACGAGCAAGCCCAACGTGTCGCGCGTGCTTCCGCCGCCGTCGAGGCTCAAGCCGAGCGCAGGCCGGTCATCGTAGTCGTCGGCCGACAGGCGCATCGGGCGCGTGGTGATGTCCTCGAGCGCCGCCGTCTTCACCTTCACCGTCTTGTAGGCGCCGTCGGCGTACACCTGCAGCGTCACTTCGTCGCCCGGCTTCACCTTGCCTAACTCACGACTCAAACGGCGCGTCATGATGCCATCCATATCGGGCTCGCCGGCGTCGCCGGGAGAAAGCTTGAGGTTCTCGCCGTTGATCGACGCGATGCGGTAGCCCTCGAGCAAGCCGGCCTTGTCCGCCGGGCTGTTGGGCGTGACGCTCTCGATCAACAGGCCGAGCGTGTCGCGTTTGCCGCTGGCACCGGTGCCGACGCCTAACGCAGCCCGGTCTGCCATGTCGTTGTCGAGCAGGCTGACGATCGTGGTCGGACCGGGCGTGCGGTCCTGCGCGGCGATCGGGGCGACGCTGCCCAGCACCATTGCGGCGCCGAGTACGAGATGGGTTGGACGCATACTGGAAACGCTCCTGGTGCCGGTAGAAGTGGGACCTGCACCGGATGAGTCACCACGACCGCCGCGACGGTTGCCGCGGCCACATTCCATCGGACGCCGGCGGCTGCGATATTTCGAGCCATGTCCACCGCTGTCGGCCCGACGCCTCCCAGCCCCTCCACACCGCCGGTGAGTTCCCCGCAGGCCAAAGACCTGGACGCGTTCGAGCATCACTGGCAAGACGAAGCGGACGCCGCCTTTCTCTACCGCGCCCTCGCGAGCGCCGAGCACGACGCAACCAGGCAGGACCTCTATCGCCGCCTTGCGGCCGTCGAGGACCGGCATGTCATCATCTGGTCGGACCTGCTGACGCGCGCGGGCCGGGCCCCCAAGCCGTTCGTCCCGTCCGCCCGCGCGCGACTGCTCGCGATGTTGGGTCGTACGTTCGGTCCGCGTTTTCTGCTGCCGATGCTCCTGGCGGAAGAGGGTCGCGAGGTGCGCGGCTACCTGTCGATGCACCGCTCGCTTCCCACCGGTGGCGCCGGCAAGGGCGAAGCCCTGCTCCTTGCCCGCGAGTCGGCCGAGCACGCCAGCACGTTGGGCGAAATGGCCGGTAGGGCCGGCGAACCGTGGCATCGCGCCGAGTCTGGCGGCTTTCTCCGGAACGTCGTCTACGGCTTCAACGACGGGCTCACCGCGAACTTCGGTCTCGTCGCCGGCATGATCGGCGCGACGGCCAGCCAGGCGCACCAGACCGTCGTGCTCGCCGGCATCGCCGGAGTCATTGCGGACGCGCTGTCGATGGGCGCGAGCGGATATCTCGCTGCGAAAAGCGAACAGGAAGTGTACGAGCACGAGATCGCCATGGAGCGCACCGAAGTCGAGCTCATGCCGGAAGTGGAGCGTGACGAGCTCGCGCTCATGTACGAAGCGAAGGGCATGGAGCGGACGGCGGCGCAGGAACTGGCCACCACGGTGATGAGCGATCCCCGGCGCATGCTCGAAGAGCAGGTGCAGGAGGAGCTCAAGATCGGCGAGCAGGCCGCATCGCCGCTGCGTGAAGGATGGGTCACGGGCCTCGCGACGGCGGTGGGCGCATTCATTCCCGTGTTTCCGTTTCTGATCATGCGGGGACTCGATGCGATGATCGCGTCCTTCATCATCGCGATGCTATCGCACTTCCTGGTCGGCGCGGCCCGTTCGGTGTTCACCGGACGCAGCGTGTTGCGATCCGGACTCGACATGTTCGTCGTCGGACTCGGCGTAGCCGTTGCGGGATTTTACGTGGGCGAATGGGCGGCACACGCGATGCATTGAGCTCGAGCCCGAAACCAGCCGCGCAACAGCAGCATCACGAGTCATTCGCTGGTCTTTCAGTCGACGGGCGTGCGCTTCATATTGACGCGTCCTCCACATGTTCCATCGCGTCCGTGGATTCATCACAGGCCCAACTTCAACAGGCCCTCGGTGACGCGTTCGTCATAGAGCGCGAGCTCGGTGGCGGCGGCATGAGCCGAGTTTTTCTCGCCACCGAGCAGCGGTTGAAGCGCCGCGTGGTGGTGAAGCTGCTGGCGCCCGAGCAAGCGAGCGCGGTGAGCGCGGCGCGCTTCAAGCAGGAAATCGAGTTGGCGGCGCATCTGCGGCACCCGCACATCTTGCCGGTGCTCACGGCGGGCGCTCGCGACGGTCTGCTGTATTACGTGATGCCGTACGCGGAGAGCGAGTCGTTGCGGCATCGGTTGGCCCGTGAGCGGCCGCTGCCGGTGGCGGAGGCGGTGCGGATCATCCAGGAGATCGCGGACGCGCTCGAGTACGCCAACAACCGCGGCGTCGTGCATCGCGATGTGAAGCCGGAGAACATTCTGCTCGAGGGCGACCACGCGGCCCTGACCGACTTCGGCGTGGCGCGCGCGATCGTGACGGCGCAGGGTGCCGACCGCCTAACGGGGACCGGCCTCGGCGTGGGGACGCCCGGCTACATGGCGCCCGAGCAGGTGTCGGGAGAGAAGGACGTCGACGCGCGTGCCGACATCTACGCGCTGGCGGTGGTGGGCTACGAAATGTTGGCGGGCGTGCCGCCGTTCACCGGTCCCAACGCGCAGGCCGTGCTGGCGGCACATCTCCGCGACGCGCCGCCGGACCTGCACCAGGTGCGTCCCGAGGTGCCGGAGGCACTCGCGCGCGCCGTGAGCACGGCGTTGGCAAAGGATCCAGCCCACCGGTTCGCGACCGCGGCGGAGTTTCGCGATGCGGTGGTGGCGGGGGCGGGACCGCTTCCGCGGCGGCCGCGCGCGCTCACGCCGATCGTGCTGGGCATCGCCGCCGGCGTCATCGTTGCGTTAGGCAGTGCGATCACGTGGTACTGGCGGGCCCACCACCTGGCGCGCGTCGACCCCGACGTCGTGGCCATCGCCCCGTTCGACGTCCTGGACGACGGCCTCGGCCTCTGGCACGAGGGGATGGTGGACGTGCTGTCGCGAAACCTGGACGGGGCCGGCCCGTTGAAGACGGTCGCGCCCTCGGTCGTGATCCGGCAATGGTCGGGACGCGCCGACCGGCGCTCGGCTGTTGCGTTAGGCCGAAGGACCGGCGCCGGATTGGCGGTGTTCGGCAACATCTCGCAATCGGGTCCCGACTCGGTGCACGCCAGCGCGACCCTCGTCAACGTTGCGTCGGGCCGGTCGATCGGCGACGTCGAAGCGCAGGACGCGCAATCGCACATCGACCGGCTGTGCGACTCGCTGAGCGTGCGGCTCCTGCGCGAGCTGAGCCGCGTGCGGCGGATGGCCGTCTCGTTAGGCGGGTCGATCGGCTCGTCGTCGCTGCCCGCCATCAAGGCCTACCTCCAGGGTGAACAATGGTACCGCGCGTCCAACTGGGACTCGGCCGAGGCGGCGTACAATCGCGCCATCGCCGCCGACAGCACCTTCGCGCTCGCCTGGCTCCGAGCGAGCTTCGTGCGCGGATGGAAAGGCGGAGTCGACGACGAGTTGGCCGTCGCCGACCGGGTGCGCGCGGGACGCCTCAATCACGGGTTGGCGCCGCGCGACAGCCTCATCGTCGCGTTCGTTGGGCAAACACAGGACCGTGACAACTGGGCGCAGATGATCGCGTTGGACAACGCCCTGCTCCGCCGGTATCCGAACGATCCCGAGATCTGGTATCTCACCGGAGAGTTGCGCGAGCACCTCGGCGACGTGCCCGGCCACTATTTCACCAGTGAGCAGATCATCGACGCCTTCGATCGGTCGATTGCCGGAGACTCGCAGCTGGCGCCGGCCTACATCCATCCGATCGAACAATCGTTAGCACTCGATGACACCGCACGGGCGCTGCGGTACATCCATGCCTACCTCGCGCTCGACTCGACCGGCACCCAGGCCAACGCCGTCCGGATGGTGCGATCGCTCGTCGCGCCGGGGATCGTGCCCGCTGCTCGAGAGACCGCCTTGCGCGCCGCCTCGTTCCAGGAGCTGTTCTTCGCGCAAGGCTTGTTGTTCAAGTGGCCCGACTCCGCCGAACGCGACGTGGATGCAGTGACGCTGATGCGTTCGCCAGGACGCGAGCCGCCGGGGTCTGGCGCCGACTCGCTCACGTTGCGATACGAGCTCGCGGGGGTGCTCGCGATGCGCGGTCACGTGCATCGCGCGCTGATCGCGGCCGGCGAGGCGCGGCCACCGGGCATCGTCTTCAATGCGGCGCTCGCGGGCCTCATCCCGAACGACAGCGTGGCGGGGGAGGCGACGGCCCTGTTGTCGCGTCCTTCGCCACAGCTGACGTACGCGATTCCGTGGTGGGGCGCCGCACGCGATTCGGGCAGCCTGCGCCGCGCGGCGGCCGCGCTCAAGGCGTTGGCGCGCGCCGGCCTCACCGCGCTCGACACGCGTCTCCTTGCGTTAGGCGAGCGGGAGGCGCCGGCGTACCTGGCGCTCGCGCGGGGCGATTCGCTCGCCGCGCGGCGCCTGCTGGCGGCCATTCCGGACTCGCTGTGCGCCGAGGTCGACTGCACGCCCGCCCACATCGCGCAGGCTGAGCTGCTGGCGGACAGCGGCCGACGCGCCGAAGCGCTGACCTTGCTCCCGACGCGCAACGTCGCCTTCGGCTCGCCACTGACGGTGCCGATGGAGCTGCTCCGCGCCCATCTGCTCGAATCGTTAGGCAAGCGGGCGCAGGCCCTCGACTCGTACACCTGGATCACGAAAGTATGGCGCGCACCCGACGCGGCGCTCGTGCCGATCGTGGACGAAGCCCGCGCCGGCATCGGCCGGCTGACCAGCGAGCTGGGCACCGGCCGGTCGATGCTCGATACGACCAGGTGACACGCCGCGCCGCTCCGTTAGGCGGCGCGCGCGGCCGTCAGACCA
>Ga0310810_10004681_pt1 | contig 15165 bp, 16 predicted proteins | sample NCmetagenome_FD_207641 | JGI IMG/M metagenome (GOLD analysis project Ga0310810, IMG submission 207641) | Soil microbial communities from experimental microcosm in Duke University, North Carolina, United States - NC | ecosystem: Engineered > Artificial ecosystem > Soil microcosm > Unclassified ...
CTCGCGGTGCTCGTCGTGTACGCGTGGCGCGCGCCGACGGTACCCCGCGCGGTCGCGCCCGGCAGCATCGGCGACGCGCTCCGCGACGGCAACTCGTGGTGGTGCTTCGTGCAGCACGGCGCCGGGTTCGGCCTGGCCCTCGCGACGGGCTCGTGGATCAGCGTGTACATCCTCCGCGAATTCGATACGTCGCTCGTCGTGGCCGGTGCGCTCGGCGCGTTCCTGCTCATCGCCGGCTTGTTCATGCGGCCGCTCGGTGGATGGCTCGTCGCCCGGCGCAAGATCACGACCGTCGCGCTCATGCGGGTGTCGCAGGTCCTCAACCTCGCCGGTCTCGCGCTGCTCGCGTGGCCGGGCCGGCCGCTCCCGGTCGCGCTCGTCGGCGGGATCGCCGTGGGCGTCGGCGTCTCGCTCCCGTATGCGGCGGTGTTCAACACCGCGGCGGCATCGCTGCCTCACGCACCCGGCGCGGCACAGTCGCTGACCGCGGCCGGCGGCACGTTCGGCGCGGTCCTCGGCGCGCCGCTCATGGGCCTCGCCATCGAGCGGCTTGGATTCAGCGCGGCGTGGATCGTCATCGCGGTCGTTCCGCTGGCCGCGCTCGTCGGGACATTCTTCATGCTGGGCGAGGAGCGGTTCGCGACCGAGTTTCGTTCGAGTGTGTGACGCCAGCTGGCAGTACGAAGGCCTGGCGGGGTCACGAGCTCGATGGGTTCAACCGGAGGATCGCGCCGTTGAGGACGGCCGCGAAGGTCACCCACAGGAGGTACGGGAGAAGCAGCGCTCCGGCGATCGGATCACGATTCCAGAACGCCGCGGTGGTGGCCACAATGGACAGCCAGAGCAGCACGATCTCGCCCAAAGCCCACGCCGGCCGTCGGAGCCCGAAGAAGAGCACCGACCACAACAGGTTCAATGCGAGCTGCAGACCGAAGAGTCCGAGCGCAATCGTCACGTCGGCCAGGTCGCGCGCTCGCCAGACCAACCATGCGGCAACGGCCATCATCAGATAGAGCAGTGACCAAACCGGGCCAAACAGCGACGAAGGCGGATTCCAACCGGGCTTGCGGAGGCGCGGATACCAGGTCCGGACCGCTCCCGCCGTAACCACGCCGCCCACGCCCGCCACAAGCGTGCACAGAAGTAGCAGTCCCACAAGGCCCGCCGCGTCAGTCATGCGCATCGAGCATCAGCGTCATGCTTCCTCCCGGTCGAACCGGACCTGAGCTACGACACCTGCCACGCGGCCAGGTCCTTCGAGGGTCTCGCGAGGCCTTCAAGAGCACGGTAGGCGCATGAGGGAGACTTGGATACGGGAGCGGCTGCGAGCGGTCCGCTCGCGGTGCTCCGAGCAAGATCAGCGACGAATTGCGCGTCGAAGCTAGCGGATGTCCTCTTGCTCCGCGATGAACACCCAGGGAAGCCCGAACCGCTCCTCGAGCTGTGATGCGAGCGCCTTCACGCCGAGCGTCTCGGTCGCCCAGTGCGAGCCGAAGATGAGGTTGATCCCCCGCTCCCGCGCGTAGAGCTTCGTGTACATGCTGCCCTCGCCGGTGACGTACGTGTCGGCGCCGTGCTGGCGGGCCTCCTCGAGCATCGTCGTGTAGCCAGCGCCGCCGGTCGCGATCGCGACCCGCCTGCAGCTCGGGACGTTCTCCCACGCTTCGATCGGGACGCCCAGGATGTCGCGCATCCGCTCCGCGAGCTGGGCGAACGTCCGGTCGTGCCGGCCGACGATCCCGGCCATGCCGCCGTGATACGGCAGGAACCGCTCCTGGACGATGACGCCGAGCGACGCGGCGAGCAGATCGGGGTTGCCGAACCCCGCCGCGCCGTCGAGCGCGGAGTGCGCGCCGTAGAGGGAGATGCCGTTGTCCTTCAGCCGGTCGAGCTTCTGAGGCGCGAGCTCGAGGTCGATCGCGGGCCAGGTGCGGTGATGGACGATGAGCAGGTCGCAGTCGGTGAACTTCGCACGGGCGATGGCATGGAACGACGTGTTCACCGCGCACGCAACCCGGCTGACCCTCTCCGATGAGCGCAGCACGAGGCCGTTCGAGGCTTCCTCGTCGAACTTCTCCGTCTCGAGCTTCCCGTCGAGGAACGCGACGACGTCGTCGAGGGGCACGCTCATTTCACGCGCTCGGCGATGATCCGGTTCAGGATCGCGCTGTTCGCCCGCCCGCCCATCTTCTTCATGACCGGGCCGATGAGGCCGGAGATCGCGCGCTGGTTGCCGGCCCGGATGTCGGCCACGACCTTCGGATTCGCCGCGATGGCCTCATCGACCGCTGCCGCGATCGCCGCCTCGTCGGAGACCTGCGACAGCCCCTTCTCCGCGACGATCGAGCCTGGCTCCCGGCCCGTCGCGAGCATCTCGCCGAACACCACCTTCGCCGCGGTCGTGTTGATCGACCCGGCACCGATGAGGCCGACGAGCGCGCCGAGCTGCCCCGGCGTGATCTTGAGCTGTGCCAGCGGGAGATCAACGGTCTTGAGATGTCCGAGCAGCTCGCCGGTGACCCAGTTCGCGACCCGCTTGGCCTCCGACGGCGCGGTCTGTGCCGCGGCCTCGAACCAGTCCGCGAGTGCGCGGTCGGACACCAGCACCCGTGCGTCGTAGTCGGAAAGGCCGTACTGCGCCACGAACCGCGCGCGGCGGTCACTCGGCATCTCGGGCAGCGCGGCGCGGATGCGCTCGACCATCGCGCGGTCGGGCGCGAGCGCGACGAGATCCGGTTCGGGGAAGTAGCGGTAGTCGTCGACCTCTTCCTTCGTGCGCTGCAGGTACGTCTTCCGTTTGTCTGGACTCCAGCCGACCGTGATCTTTCCGGTGCGTGTGCGCAGCTCGCCGCCGCTCTCCCACTCGTCCCACAGGCGCGCCGATTCGAACGGCACGGCCTCCTCGAGCGCGCGGAAGCTGTTGAGGTTCTTGATCTCGCTCTGCGGCGGCCAGCGCGTTTCGCCGCCCTCCTCGAAACGGATGGAGACGTTCACGTCGAACCGCGCGCCGCCCTCCTCCAGCTTGAACTCCGCGACCCCCGCGTACACCAGGCGCTCGCGCAGGGCCTCGAGGTACGCGAGGGACTCGCCGACCGAACGGAGGTCGGGCTCGGACACGATCTCGAGCAACGGGGTGCCGGAGCGGTTGAAGTCGACGAGCGTCGCGCCGCCGGCGTGGATGAGGCTTCCGGTGTCCTCCTCGAGGTGCGCGCGGCGGATGCCGACGCGCTTCGTCGAGCCGTCGTCCGCGGGGATCTCGAGCCAGCCGTTCACCGAGAGCGGCAGGTCGAACTGCGAGATCTGGTAGCCCTTCGGCAGGTCCGGGTACATGTAGTTCTTGCGGTCGAACTTCGTGTGCGCCGGCGTCTCGCAGTGGAGCGCGATCCCAGCCGCGATCGAAAGCTCGATGGCCCTGCGGTTCGGGTACGGCAGCGCGCCGGGGAGTCCGAGGCAGACCTCGCAGGTGAGCGTGTTGGGCGGGGCGCCGAACCACTTCGCCGAGCAGCCGCAGAACATCTTCGAGCGCGTGTCGAGCTCGACGTGGCACTCGATGCCGATGATCGTCTCGTAGCGCATCGCCACGGTCACCGGAAGGTCGGGTCGGACGGCGCCGGCACCTTGCGCACGCCACTGATCACCCGACTCGTGTTGACCACGACCTTCGCCCCCTCCACGGAGACAAGATACCGGTCCAGTGGTTGATCGGTCCCGCGTAGTGGATCGCCGTGCGCATCCCAGAACGACGGTTGGACGACCCCGAAACCGCCGTAGTCGCAGCCAGCTCGCGAGAACGTGGCGTTCTGGTCGAGCGGAGCCAGTCGCGGGTCTTCCGGTTCGATGACGCACTTGAATGATCGACCCTCGGGCTGCCAGTTCTCCTTGATCGCGATGATCAGGTCCTTCTCCGGCTGGACGAGATAGAAGGCTCCGTCGGTGCGGCTTGGCGGCGGCCCGAATCGGCGCGGCGCGGCTCCGACAGCCGGAATGTCCGTGGTCGCGAGCACGACCCGGCCCCCGATGAGCGTCGCCGGCGGCGTCGCCAGCTCGACGGCGAGCGAGCTGTAGGCCACGACCGCGACGAGGACCAGCGCGAGAAGGACGAATGCGGCGACGAGCAGGTACTGCTTCCAGACCGGCGTGGGATCGAGCGACTCCGGACCGGCCCACTGCTCGACGGGCTGATCTTCGTACCGGGTGCCCATCAGGCGCTCGCTTCGGCCGCGGGCTGCAGGGCGCGCTGGACGGCCGCGCGCGTCCCGCCGTCCCACTCGGCGACGGCATCGCGCAGCTCCGGCCGTCGCTTCAGCACGTTGCGCACCGCCGCGCTGACCGCGCGCGTGACGAATGGCCGCGTATCGCTTGCGAGGAACGAGAGGATCCCGAAGCCGCGCTCGGCCAGCTTCGCGCCCGATGCGCTCGTGAACACCGACGCGACGTTCCACCGGACGTTCTCGTCGGGATCGCGGGCCCAGCGTTCGAGCCGGGCGAAGGTCGCATCGGTGTAGGAGCGGAGCAGCTGGTCGCCGATCGCGAACGGCCCGAGGTTCCGCCGGACGTACTCGTCTGGGTCGGAGAGCGCCGGTTCGATGAGATCGAGGAGCGCGTCGGCACGTTCCGGATGCCTGCTGCGGGCGGCGTACTTGGCCGCGACGACCACCGCGCGGCGCAGCCGGGCGTCACCGGTCGCGATCCACGCCTGGGCGGGGCGAAGGTACTCGTCGAACGCGCGCTCGAGGCCGTCGCCCAGCAGTGACGCGGCGGCCTCGCGGACCTCCCAGTCCTCGTCGCGCGCGAGTCGGTGGATCGCGCGCTCGACGTCAGGGCGATCCGTCGTGACGAGCGGCCGAAGGATCACCGCGGCAAGCTCCTTGTCGACCCGGCGGGGATGCTGGAGGAGCCGGGTGGCCCAGTCGCGCCGGACGAGCGACGACGCGCTCTGGTCACGGACGATCGCCGCAGCCCGCGAGTACTCGGACTTCTTCACCCATCCGCGCTGGCCGGTCCGTCGCAGGATGTCCGACGCGGCGAGTGGGTCGCCCGCCGCGAGCGCCTTCTCGAAGGCGCGCTCCCAGTCGATCAGTGCCGCTGCCGTCCCACGAACCGCTCGATGCGGTCGCACGCGGCGTCGATCTTTTCCATCGATGCGGCGTAGCACGCGCGCACGTGGCCGACGCCGCGCTCGCCGAACGCGTTCCCCGGGACCACGACCACCTGCTCCTCCTTGAGGAGCCGCTCGCAGAACTGATCGTCGGACAGTCCGGTGGAGCTGACGTTGGGGAAGCAATAGAACGCGCCGCGCGGCTCGAAGCAGTGAAGGCCCATCGCGTTGAAGCGCTCATGCATCCGCCGGCGCCGCTTGTCGTACTCCGCGACCATCCGGTGGACCTCGGCCTCGCCGTTGCGCATCGCCTCGAGGGCGGCGTACTGCGCGGCGGTCGGCACGCACATCACGGTGTACTGATGGATCTTCATCATCTGCTCGATGATCTCGGCCGGCGCGCAGGCGTAGCCGACCCGCCAGCCGGTCATCGCGTACGCCTTCGAGAAGCCGGCCAGGTAGATCGTCCGCTCCTTCATACCGGCCTCGTCGAGGATCGATCGGTGCTCGGTGCCGTAGACAAGGCGGTCGTAGATCTCATCCGAGTACACGAGCAGGTCGTGCTCCGTCGCCAGGGCCGCAATGCCACGGACGTCCTCCGCCTCGAGGACCGCGCCGGTCGGGTTGTTCGGGAAGCCGAGGAGGATCGCACGGGTGCGCGGCGTGATCGCCTTGCGCACGTCGTCAGCGAGCAGGCGGAAGCTGTTCGCCTCATCGGTCGGCACTGCGACCGGCACCCCGCCGGCGAGCACGATGCCCGGGACGTACGCGACGTACGACGGATCGGCGACGATGACCTCGTCGCCCTCGTTCAAGGTCGCGCGGAGCGCAAGGTCGACGGCCTCGGACACGCCGACCGAGACGAGGATCTCGCTCCGCGGGTCGTAGGTCACACCGCGCCGCTCCGTCGTGTGCGCGGCGATCGCTTCACGGAGAGCAAGGAGCCCATAGTTCGAGGTGTATTGGGTCTTGCCTTCCTTGATCGAGCGCACGGCCGCGTCGCGGAACGCGTCCGGTGTGACGAAGTCCGGCTCGCCGACGCCGAGCGAGATCACGCCCGGGATCCCTGCGGCGAGGTCGAAGAATCGCCGGATCCCGCTCGCGGGCAGCCGCGCCACCCTGGCGCTGGTGAGCGATCGCTTCGCGAGCGTCATGCGGCCCTCATCGGATGCTGCTGATGATGCTCCGTCGCGCCCTCGAATGCCGCCGCCACGCGGAACAGCGTCCGCTCCTGATAGGAGTTGGCGATGATCTGGAGGCCCACCGGCAGGCCCTCGGAGAGGCCGCAGGGCATCGACAATCCGGGCAGCCCGGCGATGTTCACCGGCAGGGTGAACACGTCGTTCAGGTACATCTGCAGGGGATCGTTCGTCTTCGCACCGATCGCGAACGCGACCGTCGGGGACGTCGGCGTGACGAGCGCGTCGACGTTCTTGAACACGGCGTCGAACTCGCGCTTGATGATCGTTCGGACCTTCTGCGCCTTCACGTAGTACGCGTCGTAGTAGCCCGCCGAGAGCGCGTACGTGCCCAGGATCATGCGGCGCTTCACCTCCGGTCCGAAACCGGCACCGCGGGTCTTCCGATATGTCTCGACGAGATCGCGGCCGGCGACCCGAAGGCCGTAGCGCACGCCGTCGTATCGCGCGAGGTTCGCGGAGGCCTCCGACGGCTGGATGATGTAGTAGACCGCGAGGCCCTTGTCGGTCGACGGAAGGCTCACGTCGACGATCTCGGCCCCGAGCTTCTCGAACTGGGCGATCGCCGCGCGGATGGCCGCGGTCACTCCCGGCTCGACACCCTTCGGGCTGAAGTACTCGCGCGGCACACCCAGGCGCAGCCCGCGCACCCCGGCATCGAGATCGCGGCGCACGTCGATCGGGCGGTCGATGGTGGTCGCGTCGTGCGGGTCGATCCCGAAGATCGCCTCGCACACGATCGCCGCGTCCTCGACGCAATTCGTGAGCGGGCCGACCTGGTCAAGGGACGAGGAGAACGCCACGACGCCGTAGCGCGGAACGCGACCGTACGTTGGCTTCATCCCGACGACGCCGGAGAGCGCACCGGGCTGGCGGATCGATCCACCGGTGTCCGTACCGAGGGCGAACACCGCCTGGCCCGCCGCGACCGCCGCGGCCGATCCACCCGAGGAGCCGCCCGGGACGCGCGAGCGGTCCCACGGGTTGCGCACCGGACCGAACGCCGAGTTCTCGTTCGAGCTGCCCATCGCGAACTCATCGAGATTCGTCTTGCCGAGCATCACCGCGCCGCTCCGGTCGAGACGCTCGACGACCGTCGCCGAATACGCGGGTCGATAGCCGGCCAGGATCTTCGAGGCCGCGGTCGTGACGATCCCCTTGGTGCCGATGATGTCCTTGCACGCCCACGGCACGCCTGTCAGTACCGGGGCGTCGCCCGCCCGCAACGTCAGATCTGCCGCGGTGGCCTGCGCTCGGGCGTTGTCCTCGGCCAGGTGCAGCCATGCGTTGAACGGATCGGCTCGTGCCGCCTCGAGGAATGCATCCGCGAGCTCGACCGCGGACACATCTTTTGCGCGCAATCGCTGCGCGGTCTCGGTGATCGTGCGCGGGAGCTCACGCATCGGGCGGCCGCTCCCCGAGGCTCGCCTGCACGCGGAAGAAGTCGCCCTCGCGGTCGGGTGCCTGCGCGAGCACGACCTCGACCGGCAGGCTCGGACGCGGCTCGTCCTCGCGCATCACGTTCTCGAGCGGCAGCACGGACGCGCTCGGCGGGACGTCTGAGGTGTCGACGTCCTTGAGCTGCTCGATCGCCCCCAGCACGACCTGCAGCTGACCGGTGAAGCGGTCGAGCTCGTCGTCTGTGAGGGCGATGCGGGCGAGGCCGGCGACGTGTTCGACGCGGCCTCGGTCGATGGCCGGCATATCGTCAGTTTATGGACGACGAGGTCGATCTGCTGCCCACGCCGTCGGTCGGACGGCGCGTGGACCGCGAGCTCTTCGTCCTGCTCGGCGGCACCGCGGCGCTGCTCATGCAGGTCGCGCATCCCAAGGTCGCGGCCGGCGTCGACCAGCATTCGGACTTCCGCCGTCATCCGATCGGCCGCCTCCGCCGCACCCTGGATACGACGCTCGCGGTGGTCTTCGCCCAGCCGGGCCAGGCCCGCGCCGCGCTGCGACGGATCGATCGCCGCCACGGGCCGGTTCGCGGCACGACCGTGGACGGGCGAGCGTACGACGCGCGCGATCCCGAGCTGCTCCTCTGGGTCCAGACAACGCTGGTGCTCACGTCGCTCCGCCTGTACGAGGCTGTCGCCGGGCGTCTGTCGACGGCGGACCGCGAGGCGTACTGGACCGAGACCCGGCCGATCGCCGCGTTGCTCGGCATCCCGATGCGATCCCAGCCCGACTCGCTCGCGGACCTCGAGCGACACGAACGCGCGATGCTGGAGCGCGCCGTGCGGCCGGACGAGGTGAGCCGGCGCGTCGGCCGAGACGTGCTCCGTCCGTTCGGCGGGCTCCCCACTCCTTTCTATTGGCCGAGCGACGCCCTCGCCGCGGCGCTCGTCCCGCCCTCGCTGCGCGAGCCGTTCGGGCTCCGCTATCGGCTGCGCGAGCGCATCTTCTTCGCGCTCGTGATCGCGGCGGTCCGGATCGGACGAACCGTCCTCCCCGACCGGCTGACCGTGGTGCCGCAGGCCCGCCGATTCGAGCGTGGCACGGGCGGTGCTCCCCGCTGAGCCGTGCCGAGGATCATGGCGTCACCCGAGCTCGTCCAGTACTACGCCACGGTCGCGCCGTTCTACGAGCGCGAGATGACGCTGCGAACGGACCTCCCGGCGTGCTGCGAGCTGGTGTCGCGCACGGGCGCCCGTTCGGTCCTGGACCTCGGGTGCGGGAACGGCAGGTTGTCCCGCGCGCTCGCCGGACGCACCGAGGTGATCGGCATCGACGTGCTCACGACGCTCGTGCCGGCGGATCCCGGGTTCGAATTCGTGCGGGCGGACATGCGCGACCTGCCGTTCGCGGCCGGCCGCTTCGATCTGGCGATCGCGGCGAACGACCCCTTCGCGCACCTGCTCGATGACGGCGACCGCGCGCGCGCGCTCGACGAAGCGCAACGGGTCGCCCGGCACGTCGTCGTCGACGGCCTCAGCCTGACGACAGCCGACGATGCGCGCGCGCAGGCGGGCCACCTGACCCGCGAGGCCGTCCTGCCGGACGGCATCACGCGGCACGAGCGCTGGTCCGCCGTCGGCGCGCACCGCTATCGCACCACGTACCGCTACCAGCGCGGGGACGCGCTGCTCGCCGAGGCCACGACCGACGTCCGCGCGTGGTCGGCCGACGAGCCGGCGCTGCGCGGACGCGCTGCACGCCTGTACGGCGGGCTCGACGGCCGCGCGCACGATCGCGAGGGCTCGGCCCTCGTCATCAGCATCGGAGGAGCGCTATGAAGCTGAAGCATCCCGTCGTCCATGGCCATCCCCTGCACGCGATGCTCTCCGACCTTCCCGCGGCGCTCATCCCGGCCGCGCTGTTCGCGGCCGCGGTCGAGCGCGCGCGGCCCGATCGACGCACCCGGTACGCCGCGCGGACGTCGACGCTGCTCGCCTTCGGCTCGGCGTGCCTCGCCGGGATCATCGGCTGGTGGGACTGGCTCACCATCCCCGCCGACCACCCGGTGCGCTCGCCCGCGACGACACACGGGCTCATCAACAGCGGCAGCCTCGCCGTCGGCGCGGCCGCGGTCCTCCTCCCGCGCCGGCGGCTCGAGCTCCTCGTCGTCTTGAACGCGGCGCTGCTCGTCGCCGCGTGGATCGGCGGGGATCTTGTGTACCGGCTGGGCTGGCGGGTCCGGCCGGCGGAGGAGCTCGAGCAGATGGATGCCGGCAAGCGCCGCGAGGAGGCCCGGGCGATCGTCGACAAGCACGAGCGGGAGGACGTGCTCCTCAGCTGAGCATGCGGTAGAGCGCCTCGTGCGCGTCGAGCATTCGCTCGAGGTCGTAGCGCCGGGCGTCCGAGCGGCAGGCGGTCCGAGAGAGTCCGGCGGCGGTGGCGACGGCGCGCAGGAGGCCGGCCTCGTCGTCCGGCGCCACGAGGCAGCCGCTCCGACCGTCGACGATGACCTCCGCGAGGCCGCCGCGCCGGTACGCGACGACGGGGGTGCCGCAGGCGATCGACTCGAGCGCGACCATGCCGAACGGTTCGTCCCAGCGCACCGGCTGGATCGTCGCCGCCGCCGCGCCGAGCATCCGCCAGAGATCTGCGCGAGCGAGCGGCCCGTCGTAGGAGATGTCCGCGCCGAGCAGCGGCGCGACCTCGCGCGCGTAGTACTGCTCGTCATAGATCGGACCGGCCAGACGGAGCCGGGCCGACGCGGCCCGTGCGACGCGGCATGCGGCTGCGGGATCCTTCTCGGCGCTCATCCGGCCGGCGAACGCGAGGTAGCCGCCCCGTCCGTCACCGATGGGCACGCGGGTGAGCTCTACGCCGTTCGGCAGCACCGCGGTCACGCCGACACCCGCGCCGGCCCACGCAGCGCGGCAGCTCTCGGAGACCGTCGCGAGCGTCGCCTGTGTCGCCCGCGCGGCCGCGACCACGGTCGCCTCCAGCGGTGGGAGATGGATGGTGTGCAGCACTCGTGGACCACCAAGCCGGGCGAACGCCGGCGCGTCGAAGGCGTGCGCGTGGACGACGTCGAACGACTGCGACGCCAACCATGCCGCGACGGCCGCGAACGCGTCGTCCTGCGAGGTGCCGCGACCGTCGCGACCGAGCGCGGCCGCCGGATCCGCGTCGACGCCGAGGTCCACGATCGCCGTACCGGTCACGAAGGATCCGCGCGGGGCCACGAGCGTCACGCTGTGGCCGCGGGACGCGAGGCCGCGCGCGAGGTCCGCGATGACCGCCTGAGCGCCACCGATCTGCGGCGCGCGCTCGTCGATCGCAGCGACGAAGGGCGCGACAAGCGCGATCCGCACGGTCAGCCGATGGACGTGCGGGACGGAAGGAGGCTGAGGAACTCCTGCCGGACGCGATCCTCCTCGAACGCGCCCGAGAGTGCGCTGGTCGTCGTCAGGACGCCCGGCTTCGACACGCCACGCATCTCCATGCAGAAGTGGCGTGCCTGCACGACGACCATGGCGCCCCTGGGGACCAGTCGCTTATTGAGGCAGGCCACGATCTGCTCGGTCATCCGCTCCTGGATCTGCGGCCGTCGGGCGTAGAAATCCACGAGCCGCGCGAGCTTCGACAGACCGACGATCTGGTCGCCCGGGATGTACGCGACGTGCGCCGATCCGAAGAACGGCAGGAAGTGGTGCGCGCACAGCGAGAAGAATGGGACGTCGAGGACGCTCACCATCTGCGAGTAGCCCTCGGTGTTCGGAAAGGATTTCCAGGTCGGGTCGCCGCCCTCGCGAAGCCCGGCGAAGAGCTCCTCGTACGCGCGCGCGACCCGCAGGTGCGTCGTGGTCAGGTTCGGGTCGGAGAGGTCGAGGTCGAGGGCCTCGAGCACGCCGCGGAACGCGGTGGCGACGCGCTCGACGCGCGTGCCGGGCTCGGCCGGCAGGTTCTCCTGTTCATCCGGGTCGACGTCGTGCGCGACCCCGCCGCGGGCGATCCCGTAAGACCGCACCGGCCGGCCATGTCCGTTCCCGTTCTCGCTCGTCACATCCAGCTCCTTCTCAGAGGATCCCGTCCTTCGGCATCAACACGATCTCGTCAACGCTCGTTCCGCGCGGCTGGGCCGCGGCCCAGGCCACTGCGCGCCCGACATCCTCGGGCCGCAGCATCCGATCACGAGCGAGTTCCGTGCCGCCGGCCCGCTCCCAGAACGGGGAGTCGACCGAGCCAACGACCATGTTCGTCACGCGCAACCCCTTGGCTCGGCGTTCGGCCGCCAATACCTGGGCAAAAGACCGCACCCCGGCCTTCATCGCGCAGTAGGCCGCCGACCCCGCGAACGGGTGGATGGCGGCGATGGAGGAGATCGTGATCACGTCGCCTCCCACAGGCGGTACGTGCGGGAGCGCCGCCTGGACTACGAGAAACGTCCCCCGCAGCCCGACGTCGAAGACCAGATCCCAATCCTCGACGCTGAACGAGCCGAGGTCGCCGAAACGGCCGACGCCGGCGGCGGTCACGACGATGTCGAGCCCGCCGAAGGCTTCCGCTGCCGCGGTCACCGCGGCGTCGACCGACGCGGCGTCACGCACGTCACACGGCATCGCGATCGCGCCGTCGAGATCGTGTGCGAGCGCCTCGAGCGCAGAGGCGTGGCGGGCCGCGAGGGCGACGCGGGCGCCGGCGCCGGTCAGCGCGCGCGCGGCCGCGGCACCGATTCCGCTCGACGCGCCGCTTACGAACGCGCGCCTGCCCGCGAGGCTCAGCGTTCGGGGCCCTCGTACGTGAATGCGGATCGAGGTGTTTCGTACACGACGACCCGCGCGAGCTTCGGGACGCGCGGCGCAAGAAGCTGCCAGATCCGCTCGGCGATGCGTTCGGCCGTCGGAAGCAGCGTGGCAAAGGGCTCGACCTCGACATTCAAGTAGCGGTGGTCGAACGGTCCCACGACGAGCTGCTCCACCGCCGCGTCCAGCGCCCCGATGTCGGTCACGGTGCTCAGCTTCGGATCGAGCGGACCGCGCACCGTGACCTCGAACCGGTAGTCGTGCCCGTGCGGCTGCGGGTTCGCGCACTTCCCGTAGATCCGCCGGTTGTCCTCCTCCGACCGATCCGGATCGGCAAGTCGATGCGCCGCCGAAAACCCGTATGCGCGCGTGACCTCCACGTCCCCACCTCCACCTGCGTCCGCCCAGAGCGTGTCGTTCTCCGCGAGCCTGACTGACACAAGGGTCGCGTACGGGATGCCGGCCGCGACGCGCAGGGAGAGCTCGGCGAACAACGTGACGGCCAGCGCTTCGGCCGAGGCCTCCCGCCCAGCGAGGGCTTGGTATTCGACGTCGAGGCGGTGATGGTCGAGCGGCAGCGTGACCGCTTTCAGCAGGCCGTCGAGCTCACGGAAGTCCACCAGGAAATCGGTGTCGGGATCGATGCGGCCGGCGATGGTCGCCGTGAGCACATAGTTGTGCCCATGGACCCGCGCGGCATGCCCGAACGCGGGATCCCGATACGCATGGGCCGCCTCGAACGGCTTCGCGCGCGTGACGCGCACGCCGCCCGCACCTCGGCCGGCGTGCGTGACGAAGAACGGCTGGATGGTCACCCGTTCAGCACGCGAGCAGACGGCGTGCCGGGCACCGTCCAGCGCATGCGCAGGCGTAGCCGGTCGGGCTAGGTCGCGCCCTTGGGCTGCCGCACCGGAAGGGACAGCTGGAACGTCGAGCCCATCCCGGGGCCGACGCTCTCCGCCGACACGCGGCCGCCATGCGCTTCGGCGAGCAGCCGCGTGACGTAGAGACCGAGGCCGATCCCCTGGGCGCCGGTCGTCTGCGCCGTCTGCGCCTGGCCGTACTTCTGGAACATCACCGTCAGGTCCGAGGGACCGAGCCCGACGCCGCTGTCCTTCACGACGATCCGCGCCTCCGCGTGGCCGCTGGCCACGGTCACAACGACCGGTGCGCCCGCAGGGGAGTACTTCACGGCGTTCGCGATGAGGTGGCCGACCATGACGCGCAGCCGGTCCGCGTCGCCTTCGACGGTGACCGGCTCGGCCTGCAGCACGAGCTGGACCTGCCCGCGGCCGATCTCGCGGGCGACGTCGGTGACGAGCTCACCGAGGTCGACTTCGCTGAGGTTGAGCCGGAACCGGCGCGCCTCGAGCACATTCATGTCGAGGACATCCTCGGCCATGCGCTCCAGCTCACGGGCCTGGTGGTCGAGCGCGATTCGCGCCTCGTTCACGATCCCATCCGTGTCGCGGCGCGACGCGATCGCGCCGGACACGGAGCCGATGCGCGCGGCGGTCTGGCGGAGCTTGTGGGCGATGAGCGCGAGCGCATCCTCGCGGTGGCGGTCGACATCCGCGAGCCGCGCGCCTCGCTTGCGGTACAGGTCGATGAGGATCGCGACACCGATGAAGATCACGACCCGCGTACCGACGTTCCACATGACCGAGGGCGGGGCGAACCCGTCTTCCTGCACCGTGTCGATCGTCCAGGCGATCGCTGCCGCGGCGCCCGTCAGCGCGCCGGCGACCGCGCCGCCGAGGAGCGTGACCGCGAGGATCGGGATCACGTAGAAGATCTCGAACGAGTAATAGTTCGGCGTGACGCGGTCCAGCCAGAGGATGACAGCGATCGCGAGAACTGCCGCCGCTGTCAGCGCGGAGGCGCGCAGCACGGTCCTGGTACGGCGGTCCATTGTCCGAAATGATGCCGCCACGGGTGCCTCGCGGCATCCCCCGCGGTGGGGTGAACCCGCTACGTCAAATAGATGAGCTACGCACCCTGGGGCGAGCCGGATGGGTCGAGAGATACGAAGTACGACTCGCAGGCCATGTCGATGAGGTCCGGGGTGAGCTGGGCCGGTCGCCCGAGGAACCGGGCGGTGTCGGTGAGCTGTTCGAGGATGTCACGGGGGTGGCACGACCGCAGCCCGAGATTCTTGCGGCGGTAGTGGGCGAGGATCTGCGACATCGCGTCGGAGCGGTACTCGATCTGCTTGCGCTCGCACATGCGCTTGAAGATCTCCTCGTACTGCGCGACGGTCGGGGCCTCGATGCCGATCTTGTAGCGGATCCGCCGCAGGAACGCTTCGTCGACGAGGTCCGCCGGATCGAGGTTCGTCGAGAAGATGATGAGCATGTCGAACGGGATCTCGAGCTTCTTGCCGGTGTGGAGCGTGAGGTAGTCGACGCGCTTCTCCAGCGGCACGATCCAGCGGTTCAGGAGGTCCTTCGGTGACACGCGCTGGCGGCCGAAGTCGTCCACCATGAAGATGCCACCGTTCGCCTTCATCTGGAACGGCGCCTCGTAGAACTTCGCGCTGTCGTCGTAGATGAGGTCGAGCGTCTCGAGGGTGAGCTCGCCGCCCGTCATCACGATCGGCCGCTTGCTGATGATCCAGCGGTGATCGAACCGCAGGCGGTCAGCGACGATGGGATCCAGCGCCGCGCGGTGATAG
>Ga0310810_10004682_pt1 | contig 15165 bp, 12 predicted proteins | sample NCmetagenome_FD_207641 | JGI IMG/M metagenome (GOLD analysis project Ga0310810, IMG submission 207641) | Soil microbial communities from experimental microcosm in Duke University, North Carolina, United States - NC | ecosystem: Engineered > Artificial ecosystem > Soil microcosm > Unclassified ...
TCGCCCAGAGCGGCGATCTCCTCGTTCGCGATCGCCTCGGTAACTGGACGTACCAGTTCGCAGTGGTGGTGGACGACATCGCCCAGGGGATTACACATGTCATCCGGGGGATGGACCTGCTGCCCTCCACCGGCCGGCAGATTGCGCTCGCGCGGTTGCTCGGGCGCGCGACACCGCCGCGGTTTGCGCACCACCCGCTGGTGATGAAGACGGCGACCGAGAAGTTGAGCAAGTCGGACGGCGACAGCGGCGTGCGCGGCCTCCGCGCGGCGGGTTGGTCGGCGGCCGACGTGCTGGCCCGCGCTTCAGCACTGGCGCGACAGTCAAAAGCTCAGCTATAGTCCGCGTCGTCTGGTTCCGTCGAGCCGAGCGCCATGCCGCGCTGGTGAGCCGGTCCACCGTATCGCCCCCAAGGAGGGGACCATGCCGAAATATCTACTGAAGGCCAGCTACAACGCGGAAGGCGTCCGCGGTGTGATGAAGGATGGAGGCTCCAAGCGCGAGGCAGCGGCGCGCGCGCTGGTGAAGTCGCTGGGCGGAAAGGTCGAGTGCTTCTACTTCGCTCACGGCGACGCGGACGCGCTCGTGATTTGCGAGTTCCCCGACGTGGCGAGTGCGCTCGCCGGCGTGATGGCGGTCAACGCCTCGGGCCTCGTCACGGCCTCGACGATCCCTCTACTCAGCCCGAAAGAGGTGGACGAAGCCGCTCAGAAGACCGGCAAGTACCGAGGTCCGGGTCAGTAGGGTCTTGAGGTCTTGAGGTCTTGGGGTCCTGAGGTCTTGGCGTCTTGAGGTCTTCGGTCTTGAAGCCTAGAGCCTAGAGCCCAGAGCCTAGAGCCTGTTCTTGTGGCGCAGCACGCGGCCCGGCCTTGCGTCGGTCTGCGTGCCGCGCTCCACGACGGGCATGCCGTTGACGAGGACGTGGACGATGCCGGTCGCGTACTGGTGAGGCTGTGAATAAGTGGCCGTGTCCGCGACAGTGCCGGCGTCGAAGATGACGATGTCCGCAGCCTTGTCGGGGGCGAGGCGGCCACGATCGGCGAAGCCGAACTGGTCGGCCGGCAGCGACGTCATCTTCCGCACCGCTTCCTCGAGCGTGATGATCTTCTGCTCGCGCACGTACTTTCCCAGCACCCGGACCGCGTTGCCGTAGCCCCGCGGGTGCGGCACGCCCTCGCCGAAGGTGTTCAACCCCGAGTCCGAGGCGATCGACACCATCGGGTGCCGCAGGATCCGCGCCAGGTCATCGTCGGACATGAAGTGGTAGACCATCGATGCGCCGCCGGCGCGCAGCATCCGCCGCATCATTTCCTGCTGGGTCGCAAGGTCAGCGGCGCCGAGTACTTTCTGCGCCGCCTGGGGGATGGTGAGCCCGTTCAACGAACGATCGGTACGGTACTCCGCTATCCGCGCGAAGTCGTAGTCCTCGAGTCCGCGCTCGCGAATCAGCTCGCGCATCTCCGCTCGGACCTTCTCCCAGGTCGCGGGATCGTCGAGCCGCGCGTTGATGGCCTCCTGCCCACCCTCGAGCACCCATGACGGAAAGCGGATGCCGAGATTCGAGCTCGCCGCATCGTAGAGATACTGGTCGGCGTTGACACGCAGCCCGCGGGCGCGGGCGGCGTCGATCATCGCCAGCGCTTTGGCGCTCGCGCCCCAGCGGCTCGGCGCGTCCACTTTCAGGTGCGAGATCTCGAGCGGGCATTGCGCCTGTTCGGCGACGTTGATCGCTTCGCCGACGGCCTCCTCCAGCGCGGTGCCTTCGTTCCGCATGTGCGTGGCGTAGACGCCGCCGCGGCGGGCCGAGACCCGGGCGAGCGCAACGATCTCCGCGGTTTCGGCGTAGGTGCCGGGCACGTATTGCAGGCCGGTGGAGAAACCGACCGCGCCGTCGGCCATCGCGCGATCCACCAGAGCCTCCATCTTCTTCAGCTCGTCGGGCGTGGCCTGGCGGTTGGCGGTGCCCATCACCTCGCGGCGAACGGTGTTGTGGCCGACGAGAGTGGCGTAGTTGATCGCCGGACGCGCCGTCTCGATCTCCCGGAGCGCGCTCTCGAGATCGGCGGCCGAGCCGCCGCAATTGCCGGCGATGACCGTTGTCACCCCCATCCGGACGAAATGCGGAATCGCCGGCTGCGTCGCGATCTCGTCCACGTGCGTGTGCACGTCGATGAAGCCCGGTGCCACGACCAGCCCGGTCGCATCCAGCGTCCGCGCCGCGGTCGCGCCGTTGAGCGCCCCTACCTCGACGATGCGCCCATTCCGGACGCCCACGCTTGCAGCTCGCCCCGGCGCTCCGGTCCCGTCCACCACAAGACCGTTCCCGATGAGCAAATCGAACGGCTGACCTTGGGCCTCGCCGTGCCGCCAGCTAAACACTGCCGCAACCAAGGAGGCGCAGGCAATCAGGAGTGCTCTCCGCATGGCTCAGATTGTAGCCGCCGCACTCCGCACTCCCTCCGCACTCCGCACCCAGCACCCAGCACCACACTTCGCACCCCGCACTCCGCACCCCGCACTCTCTGTTTGGGTTTATCCTTTGTCCCATGTCTCGCTTTCCGCGGAGACCTCGCCCGGGAGTCGGGGTGGCCGAGCCCGACGTCGAAGTACCCGTGCCCGTGGTCGCCGAGCCGGAGATCGACACCTCGGACCTGTCGGTCCTGGTTCGCGCGTATCACGGACCACAAGAGCCGCCGGTGGAGGTCCCCACCGCGGTCAAGAGCGCGCAGCTGACGATCGTGCGGAACGAGCGGCGCGATTTTCCGGATCGCCAGATCCTGACGTTCCTCGACGGCGAGCCGATGGGGAAAGTCCGCTACGGTGAAACCCTGACGCGCGAAGTCGCTCCGGGCACGCACTCGGTGCGCGCCTTCAACACGCTGTTCTCGAAAACGCTGACGATCGACGTGAAGCCGGGCGAGCACGTTCGCCTCCGGACCGGCAACGGGTTTCCGCGAGCGGGATGGTTCCTGATGATCTGGCTCCACGCGACGTATCTGCTGGTGCGGCTCGAGCGCGAGCCGTGAGTGAAACCGCGCGGCTGACAATCGTCCGGAACGAACCGCAGGACGTGCAGGATCGCGTCGTGCACCTGTGGGTGGACGGCGAGCGGTGGGACAATCTCCCCTACGGTGCGACGCGGAGCCGGGATCTCACGCCCGGCCGTCATGTGGTAAAAGCACACAACACGCTGTTTGGCACCACGATCGAGTTCGACGCGGCGCCCGGCGAGGAGGTCCGCCTCGGCTGCCTCAACGGGCTCACGGGCGGCGGCAAACTGATGGTGCTGATGCTGGGGGTGGCGTGGCTTCGAGTCAGGCTCACCCAGCTGCCATCGGGCATCGTGGGGGAGAAGTCGTGAGGCAGTCGTTCGGCGTCCTCGGTCTCGTGGCGCTCACCGTGACGGTGGCGTTCGCGGCGGACCGCATCTTCACCAATCCGAAACCGGATGCGCACCTGAAGAAGCTGTTTCCGCAGGCGGTGGCGTTCTCGCCGCTCGAAGGCACGCCGCTGCATTTCACGGCCTACAGCGCCGACCCGAAGAAGTCACCCGAGGCCCCGGTGCTCGGCTACGCCTTCTGGACTACCGACATCATGCCCAACGAGCGGGGTTACCACGCCGCCATCCACTTCCTCGTCGGAATGGACCTGCAGGGCGTGCTCACCGGCGTGGCGCTCGACTACGACTCCGAGCCGTACGGCTACTTCTCGATTCAGCCGCCCGAGTTCGTCGCCCAGTTCAAGGGAAAGAGCATCCGCGATCCATTTCGCATCGGCCAGGACATCGACGCGGTGGCGCGAGCTTCGATCACCATGGAGGCGGCCGCGCGCGTGATTCGCGAGAGCTCGCGCACGATGGCCCGCCAGTTCCTCAACCCAGCCTCGGTGAAGAAGCCGTGACGTTTCAGCCGGAGCCCGATCCCTGGGGCTTCGAGGAAGCGCCGGTACCGACCTTCGCGGAAATCCTGCAGCCGCAGATTCCGGACCTGCTGCTGCTCGTCGCCTTTCTTGCCTTCGCCTATTACAGCTTCCGCCGCAAGAGCGTGCCGCTGAAGTACGCCGCGCTGGTGCTCGCGGTTGGCTACATGGGGTTCTGGAAGAGCAGCCTGATGTCGATCACCGACGTGTTCCGGGTGGTCGACATGGACTTCCCGGTGTTCCAGAAGACGCTGGTGTGGTACCTCTTCGCCGGGTTCACGCTGGTGTCCACCGTGCTGTGGGGCCGCTTCTACTGCGGGCGCGTGTGCGCGTTCGGCGCGCTGACGCAGCTCATTGACGCGGTGTTCCCGGCGCGTTGGCGCTACGAAGTTCCCCAGGCAATCGAGGCGCGGGCGGCGTGGATCAAGTTCGCCGTGCTCGGCGCGGTGCTCGCCCTGTACGTCGCGACGCACGACGTCACCATCTACCAGTACGTCGAGCCGTTCTGGATGTTCGGCGGCTTCGGCACGCGGGCGATGTGGATTGCCATCGGGGTCCTGCTCGTCGCGAGCGTTTTCGTGCGGAACCTGTATTGCCGGTTCCTCTGTCCGCTTGGCGCCGCGCTCGGCGTGATCTCGAATCTGACGGTCTTCCGCATCAAGCGCTGGTCCGAGTGCAGCACGTGCAAGATCTGCCAGAAGACGTGCGAGTGGGGCGCGATCCAGGGGCCGAGGATTCTCGTCACCGAGTGCGTCCGCTGCGATGACTGCGAGCGCCTGTACGCGGACGAGCAGAAGTGCCCGCACTGGCGGATCATCGACTACCGCGCGAAGAAGGCCAAGGTTCTGCCGCTGACTCCGGTGCAGGCCGGCCCTTCGGGCCGGTAAGGCCGCGCTCTGCGCGTCAAGCTGCGCTTCGCGCATCAAGCGCCGCATTCGAGGCGCAGGAAAAGACGAGTCTTCCGTCGAGCGCAGCGAGGTTCCTGCCGGACGAAGTCCGGCCTGACGGCGAAGCCGGCCTGCGCCGCGAAGCGGCGCCTGACGCGCGTGAGCGCGGCCTGCCAAGCGAGGGGATCCCGCCGGACGAAGTCCGGCCTGACGGCGAAGCCGGCCTGCGCCACTAGGCGGCGCCTGCCAGCTCGCGATCCTACTGGCCTACCACCGATTCACAGCCGCTCCGCGCCCCGCGTTCCAGCTCGCAGCGGACGAACGCGGCGCGGTCGTTCGTGAAGCTCAGCATGTTGCCGCGCGCCGCGTCGAAGTCCCAGGGCGGCCTGAGCGTGTCCTCGCGCATGGCCTGGTCGATCAGGTCGAGCTGCCGGTGAATCTCGGCGCCAAACCACGGCGTCGGTGGTTCGCCGACCGGCTCGAGCGCCAAGTCCATCGCGCGCCGCAACTCGGCGTAGTACATCGCGCGGTATTCCGGCACCCGCATCAGCTTTCGCGTCAGCACGTTGTCCTCGAGCCCCTGGTCGATGGTGTAGGTGGGGCCCCAGAAGGCGGTGTCTTCGTCCCAGTCGATCAAGACGTGCTGGCTGCTGCCTTCCAGCCGGTAGAGGTAGAAGTTGTTGACGCCCCAGTTGCCGACGAAGCCGTCGATCTGCGCGACGAAGTTCTGGGTGGCGACGTAGCGAATGAGGGCCGGGATGTCGAGCAGCGGCCCGAGGACTTCGCCGAGGCGGTCCTCCCGCGTCTCGTTGACGAGGTGGACGAATTGCTGGATGGGACGGTACTTCTGCTCGTCGCTCTTCGACTCGTGGGTCTTGGCGTCGAAGCGGTTCTTGTACGGTCCCAGGTCGTCGCCCAGGTCCTCCATCCGCCACTCGTCGTTCCAGCGGAACTCGAAGAGGTAACCATCGTTCTGCGTGTCCTCCTCGATGATCCCGAACACCCGGGCGAGGAGCCGCTTGTCCACCGACTCGACAATGGCGTAAATCCCCGCGTACTCGTTGTTGACGTAGAGCCGCGCGTGCGCCTCGCGGGGGGCGGGAATCCCCATCTTCGCCATCAGCTGCACCGTCGCGGTCTCGTGCACGCCGGAGGCGTCCTGCGTCAGGTTGTCGAGCACGACCGACTTGAGACCGAGGAAGCGCTGAGCGGTGGCGTAGCGGTCGAAATCAACCCGCAGCCCGGGCTTGGTGCCGCTCCGCGAGCCGTGGCCGCGAGACCTGATACCGACATTGCGGACCGTCTCGCCATTCCACTTGAAGTCGGCGGGGTAGTACTCGTTTTCGAGAAAGGTCTCCTTGAGCTTCGCCCAATCCTGGGAATTCACCAGGAGGTCGACGCGCTGGAGAACCTGAGAATTGAAGAGATCGTCCGCCGTCTGCGCGCCGGCCGGGGTGGCCAGAGCGTGCAGCACGAACAGACATTTAAATACAAGTATTGAAGTACTGCGTCGCATAGCGCAAAATCCCTGTTAACAACTTTTCGGCCGCCCGTCCCTCGGCCTTGAGTGTTCGTCACTAAAGATGCTCAGTTCCAACCGAGTGCTGGGGCTGACGTTGCTGGTCGGGTGCGCCGCCGCCTCCACGTTCTGTGGGGGGGCCCCTACCTCACCGTCAGCTACTTCGCAAGTTTCGACGCAAGCGGCGGTCAACGGGACGGCCGGTGATACACCGACCCCCGGTAGTCCGACGGCCCCGACGCTACCTCCGCCTCCCGGCACCGGCAGTGCGTGGGTCAATGCCGTTGGCGACATCGGCTGGTGCGGCTCCGAAGCCATGCCCAAGGTCGCTCGTCTCCTCGACGGCCTTCCCGGTGACATCTTATTAACGGGCGACATCGCATATATGAACGGCTCGCCCGAAGATTTCCGGCGATGCTTCGATCCGGATTTCGGGCGTCTGGCCAACCGGCTTAGACCGACGCCCGGCAACCACGACTACGGTACCTCGAACGGTGACGGGTATTTCGGGTATTTCGGCGCCCGCGCCGGGCTCGATCGCCGCGGATTCTATGCCTTCCGCGCCGCCTCGTGGAAGGTGCTGATGCTCAATTCCTCGGTGCCGATTACCAGGAATTCCGAGCAGTACCTGTGGGTGCAACGCCAACTGCAGGAGGAGCCGACGCGCTGCACGCTGGCGTCGTTTCACCATCCTTTCGACAGTTCCGGCACCAATGGCCCGAATCCCTGGCTGAAGGACATCTGGGAGCTGCTCCATCAGCAGGGCGTGGAACTGGTCCTCGCCGCCCACGATCACCTCTACGAACGCTTCGCGCCGATGGATGCCGACGGCCGGCCCGACGTGGCCCGCGGCGTTCGCCAGTTCACGACCGGGACCGGCGGCGCGCCTCTCTACTCAAGAAGCCGTGTCGCCGCGAATTCCGAGACCCTCGCCCAGGCCTACGGCGTCCTCCGCCTGCGCCTCGATCCGACCCTCTACGAATGGGACTTCGTCGACGTGAACGGCGCGTCGCTGGATCACGGACTGACGATCTGCCACTGAAGAGCAGGCTCTAGGCGTCAGGCTTTAGGCTTTGGGCCTGTCACGCGTGTCGAGCTGAGAAGCGCTCTTCCTAAAGCCTAAAGCCTAGAGCCTAGAGCCTAAAGCCTACGGCGTCGGCGGCCGGTCGATCCTGAGTCGGTCTTTGAGTCCGCTCGACACCCGGACGTCGTTGTCCTCTGTCACGATTACCGCTTCGACGTCCGGCAGCGACTCGACCAGCGCCATGCCTGCTTCCGGGCCCATGATGAAAACGCCTGTGGACGCCCAATCCGCGGTCAGCGCGCTGTGAGCGAGGATCGTTACGCTCCGGCAAAGCCGGGCGGGCTCGCCGGTGGCTGGATCGAGCAGATGGTGATACCGCACGCCGTCCTTGATGAAGAACCGCTCGTAATCACCAGAGGTTGAAAAGGTCTCGTCGTGCAGTTCGATGGTGGCAAACGTCTCCCCATCGGTGCCGCGCGGATCGTAGAGGCCAACCCGCCACGGGCGGTCGCCTCGCCGGCCCGACGCATACAGGTCGCCGCCGGCCTGAATCAGGAAGTCGGAAAAACCGGCGTTCCGAAGGAGGGCAACGGCGCGATCGACCGCGTAGCCCTTCCCGATCCCGCCCAGGTGAACCCGGACACCGGGCCGGACGATCTCCGCCGTTCCGGCGGCGCGGTCAAAGCGGACGGCGGCGTGATCGATCAGCGGTAGCCGCGCGGCGATCTCCTCGTGCGTGGGCACGCGGTCGTCCTGGTCGTGGTCGAACTTCCAGATGTCGGCAAGGGCGCCGAAGGTGATGTCGAACTTCCCGAGGGTCAGGCGGTTTGCCTTCTCGGCTTCCTCGAGCACCTGGAGCAGGTCGGAACCGACCGGCAGCGGTCCCTTGCCAGCTGCAGCGTTCAGGCGCTGAACGTCGCTTCCCGGTCGCCACACGCTCAGCGCGTCTTCCAGCCGCTCGAACTCGGCGTAAACGGAGTCGATCGCGTTCGTCGCGCGGTCCCGGTCGGTCGTCCAGATCGAGACGCGGAGCGACGACCCCATCGCGATCCGGTCCTGTTCGAACAAGGCCGCCTGGGGTGCCGACAGCTGGCACGCGGCTGCGAGGGCGGCCATGACGGCGACGATGACGATGCGGCGCGCCAACGCCGGAGGCTTCAGGCTCCAGGCTTCAGGCTTCGGGCCGTGCCTTCGCATTGTGGCCATGCCGTACTTATAGTGCGACGAAACCGCACCCCCAAGAGGCGAGACCCCACGACCGCAAGCCCCAAGCCGCAGGCCTCGAGCCCTAGGCCCGAGCCCCGCTTCAGCCGGCGAACGTAACGCGCTTGAAACGTAAGCGTAACGACAGTGTAACGTGCGCTTGCGACACTCGTCGCCGTGACCAGCAACCACGTTCATCATGCTCTCGTCGTCGTTGTCGCCTCGGTGATGCTGCTGACCGCGGGGGCGCCCGCGAGGGCGCAGGGTACCAACGACGCCCTCCTGCGCCTGCTTCGCATCCTGCGCGACAAGGGCTCGATTACGGCCGACGAGTACGAGGAGCTGCGGCTGGCCGCCGGCGCTGCGACGCCGGAGGCGATGCCGCAGGCCAGGGCCTCGGCTCCCGCTGCGGCTCAAGCGGCGCCCGCGCCGCCGGCACTCCCCGTCACGGCCGAACAGCTTGCCACTCGCGTGCAGGCGCTCGAGACTCAGGTCGCCAAGCAGTCGGACGATGTGGTGAAGAAGGCGTTGGCGAACAAGTGGTACGAGAAGTTCGGCATGCGCGGCTACACGCAGTTCCGCTTCAGCGAAGTCGCGCAGGGCAGCGGGCCGGATCTCGAGATTCCGGCCGATCGCTCGGTCAATCCAACCGAATCGTTCATCATTCGCCGCGGCCGCTTCGTGCTGAGCGGCGACGCGACCGATCACCTCGCGTTGTACGCGCAGGCCGACTTCAACGGCTCGCCCGGCGCAGGTGATTTCGCGCTCCAGATGCGCGATCTGTATGGCGACATCAGCCTGGACAAGGCAAAGGCCTGGCGTGTGCGCCTCGGCCAATCGAAGGTCCCATACGGCTTCGTCAACATGCAGTCGAGCCAGAACCGCGCGCCGTTCGAACGGCCCGACGCGATCAACAGCGCGATGGAAGGCGAACGCGATTACGGTGCCTACCTGATGTGGGCTTCACCGGAATCCCGGCGCCGCTTCCGCGACCTGACCGCGCTCGGCCTCAAGGGCTCTGGCGACTACGGCGTGTTCTCGGTCGGCGCCTTCAACGGACAGGGGCTCAACAAACCCGATCAGAACGGCAACCTGCATGTCGTCGGGCGCGCCGCCTACCCGTTCAAGCTGAGCACCGGCCAATACGTCGAGCTCGGGGTGCAGGGCTACTACGGCAAGTTCGTCACCCCGGTTCAAGCACTCAGCGTCGGCGGCAGTTCAATCACTCCGGCCCAGCCGACCGACGGCACCTCGGACGGCCGCGTCGCGTTCACCGCGGTCTGGTACCCGCAGCCCTTCGGCGTCGAAACCGAGTGGAACTTCGGGCGGGGGCCCGAGCTCAGCGCCGATCTCACGCGCATCGAGACCAGCTCGCTGCAGGGCGGCTACGTGCAGTTCAACTACCGGAAGACGGGCCCCGCTGCGCAGTCTCTCTTCCCGTTCACGCGGTGGCAGTACTACGACGGCGGGCGCAAGTTCGCACGCAACGCGCCGCACGACAAGGTGAATGAGGTCGACGTCGGCCTCGAGTTCGCGCACTGGGCGGAACTGGAGCTCACCGCGGTCTGGACCCACACGTTCGACCGGACCAGAACGAGCGCGTTCCCCTACGACACCACCCGCGGCGCGAACCGTATCGGCTTCCAGGCACAATGGAATTACTGACCGCAGGGGGGTGCTATCCTAGATAGTTCGTGACTGCGACTGTTACCTCAGATGCGATCGCGCGGGAAGTGGCGCGGCGGCGGACCTTCGCCATCATCTCCCACCCCGACGCGGGCAAGACCACTCTCACCGAGAAGACGCTGCTCTACGCCGGCGCGATCGAGCTCGCCGGCGCAGTGCGCGGCAAGAAGACCCAGCGGCATGCCGTGTCCGACTGGATGGACATCGAGCGGGAGCGCGGGATCTCGATCACCTCGGCGGCGCTGGAGTTCGACATCTTCGACCGCAAGGTGACCCTGCTCGACACCCCCGGCCACAAGGACTTCAGCGAGGACACCTACCGGACACTGCTGGCCGTGGACTCGGTGGTGATGGTGATCGACGCCGCCAAGGGCATCGAGAGCCAGACCCGCAAGCTGTTCGAGGTCGCGCGGCAGCGGCGCCTGCCGATGCTGACCTTCGTCAACAAGCTCGATCTGCCGGCCCGGGATCCGCTCGAGCTGCTCGACGAAATCGAGCGCGTGCTCGGCGTCGCCGCGGTGCCGATGAACTGGCCGATCGGCACGGGCGATCGCTTCCGCGGCGTCTACGACCTGCGCGAGAACAAGGTGCTCTTCTACGAGCGCGCCGGCGGCGAACGGCGGGCGCCGGTCGCGGTGTCGAGTGCCGACGATCCGAAACTGGCGGCGCTCATCGGCGAGGAGCGGCGCGCGGAGCTGCTCGAGGCCGTACACCTGCTGCACGCGGCGGGAACCCATTTCGATATCGAGGAATACCGGGCCGGCCGGCAGACGGCGGTATTCTTCGGCTCGGCGCTGTCGAACTTCGGCCTCGAATCGTTCCTCTCCGCGCTCGTCACGCTGGCGCCGCCGCCGTCGCTGCGCGAGAGCGAGGACGGCGCCGTCGATCCGGTATCGACCGACTTCAGCGGGTTCATCTTCAAGATCCAGGCGAACATGAACCCGAAGCACCGGGATCGTGTCGCGTTTCTCCGGGTCTGCTCGGGCGTGCTCACTAAGGACATGCTGGTGCGCAACGCCCGCCACGACGAGTCGGTGCGCTTGTCGCGTCCAAGCCGCTTCTTCGGCCGCGATCGCGAAACGGTAGAGACGGCATTTCCGGGTGACGTCGTCGGGCTCGTCAACCCGGGCCGCTTCGCGATCGGCGACACGCTCTACGCCGGCCGGCGCGTCCATTACCCGCGGATCCCCCACTTCCCAGCGGAGTTCTTCGGCGCGCTGCGGCTGCGCGACGTCAAGTTCAAGCAGTTCGACGAGGGGATTCGGCAGCTCGAGGAAGAAGGCCTGATGCAGGTCGTCTTCCCGATCTACGGCAAGCGCGAGCCGATCCTTGGCGTCGTCGGCTCGCTGCAGTTCGACATCGTCGAGGCGCGCATGCAGAACGAGTACGGCGTGACCTGCCAGGTGGACAAGCTCCCGCACGTGGCGGCGCGCTGGATCGAGGACGACCCGGGTGGTTCACTGAAGCTGCCGCAAGGCGTGCTCGAAACCGTCGATCGTGACGAGCGCCGGGTGCTGCTGTTCCAGTCGGACTGGGAGCTTCAGTACACGCAACGGGAAAACCCAACTCTGCGCCTCCTGGCTGTCGCCTGAGAGGCGCCTGCCGGGAGCGGCTTCGCCGATCGGGAAAGATCGCGATCGGGAGGGGAGCGCTTTCGGGACGGCTATGGCGTGGGCTTTCCAAGACCCCAAGACCCCAAGACCTCAAGACCTCAAGACCGCCCAGCTGATTGCGGCGACGACGACACCGAGGACTGAGTCCAGCAGGTAGTGGTAACGGCCCAGTACCGTCGCCATCGTGATGCCGACGGCCACGACCATGAACACCACGCCGGCACTTGGGAAGGCCGACGACACCGCCAGACCGATCGCCACCGCGCCGGCTGCATGCGCGCTCGGGAACGTGTTGCACTGGATGCTGCCGTATCGGAGCAGCCACAGGTTCAGGTTGCGGGCCGACGTTCCGGAGGCGGCTTCGGCCTCTACCGCGCGAGGCGGCCGCGACTGCAGCCAGGGAAGCGCCGCGTAGCAAGTGAGCTCGGCGACGAAGAGCGTCGTCCAGTACAGGCCGAGGGCGTCGTGACGGCCGCTGGCCAGTAGAACGACGGCTCCGGCCGGGACAACGGCGTAGACCAGCAGGTAGAACAACTCGAACACATCGCGCACCAGCGTGGAACCCGCGCCGAACACGCGCAGGATTCCGGTTCGCCAGAGCAGGGCGTCGTCTATTGCCAGCAGCCACCGTTCGAGGGGCGGCGACGGCCTGACGAAGAACGCGCCTGACGCGCGGTAGGTGACGAGCAGCGCCAGGCTTGGCACGACCACCCACCGCACAGCGGCCGCTATAAGGGTGCCGTCACCGGAAGATGGCCACCAGAGCCAGAGCCCCAGCAGGATTGCGAGAGCGAGGGTGGCCGTCAGCCGAGCGACGGCAAAGCGGGGCACCGCCCACGCAATTGCGGCAAGGTAGATGGCGTACGCGAACGTTACGTCTGTCCAGGCGAGCGACACGGCCGTCCCTTTGTACTGTGACGGTCCGGCGTAAACCGGCTCACCCCGGCACCGGCCGCGCCGATAACCCGGGCGGATCATGCGGAACTTCGGGATCCGGTGTCCAATACAACAGAGAGCGTCGCGAGACCCCCGCGGCGATTCGTCGACGAGAGGGTTCCGATGACACGCTCAGGGTCCGTCCCCGTCTGGGTTTGCACACTGTTGCTGGCCGCCACCGGACTGACCGCGCAGCAGGCGCCACTCCGGATTGTCGGTGTCGGCCCTGAGGGCCCGCTCGATTCGCTCGCCCAGGCCAACGAGATCCGGGTCGTGTTCTCCGAGCCCATGGTCACGCTCGGACGCATCCCCGCGGACGTGCAGGCGCCTTTCGTCCGCATTTCGCCGGCCGTGCGCGGCTCGTTCCGCTGGTCGGGCACCACGATCCTGATCTTTACGCCGGATCGCGGGACTCCGCTGCCTTATGCCACCACTTATGAAGTCACGGTGGACACGACGGCGGCAGCGGTCAGCGGCCGGCGGCTTTCGACGCCACGGACGTTCACGTTCACGACGCCGACCGTCCGGTTGCTGAGCACGGACTGGTATCGGCGCAACGACCGCGTCGATCAGCCGTTGGTGATGCTGCTGCGCTTCAATCAGCCGGTGGGTGCCGGCGACGTCGCGGCGCATCTCACTGCGTCGCTCGAACGTCACGACTGGCAGCCGCCATCGTCTTCGCCGGAGGAACTGGAGCGGTTGCGCGCCATCGATCCAGGCGCGCTGGCCGCGTTCACTGCGAAGGTCCAGGCCACCCAGCGGGTCGCCGCGGGAGGTGGAGCAGTCGGCTTTCGGCTGACTACGGACTGGGATCGGAAACGGTTCCCAGCCTCGCCGGATCTGGTCGCGTTCGAAGTCACGTCGTCAGTGCAGCCGGAGAGCTGGATCGGTGTCGTCCTGGACGATCGTTTGCCGTCGCCAGCCGGGCCGGCCACTCCGGGCAAACCGCAGTCCTACATGCTTCAGGTCGAGCCGGCATTCTTCATCAACGGCTTTTGGTGCAAGGCCGAGTGCGACGGCGACGCCCGTAACCCCCTCGAGATGCGTGCTCCGGTGCAGATTAAGGACTTCGCCTCCGCCTTGAAGGTGTCGGATGTCACGTCGGGCGAGAAGGCCGTGTCCCGGCCAACGACTCCTCGTCGGCGCGACTTCGAACCGGACGCGTCGAGCCTGCTGACCCTCGAGGAGGCGGGCTACGAGGCACAGCCGCCCGATCGCCGGTATCAGGTCATCGTCGCGCCGACGCTGACTTCGGAAGATGGACAGCGGCTCGGATACCGGTGGCTCGGCCTGGTTGGCAACTGGCACATGCGGGCGTTCAGCAGCTTCGGCGACGGTCACGGTGTGTGGGAGCGGAGCGGGGGAGCGCTGCTGCCGTTCTACGCGCGCAACCTGCGCGACGTCACCCAATGGGCCGCGCGGCTCACGACCTCCGATCTCATGCCGCGGCTTCAGACGCTGCAGTCGCACGGTTTCAATGTCACGCCTGAAGGGCCTGGCGTGACGCGACGTTTGTCTGTCGCGCCGGATCGCGTGCAGTCGCACGGCCTCGACCTGTCGGGTGCGCTCACCGGCGGCACCGGCCTGGTGTGGGCCGCAGTGCGTGACGGTACCACCCTGCCGCGGACCCGCCGCTTCGGCCTGCCCGACGATGAGGCTTCGCGGACGCGCGCGTCGCTCGTTCAGGTCACCAACCTGGGCGTTACGGTCAAGGACAGCCCGCAGAACACGCTGGTCTTCGTCACGCGCCTTGATACCGGTCAGCCGGTGCCCGGCGCCGCGGTGTCGATTGTCCGCACCGACAACACCACATTCTGGCGAGGGACCACCGGTGCCGATGGCGTGGCGATTGCGCCGGACACCCGGCTGCGCGACCCCGATCGCTGGTACGAGCTCGCCTTCGTCGTCATCGCCGAGAAGGATGGCGACGTCGCCTACACCGGCAGCGATTGGAACGAGGGAATTTCACCGTGGGAGTTCGGAGTCGGGCTCAATCTGCGCGAACGCGACCCGCTTCTCAGCGGCTCGGTGTTCACGGATCGCGGTGTGTACCGGCTCGGTGAGGAAGTGCACTTCAAGGCCATCCTGCGCGAGAACACACCCGCGAACGGGATTCGTCTGTTTCCCGAAGGGACGCCGGTACTCATCTCGGTGCGCGACGCCCAGAACCGCCAGGTCGACTCGCGAACGATCCGGCTCTCGTCGTGGAGCAGCGCCGAGTGGACCATGACCCTGCCCGAGAGCGGCACGCTCGGCAACTACTCGCTCCGCGCGATCCTCGAGAAGGACCGGCCGACGCCCAAGGCGCCGGCCGACCGGGAACGCGGGGTGACGCCCGGCCCTGCCGAAGACGACTTCGTGCCCTACGAGAAGCAGGTG
>Ga0310810_10004684_pt1 | contig 15161 bp, 12 predicted proteins | sample NCmetagenome_FD_207641 | JGI IMG/M metagenome (GOLD analysis project Ga0310810, IMG submission 207641) | Soil microbial communities from experimental microcosm in Duke University, North Carolina, United States - NC | ecosystem: Engineered > Artificial ecosystem > Soil microcosm > Unclassified ...
GATCCTTCACCAGTTCAACGATGCCGAAGAGACCGAGGTTGCGATGGGCGCCGACGGTGGGATGACGCCGCGCCAGATCGGTCAGCAGGTCAGTCATGACCGGGCCCAGACGCTTGGCGTTGCCGATCAGATCGTCTTCTTCGTAGACATCAAGTGTCGCGAGCGCAGCGGCGCAGGACATCGGGTGACTGTTATAGGTCAGCCCACCCTGGAACACTTTGTCTCTGAAGTGATCCGCGATCGTTCGCCGGATACCGACAGCACCCAGCGGGAGATACGCGCTCGTCAACCCTTTCGCCATCGTCATCAGGTCCGGCACGACGTTCCAGTGGTTCACCGCGAACCACTCACCGGTGCGGCCGAAGCCGGCCATCACCTCGTCGCAGACCATCAGGATGCCGTGCTTCGTGCAGAGCTCCCGCACACCCTGGAGGTAGCCGTCGGGTGGAATCAGGACACCGTTCGTGCCGCTCACGGTTTCGAGAAAGAACGCCGCAATCGAGTGCGCGCCTTCGAGCTCGATGATCTCCTCGAGCATCGCCAGCGACTGCTCGGCTGAGTCCCATCCGCGTTCGATGCCATGGTAGGGGTCGAGCACGTGAATGACACCTGGAACCCCTGGCTCGGTGCTCCAGCGGCGCGGATCGCCGGTGAGCGCCATCGCGCCGTGCGTGCCGCCGTGATACGAGCGGTATCGCGCGAGGATCTTGTGACGGCCGGTGTAGGCGCGAGCGATTTTCATCGCGTTCTCGTTCGCCTCGGCGCCGCCGTTGGTGAAGAAGAACACGTCGATGTCTCCCGGAGCCAGCTGCGCCAGCCTGGCACCGAGCTTTGCTCTCGGCTCCGTCGCCATAAAGGGGTTGGCATACGGCAATGCCTCGGCCTGGGCCTTGATCGCGCGAATGACCCGCTCGTCGCCGTGGCCGATGTTGACGCACATCAACTGGCTGTTGAAGTCGATGTAGCGTTTGCCCTCCGGCGTCCAGAAGTACACGCCCTTCGCACGCGCCATTGGAATCGGATCGACGGCGCCCTGCGCGGACCATTCGAAGAACGTGTGCTTGCGGCACAGATCAACGATCTCGGCGCCCGACATCTCCCCCGCGGTCGTGGTCATGATTCCGCCTGCTTCTCGCTCGTTTCGACCGCAGCGTAACCCTCTGGTGCGTCATGGCCGCCAAAGTACTCCTTCGAGTCCGGCCGCCGGATCTTCGAGTGGGTGACGATGCGATCCCTCCGCAAGCCGCGGAAATCTTCGAGCGACTTCCAACCGTCGCCGGCATGCCGATCGAGAAACGCCTGCAGGTCGGCGGTGAGATTCTTGATGATGTTGGGCCCAATCGCGTGATCGAGCATGGCGGCGGTGCACACCTGCACCGTGCCGCAGCCGAGCAAGAAGTAATTCAGCGCGTGCGCGAACTCGCCAATCCCGCCAATCCCCGAGAACTGACGGTCCGGAAACGCCTGGGTCATCTGCGAGACTTTCGCCAGCGATTGCGGCAGGATGGCCGGGCCCCCGAGACCGCCACTCGAGACCAGGCCGTCGACGTTCACTTCGAACTCGAGCGTCTCCGGATCGATGAGCGGGATCGAGGGAAACGTATTGGACGAGGTGATGGCGTCGGCGCCGCCGAGAAAGGACGCGCGCGCCTCGGCGACGATGTCCGTCGTTGACGGCGTGATCTTGCACCACACCGGAACCTTCGCGACCTCCTTCACCACCTGGGTCACGACGGAGATCAGTCCTTCGTCCTTGCCGATATTCGAGCCCATGTCCTTCCGATCCATGTGCGGACACGACAGGTTCAGCTCCAACGCATCGGCGCCGGCGTCCTGGCAGGCGGTCGCCAGCGACTGCCAGTTTCGCAGCTCGCGATCGTTGCCGGACCCGGCCATGATCGACGCCACCAGGATCCGATCGGGATGCGCCTGCTTGATCCGGTTGATTCGCGGAATCCACCAGTCGAGCGTCTTGTCGGAAATGAGTTCCCAGTTCCACGATGAGTGCAGCGCCGTCTCCGGCCGCTTCTGCGTCGACAGGTGGTACGAATCGGCTTGCGCGCGGAGGAACTTCGTCTTCGGACCGGCAACGTTCGCGACCGGGTGCAACCCGATCGTCTTCGTGACGACACCGCCCCAGCCGGCGTCGTAGGCGCGGAGGATGTTGCCGTCGGACTCGGTCGGCGGCGCCGAGGACAACAGAAACGGATTCCTGAATCTGAGACCGGTGAACGTCACCGACAGATCAGCAGCCATGCCACCTCCATCACTCCGAGGGGCTGTGCCCCTCGGACTTCCCCACACGCGCTCTCGCGAGCCGCTTCGACGGCTCGCTCCGGTCGCGCGGCTCGCTTCGCTGCGCTCGCTCGCATCCTTCCTTGGCTAGCCTTGCCTCGCCGGAGCACCGGTCAAATCTGAGGGTGCGAAGGCGGCGGCGTTCGCTGCTGTCGTACCAGCTTTGAACCCACTTGTCGTGCGGCGAAGCGCGGATTATACGTGCCTTGACACACCTGCGGCGCAGAAATACTGTTGCAGGTTCTCGGGAGGAGCGTCCAATGGGCCGGATCGTGCGCGGCGGATTGATACAGGTCAAGGCTGACATCTCCCTCGAAGGTACCACTGACGACATCAAGCAGCGGATGCTCGACAAGCACCTGCCGCTCATCGAGGAAGCGGGTCGGCGTGGAGTCCAGCTCTTGTGCCTCCAGGAGCTCTTCAACGGACCCTACTTCTGCGCCGAGCAGCAGCCGCGCTGGTACGAGATGGTCGAACGGATCCCGGAAGGCCCGACGATTCAAAGGATGCGCGAGGTTGCCAGGCAGCACGGCATGGTGCTCGTCGTGCCGATTTACGAAGAGGAAATCACCGGAATCTATTACAACGCAGCCGCAGTAATCGACGCCGACGGCACCTACCTCGGGAAGTATCGCAAGCATCACATCCCGCACGTGGGCCCGGGGTTCTGGGAAAAATTCTACTTCCGCCCAGGCAATCTCGGATATCCCGTCTTCAACACGGCGGCGGGGAAAGTGGGCGTCTACATCTGCTACGACCGCCATTTCCCCGAGGGCGCGCGAGTCCTGGGCTTGAACGGAGCCGAAATCGTGATGAACCCGTCGGCGACCGTGGCCGGTTTGTCGGAGTACCTTTGGAAGCTGGAGCAACCCGCGCATGCCGTCGCGAACGGGTATTTCGTCGGCGCGATCAATCGTGTTGGGGTTGAAGAGCCGTGGAAGATCGGAGAATTCTACGGGCAGAGCTACTTCTGCGATCCGCGAGGACAGCTGGTTGCCGTCGGCAGCCGCGACAAGGACGAGCTCGTCGTCGCCGATCTCGATCTGGGCATGATCCAGCAGGTGCGGAATACGTGGCAGTTTTACCGGGACAGACGGCCGGAAACGTATGGGGCGATAACTGAGATCTAAGCTGACAGCGACTGGCGACTAGCGACTGGCTACTGGCTATTGGCTGTTGGCTCCTGGGAGAGCGCCTGCGGCGAGCGAGGCGCTGGAAGGAAGCGCCGCATAGCGGCGCCGCCGAGCGAGAGCGAGCCGGGGTGGGGCCTCGCGAGCAGTTAGAAATGTAGACAGAGGATCGATGCGCACACTCAAAAACTTCATCAACGGTGAATGGCGTGCCTCCACGGGCGGGCGCGTCAAGGATGTGAACCCGGCGGACGTGGATGATGTGATCGCCGAGGCGCCATCGTCCACGGCGGCGGAAGCGGCGGAAGCCTGCGAGGCGGCGGCGCGGGCGTTCGAGAAGTGGCGCAGCACGCCAGCGCCTGTGCGCGGGCAGATCCTGTACAAGGTTCAACGTCGCATGGAAGAGCGCCGGCAGGAGCTGGCCGAGGCGCTGACCCGCGAGGAAGGCAAGACGATCGGCGAGTCACGCGGCGAGATTCAGCGTGCGATCAACGTCGTCGAATTCTTCGCCGGCGAGGCAAGGCGGATTACTGGCGAAACCATTCCATCCGAGCTGCCGAACAACTTCTGCTACACGATCAAGCAGCCGGTCGGGCCGGTCGCGGTCATCACCCCGTGGAATTTCCCGATCGCGATTCCGATTTGGAAAATGGCGCCGGCTCTCGTGTCAGGGAACACAATCGTTTTCAAACCGGCAAGCCTGACGCCGCTGACCGCGTCGCTCATCGTCGAGATCTTCGACGAATGCGGGCTGCCGCCGGGCGTGCTGAACCTGGTGTTTGGAGGCGGGCGGGAGGTCGGCGACACGATTGTCAAACACCCGGCGATCCTCGCGGTGTCGTTTACCGGTTCGAACGACGTCGGCGTTGGCCTCTACGGCGCCGCTGCGGCCCGCGGCATCAAATGCCAGTGCGAGATGGGCGGCAAGAATCCTATCGTCGTGCTCGCCGACGCGGACCTCGACCTGGCGGTCGAAAGCACGATGCAAGGGGCGTTCGGCTCGACCGGCCAGCGCTGCACCGCCACCAGTCGCGCCGTGGTGGTCGAGTCGATCGCGAACGACTTCGTCGACCGGCTCGCGGCGCGGACCTCGTCGCTGGTCGTCGGGAACGGATTGAATCCGGCAACCCATGTCGGCCCGTCGGTCGACGAACGGCAGCTGGAAACGGTATTGAGCTACGTGGAAACCGGGCAGCACGAAGGCGCGCGCCTGGTGCGCGGCGGTGAACGGATCCGTGACGACGGGCGCGATCGCGGCTACTTCGTCTCGCCGGCGATCTTCGACCACGTGGACGCCAACATGCGCATCGCACAGGAGGAAATCTTTGGCCCGGTGTTGTCGCTCATCCGGGTTCCGGACAACGAGGCAGCGCTCAGCGTCGCCAACAACGTCCGCTTCGGGCTGTCGGCATCGGTCTACACCAACGACGTCGCGGCGATGTTCAGGTTCGTCGATCGCCTGGACGCTGGCATCCTGCATGTCAACTCCCCCACCGTCGGCGGCGAAGCCCACATCCCCTTCGGCGGCATGAAAGCGACGGGCGTAGGACTTCGCGAAATGGGACGCGTCGCGATCGATTTCTACACCGAGCTCAAGGTCGTGTACGTGGACTACACGGGCGGAGCGAGGAAGGGAAATCTCTATTAATGCTGAACGCTGAAGGGTGAATGCTGAATGAAATGGTTGCTGATTGAGGCAATCGGATTTGTAGCAACCCAGCGATAACTTCAGCATTCAGAATTCCGCATTCAGCATTTCTAAGGCTCCATGTCACTACTCATCCTGAACGGCCGCATCATCACCGCGTCGGATGACTACGTCGCCGACGTCTTCTGCGACAACGGCGTCATTGCCGCAATCGGCAAGGACCTGCCGTCGCACCGGTTTCAGGCTGACCGGACCGTCGACGCAGCCGGCAAATACGTCATCCCCGGCGGCATCGACGTTCATACGCACCTGAACATGCCGTTTGGCGGAACGACGTCGGCCGATGATTTTGAGTCGGGGACGATCGCGGCGGCGTTCGGCGGGACCACGAGCATTGTCGACTTCGCGATTCAGTATCGCGGCAAGACGATGAGTCATGCGCTCGACGACTGGCGCCGCCGTGCGGACGGTAACGCGGTCATCGACTACGGCTTCCACATGATCCTGACCGAGCTCGAAGACGCCGGGCTCGGCGACATGGATCGGATGGTTCGCGACGAGGGGATTACGAGCTTCAAGCTCTTCATGGCCTATCCCGGCGTCTTCATGGTCGACGATCAGACGATCTTTCGCGCGTTGAAGCGAACCGGGACCAACGGCGGCCTCGTGTGCATGCATGCCGAGAACGGCGGCGTGATCGACGAGCTGGTGAAGGAAGCGCTGCGACGAGGGGACACCGCCCCGAAGTATCACGCGCTGACGCGTCCGCCGCGCGCCGAAGGCGAAGCCACCGGGCGGGCCATCGCGCTCGCCGAGCTCGCCGGCGTCCCGATTTACATCGTGCATCTGTCGGCGGCGCACGCGCTCGAGAAGGTGCGCGAAGCGCGAGACCTGGGCCTGCCCGCCTATGCGGAAACGTGTCCGCAGTACTTGTTCCTGTCCTACGACAACTATGAAGAACCCGGGTTCGACGGCGCGAAGTACGTGATGTCACCGCCACTCCGTGAGAAGTGGCATCAGGACGTGCTCTGGAAGGGTCTGGCCAAAAACGACCTGCAGGTGATCTCCACCGATCACTGTCCGTTCTGCATGGCCGAGCAAAAAGAGCTGGGAAAGAACGACTTCAGCAAGATCCCGAACGGTGCCCCCGGGATCGAAACGCGGCTCACGCTCGTGCACGACGGCGGCGTGCGTCCGGGACGGATTTCGATGTCCCGCTTCGTCGAGCTGTGCTCGACGACGCCGGCAAAGATGTTCGGGCTGTTCCCGCGCAAGGGCACACTCGCCGTCGGCAGCGACGCCGACATCGTCGTGTTCGATCCCGAAAAGTCGGCGACCCTCAGCGCGAAAACGCTGCACATGAAGGTCGACTACAACCCCTACGAAGGGCGCACGGTCAAAGGCGCGCCCGCCCTCGTCATCAGCAACGGCGAGGTCATCATCGACGGCGATCGTTTCGTTGGACAGAAAGGGTCGGGCCGCTTCCTCAACCGCGGCCCCAGCCAGGCGCCGTCTGGGCTATAGGTTCTACCGGGTTGTAGAACCCGTGAACCTTGCAGAACCTATCTTGGTCTGGAGACGGTGAGGTTGTTCTTGACCTCGAAGACCCCGTTGATCTCGCGTGCCTTGAGACCGGCGATGGACTTGTCGCTCTCGTTGTCGACGACGCCTTCGAGCGTGACGCGCCCATTCTTCACAATGATCCGAATGGACGGCTGGCTGCCGAAGCCATAACGATCGAGCGCGTCGGTGCGATAAATATTCCGGGCCACGGCCGTCCTGATCGCGTCGTCGGTCGGCGAGGTTGGCAGGACCTCGATCTCGTTGATGACTGTTTCGACGCCTTCGACTCGCTTGACCCGGCGCTCGGCGTCATCCTTGAGGGTAGGCCGCACGACCTGCCCGAGCAGCCGTATGGTGCCGCCCGGTTCCACTCTGAAGGCGAGGAAATCAAAGATGGTGTAGTACGGCAGCGAGAACAGCTGCTGCTGGACGTCGGCTTCGATGCGGAGCGTCCGCGAATCCTTCCGCTGGTCCTGAGCGAAGGGCACCAGCAGGATGCAGAGCGTGAGCACAAGTGCTTGCATGAAACAACTCCTTCCGATCACTTTCTTTCAGAGTAGCGCAAACTGGCGGGTTTGCCCGACCGGACTCTTTTCGTGGATCATCTGCGTGCCCACGTGGCTGAGGAACACACCGACGTGACCACGACAGCGACCCAGATTGAGCGACCGGATGGCCGTGTCGAGCTTGTCGATACGACGACAGTCGAACGCAGCCCGCTCTACAACGAAGACCTCGCACCAGTGCCGATCTCGGCGCGGAACTGGACCACCTACAACTACGCCGCGCTGTGGGTCAGCATGGCGCACTGTATTCCAACATACATGTTGTCTGCCGGGCTCATGGCGGCGGGGATGAGCTGGTCGCAGGCGTTGTTTACGGTCGCGCTCGGCAACACGATCGTTCTTGTTCCGATTCTGCTGAATTCGCATCCCGGAACCCGCTACGGCATCCCGTTCCCGGTTTTTGCCCGTGCCGCCTACGGCACGATTGGATCGAACGTGCCCGCGCTCATGCGCGCGATCGTGGCGTGCGGCTGGTTTGGCATCCAGGCCTGGATCGGCGGCGAAGCCGTGAATACCTTCTTCACGAGCATGATCCCGGGCTGGCATGGTCTGCTCGGTCCCGGATTCGGGGGGCATTCGACGACCGAGTGGCTGTCGTTTCTGATCTTCTGGGCGATGAACGTCGCCATCGTGTACCGCGGAATGGATCTGCTGCGGGCGGTCGAAAACTGGGCCGCCCCATTCGTACTGGTTATGACGGCGCTGCTCCTTGCGTGGGCGGTCACGGAAGCAAACGGCTTTGGGCCACTGCTTTCTCAACCCGGCAAGTACGCCACGCTACGAGACTTCCTCCCGGTGTTCGTGCCATCGCTCACGGCCATGATCGGGTTCTGGGCGACGTTGTCGCTCAACATGCCCGACTTCACTCGATTCGGACGAAGCCAGCGCGAACAGATCGTCGGACAGGTCGTGGCGTTGCCAACCACGATGTTCGTGTTCGCGGCGATGGGCGTCCTGATTACCAGCGCGACGACGATCATCTACGGCGAGGTCATCTGGGACCCGGTCAAGCTGATTGGCCGTTTCAGCAGCCCCCTCGTGATCGCGATCTCGATGTTCACGGCGGTTGTGGCAACGCTGGCGGTCAACATCGCGGCCAACGTGGTGTCGCCAGCGAATGACTTCGCCAATGCGTTTCCCAGGCTGATCAAGTTCAAGACCGGCGGACTCATCACCGGCATTCTTGGAATCCTGATTCAACCGTGGCGATTGCTTGCCGATCCCTCGGGTTACATCTTCAACTGGCTACTCGGCTACTCGGGCGGGCTGGGTTCGATTGCGGGCGTGCTGATTGCTGATTATTGGATTGTCCGCAAGCAGCAATTGTCTCTGGCGGATTTGTACCTGACGACGGGCTGCTACGGGAGGTGGAACTGGGCCGGTCTCTCCGCAACAATCCTGGGTTGCGCGCTTGCCTGGGGTGGGCTCATCTTTCCGCCACTGCGACCGCTCTATGACTATGCGTGGTTCGTGGGCTTTGGTGTCGCGGCATTTGCGTACGTCGGCCTGGCCAAGACGTCCCGCGCCAATTCCTGACAGACACACGCCACGGATAATCACCAATGCTCGCATGCTCTGTCAGGTTTCCTTCGAAACCGGTCGCGGGTGCTAGTGGAGTCCGGATCGCTTGACCATCCCGCCCTGTACATCCGCGAGTGAGTGTGCCGTGACGAACGCACCGCCGTCGAGTGCTCGGACAATCGCCTTGACCTTGCCGATCTCCAGGCGCGTCACCACGCAGTAGAGAATCTCCTGGTCCTCGAAGCTGAGGCCGCCTCGTCCCTTGTAGACGGTCACGCCGCGTCCGAGATCGGCCATGATTCGAGCGCCAATCTCGCCGCTCGAGCGCGACACGATCGTGATCGCGGTGTATTCCTCGATGCCGTGGATGACGAAATCAATCGTCCGCGCAGCGGAAATGTAGGTGAGGATCGAGTACAGGCCTTCTTCGATGCCGAGGAGCCGCATCGCCGCGAGGAACAGCACGACGTTGAAGAGCAGGATGACGTCGCCGACTTTGAGCAGATCGCTTCGTCGGCTGATCAGGAGCGCGGCGATCTCGGTGCCGTCGAGGACCGCATTCCCCCGCACCGCCAATCCGACGCCAGCGCCGAGAAAGAGGCCGCCGAAGACGGCGATCAGCAACCGATCGTGGGTCACAGCCGGAAAGGGAAACGCTGCCAGAGCGATCGACAGGCCGCCGATCCCTATTGCGCTCCGGATTGCGAAGGCAGCGCCGATCTGACGGTAACCGAGCGCGATGAATGGGAGGTTGACGACCGCGATCCAGATCGACACCGATGTCCCGCTGACCGCTGAGGTGAGCATCGAGATGCCCGTCACCCCGCCGTCGATGAAGTGGCTCGGCAGGAGGAATCCCTTGATTCCCATTCCGGCGGACAGAATCCCGAGCACGATCAGAAGCGCATTCAGGCACTCGCGTATGAGTCGATTCACCGCGTCATCTTACGACGGGGAATCGTTCACGCTGCCTGTCTGTCGATCCGGCGCCGCAGCGATGCCAGATCCGCGGCGATGGCGCGAAGCTCCTGTTCCATGGCCTGAAGCTTGTCCCCCTCCGCCCTGACAAATCGGCTGTACGGGGCGATGCTGGCGCGAATCCGGTCCGCGCTCTTCTGAATCTCCGTCGCGAACTGCGCGTGCAGCGCATCCGACAGCCGCTCGCGAACCTTCCCGATCTTGCGACGCATCTCTTCTTTGGCCCGCTCGCGTTTGGCGGGAAGAATGAAAAACCCCAGCGCCGCGATCACCGATGCCATGATGATGCCGGTGACGTCCGCCGCGGCGGTCGTCGCCGCGATCGTGACGATCGCTCCCAGCCCGACACCTCCAGCGCTGACCGCGGCTGCCGCAGCCACGGCGTTCCTCGCGTCATCAGCCAGCTGACGCGCTTCCGTTCGCCGATCGAAGGTGTCGATGACCTTCTGTGATTCACGACTGACCGACTCGATGAGTCGGGTGCGATCGTAGTGAAATCGTTCTGATCCGCCTTCGCCAACGATCCGGTCGTGGTATTGCCGCCGTCGTTCGGCCAGATGTCTGGTCACATCCTGCCATTGCCGAAGATCCGCATCGACCAGCCAGTCGACCAGCTCGCCGACCTTTCGCTCGATTTGCTGCGGCGCGTCGGCGACGACCTGTTGCTCGAACCCGTGTTGCACGCGACTGCGGTTGAGCAGATCCATCACCCGGCCGATCCGCATCGTGTCGTCGAAGAAGTCCTGGCCACGCTTCTCCATCTCCAGCAGGATGCGATCGATGTCCGCCATCCGGAAACCGAAGTCGCGCATGAGATCCGACTGGTAGAGCGCCAGCTGACGGTCGACTTCGTCGAGCGTCGAGACGTCGTCCTTGAGCAGGGCCGCGCGATCCTTGACCAGCGTGGCATGACGATCGGTCAATGCAGCGCCGACGCCGAGCGGATTGAGCAGCTTGAGCTGCACGCGGCCGGGAGCGTCGAGGGTTTCGCGGACGTATCGCTCCAACGCCTCGAAGCGGCTGGCCCCCCATACCGACGGGTCGCCCTGTTTGGCGCGCAGCGCGAGCCGGGCGCTGACCGGAAAGATGTCGGGACTGAAACCCACCAGCGTCCGTGCACTCTCGGCCACGAATGCGAGGACCTCCTCCACTTGCGCATCCGCCTCGAGAATGTCGATCTTGTTGATGACGATGACGATCTTTTTGCCCCAGCCGCGCACCTGCTCGAGAAACGCCCGTTCGGTCTCGGTAAAGGGTCGATCGGCCGAGGTCACGAACAACACGAGGTCCGAACGCGGGACGAATTCGGCGGTGATCAACTCGTGCTCGCGGATGATTGCGTTCGTCCCGGGGGTATCAACGATATGAATTTCGCGGAGGATGTCGGCCGGTGCCGTGATGACGTGCAAATGGGCTTCACGCACCTGACGATCGTGACGATCCCCATACTGCAGCACGTTGATCTGCGCTGTCGTCGGCGTCACTCCCTCCTGCGCGACCGCGGCACCGACCAGCGCGTTGATGAATGCGCTCTTGCCGGAATTGAATTCGCCAACGATGACGAGCAGGAACAGCTCGTCGAGCTGTTCGATCGAGCGATCCAGCGCCTGCTGATGTTCAGCCGCGGCATCGAAACGCGCGAGCGCCGTGCGGAGCCGCGCGAGCACGCGCCGTTCGTCGCGAACCAGCTCATCTTCTGCGCCGGAGAGAATCTTTCCCAGCATCAAGCCGGCCTGAAGTGCATGTTCTGAGCCAGTCGAATCGTTATCGACTGCTGGCGGCTGGCTGGTGCCTACTGGCGGGCGCTGCGTCGCGGCTCCAGTCGGTATGAGGCGCGTGGTTCTCGACGAGCCAGCCGTACACGAGGCGACCGTAGCTCTGCCATCGCATGTGGCGGCGCTGATAGAAGGGAATCAACGCGCGCTGGAGCGCAGGCAGACGATAAAACGGAACGCCAGGGAAGTAATGGTGCTCGAGGTGGTAGTTGGAGTTCAGGAACGCGAAATCCCAGAACCAGTGCCCCTTCATCAGCGTTCCCCACTTTGCCGGATCGTTCGGATCGATGTCGTAGTGCTGGCCGAGCCGGTTCAGCGTGAAGGCGATCGGAAACACGAAGAAGACGGGGATGATGCTGGTCCGCAGCGTGGTGTAGAAACCAAAGAAATACCAGAGGGCGATGAGCGCGGTCAGGTGCGCGGCGATCGACACCTTGCGTTCCCAACCGATCGTGTGCTGGAGCTCGGCCGGATAGGTCGTCGATTCGCGACGCGCCGCGCGGAAATAGATCGGGAAGAGCGCGGGCGTGCAGTACAGCAGCTTGTACCAGCGCGCATTCCTTTTCGGCGAGAGGTGATGCCGCTTGGGATCGTCTTCGTCGGAGCCGAGCTCCGCGTGGTGATCCAGGTGCCAGCGCGTGAACTGGCTGGCCGAAATGCCGCTCGGCGTCGCGTAAAGCAGGCCGAGCACGCGCTCGGCGAGCGGATGCCGCCGCTCGAAGATGGTGTGATGCACGACCTCGTGCAGCAGCACGGTGAAATTGAAGACCGTGAACCCCTGGACGAACGCCAGCGGGATCCAGATGAGCGGGTGGTCGAAGCGGATGAGCGCCCACGTCCCGACCCCCAGGATCGCGAACTGACGCGCCGCGATCACGAAGTGGCGCAGCGGCTGCTTCCGGTGCAGATCCCGCATCTCGTCGCGCGAGATGGCGGCGCCGAGCTCGGCACGGAGAGCTCCCGCGTGCTGCGAATAGAAGTGGCCTTTCACGGTCTTACGATTGTCTCATGGCTCACAGGCCATGGCTTAGTGGCTTATAGCTCATGGGCTGATGGCTCATGGCTCGAGAGAACTCCGTGGCTCCCCATGAGCCATAAGCCATAGGCCTTTACTGCGGAATCTGCAGCCGCGGTTGGCCAAGCCGCGTGAGCGCGACGCCAGCCAGCACGGCCGCGGCGCCGGTGATTTTCGAGGCCCCAATGGGCTCGTGGAGCCAGAAGTAGGCCGTGATCATGGCCACGATTGGCAGCAGGTTGGAGTACACCGACGTCCGCGCGCTGCCGATGGCGCGCACGGCGGCATACCAGATGGTGTACGCGACGCAGATGGCGAACAACGACGAATAGACAAGCTTCACCCAGGTCAGCGTGCTGACCGCGTGCCAGGGGACGCGCGCCAGACTCGGCGCCGCCAGCGGCACGTAGATCATCGTCCCGAACAGCATCGACAGCGCCGTAACGCCCACCGGCGAATGCCGCACCATCAACGGGCGCGCGCCAATCGTGTAGAGCGCCCAGCACACCACGGCCCCCATCAGCATCAGGTCCCCCTGCAACGACACCCCGCTCAGGTGCGCGCCGCGGCCGACGACGATATAGATGCCGAGGAGGGACAGGAGCGTGCCAGCCCAGTGGAGCGCGCCGATCGGCTCCTTGCCGCTGATCGATGAAAAAAGCGTGATCACTACGGGGGTGGCGGAGACGAGCAGCGCGCCGTTGGCGACGCTGGTTTTCGCCAGACCCCCGACGAAAAGGTATTGATACAGGCAGTGCCCGACGATGCCGAGCCATACCAGCCGGATCCAGTCGCTGCGGGTGACCGGGGCGGGCGTGTGGAAGATGCTGGCGACCACGCCCGCGTCGGCCGACGCGTCGGCGCGCGGCATCCGCCGACGGCGCACGACGCCGCTGGCCGAGACCATGACGGCGGACGCCAGCATGAGACGCAGCGCGTTGAACGCTTGGGGATCGAGTTCGCGGAAGGCGGTCTTGACGAGCGCGTAATTCGTGCCCCAAATGACCGTCATCAGGAGCAGGAGCCAATCGAGGCGGGAAAGACGCACGGGAAACGCTGAACGGTGAATGTTGAATGCTGAAATTCAGCATTCAACATTCAGCATTTTCTACGTCGTCGCCTAGCCGCCCCACGTTTTGGCCGCGCCGAACGGCGGCAGGAAGAACAGGATCAGCGAGATCAGGAGCACGTAAATGACGAGGGACTCGATGAGGACGAGGCCCAGGATCAACGCGCCGCGGATGTCGCCCGTCGCACTCGGATTGCGCGCGATCGCTTCGGCGGCTGCGGCAATCGCCTTGCCCTGCCCGAGCGCGCCGAATGCCGCGGCGATGCCGAGCGGGAAGCTCGCGGCGATCAGCGACCACTTGATGATCTCGATGCGCACCGCACCGGTGCCCGCCTCCTGCGCGTAGAGCGGAAAGGCGGCGCCCGCCATCACCATCAGCGCCGTTGTCCAGAAAGTCCGTTTGCTCACAACCAGTTCCTCCTCAAGTAACCACCTATGCCGCCGCCGGCGCGTGATGGCCGGTCGGGGCGTCATGCCCATGCGCGTCGTGCTCGTGTTCCACGGCCACTGCTGCCTGCAGGTAGATGATCGACAGCAGCACGAAAATGAATGCCTGCAACCCGCCCGTGATGAGACCGAGGAACATCATCGGCAGCGGGACGATGAACGGGACGATGCTGCCGAGAATCACGATGACCAGCTCCTCGCCGAAGATGTTGCCGAACAGTCGCAGCGAGAGCGACAGCAGCCGCGAAGTATGGCTGATGAGCTCGATCACCAGCATGAGCGGCGCCATCCAGAGCGGCGCCCCGGGCGGCACGGCGAAGTGCTTCAGGTAGTTGACGACGCCCTGCTTCCTGAAACCCTGGTAGTGGTAATAAACCCAGGTCGTGATCGCGAGGCCGACGGTGACGTTGATGTTGGCGGTCGGGGCCATCAGCCCCGGCACCAGGCCGGCGTAGTTCCCGAGCAGGATGAACAGCCCGAAGGTGAAGATGAGCGGCAAGTACTGCTTCCCCTCGGGCCCGATCCATTCCTGGAGAAGGTTGACGACCGCCGTCACGCCGTCCTCGAGCAGGATCTGGAATCGGCTCGGGTTCTCGACGCTCAGCCGCGATTTCATGATCAGGCAGACCACCGTGACCAGCGCGACGATCAGCATCGTCATGACGAGGTAGTTCGGGATGACCTCGTGCCCCTCGACGTGAAAGCCGAGCGCGCCAAGAAGCGCCGCCACCGGCGGGCCCAGCACGGCGTTGACGGCGTCAACGATCAGCAGCGGGTGTTCTTCCATTACCTGGCTTCGGTCTTCGTCTTCTTCAACAGGAATCTCAGGGCCTCGATGGTGGCTGCCGCCACGACCGAAGACGCGCCCGCTATGAGCCCCAGCGGGGGCAGGCGCAAACGCGCAATCATAACGTACGCCAGAAAACCGAGTAAAGCGTACCGCCCCGCCATCCTCAGCACCCCTCGGCCGGCGCGGCGCCGCGCCGCCGTGTCGTCGATGCCGCCGCGAATCGACAGGAAACTGATCTCGGCGATCAAACCGCCGCCCAGGACGGCCGCCCCCGCGCGCCATCCCCCTGGATAGACGACGACGGCCGCAGCCGTCATCGCGGCACACAAGCCGATCGCCACACGATGCACGCGTGCGAGGAGGT